>Ga0315295_10004210_pt1 | contig 12250 bp, 11 predicted proteins | sample YL17G14_0_MG_FD_204453 | JGI IMG/M metagenome (GOLD analysis project Ga0315295, IMG submission 204453) | Sediment microbial communities from Yellowstone Lake, YNP, Wyoming, USA - YL17G14_0 | ecosystem: Environmental > Aquatic > Freshwater > Lake > Sediment | place: USA: Wyoming | collected... | reverse complement strand
TTATCCATTCGGCGATGTTCTTGCCGACCATACCCGGAATCATCAAAGCCCGGCCCATGCATACTGCCTTGGTAAAAGGTGCACCCAGAGCAAGTGCCTTGAACACGCCATCCTCGCTGCTGAAGCCGCCGGCAAAGGCCATGTCAGGCGGTCTCTGGCCTTTATCAGCCAGCATCCTGGCGAACTCATAAGCCGCCGCATGTAGATACAGGCTGGGAATACCCCACTCCTCCATCATCCGCCATGGACTCATGCCCGTACCACCGGAGGCACCGTCTATGGTGAGCAGGTCAATCTTGGCTTTCGAGCCCCACTTAATAGCCATCGCCAGCTCACGCAGGCTGTAAGCGCCGGTCTTCAAGGTAACGCGCTTGAATCCCAGATTTCTGAGACGCTTAACTTCGGCATAAAAACCTTCTTCATCGATAAAACCGAGGCGGCTGTGCCTTTCAAATTCCTTAAGTGCGCCTTCCTTAAAAGCAGCCTGATTGATGGGGTCCGAGGGGTCGGGGGTTATAATATAGCCACGTTTCTGAAGCTCTAAAGCTCGCTCCAGAGAATTGACCTTAATCTCTCCGCCGATACATTTGGCGCCCTGCCCCCATTTCAATTCAATGGTCTCTATGCCATGCTTTTTGATAATATACTCGGCAACACCTAATCTGGTGTCTTCGACGTTCATCTGCACCAGTATTTCGCCGAATCCCTGATGGTAGCGTCTATATATTTCAATTCGCCTGTCCATATCGGGTGATGAAACGACCTTGCCCTTTGCATCACGCTGAAGTTTCGGGTCGATACCGCACACATTTTCGCCGCAAACCAGCGTAACACCGCTGATGGCAGCGCCGACGGCAAAATGTTCCCAGTTCTTGCGCGCTATCTCGGTGGAGCCCAAAGCGCCGGTGAAAATGGGTACCTTCATCTTAACCTTTATGTCCCAGCCGTAGTCGGTCTCGGTATTTACCGACGGGAAGAGGGCGGTATCCGGGTCGCCGACAACACCTTTAGGCATTCCCCTGGCTCCCAGTGCATAGCCCTGGATGTTCAGATGCGAGTAATCAACGGGATATTCCTTGTCGGCTCCGGCGGTTATTTCACCAAAGGGTCCGGGATAGATTAATTCCCGGCCGCGGAAGGTGGCTTTGAAGACTTCACAGTTCCCGGTGCATCCATCCAAGCAGCGGGAGCAGAGACCACTTCCGGGGACTACGCTCCTGGAGCGATTGGCGGTTCTGGTGGCATCGTTTGCGTTCGGTCGTTGTAAATTCATTTTTCTTTACTCCTTCTTAACTTTGATCTTTGATCTTTAACTTATTTTCACCGGTACCCCCTTTTCTCTAAGGTATTTCTTAACCTCGGGTATGGTTATTTCTCCAAAGTGAAATATAGATGCCGCCAAAACTGCTGAGGCTTTGGCAATGGCTACCGCTTCGTACAGGTGCTCTAATTTACCAGCGCCGCCGGAGGCTGTGACCGGTATGCTTACGGCTTCAGCTACGGCCTTGGTCATCTCCAAATCGTACCCTTCCCTGGTACCATCGGCATCCTTGCTGGTAAGCAAAATCTCGCCGGCACCCAGTTTCTCTACCTTTTTTGCCCACTCGACTATATCCAGGCCTGTTGTTTCCATGCCGCTTTTAACCACCACCTCAAGTCGAGGGCGACCGCTATTTGGCGGATTCTTGATGCCGTCGATGGCGACGACAAGACTCTGCTTGCCGAACTTCTTCGAGGCTTCCTTTATCAGGTCGGGATTTCTGACGGCAGCAGTGTTGATTGAGACCTTATTGACGCCGAGGTCGAACAACTCTTTCATGTCTTTGGTGTTCCTAATGCCGCCGCCGACAGCAAAGGGAATGGTTACCTTGTCGGCTACCCTCTTGACCCATTCCAGTCTGGTTCCCCTGTACTCGGCACTGGCCATAATATCTAGGAACACCAGCTCATCCGCACCTTCGCGGCAGTAGGCTTCGGCAGCCTCTACCGGGTCTCGGGCATCCCTCATGTTAACGAACTTTACCCCCTTAACTACCCTACCATCCTTGACATCCAGACAGGGAATGACTTTTACTACTTTCAACTCATAACCTCCTCGAATTTTATTAATTTCTGATATTCCATGACCGTGCTCATGGCATAGTTTTCAGCTTCTATACCTGCTTCCTCAGCGGCGGCTACGGGATTCAGTCCACCGATAAAAATCATTCCAATCTTGTTGAGCTCGACAGGGATTTCGCAAACCGGCTCGCTGGTGTTACCCATTATCATTAGCCCGCCTAAGCCTGCCTCTTTCAATCTGGAAACAACGTCTTGGGCTGTGGGGCAGCACAGAGCAGGTATTTCGCGAAAATTGGCTAGAATTTTTCCATTGCCCGTTTTGGCGGCATCTCTTACCGAGGTCATCCTGGCTCTGATGAAAACCTCGGAGGGGTCGAGCGAGGAACCAGCATAGTGAATGAGCTCCACGAAGCGAAGTGGCTCGTGGTTTCGAATCTGAAGTATGCCGCCGAATCGAGAGTCCATGGGAACGCCGGCCTTGAGCAGCGTGCCATTTATAACGATGCTGCAGACTGTTGCCAGCCCTATTTTTCCACGCGGGACGATTAACTCGCCCAACTGCTCTCCTTCGCCAGCCACCGCTACCAGGTCGCTAACACAAATCCCGGCGTCGAAAACGGGCTTCATCGCCTGTAGCGCCTTTTCGAACTTACCTTTGGAAAAGAAGGAAACATTAACTGGAACCAGACCGGTGCCTTTCTCCCAATCGAAGTAAGTGCGGAAGGCGAGTAATTCGATTCTGGCTATAGCAAAACCCACCTTATCTCTAACCAGCGCATTACTCAATTCTTCAATGCCGTGTTCGGTGATTAAACGGCCGTCCCTACTGATAAGCGTGGTTAAACCCCGTTCATCCATCAGTTTGAGGTGGTATCTCACTGCCCTTTCGCCCAGGTAAACCCCGTGTTCTTTCAAATGTCGAGCGATGACCCTGGCGCCCAACGGCTGCTGGGAATCACTCAGTATCTTGAGGATAAAGTGTTCCTTTCTCTCAACCTTTTGTGTTTCAATGCCTATCATGAAAATTACTGCCGAAGCTGAAATTTAAGGCCGTAGGAAACCGTTTGCCTATTATATAATAGAGGCAGGAAATCTTGTCAAGCCCCCTAGGGACAGAGGTTACCCGAAAAGTACCGGGTAGATTGGAGCGTCTGCTCCAATCGTGCTTAGTAGTCCCGACCCTTTAGGGTCGGGCTCCCGAGGCTAAAGCCTCGGGGCTACATGTACGGCAAGCAATCCGTCATTGCGAGCCCTTCGCCTGGTGTCATTCTGAGCGAAGCGAAGAATCTCGCACATCTCAGGGTAAACTCCGCGTGGCAATGACATGTAAATGACCCGCTAATCTTGACTGTGCTTGCATCAAAACGTAATATTAATGAAATTCAGCGAATCGTTCATTCAGGACAGAACTAGCATGTTGGCTCTGGAAGGTATAAGGATTTTGGACTTAACCCATCTAGTCCCCGGTGCTTTATGTACTATGATTTTGGGTGACTTAGGAGCTGATGTAATTAAAGTGGGAACCGCACCCGGCGTTAGTAGTCGAGGTGCCGGAGTGGGCATGCGGCTCACGGCCGACGAAGAGAAAAAGGTAGCCGCTTTTGACGCCTTAAACCGCAACAAGCGGAGTATCGGGCTGGATCTTAAGTCCGATAAAGGTCGAGAAATATTTTATAAGCTGGCACAAACTGCTGATGTCATTATTGAAGGTTTCAGGCCCGGCGTGGTCAAGCGTTTGGGGGTAGACTATGAACGAATAAAAACAATTAATCCCCGGACTGTCTATTGCTCTCTAAGCGGCTACGGGCAGGACGGCCCGTATAGTAACTTTTCCGGACACGACATAAATTATATATCGATAGTCGGCGCTCTTAATATCATCGGCGCTCCAGGCCAGCCACCGGTTGTCCCTCTAAACCTGCTAGCCGATTTTGCCGGTGCCTCTCTGCATGGTGTTATCGGCATACTGACGGCGCTGGTAGCCAGAGACAAAACAGGCAAGGGACAATACGTGGATATAGCCTATACGGATGGGGCAATGACACTTATGACCTGGTTTATCAGCAACTACTTCGGCGGAGGCTGTATGTTCAACAGGGGTGAAACCTGGCTTCACGGTGCCTATCCCTACTATAGCGTGTACGAAGTTAAAGACGGCAAATATATCAGCATTGGCTGTGTTGAACCCTGGTTCTGGGAGAACTTATGCCGGGCTTTGGGCAAAGAAGAATATATTCCTTACTGCATTTCAGCCGAACATTTTCTGCATAAGCCGGAAGGCGGAAAATGGGAAGAAATTTCTTCCTGTTTCAGGAAGGTCTTTCTGACCAAAACTCGTGACGAGTGGTTCGACTTCCTGACCGGCAAGGATGTGCCGGTAGGCAAAGTCTACACCTTCGATGAAGTGTTTAATGACCCACAGGTACTGCACCGTAAAATGGTTTTGGAAATAGACCATCCCACTTTAGGGAAAGTGAAACACCCGGGCATCGCCGTTAAGCTATCCGATACTCCGGGCAAGGTGAGAAGCCTGGCACCTATCGCCGGGGAGCATACTGAAGAGATATTGCGTGAATTAGGCTATAATAAAGCGCAAATCGGTAAGTTGCGCCAGTCCAAGGTAATAGGTTAAAATTTCAGTCAGAGGGGGTGAGACTATGCCAGCTAAGGCCTTTGTGTTGATTGAGACGGAGGTAGGCAGGACCAAAGATGTGGTTGCATCTCTCCAAGGGCAAAAAGTCAAGGAGATTAAATCGGTTGACCTGGTAACCGGCCCCTACGATGTCATCGCTGTTGTGGAACATGATGACTTCAATGCCGTTGGCGCCCTGGTCACTGAGAAGATACACCCCATTCCGGGCATAAAGAGAACGGTTACCTGCCTCTCAATCCGCGTATCATAAAAAATCCTGAACTTATGGACTGTGTTTTTTGCCGTATCGTAGCCGGAGAGATACCGGCTGATATAGTCTATCAGGACAAAGCGCTGCTAGCTTTCCGTGATATAAATCCCCAGGCGCCAACGCATATTCTTATCGTACCTAAATCTCATATCGCCTCGCTGGCAGACATAACCGCCAAACATCAGGCGCTGATGGGCCGCATCATCTTGCTAGCCAGGGACTTAGCTGAGACAGAAGACATCTCAGATGGAGGTTATCGATTGTCGGTAAGTACGGGCGCTGACGGCGGCCAGCTTGTGCCTCACGTCCACTTTCATCTGCTTGGCGGCCGCAAACTTAGCGACATGCTGGGTTAAAATTCTAGTCACCGCTGGCGAGCGATTCCAGCTTCAGCACCACTTCTTCAATGGCTTCATCAGGTGTGGAAGCACCGGCAGTGACACCGACATGCTGCTTGCCTGAAAGCCAGCCCTTTTCTATCTCGGCGGCGGTTTCTATTAGATGCGTCTCGACCAGAGATGAGCATACCTCGGCTAGAAGCTGTGTGTTAGCGCTGTTATGCCCGCCAACCACTATCATCAGGTCGCTCCTTCCAGCTAATTCAACAGCCGCCTGTTGCCGCTTTTGTGTCTCCTGGCAAAGTGTATTGACTATACGTATTTCCTGAACAGCAGGGAAAACGGCTTTTATAACATCATTACAGAACTCAACAAACCTGGACTGACTCTGCGTAGTCTGCGAGATGATGCCCAGCCGAGGCGGCAGTTCCAAATTGGCTACTTCGGCACCATTCAGCGTGGCCACAGCATTATTTCCTGCCCAGCCGAGCAAGCCTTTGACTTCTGGATGAGTAGCTTCGCCGAAAATAATGACGCGGAAGCCGGCATCAGCCAGCTTTTTGGCTGCTTTCTGGGCACTGCCGACTATGGGACAGGTAGTGTCGATTACCTGAAGCTTTCTAGCTTGAATTTGTGTGAGTAATTGTGGCGGTGCTCCGTGAGAGGCGATAGCCACGACTCTGTCCTGAACCTGGTCAAGTTCATTTATGACCTTGACACCTGTCTCGCTTAGTTTGGTTACTACCAGCCGGTTATGTACTATCGGTCCCAGAGTGGCTATTTCGGGGTATTCCTTAGCTGCCTTATCGATTATCTTAATAGCTCGCCTGACACCAAAGCAGGAACCAAGCTGGCGAGCTTTTTTAACCTTTATTTTTGCCATATATGTCGGTTCTGGTAATCGGCTCAGCGGGGTTCGTATCTACCCCGGTATTGCGGAGGCAAAACACTAGCGATTTTCCCCATTATGTAGTCAGTGAGCTCCCTAAGTTTCTCTTCAGTTGGCTTTCCCGTTACCGGCGGCAGCGCAAAAGGCTTGCCGAAGGTGATGGTTACCTTCGGGCGAGTAATCCAGCCGATTCCCTTCAACTTCTCTGTCCCACGGATAGAAACAGGTATAAGTGGGACGCCGGTCTTTAAGGCTATGAGTGCACAACCCGTGTGGGCTTCCTTCATGCAGCCGGACTTACTTCGTGTGCCTTCGGGGTATATACCAAACACAAGACCTTTTGCCAGCACATCTTCTGAGTATCTGATTGCCATCCGCCTCTCTTCAGGAGTTCCACGGCGGCGCACAGGATAGGCTTCTGCGGCATCCATTAATATGCGGAATATGGGTACGGGCCAATAGTAAAACAGCTCCTCCTTGGCCATAACGATGCTATCGCGGGGCAGAATGCTGATTATATGTAGAGGCGGGTCTATCAAGTTGAGGTGATTGAATACCGCGATGATAGGGCCGTCTGGCGGCAGGTTTTCCTTATCTTTTATCTCTAAGCGGACAAAAACCCTAAGTACACCTTCGACTAATGCTCTGGCTATCTTAAAAGTTATCTTGGAAGTTGGCCTTCTTAATCTTCGTTTGACTATTCCGCCTTTGATTGGGAATTCATATACAGAAGCCTGAGTTCGCTTTTGTTTAGCAGTGCCGAAATATCCGCGAGTTTTGGACCTGTCCGCAATCATGACCCCCTCCTTTGCATAGCTGCGTGGTTAATATTATAAATTATAAGCCCCCTGTCAAGCCATTACCGAAAAAGGATAGCCTGTTATCCATTTAATTTTTTTCGGAGATGCGAGCTGTCCTGAATAGATGTAGCCACGAGGCTTTAGCCTCGTGGTCACGACCCTAAAGGGTCGTGGCTACATTGGTTGGTGCACAACCTGATCAGATTATAAACAAGTAATTACGTTTTTTATCTTTACAGAACCAGATTTAGCAGGCCGCCTACTATCAATGCCGAAGCTATCATTATGCCTGTAGCTTTAAGCATATCTCTGACCCCCAATTCTCGAGCCAGTATCACGAAGGTCGCCACACAGGGGAAGGACATCGCTAAAACGATACTGCTTATGACCAGTTGCTTGGCGGTTAATCCCAATGGGGCTAGCATCCCCATGGCAACGTCTTTACGTAGAAAGCCAACAGCCAAGGCAACAACCGTCTCCTTGGGTAGCCCTAAGAGCCCATTAATAACCGGAGCCGCGATATTAGCCATATAATTAAAGACATTCAGCATATAAAGGATGTTTACCACCACTACTGCCCCCAGCACTATGGGCAGGGCTTCCTTTATAAAGCTGTAGACCCTCAGCCAGAGCTTCTCTCCGATAACTCGCCATGGCGGGAAGCGATATGGCGGTATCTCCATGATGATTTCCGGGCTGAACCCCTTAACAGTGCGATTAAGTATGAGCCCTATGACAATCCACGATACAAACAAACTGCCGTAGACGATAGCTACATATTGTATGCCTTGCTGTCCGACCAGGCCGACAATCATAGCTTGCAATGCCGCGCAGGGAACAGCAATAGAAATCAAGGTAGCCGCAATGAATCTCTCCCGCCGGCTTTCCAGCATTCGGGTGGCCATAATCGCCGGTACATTACATCCAAAGCCGAGTATGGTAGGTATTATGGCGTAACCGTGTAGCCCCAATCTGTGCAACAAGGTGTCCATTAAAACCGCCAGCCGCGGCAGATAGCCGATATCTTCAAGTATCCCCAATATGAAATAAAAGGCAACGATGTAAGGTATCACCACTCCAAACTCGATATAAAGTCCGGTGCTGAGTAAGCCTAGTGACTGAAAATAATCTATTTGTCCGTTGATAAGCTTGCCCACCAGAATGTCGTGCCAAAAACCGCCTAACCCTAAAACTAGACTCAGCTTCATGAGCAATGGTGTCCACAGCCAGTTGAAAAGAGGGTCTGTCACATAGTTTATGATGCCCTCGCCGATAAAGCGTATGATCAAGAAGGTAGCAGCAAGAACCATCAGGGCGATAGCCGCACCGCCTGCCGGATGGCTGCTGGCGTCTTCCAAAACCTCGCGCCAGGTGTGGTGGCGATGGCTCAGCGATTGTACCTGGCTAACGATATCACCGATTTTCGCCCATCTCTCGTCGCTGCTGGAGTAGACCGTCTGTGGTGCTGCTGCCTCAGAAAGACGGCTGACCAGTTCTTTAATTCCCTGTCCGGTTACGCCCACCGTGGGAACAACCGGCACACCAAGTAGCTCTTGAAGCCTGGCAACATCTATATTTATTCCCCGGTGGCGAGTATCATCCCACATATTAAGCGCGACTATCACTGGCACCGGTCTCTCCAGTAATTGCAGGGTTAGGTTGAGATTTCTCTCCAAATTAGTGGCGTCAATGACATCGATTATTAAATCCCCTTCCTTCAGCATTTCAGTAGCTACCTCTTCCGCCTTGCTGGTTGGTTCAAGAGTATAAGTGCCGGGAACATCTATAATCTCAACCTGTTCCTGGCCGAGCCTCAGGGAGCCTTTGGTAAAGCCGACGGTGGTGCCGGGATAATTTGAAGCAATAGTGCGCGTGCCGGTAAGCCGGGAAAAGAGAACACTCTTACCCACATTAGGGTTGCCCATAAGTAGAATCTTCATCGTTACACGTGAGGAGCTTTAAGCGGATGCATCGATTTCAACCAGGATTTTGTTGGCCATGCCGAAGCCAACAGCCACCTGGGTATGGTCTGTCCTGAGAGTGACCGGCCCATGAAATAGCATGGTGCTTATTTTAGTCACCTTTTTCCCCGGCCTGATGCCTAGAGCCTCAAGGCGCTGGTTCAAGCCTCGACCACCTAGAATTTTAATTATAGTGCCGGTCTGCCCGGCACCCATTTGACCTAAAGTCACTTGCATATTTTCAGACATAAACGTACGTTAACTCCTGCTTATTATTGTTTTACTTTCATTCTTACGGCAGTTCGAGCACAAGCCTGTCACGTGGATTTCGACGCCTCTGATATCGAAGTCATATTTCTTGCCGATATTCTCTCTGAACTTTTTGCTGACCGGATAGTCGAACTCCACGACTTTGCCACAATTAATGCACAACAGATGCTGGTGCTCTGCCCCTGACTTCACTTCGTAATGGTGATGTTCCTCATCGAAGTGGTGCTCATCTATCAAGCCCAGCTTCTTAAAAAGCTGCAGGTTTCGATAGACTGTGGACAGGCTAATCCGCGGGTTCTTCTTCCTTGCCCGGTGATACAGCCCATCGGCATCAACATGTCCGCCGCTGTGACGGAGCATTTCCAGCAGAAGAGTACGTTGAGCTGTAACTCGCTGACTCGAACTATTTAATAACTGTCGAACTCCAGCTTTCTGTTTTATCTTTCCTACCATATTTCAGCACCAGCCTTTTCATCCTGGGCCTCTATAAACCCAGAATGACTCTTAACGCTAATGCAAATCATTTGCAACTAATTTTATAATATTTAATACCGGATGTCAAACCAGGGGACAAAACAACATTCTGTCGCCTTGCAGCCTAAATGCTTTCCGCTTTTGCTGGCAGGTATGGTATTATCTAGTAGAGAAAACCGACTGATAATTACTGTTAGTGGAGGAAGGCAATGAAACGTTACCTGACATTTATTATTCTTGCTTGTAGCCTTATTGCGCTCTCTGCGCTGATATATTTCATTCACTACGCCATATTTCACGATGTTCACCACATCTTCATTTACATGGTCGGCGACCTGGCTTTCCTGCCTCTTGAAGTATTCCTGGTGGTAATTGTAGTCGAGCGACTGATGGCTCGCCGCGAGAAGCAAGCCATCATGCAAAAGCTTAATATGGTCGTGGGGGCTTTTTTCAGCGAGGTAGGAAACGAGCTGCTTAAAAGGCTCCTGGTTTGCTTCGAAAAAAGCGGGAATATCAGCCGGCACCTCGCCGTTAAGCAAAGCTGGAGCCACGCAGATTTCAATAAAGCAATGGCTTTTGCTCGAACCATACATGGTGAAGCTGATTTTAGCAGTCTGGACCTCTCTAGGCTTAAAAAATTCCTGGTTCAGAAGCGGCAATTTTTGCTGGCGCTGCTGGAAAACCCTAACCTTCTGGAGCATGAACGCTTTACAGATTTACTCTGGGCGACTTTCCACCTGACCGAGGAGCTGGAATCACGGGAATCACTGACGGGTCTTCCGGCGGCTGACATCAAGCACATCGCCGGCGACACTCAGCGGGTGTACAGCCAGCTAATAGTCGAGTGGTTATTTTATGTGGAACACCTGAAATCAAAATATCCGTATCTCTTCTCGCTGGTATCCAGGACACACCCCTTCCAGGAGCACCCCTCGCCGGTGGTTACATAGCGCTTAATAAATATAAAGTATATATAAGTATTCCCTGTTCGGTATTCATGAAGGGCAATAGATAAGAAAACAGTTTTTGTACTGGAGTAACTTAAAAAGATTTTGCCAGCAGCTCGGCGCTGTGCATTACTTTGATGTGACTGTGGCGCTTATCCAGGCCGCCTCTGAGTTGCAGTACGCAGGGTACGCAGTTAGTAATTACCGTTTCTGCACCAGCCTTTTCGATGTTGTCCAGCTTTCTCTTCAAGACCGATTTGGACAGCTCAGGATAACTAAGCACGACATGACCACCAAATCCGCAGCAGGCGTCAGAGTCCGCCATTTCTATAACCTCAAAGCCTTCCCGCTGCAGCAACTGCCTGGGCTCACTATAGACACCGATGCCGCGCTTTAAATGGCAGGGGTCATGGTAAGTGACCTTCTGATTTCGAGACGGTTTTTCCCCCGCAGATGGAGTCAGTTCAAGCACTAACTGTGAGAAATCACGAATTTTGCCAGCCAAAGCTCTAGCTCGCTGGTTCCACCGCGGCTCGGCGGAAGTTAAGCTTAGATATTCCCGTTGCAGCACAGCCGCGCAGCCGGGACATACGGTGACTATACAGTCGGGTTTCATCTCTTCGAGCGCCGCGATATTCGTCTTGGCCAGACTCAAGGCTGTTTCTACATCGCCGGCAAAATATGCCGGAGCACCACAACATGCCTGGCCCGCCGGATAATATGGCTCGACACCGCATTTTGCCAAGACCTTCATCACATCTTCCCCGATTTCAGGATAGGCATAAGCAGCCACACAGCCGGAATAGAAAGCCACCTTAGGTTTATCTGTCAACTTGGGTGAAGAATAGTCCTTAAGCCTGTCACGTAAAGGTCTATGCGACAGTGCCGGAAGGCTGACGGTCTGGGTCAGTGCATTCAACGGACCGGGCAGCCGACGTATCATAAGGTCTTTATCAACAAAAGGCTGTTGCAGGTATGTGCCAATTCTTATCACTCTATCCAACCTTGGTTGGTGCTTCAGAATGCTGCGGTAAGCTATTCGGTTCAATAAGGGCAAGCCTTTTTCCTCTGCCAAACTGGCTCTCAATCGCGTTATCATCTGCGGTATATCAATTCGTGCGGGACAGGCTTCCTTGCAGGCCATGCAGCCGAGGCACAAGCTCGCCACCTCTTCTGCTTCATCTACACTGTGTAAAAAGGCGGTCAATATGGCGCCGATGCCGCCCTGATATATGTAGCCATAAACCTGCCCAGCAACAGAGGCAAAAACCGGGCAGACATTCAGGCAGGCACCACACTTAATACAATACAGTGCTTCCCTGAACTCGTCGGTTTCTCTCATCTGCCATCGACCATTATCCACCAGGACAATATGGACTTCGTCAGGACCTCCGGCACCGTGAAGCATTGCGCCGGGAATGGCATCAGTACGACCTGGCCCGGTGATATGAGAGATGTATACCGGCATTTTCATACCGGCAGTGCATCGGCTGAGCAATCTGAAAATGGCAGCGGCATCCTTCCAGCTGGAAACTATCTTCTCGTAGCCAACTACTGCTACGTGAACCGGAGGCAAAGTTGTCGCCATACAACCATTCCCCTCGTTG
>Ga0315295_10004208_pt1 | contig 12251 bp, 15 predicted proteins | sample YL17G14_0_MG_FD_204453 | JGI IMG/M metagenome (GOLD analysis project Ga0315295, IMG submission 204453) | Sediment microbial communities from Yellowstone Lake, YNP, Wyoming, USA - YL17G14_0 | ecosystem: Environmental > Aquatic > Freshwater > Lake > Sediment | place: USA: Wyoming | collected... | reverse complement strand
CATTTCTCCAGACACCTATAATGCGCACTGCAAATCCAGATAAATTCACTGGCCAATACCTCCTCTTTTAGCCCCAATACTGCCTTTCGAATGATGATACGTGGATTCCAGTCCAATCTGACGTTCATTTCTGGGCATTGAGCGGTGCACGACCCGCAGGCATAACATTTCAAGATCCCCTCGCCACCTGGTTCACTCGCAATTTGATTTTTGAAATTCTGATCAACCTTCCGAGAGTCAATCACACACATTCTTCAACCACTAAACAAGTTCACCTTTAAGCATTCCTTTCCGTTCAAGGTAAATTATAATAGCTTTATGCAGAGTATTCACAGAAAGTTTCGCACAATGAGAATGATTCTCAGGTAAACCATCCAACGCGTTAAGCAAATCCTCCTCAGAAATCCTCATAGCTTCACTCGGTGTTTTTATTTTTATCATCTTAGTAAGCATATTTCCACAAGCAAGTGTCGCACCACAACCATCTGTCCAAAACCGCGCATCCTGTATCCTTCCATCTCCTATCTTTAGAGTGATTTTCATGGTATCACCACAAGGACCTTTGATCACTCCAACTGCATCTGGATGTTCAAGAACCCCAAAATTGATAGGATTACGATACTCTCCGATAGCTACTTTTGAATATGTTTTTTCTTCATCATGTTCTATTTTCTTTTGAATTTTTTTTACCATATTCTCAAGACTACCTTCAGTCATAATGCTATAACACCTCCTGTATCCTATTCCACATCTCACGGATCTCATGGGATAACTCTCCATCTGAAAACTCTATAACACTTTGTTCCTGAATCATTGCCTTGGTCATCACATTATCATAAGGGAGTTTCCCCACCATCGGGATATTATTCGTTTTACAATATTTTTCAATTATTTTTGTGTTCTCAGGGTTGATAGTATATTTGTTGATGCAAACGGTCGACGGGATGTTAAAATGGTGGGCAACCTCTTGTATTCTTTCTAAATCATGGATTGCGGAAAGCGTTGGTTCTGTGACAATTAATACGAGATTAACACCTGTTATTGAAGCGATAACTGGGCATCCGATACCGGGAGGCCCATCAATAAGAATGAGGTCCTTTGCATTCTTCTCAGCAAGTTGTTTAGCATTATTCCTCACAAGGGTCACAAGTTTCCCTGAAGCCTCCTCTGCAGTATTTAACACGGCATGGGCCATTGGTCCAAATCTTGTTTCAGAAAGATAAGCAAAACCTGAATCCCTATCAACCATCGTAATCGCCTCAACAGGACACACATAGGCACAAACGCCACATCCTTCACAAGCTCCCTGGATTAAATTGATATCTTTATCAATGGCATTAAACTTGCAAGAATCAAAGCATTTTTTGCAGTCATTACATGTATTCTTGTCAATTTGTGCAATCTTTGAGCCATGGAACACGATAGTTTTTTTAATCTCAGGTTTAAGTATAAGGTGAAGATCAGCAGCATCAACATCGCAATCAGCAAGAACTGCATTCTTTGCAAGAGAGGCAAACGCGGCAGTAATCGATGTTTTTCCTGTTCCACCTTTTCCACTAATAACCGTAAGCTGTTTCAAGGGGTCACCTCGTTTTGGAGTTTCTGAAAAAGATTTTGAAAGCTTATACGCCATTCAGGTAATTCATGTACAAATGGAATGCCCTTTGAATAAAGATAAGCAATCTTTTCACTATGAGGAATCTTCATAACAACAGGGATTTTTTCATGCTGGCAATAGCATTCAACTCTGTTATCACCAGAGCCATCACGATTGATGATTACTCCAAAAGGAATAGATAAATGCCGTACAACATCAACAGCAATCTTAAGATCATGAAGTCCAAAGGGGGTCGGCTCAGTCACAAGAAGACAATAATCTGAGCCGCGTATTGTTTCAATCACCGGACAGGAGGTACCTGGTGGCGCATCTAAAATAACGTGTGTCGTCGCATCTATCTTTTTCTTCAGAGATCGAAGAAGAGGAACCGCCATAGCTTCACCAATGTTTAAGACACCCTGATAAAAATCAACGGCACCACGGGTTCCATGGTCAATGGTTCCAATGACTCGTTTCTTCCAACTGATTGCGTCTCTTGGGCATACCAGAGCGCATCCTTCACAGGAATGGCATAACTCTGGGAAAATAAGGACTTTTTTTGGCACTACTGCAAGAGCGTGATACATACAAAAATCAGCGCATTTTCCGCAGTAATCACATTTTTTCACATCGATAGTAGGAGTATCAACGGTAACATTCTCATGGGTATCCATCGTTGCTTTGAGGAAAATATTCACGTTTGGCTCCTCAACATCACAATCGATAAGCTGGGTTGTATCTAGACTTAATGCAAGATTGATGGCAATTGTTGTTTTTCCAGTCCCGCCTTTACCACTAGCAACAGCGATGATCATCGTTGTCAAAGCTCCGATATGTCCACCACTTTGAGGGAATGTGGAAGTCGCGTTCTGGCAAGATCAGAGTATATCTTTTTGTATTCAGTCCACTGTTTCTTGTACTCAAGGGTTATTTCTGCTATCACTTTTGCTGGTACACCCACTGCGATTGCCTTATCTGGTATTTTTTCTTTATTTTTCACCACAGCTCCTTCTGCAACAACCGCCCATTCACCTATCTCTGCGTAATCGCTGACAATCGCACCCATACCAATGATTGCCCAACCATGAATCGTGGCGTTATGGATAATTGCAGCATGCCCGATGGTCACAGAATTTCCGATGATGGTTTTTTCATTGGGCCGTGCATGAATAACCACGTTTTCTTCTACAGCGGTATCATTGCCAATTCGTATCGACCCGTAATCTCCTCGAATACGAGCCCCTGGTCCAATGTAGCAGTTTTCTCCAATAGTAACATCCCCAATCACGTCTGCTGACGGAAAAATAAATGTACCTTTCCCTATGCGTGGTTTCTTTTTTTCAAACTCATAGATTGACATAGAATCATCCTTCCCCTTCTAAAGAGAGGCCTCATTATCTTGACCCTGAACTGTGATGATTTTTGTGGTTCGTTACCTACTTGCAATGTTCACCATGATGCTCATGATGATGTTCATGTTCATCACGAAATGCATGTCTGCCACATGCGTCACCAATGCCTGCTTTTTTGAGCTGCCCTTTTCGGAAGGCAGAAATCGCGTCTTTCACGGTTCCTGAGGCACCAATATACACGTCAATGCCAGTCTCGTCAAACATACTAATAGCACGTTGGCCCAATCCCCTACAGACAAGTACATTCACACCTTCTCTCACCATGATTTCAGGTGGATATCCAACCCCGCCCATATGTTCACTTGTATTGGGTACTACCTTGACTTCATTGGTATCAAGATCCACAATCGTATAGGTAGGTACTCTGCCGAAGTGTTCACCAATAGCTTCATCTAATCCGTTATTCCCATTTGTCGGTATACATATTTTCATAGATTTTCCCTTCTTGTTATTACCCATGCCAAAATGGCTCTCTACGCTAGGAGTGTTTGTTTCTTTTAGTTCACCTTTTTTAAATTTTTCCACAATGTCTTTTACAGTGCCATTTACCCCGGTGATTACGTTTATTCCTGCGGCTTGTAAGGTTTGAAATGCATTTGGTCCGATGTTTCCAGTAATAACAGAATTAACTCCTGATCGAACAACGGTTTGCGCTGCTTGAATGCCTGCGCCACTTGATGCCGCCGTACTTTCATTCGAAATAATTTCTACCGTCATCGTTTCCGTGTCAACGATCAAAAAATATTGACATCTGCCAAACCGGGGGTCAACATCTGCGTTCAAATCCGTTCCTGTTGATGATATACATATTTTCATTTCATTCACAACCTCATTTTTTATTTTTCTCTATTTTCTTTTATTATGATAACATTTCCATTTTTCGAAAAAATTTTATTATCAGAAGACGAATCACTATTACTTATAAATCCCAAAGAAAGAATGAAATTTTTTATTTTTTCAATCTCGTTTAACTCTTTTTTTTCTTGTTGCTTCTTCATAAATTTTTATTCTCCATGATTATACTTCATAATGATTACTGTGGTCGTGTCATCAGTGCACCGCACTGTGGACATTTCCTCGTATAACAAGGAACGCCTCGTTGATGAGGTTCACGATGGCCACAGTTGGGACAGAGACATTCTCCATTTGGACCCATGCCATATCCACCACCAAGACCTCGACCTCCACATCGTCCGAAGCCTCCACCACCACGCTGCCTTGGCATATCTTTTTTCATCTCCTTTGTTTTACAATGTGTTCAATTTTCTCTACAATGTTTATAATTGCTTTGCCAGCATCTGTTGAGGCATTTTTAATGAGGAATGGTTCACCACTATCACTCGTTAAAACTATGTTTGGATCGAGAGGGATCTTTCCAAGAAATGGTACCTGAAGATCTATTGAGGCTTTGAGTCCTCCACCAGTTTTAAAGATATCAACATTTTTTTTACAATGAGGGCAAGTAAACCCACTCATATTCTCAATAATGCCAATAATCGGCATATTCATCTTTTTGACAAAATTGATTGATTTGCGTACACTTACTAACGCTAAATCCTGTGGTGTCGTCACAATAACCGCTCCATCACTCTGTGGAATAAGCTGTGCAATACTCAGTGGTTCATCGCCGGTACCCGGTGGGAGATCGACGATTAAGTAGTCAAGATCACCCCAATCGACATCACCGATAAACTGTTTTATCGCACCCATCTTCATTGGTCCACGCCAAATCACTGGAGAATCAGTATCGGAAAGAAGAAAACCCATGGACATTACTTTCAGATTCGGTGTAACCGAGATAGGATTGAAACCGGTAGCAGATGTTGTTGGTTTTTTCTCTTCAACACCAAGGATCTTTGGAATACTTGGCCCATGAATATCACAATCCATTAACCCAACAATATGTTTTTTTTCTGAAAGTGCAAACGCAAGATTCACAGAAACCGTGCTTTTCCCAACACCGCCTTTACCACTCAATACAATAATCTTATGTTTAATTCTGCCGAGATTGTGTGTAACCTTCAAATCATCATTTTCTTTTTTTTCCATGGAACCGTTCACCTCTATGTTTTTTAACCTAATTTATCATACTATCTTTTGTCATAAAAAGAAAGAGAAGGAAGCTTGATTGGTCTTATTGTGAAGTTTCCTTTTTTTCTTTTGATAACTCTTGGAGCCTTCCCCGTATCATCTTTATTTCTTCTTCAAGACCTTTGACCATGTCTTCGAGGTAAGCTTTTTCTTCCTCTTTGCTGGGTTCTGGATATGTTTCAGGGTAGTATGGTGATGGATAAGGATATGCTCCTTCTGCCCAGAAAAATCTCCCGCGTCCCCGGAATCCTCGTCCGAAACCTCGACCCCGTCCTCTGCCGAAACCAATATTTGCATAACCAGGTACATTAGATCCTGCGCAGTATCCTGCTGCTCGTCCAGTTCTCGGTCCAAGCCCCCAAGGTCCTGTTCTGTCGCCACCAGGCATTTTCTATTTCACCTCTTTTTTATTCTTTCTATTCATTTGTTTTCCTTCAAGATCAAGTTATAATACTATCTGACATAAGGAATAACTTATAAACATTATTATAATAATTATTACAAAATTAGTTTTTATTCCTATTTTTTATAGGAAATATTTATATAGACTACAAATATGATTAATAATATATTCGTATTAATGAGGTTGATATATGCCGCATTTAAAATTTACCCTCGATGAAAAGGATAGAAAAATAATTTCTCTATTACATGATAATCATGATATATCTCAGGAAGAAATCGCCAAAAAAGTAAACTTGTCACAACCTTCAATTGCAATGCGAATCAAAAAATTGAAGGAGCGAGGAATAATTGACCATGTCTTTGGAGTAAATCTCAACAAAGTAGGGATGTATCTTGCAAAAGTCATGGTCAGGACAACCAATACCTCGAAAATTTTGGATATGTTTCGTGGCTGCCCTTTTTTCTTAAACGGTTTTGTAGTATCTGGAAATGAAAACCTTATGTTGTTATTTGCCGGTGAGGATTTGGCATCTCTTGAATCAATCATCGATTGTCGGATACGTCCAGATAAGGATGTGCAAAGTGCAGATTTTAATATTATAATATCAAGTATTAAGGATTACGTGATGCCCATAAGAATTGTCGAACGATCTATGAATAAACCTCCCTGTGGCGTGGAATATAAAACATGCCCGGCTTATTCTGAGAATCGTTGTTTTGGTTGTCCAGCTACGAATCGGTATAAAGGTTCTTTTTGGTAGAAGTGTCAAATGATATCTCTGACATATGTTTATATTGAAGAAATAACGACAATTTTTAATTAATTCTTGAATGCGATGCTGTAATCGATCAAGCCCAAAGCGTTGCAACTGGGTTAACTAGTTAAAGAAAAGGACTATTTCTGATGCGCCATGCTCAATCTCATTGGGGTTATTATTGCATTTGCGGTTATTCTTATTCTTATACGGAAAAAAATAAATTTCGGAGTCAGCTTGCTCTTTGGGTCTCTTGTTGTTGGCGTGTTTTCCCTGCAGGTCATCGCACCGATTGATATTCCTAAGGCGATGATCGAGGCCTCAGTGTATTCCTTTGAAGAGCAACAAGTGATGACCGAGACCATTGAACTTGCCCTTCTAATGACCTTGATTTTTGTTTTAGCAAAATGTATGCAGGAGACCGGCGCTATTACAAAACTTATTGAAAGTCTGAGGACCTTTTTTTCCAAAGGAGGCACTTTAGGTGTTATCCCTGCGGTCTACGGACTGATGCCTGTTCAGGGTGGAGCATTGTTTTCTGCTCCGCAGATCGATAAAGAGGGAGAAAAATATAAACTAAAAAAAGATCAGAAAAATTTTTTAAACATCTGGTTTCGACATATATGGCTCCCGATTTATCCGATTTCATCAGCGATGATTCTTATCTGCAGTATACAGTTCTCAGGGGTTCCTCTGCAGATGCTAATACTGGCGAATCTCCCCTCGTTTGTCGGGATGATTATCATTGGTTATCTGTATCTTCGCAAGTACACAAAAAACGCGCATCCAACAACAACGACCGCATCTAAAAAAAACACTCAGGGGTTAGTGTATCTCCTTCCCCCCATTGTACCTCTAATGTTTTATCCTTTGAAGTTTCTGGGCGTATCAGAAACACGATGTTTCTTACTTGGTGTAGTTATCAGCCTTCTCGTATTATACGGTCTGTTGAAAATTGAATGGAGGGTGTATCTTCATGTACTCAAAAAATCAGTAACCTGGAAACTTGCCCTCGCTATTTTTGGTATTATGATTCTGCGTGAGATGATTACGATATCACAAACGCATGTTCTTCTAGCGGAGATGATGCAGAATCTTGCGTTCCCTGCATTGGTTATCGTCATTGTTATTCCGTTGTTACTTGGAACGTTAACCGGGTATAATCTTGGGGCGGTCGCGCTGTCGTATCCCTTAGTTGAGCCGTTTTTCGCATTCACCGGGGTCAATATCATTGGTCTAACAAGCATCATTTTCATGTGTTCGATCATTGGATATTTGATTTCCCCGATTCACTTATGTAATGTGCTGAGTAGTGAATATTTAAAAACAGATACGACACGGATGTATCGGATGTTTTTGCCTGCTGCGTTCGCTCTTTTACTCATTCAAATACTTTTTGTTGTCGTTGTGTTTCCGTTGTAATCTTGTTTTTTAAAAGTGTACATTATGTTTGTTATGTTCGAGTTTTTTTGTTGAATGGCACATGTACATCTGATTAATATTTATGATAAACAAAAGAACGGTATTAAATTTAGGTCGACCGAAATATTTATATTATTTGGATTACTATATCATAGTATAGTGAGACTTCATGCCGAAAGAACACATCGAAGAATATCTCGAAGCAATCTACGACATTGCAGGACAAGAAGGCACTGCAAAAACAACAGAAATCGCAGAACGTCTAAAGAATGCTCCAGCAAGTGTCACCGAAGTATTTCAAAGAATGAAGCAGAAAGGTTTAGTTCGATATGAATCACATAAAGGAGTCACACTTACAGCAAAAGGATACAAAGTAGCTCTAAAAATGAAGCGAAAACACCGACTCCTTGAAGTTTTCTTAGATAAAATGCTCCATTTACCGTCCGACAAGGTTCATGAACAAGCATGTAAAATGGAACACACCCTTACTGATGAAACAGAAATAGCTCTCTGTAAAACCCTCAAAGGACCAACCGAATGCCCTCATGGATCACCAATTCCTCCATGCAATCTTGAAGTAAAAAACTGCCAGGAATGCTTTTCTGAACAAAACCTCACACTTGAAAAACGAGACAAAGACATCATTGTCATCACCTCGTTAAAACATGGCGAAAAAGCAAAAATTGTTTTTGTCCGCGGTGGTGGAGGCGTGATGCAGCGATTATGTGATCTTGGTCTTACAAATGGTACTATAATAACTCTACTACGAGAAGCACCGATGCACGGCCCTATAGAAGTTTGTGTCCGAGGATGCAAACTTGTCATTGGCCGAGGTATCGCTGAGAAAATCTTCGTACAGAAAACGTGATCACAAATGAAAGTTGACCTTGTTGTCGCACTCGCAGGAAATGCTAACGTTGGGAAAAGTTCTATTTTCAACCAACTCACGGGTTTAGGTCAGATCGTTGGGAATTGGCCTGGAAAAACAGTAGAAATAGCAGAAGGGGTACTTCTCCACCACGGGAAACATATTAAAATCATTGATTTGCCAGGGATTTACTCTTTGTCAACATATTCTCAAGAAGAAATCGTTTCTAGAGAATATATTGCTTTTAAACATCCGGATGTTGTTGTAAACGTCGTTGATGCGACCGCACTTGAAAGAAATCTGTTTTTTACGCTGCAACTCCTTGAAATGGGAACTCCATTGGTCATCGCCTTAAACCTTGTGGATGTTGCAAAGAAGAAAGGCATGACCGTAGACGAAGAACGACTTCAACATCTATTGGGCACCCCGGTCGTTCCTACCATCGCAACAAAAGGTATCGGCGTCCATGAAATCACAGATGCATCTATTAAGCAAGCAGATAAACAATCACGACAAAACAAAAATGTAATCCGCTACGGTCCTGAGATCGAAAAGAGGATAGAAAAACTTGAAAGAGTCCTCGCAGGCATAAACATAGGATATCCTCCGAGATGGACCGCGATAAAACTGTTAGAAGGAGATTCTGAGATCGTTAACAAGGTCAGTGAGAAGCATCCCGATGTGATTGTTGCCGCAAACATTCTTGCTGGAGAAATCTCTGAGATTCATAAGGAGCCGTGCTCAAACGTCATCGCATCAGAACGATATGCGGTCGCAGCACGTATCGTAAAAGAAGTCCAGACTTCAAAAGAACCTACGAAAGCATCGATGAGCGAACGGTTAGATTCATTGAGCATGCATAGTATCTGGGGATATGTTCTCATGTTCACTATCATGCTGTCCATTCTCATGTTCATGTCGCTCTTTGGAGGATGGCTTTCTGAAACATTACGAAACCTCTTTGAAAGCGCTAATCCACATATCGCCGGACTCTGGCCAGATCTTGCTTGGAATGGCGGAGTCGTAGGCTTGTATGCAACACTTTCTGTCGCCCTCGGGTTCATCTTACCCTTTTACCTTATCCTTGGCGTCCTTGAAGACTCGGGGTACCTCCCGAAGATTGCGTATCTCATGGATCGACCATGTCATACCATCGGTCTCCATGGTAAAGCATGCATTCCTTTGCTGCTTGGATTCGGCTGCAACGTCCCCGCCTGTGTGGGATGCCGCATCATGGAAACAAAACGAGACAGATTGATCACCGTTTTTCTCTCGACACTGGTACCATGTTCAGCACGAACGGTTGTTATTCTTGGGCTTGTTGGTGCTTATGTTGGGGTGCAATGGGCGATTGCTCTCTACGTCGTTGATTTCATGCTGATTTTCATCATCGGAAAAATCCTGAACCGGCTTCTTCCTGGCGTATCCGTCGGTATTATCATGGAAATGCCTCCCTATAGGCTACCATCCGGAAAAGTAGTGGTTAAACAGGCATGGAACCGATTCAAACCATTTCTGATAACCGCTCTCCCGCTCATTATCATCGGGAGTATCGTCATTGAAGCGATGCGGATTTCCAACGTGCTTTCTCTTGTATCCACTGCGTTAAGTCCTGTTACGGTTATTTGGCTTGGGCTTCCTGCATTCACCGGTTTTCTCTTCATTTTTGGTGTTATACGAAAAGAAGCAGCACTCGTATTGCTGACAACCGCTGCAGGAACGCTTGATATCCGTTCGGTAATGTCCCCGGTGCAGATGATTGTCTTTGCATTCGTGATTATGATCTATGTCCCTTGTGTTGCAACGATTGCAGCGTTGATTCGTGAAACCGGCTGGAAAAAAGCGGGTTTGATCACCCTTACAGAGATTGGGTTGGCTGTCCTCCTCGGTGGCGTCGCTTTCAGATTACTGAGTCTGTTCATGTAACGAAAACAGCTGAAGAGGCTGCGGGATCTTATACTGTTCATCAATAATGTATGCTCGAATATTATTTGATTTATTCAGGAACAATAAACCTCACAGCATACATTATGAAGATGCCTACGATAAATATCCCAAAATATATCATAGATTTTTTTAGACTGGTTTCTTTTCTAATTTCAGGTATGAGATCTGATGCTGCGATGTAGAGGAATCCCCCGGCGGCAAACGGAAGAATAATGAGTTTTACGTTTTCAACCATGTTTGAGATAAAAAACCCGATTAATCCTCCGAGCACAGCCGTGAGTGCAGTTAAAAAATTAAGAACGAGTGCTTTTTTCTTCGTAAAACCTCCATAAATTAATACACCAAAATCCCCAATTTCCTGGGGAATTTCATGAAGCGCAATCGCCATTGTCGTTGTCATACCAAGCGGAATGGAAATAACAAAACTCGTTGCCATAATTAGCCCATCGATGAAATTATGGATAGAATCACCGATGAGATTCATATACGTAAAGGTATGAACCTTGCATTCTCCTTTATGACAATGTCGCCAATGCAGGACTTTTTCGATGAGGAAAAAAAGTGCAAATCCTACGAGGACAAAAAGGAAGACATCAAGACCTTCGCTAAGTTCGACAGATTCTGGTAATAAATGAAGGAAAGCGCCACCCATGAGCGCTCCAGCGGATAATGAGACGAGTAACAATACGATTTTATCAAGTAATTTGTCCTTTAATGCTAAAGTGAATATACCAATAAATGAGATTAAACTAATTATAAATGTACTTATCATTATCCAGATGAGACTATTCATAATACCACGGCCAATTTACTATTCTTAAATTAATTGCTCTATTGCGTAATGTATTTAAAAATATTATTGATTCTCATTATCAATAAGAGTGGAGTCTTAAAATATGGTAAAAAGATTAAGGAAAACAAAACAAAAGGAACTCATCCAAGCAGAGATAAATGCCTTCGCATCGCTTTTTACTGCAGAAGAGTTATTCAAAAAAGTACGAAAAAAAGATGCCGATATTGGAATAGCAACGATCTACCGTTTTCTAAAAGATTTAAGAAAAGAAAGGGAACTACATTCCTATATTTGTGATCGGAGGATGATTTATTCAAAACAGAACAACAGCCATTGTCATTTTACTTGCCAGAAATGCGAACGGGTGACTCATTTCGATATAGAAAAAGTTGATTTTTTAAAAAGAAAAATCAAAGGAGATATCTGTCATTTTCAAATTGACGTGTATGGGATTTGTGAAGAATGTCTCCAAAAAACAATACCTTAAAAAAATAACCTAGTATTTTCTCCTGTAGAGCTAATAGTAACTATAGGATTTATAATGGATTAATGAATGTCGACAAGATGATTGTATCATGAATAAAATTGTAATAATCGACTCAGATAAATGCATCGGCTGTGGAGCATGCGCGGAAATCTGTCCGAAAAAAATACTGTATATTCAAGATAATATTTGTAAGGTAAATGATGAGAAAAAATGTGACAAATTAAAGGGTTGCGAAAACGTGTGTCCAACGGCAGCAATTAAAATCCATTAGAACAACATGATTGGTTAAAAGCTCTCTTTTCAGGTAATGTATTAAATTTCGTAATATTTAAATATTCGAATTTAATTTGAATCACTAATGAATGAAGTAGATGTTTTAAAAGCATTAGCTGACCCCACAAGGCTAAAGATTCTTGAATGCCTTAAAAATGGTGAACGATGTATTTGTGAAATCATTCCTTATACAGGAAAGTC
>Ga0315295_10004207_pt1 | contig 12251 bp, 19 predicted proteins | sample YL17G14_0_MG_FD_204453 | JGI IMG/M metagenome (GOLD analysis project Ga0315295, IMG submission 204453) | Sediment microbial communities from Yellowstone Lake, YNP, Wyoming, USA - YL17G14_0 | ecosystem: Environmental > Aquatic > Freshwater > Lake > Sediment | place: USA: Wyoming | collected... | reverse complement strand
TTTGCATGGCTTCTCGTTGTTGAGTTGTCCACAGGTCGTGGTGTTTTTGGCACATGTAGACAATCTTCATGCCATTGCTCTTTGATCCTTCTGTATAGACTACTATCGAGCGTGGAACCGGTGCTCCGCAAACCTGGCATATTTGACCGGAGGGTAGTAGTTCTTTTTCTGCCTGGCTTTCCGTAGCGTCACTCACTTTTGCTTGCTCATCCATTCGTGGTACTCCTTTCGCTTGAGAGTTTTCTTGACTGGCTCAGTGAAGTATTGCCCTTTGTAGGTCCCCTTGAGCCAGTTCTCCAACCCTGGCCAGTTGGTATTGATGACCGTGTTTTCGCCAATCCATTCCGCTTTTTCCTGCACTCCTTTCAAATGTCGCTGGCCGGCCAGCTCCCAGTCATTCTTTCCGTACACAATCAGTCGACCGCCTTTTTGCTCGACCTTGAGAAATCCTACCTTAACTGTATCTATGCGGTCTGCCAAGCGGTTGTAGCCTGCCTGATTTACGACCAGGCTGTCCGTGGCCACGTGGTAGACATTCTCAAGTCCCGCTTTGACCATGAGGTCCCAAAGGCAAAGCCGAGCATAAGCTGTGACGTGAGCAGCGATAGCAACAAATGTATCCCAAGCTGCTGGCGTCTCTACAATCTTCGTGACTTTGCCGCCGGCCATGAGCAGATCGTACCTCTCGTTTGACACAGTATCGTATCCATCGCAGTAGCGGAAGATTGCCGGATCGCAATCTCCGATAACTGAGGACTTGGAGCCTTTTTGCCCAAACTTGCCGTAGAGCATGTTGGGGAAGTCTTTGCACAGTTGTCTCATCAGCCAGTTGCCCTCTTGGGTGTACTTTGCTTTGAGCTGCGAGAAGTATTCTCCGTACTCTTTCATCAGCATGGCCTGTCGGTACACGGTGTAGCAATGTACCGCTTTGATTTCGTCATGCTCGAAGGCGTACTGCAGCTCTCCCGTGGTAAGCGCTACAGTAATCATGCCCGTGGGATATTCGAGTTGGTCGCCAATCTTCGCAGGGTAAACCGGATCATGAGCGTCAACGTCGACCAGTGCAATTACTGCGTACTTTTGCAATGACAGCTGCAGCTCCCTTACCCCGCGATTGTCGTAGAAGCCCAACAAGGAAACAGGCAAAGCGTATTTCATCTCAACTTGTGCGTACATGCCGTTTACGTCGAGTGCATAGTAGTCGGATTCCTGATTGATTCCGATGCGCAGAGCTTCACATCGGCCACCATGATACGCTTCTCTTTCCAGCTTCAGTGCTTCCTCGTTGCTGTGAATCCACACCTTTTTGTCCATGAATCGGTGCTTGAATGCGTGCATTGCCATCCCGGCCGTAGTGATTGCAAACCCGCCGAGATTGTGCTCCTGGATGAATCCTTTCAATGCTATCCACGACTTGACCATGATCTCCACGTCTCTTTTGCAGTAAGTTACCCAGGCGTCCAAGTCCTGACGATTCTCTGGCATTTTGCCCTTGGGGATTTCCAGCAATTCTCCCCACCGCTTGATTGTCCCCGGCAATATCTGCGCGTTGTTCATAAAGAGCAGCTTCTTCTTTCCTTTGCTCCATCGCATAATCATGGTAAGTCGCTTCTTGTAACAGTGACCGAGGATCCATCCCCGTTTTTGAAGCTGCTCAATACCCTGCATTGGCACAAAGTCCGGCTCTACGTGGTGGGATACAACGTATCGGGTAGTTTTCTCATACGTGAGCCGCTCAAGATCATCCCAGAATGGATCAATCGACTGATCCTGCTGCCAATCTGACACGATCTCCTTGTAGTCATTGCGCCATTGAGTATGACAAGCAATCCACAAAAATGGAGTAAAGAATTGTCTACCCTGCTGATCCTGTTTTAGATCAGATTCTACATCGTAGAAAGTGACATAGCGGGGCCAGTAAAGCCGGGTGTTCTTTGACAGATAGTGGCCTGGCCGGAGCTTGTCTGCCATCACCTACTCCTCTTCTTCTGCTACTCCTGCCGAGTGATACGCAATGACATCGAGCATTTCCCATTCGATGTCTGCTCTGCCGAGGGTATCTCCCATGACTGTTTCGGCAATTGCGGCGTTGAGCTCATTCCCGGTCGGTCTGCCAGCAAATTCCACCGTTCGCCATTCGGTGCGCCAGGCACGTTGCACTTTATCGAAGAAGCCAAGCTGAGTTTGCACAACGTATGGATTCTGAGTGTCCCACGCGACTTCGGTCATGCGTTCGGCAGGGATCGTCCAGTGGCTTGGCATGCTCATGATAAAGTCTGCGTTGGCCTTGATCAGCTCTGCTGCGTGCCATATCTCAGACCAGGATGAATCACGAATCGCTCCGCCGCCGCTTCGAAACATCTCACGAGCTTCTGTCAATCCTAGACCAGATCGAAGGCCAGATAACGCATATTCCCAAGCATGTACCATCGATTGCGTCCAGCGAGTGATTTCGACCAAGTCCGTCACTCCTTCTTGGCGTATATCTCTTTGGTGGTAGCATCCTCACGAAAGGCCGGTCTGACCGTGGCCCAGGCTTCCCAGTTGACTTCGCCTGGCCCCCAGGACTTGCGCCAGAAATCGTGGAGCATCTCGTTCACTTTCAACAGCAATGCTGCCATAAGTTGGAGGTATTCTGCGTGCTCAGGGTGGGAGGGTACGAATTGATCATACAATACGGTCAGCCAGTTCATAGCGTCGAGCGTGTAGCTGATCGCGTTGGCGGTGCTTTTCTTCAGCTTATCTCGCTTGGTCTTTGGCATGATTCTCCTGTCTTTAATGAGCAAACACCCCCGGGAGCGGGGTCGGCAAACCTTCCGGGGGTGTCGGGCCAGGAGCCTTGGGGTACCGCGATTGCGGCCCCGACATGGCTCTAGCTCAGAGTGAATGACCGACCGCTCTTGATGATCGTGCATTCGAGCGGCAGGAATTCGGCGACAGCCAAGAGCTGCTTCAGCAATACCTTGCTGTGAGTGAGGATCTCCAGTGTCAGACCCTTGAACTCACAAGTAAATCTGGCAGCTTCGCCGAAACTGGTTGAGACTGGTTCTGCCTTGGTGATCACCAGCAGGGTGTCTTGAATGTCAGCTACCTTGAGATTCGCCACGCCCGGTGGCATGTGCCACTTTGCTTCACTCCACGGGGTTACTTTCATTTCGGACACGTTACCCTCCTTTTTGGGTGTCGCTGGGGAGTATACCTCCCGGAGCATTGTAGCGCTCGTATAGTTCTTTCCACACCATCGGAAAGACGAGTTTCAATCCTTCCAGATTGTCAGTATCCGCTTGCCTCATGGCCGCCATGATCAACGCGTAAAACGGCCAATCTTCCCTACTGATCCTTTGAGAAGCTTCGTAATCGTACCTGCTCATTTTTGCCCATCTCCTTTTTGGATAGACTTTTCGTGCGGCTTCCCCGCTCCCCTTTCCCTCCCAGGTGACGACTGAGAGGGAAAAGCCAAAGGGGAAGTTAGCCGTAGCGCAGGCTAGGGTGAGTAGCTTCTGTTTCGCTGAAGTACTCTTTGGAGCAGAGCCAGAGAGCGTCAATCTCTTGCTGAGCTGTACGGAGTCCCAGATACGTGTTCTCAAGAATCTCGATCTGTGCTTGAGTCACGACCGGATCATTCACTCCGCGATCAAAGAGTACTTTGCTATATTTGACCAGGGTGTCCAAGTCCCGGTTGATTTCTGCGAGTACCGTTCCGTAGGGCACAAGCGGACTGCGTATCCTGTCGAGGTAGTTTCTCATACTTTGCCCCGATGAAGAGTGTAGTAGGACCACCCATCCGGACGTGGCCGAATCTGCCCTTCTCCCCGCACAGACAACCAACAACAAACATCGATTACTCGGACGACTGAAGCATTGGTGACGTTATTGTGCTGAGTCAGTTTCTTTCCCCGATAGAAAAACAGATAGGGGGGTCCTGACCAACAGTGAAACCCTACTCCGTCTATCTTGTTCATTTTGTAGTCACATGTCGCGGACGACGGGATGGAACTGCTAGTCCGCGCTCCAGCCGGTGGCGAATTGTCGCAGCGTCCATTTCTACTTCGCCCAGCACGCCCACCGCCCAAACCCCCGGTCCTATTTTTCTACTTTTCTGTTTCCGGTGAAACCCGACTGCAAAAATCTTGTCCATCTTTCTTCCCTCCTTTGATTCTAGTATACCACAGGAAGGGCAGTTTGTAACATGCAGTTTGGGTAGAACTTGGTGATATTTCGGTGTGCAAAGTGAGCTATTTGCTCGGGAGCTTTGTTTTCTCCGCCTGCTCTTTTTCCTGCTTGATCTGCTCCGCGGTTTTCTTCATTGCATCACGGAGCTTGAGCGCCGCCTCGATTGATTTCCGGAGTTGCGTTTCCTGAGTCGTCATGATTCTCCTCTCATCCCGCCGGTGGTACCGGTGGTATAAACTTGAAGACGAGCGGTAAAGCTGCAATCTCTACCTGCAGTGCTGCGATATCTCTCTTGTTTTCCTCAATGTGATCATAGATGGCGTTGAGCTGTTCTTCGGGCATGGACCACTCAGCGCCCATCTCCGCCTCGATATTCTCCAGCTTGAGCTGTGCGATTTGCTTCCGCAGTTCCGCTCCACGCTGTTCTCGCTGGAACAGGACGTAATTTTTGCGTACCCGCTCCAGCTCTGTCCTTTGCTGCTTCTCTTCCCGGGCCAGTTCTTTGATGATCCTGGCCTGTTCCTTGGCAAGTTTCTCACGTTCTGACTGCTGCTTTGCCGCCAGCCGTTCAGCTTCTTTGCGTGCTGCTTCAGCATTCGCTACCGAGTCGAGCCACTTCCTCTGCTGCACGAGCCGGGTGAATGAGTTGACTGCATCCTCGCGATACCCAAGTTCTCTCATTGCAACCCGGTAGGCATCTATAGTCATCGTCTCGTAGAAGTACATCTCAGAGAGTTTGGCTTCTGGCGGAATCTTCAGCTTGGTAGTGCGCTCCGTGTCCCACTTCTCCAGCAGTATCTCGATCTGCCCCGAGGGAAGAGCCATACCTCCAAGCTCTACCATAGCTTGAGACCTGGAAATTGCGCCAGTGACATAGCGGGCACGAATCGCGGAGATTTTCAGATCAGTCAGCGCTTTGGTTTTCTTCAGATCAGCACGAGCCAGGAGCAAAGACCTGTACTCCGCAGGATACTCAAGATGCATCAGATAAGCATCAGCAGTAGCTCGGTTCAAAAGACCGTCCGTGTAGCCACCGATAATGTCAGCCTTGGTGTACTCTCGCTCTGCTTCGCCGTACTCATTTTCAGTCCAGGTCGTCAAGTTCTCCGCGTGCTCGTTATCGTACCCAAGCTCTTTGTAAGTTTGGCGGACTTGGTCACGGGTAAGCACGCCAGCCGCAAACATGCGTCTCAAGTCAACTCTCGTGTACGGCTCGTAAATCAGTTTGACCATGTAGTCGCGCCAGCCAGCTGGAAAATCGGCAATCTTGAGCAATTGCGCAAAGTCCGGGACAGACAAGCCCGCACGCCGTACCATATCGATTCCCATCGACGGACTTGGTAGCTCCCAGTGGGCATACCAATATTTCCGTGCCCACTCAGCAGATAGCCCTTGCTTCTGAGCCCAAACGTCCATGTCCGCCGGATAGTCTTCGTCGTACCGCCACCGTGAAACTACCGCAGGACTGAAAGCTTCTCGTACCATCATGCGGATCAAATCGTTGATCGGTGGGATGATGTGCGAAAGCTCAAAGACCTTGCCAATTGTAAAATCATCCATGCCACGAAGTTTCAGCTCAATCCTGGCTCGCTCGGGGTTTTGCTGGACGCGATACGAGTAGGCAATCTCATCGATGATTCCAAGCCGTGGCCGATATATCTCTGCAAACATATCGATAGCCTTTTGCGGCCAGCCTTGATCCGCCAGCCAGGAAGCCGATTGCCCGACGTCCCAGTTGTTACGCCACGCCATAGCCCAGGATTCTGCCGGGCCCGGTCTGGCTTGGCGATACATTCTATTGAGCGAGTGCGTAAAACCGGACAGCATCGTGCCGAAGAAGTTTCCCGACACTCCGCCAACCGCACCGCTCGCAAAGCTCTGCATCAGGATCGTGTCGATTTCCCCAGTTCCGGCTTTGATGGAGTTCAGATAATCCTTGAGCCAGCCGGGGCATTCCGGTTGTGAAATCAGTGTGTCAATCAACGGTCTGACACGTTCCACAGTATGAGGAGCCAGGATTTCCAAAGTCCTGACCAGAAAACCGCCCACGAAAGTCCCCAGCCCCACCCCCATGATCTCCATCGTCTTGTAGAGAAAATGAGCCAGGGCAAACTCTACTGCACCGCCGAGATTGTTTCGGAACGAATCTCTTATGGGCTCGTTGACTGTTACGTGACCTCCACCACCAGTTCCAACTTCAAAAGCCATTACCAAACTCCTTCCCAGAGGTATCTGAGCAAATGCTCAGCGAAGTTGTACAGATAGAAGCGCAGCTGCGAACGATACTTTTCGACCAGGTCAAAGAAGAAAAAGACCAAGTTGAATGGATTCGTGAATATCAGCCCCCAAGTATCCCAGCCTGAGGTGAAAAACCAGGCCAGCGCAGGCCATCGCTCAGTAACCAGACCGATGACGTCCTGGATTACTCCGCCAAGCACTTCCATGAGGCGGTCCCAACGATCCCGCAGGATCGTTACCGCTCTCGTGTACAGATTGACGAAAAAGTCCTGAACCTTGATCCACCAATCGACCACAAGATTGCTGATCTTGGTGTACCACCAGTAGCCAATGTTGTAAAGCGCTCCGAACAGCGTAACACAGTACTGCCAGAGCGTATTCCACCAGTCCCCGCACAGTCGTTTCAGACTACTGTACAGATTCGCGAGAATGTCGTAAAGATTGTTCCAGCCGCTGATAAAAGCAAAGTACTGCTTATCGTACCAGTTGATGCAGACTTCAAAAACCCGCGTCCAGGACATCTCCAAAAGAGCGCACGTGCGCATATACAGATTCACGAAGAAATTAGCTACTGCTACCCACCAGTCCTCGGCTAGCTTTTTCAAGTTCCCATACAGGGTAAACATGAGATGACGAAGATCAGTCCACCATGAATCCAGAACAAGTCCTGTTCTTCCCCACCATTCTCTCAACACTCGCGTCGAGTTGTAATAGAGCTGCGAGAAGAAGTCCATGACGTCCATCCAGATGGACCACAACCAGTTCAGAAACTCCGTCAGGGTGAAAAGCACTACGGGGAAAAACATCGGAGAACGTCGATCGCGGGTATGCAAAAACCCCAGGAACGCAAAGCAGATAACGAACAGTGAAAAAGCCAAGTCCGCGTGCCGGCGCAACTTGGCTCTTAGGTTATCCAACAAAGACCCCCTTGCGGAAAGTTACTTCAGGATCGATTCGTGGAGCTTGACTGCCTTGTCGATAGCGGTTTTGATGTTCGCGTCCGAGTACTGCGCCTTGGGAAGATCGATCCAGTCAATCACCCCGTTGGGGAGCTCGAAAGTCACCCGGTAGCCGTCGACCGGGTTGTTGCGCTCGTTGAGAAATACGACTCGTTCAATCAGCTTGATCGTGTACGCTGCCATTGTCCTTCGACTTCCTTTCCCAACCTTGGATCGCCAGCTGAGTCTTGCCGCCAAAGTAGAATCCCCAGGCCAGGCCCAGCAAGGTCCAGACCTCTGGCGGTACTTCGATTGTGCTGAAGATCAGGCCAAAGACCGCTGCCGTAACTCCCAGCGTCAAAATCCCCTGCACAATCACCGATTCCTGCACCAACTCCCAAAACTTCGTCATACCGACATCTCCTTTCTTTCCTGTCTCTATAACTCGTTCTGCGTAAACACGATCTTGTCTATGTTCGCCACCGCCGCCCCAACTCCGTCGGTCTGCAAGGTTATCAGACCCTCAATTAACTGCGGGCCAGCTTCCTCGTAAGACTCCAAAATCTCTGTAGAGAGATTATAGTAAACCCCGTTGTGCCAAGCACCGATGTAAAGACTTTCTCCAATATCTACACCAAGCTTCAGGTAGGCAGTTGGCAACGCGATAACTGGTGGAAGAATATCCTCAGCTAGGTTGTACCAGCCAGTCTCCACATTGTAATACTGCAACGCGGTCTCTCCCACATGGTAGCGGAGGTATCCTTTTTTCCGCAAGCCTCCTGCCCAGACACCAATCTGTAGCCTCAAAGAGTGTACGTTAGCACCCAGATAGTAATTGAACTCAAACCCTACCCGTCCCAAGGTGGTAGCAGGTAAAGCAAAGCGCAAAAACCCACGGTTAGTGCTGGCGACTGCCGTAGTAAGCTTGATCGACTGACCACCGTAGAGCCAGCATCCGGTGTCTAGGACTTCACTACATCCAGCCCCATCACAGATCAGAATGTGATTTCCCAGCCCCTTTGACTGGTCATCATAGTAGATGACATCTCCCGTCCGAATCCAGGACACCCCGGATAGAATCCTGGACGCCATCTCAGCAGGATCGTCAAGCTGAGACAGGATACCCCATTTCTTGTAACTGTACCCATCGGGAGCACTGCGAACCACGTGATCACCTACACCAAGACCGCGAAGGGAAGCGCAACCCCGACCGGTCGCAAGACGCTTACCGCAATCCAGACCGTGTGACTGAATGTGTCATCCTCATTGTACGTTTCAGCTACCACAGTGTACGGTTCATCCTCCAGGACATAATTCTCAGCAAAGTCCAAGGCGTATGGATGCGACACGAACCACTCGGACTTGGACAGCGGCCAGAGCTGAAACTCCGCATACAACAAACGCGCACCGCACAAATTCCCCGCCTCCGGCCACCACCAAACCCACAAGTGGTCGATCGTTCCCGAAGTCAGCTTGATTTCTGTTCGTTGCGGACTGCTTTGGAGCGTACTCGGTTGGATTTCGATGGACTTACAGAAGAGGATGTTCCCCCCAGAATTTCGTCAGTGATGTCATCTATCGGCTCTACTGCGTTCAAATCACGAACGTAGAGAGCCACCTCACGCTTGACCATAGCCTTGAATTGCGCTTTGGTCTGAGCAGCGAAAGAAGGAAAGCCAAAGTGGTAGGTATGATTCTCGCCCGGATGCTCCGGTGAAGTCACGTGAATCTCTATGTCTTTCCCGATCTCCAGCGCTTTCGTTGCTTGCCAAGGCATCTCTACCCCTCCCTCCCGGTACTCCTAATTTGCGTTGACTACCGCCGCGACGGAATAAGTGATGCTATCCGCATCTGCATGAGTCGCCGTAACGCGCCAGGTCCTCGCCAGAGGAAGATTCTCACGCTGATTCGGCACGAGGTTCAAACCTGGATGCAGCCAAAGCATACTGGTCCCCACTCCGGTGATCGCCGCAGTGGCCAACATTCCCCAATAAAATCCGCTGATGGGGTCCTTCACCTCAATCATAAAAACCACGCTCGGAGTAGCAGAAGCAGCAGACACATTGATAAAGAGAGTGAGCCCTTTGCCATTGTAGTTCACAAAATCCGCTGAGCTCACCGTCGCCGTCCGAGCAGCCGAGGCCAAGACGGTAATTGCTTCGTTGCTGCGTTGGCGATCCCATAAACTCCCGTTGAATATCAGTGGTTTCGGGACGGTTATTAACCCACCGAGATTTGCCGTCACCCCATCGGATGCCGCAGTAGCACCCACGATCGCGTCAGCGCTAGAAGTATATATTGCAACTTTAACCAGACCGCCAGTCTGCAATGCGAGGGCAGTGTCCCCCGCATTGGTCACCTTTCCGTAAACCGACACAGCAAGTTTGTCAGTATCGTCAAGCTGCGAAGCGACCCCGGCAATCGTCTTGACGTCCACAGCGTTGGTCGTGCCCGGAGTAGTCTGGTCAATGCCGACTTTGCCAAGGAGGTTCGTCCCCGCAGGAAGCGCCGCCCCAATCGTTGTGCTGTCTGGCTGCCCAATTTCTGGCATCTTAGCTCAAGTCCTTTGTCAAGCTACTTTTCAGGCAGTGAGACATCCCGGAGCTTGTACCCTGTACAGTAAGCTCGGATGACATCTCCACTAACTGCACCGATGTAGGCAACCTTGAGGTAACTTCGCTCGGTAACGTAGACCTCAGTGTCGTACCAGTACGGGACATTTGCGCTTGGTGAAGCTTGCGCCGCAATGACGAGCGTATCGTCTGGAGTAATGACTTGAATCTGAAGCTCAGTCGCCGCAGAGGTTTCATTCTCGATCACCACCCTTTGGAAACACCAGATTTCCCCACGGGGAACGGGTTCTGAGGATAAGGTCGGGGTCGTAGTAGTAGCTGTCTTGCGAAGAACAAGATTGAACGAAACTCGGAGAGCCATTTTTCCTGCCTCACTCCATTGCCTATATGGGAGCATGTTTTGCCCGCTCCCTGATTCTCGTCTAGTACATCTGGTCTTGGACCAGACAGACCTCTCCCGCACCGGACGCCACAGCGCCGGTAGCTTCGAGCCTCGCAGAGCCAAAGCTCGGAGCCGGGAAATTGTCGCCCAGGTTGGCGAGTTTGCCAAATTGGTAGGGGAAATAGCCCCAGGGGAAGTAGCCGTGGACGTGGGCGCCGGTGTTGATGTAGTTGCCTGTGGCAGAGCCTGCCGTGTAGATCGTCACAGACTGCGAACCGTATTCATAGTTCTGGTACATGTAGACCACATCGTTCAGGTCCTCGGAGATCATCTGCACGTCGTCATACTCCTTCAGATGGGAGTAGAACGTGTCGCCACTCTTCAAGTGCGCACTCTCCCGGTAGCTCAGCCTTGGGAGCTGCTGGTAGAGCAAGAAGCAGAGATCCTCCCCTCCAATGTCAAAGGGCACAAACTTGCCGCCGTCACAGTTCAACTTCCAGTTGTTCACCATCCCGAACGGATGGTAAGCAGCCAGATAAGAACGCAGCAGCAGCGACTTAATCGACAGGTCGGTGGGGAGCTCGATGTACTCGGTGCCGACCGCAGTCGTCCAAGTATAGTGCTCCTTCTTGAGCAGATAGCCAGCCGGAGCCGGTGCTCCTTCCATCACGCGAGCAATGACCGTCAGGGTCCCGGTGCCCGTGGCAAACGCAGTAGCTGCTACGGCACGAACAGCAGCCAAGTTCCAAGTAATCCGCAGCTGGGGATGCACGAACCGAGAGGGATCGAACGCCCGATCAGGATCACCGATGAAACGCCCGAAGAGAATCGGGATCGCTGCGGACTGCGGATCGCCGCCCAGCATAGACAACTTGGTCTGCGGCCAAAAGCCCAGATCATAGCACGCTTGCGCAAACGCTTGCTTCGCACTCATGCTGAACATGACCTTCGAGCCGTCGATCAACTCGATCTTGGAAACGCAATCCAAGACGTTGTTGTTGTGGTTGTAGCTGGAACCGTTCGTAGCACGCACCTCGACGAAAAGCGCCGTGATCGGGTCTTTGATTGTGATATCCGTGGTCGTAGTTCCCGAATCGCCCAGCGTCTTGTCTTTCTCCAGATACGCCAGTCTTTCCATTGCCATTCAGAATCACCTCCCTTCTATATCAAGATACGTCACGAAACACGAAACTTCGACATCTCACGAATCCAGGTCGTTGCCCGACTGATCGAATCCTCCAGCGTCAAGTCCGGCATACGGTTGATCTTCTCCTGTACCGTAGTCTCAAAACTCAGGAGCTCACCGGCGAACTTCTCCACTTTGGGGCCCGCAGCGTCGATTCCACCCGCGATGCGGTTGATACCCTTGTCGATCATGAGGGTTTTCCACTGTTCGAGAGTAACAGCAGAGACCCGCTTGGCCCATTTCCCAGAGTTGACGGCCTCTTGCAAACGAGCAATCATTTTCGCTTGCTTTGCAGCCGCCTGTACTCCCGGGGCCACGGCAACACGAGACACGCCAGTACGAACATCGTCCAAACTCGCCTTCAGTCGCCTTGCGTGCTTTTCCCGAAATTCTGTAGCAGTTACCTTCACCACCTCTATCACCTCCTTCCAGTTTTGGATTTTCTAGACAGCTGAATTATATCACACTTTGTCTACATTGTCAATCGGAATAGTAGACATTCCACCACCCTACCCCTACAAGAAGACTGCACAATAAAAGGGGTATAGATTCTCTAATGACAGGACTTTGTACCTCTGAGAAAATCCTCACAGATTTCTAGTGATAGGATTTTCCCGCACCGGCCAGCGCACAAGATACCCGCAACGGATCCCCTGGGCGACAGGAGAAACGGGAGATAACAGCAAATGAGCAACCCGGCAAAGTGCCAGGCAAAATCCCTTCAGCCCAGGGTTGCAGAGATTTGCCATGCCTGGACTTGC
>Ga0315295_10004206_pt1 | contig 12252 bp, 12 predicted proteins | sample YL17G14_0_MG_FD_204453 | JGI IMG/M metagenome (GOLD analysis project Ga0315295, IMG submission 204453) | Sediment microbial communities from Yellowstone Lake, YNP, Wyoming, USA - YL17G14_0 | ecosystem: Environmental > Aquatic > Freshwater > Lake > Sediment | place: USA: Wyoming | collected... | reverse complement strand
TGTGTGGTCAGGAGGACGGTCTTGTCTGGTCTCTTCTCCACCCATTCGACGATGTAGTCTCGGATGACTCTGCTTGCATTGACATCGAGTCCTAGGGTCGGCTCGTCCAGGAACAGGATGTCTGGATCCGTGACGAAGCCACGGATGACGTTCATCTTCTGCCTCATGCCTGTCGAGAGAGTCCGCACCTTCTCGTTCTTCTTATCGGACATCCCAAACAGCTCGAGCATCGTGTCTATCTGCTTGAACGCGACGGCGCTCTTCATTCCGTAGAACTGAGTGAACATCCAGAGATTCTCTCTGACCGTCAGAAGACCGTAGCCCGATATCTCCCCACCAGAGACCATGTTGATCCGCTTCCGAACCTCCTGGAAATCCTTCTCGACATCGAACCCGGCGACGTAGGCCTTGCCCGAGGTGGGAAGAAGAAGCGTGCTGAGGATCTTGAGGAGAGTCGTCTTCCCCGCACCGTTCGGTCCAAGCAGGCCGAACAACTCTCCGCGTTCAATCCTGAGGTCGACGCTGTCGAGAGCCGTCACTGATTTGCCCTCTTTCTTCTTCTTGGGGTTGAATACCCTCGTCAAGGACTCTGTCTCTACTGCAGGTTCCATTGAATGCTCACCAAGCTGCTAGGATTGGTTCATGGTACAACAATGACTGCTACAAGAAAGTTCGCAGGAGGAGAACGAAACAACAGTATCTCCTACGCCTCGTAGTGTGTCCTGTACCTCGTGACGTAGCCGGCGATCTTGTTCCTCATCGCGACATAGCGCACATCGGTGAGCTTCGAGACCATCAGCTTGTTGTGCTGGAAGTCACTCGTGAACTGCTCCGGATACCTCTGGACCAGTTCGATGGCTATCCTCTTGATGTACGTCGGTCTGATGTTGCCCATGGGCTCACCGATTGGCCTCGGTAGGAGAAGGGCATATATATGGCTTTTGGATGGTACGAATTCGACATTCGAATGAAGAACACCTATCAGGAGCGCTATCCAGATGGGGTTCCGAGATCTCATCCCTCTGGCTTCATGCTTTCGATAAGCATATCCTTGTCCGAAGGTATTTCGCCCTTCCTGTAAGGCTTCCCGCAAGCGTACTCGCCCTCAGGGCACGGTCCCCTGAAGCACCCAGGACCGGCGTTGTCGAATAGAATCGGAGCGGCTTTCTTCACTTCCTCGAGCATCCTCCAAGCCATCATTCGGATCTCCCACTGCGCGCGCCTGCAGCATCTCAAGTTGAAGAAGTGCCAAAGCTCGCGCGCGTTCATCGTGACGGTGATGTTGGTGGAACAGGCATTCGGCAGGACATATCTGGCATCCTCCTTCGCGACCTTCTTTGCGAGCTGCTTATAGACCTTCCAGTTGTCGTCCATCGCCTTCTTGAAGAGCAACCTTGATTCGGGATCCTCCCTGATCGTCGGTGGTATCACGTACTCTGCCTTGTCCATGCTGACATATCTCTGGCTCTGCTGAGAATACGACGCCACCCTATGCCTCACGAGCTGGTGTGTGAGCGATCTCGAGACACCCTCTATGCTAAAGGTGAAATAGGCGTGCTCCACCACGGACAAGTGCCCCATGTCCACAACCTTCCTGATCATCTTCCTGGCACGCTCGTCCGTCGTGGTCTCGAAGAGCTCGGATGCCCCCTTCTCCGAGTAGCACGATTGAGCAGCCGCTGCACATATCTTGTCAGGGTTCTTGGTGTAGTTGAGGAGAACGACCTTCAATTCCGCACCTGCCGGGAGTTGGCCTAAAGACATCCGGTGTCTAAAGGCTTTTGACGAGCGGGAATCCGAGCGATAAAACCCTCTGGCCTGTCGGAAACGATGATGCTGTTCGTTCCCCCAAACCCTTTCCATTTCCCCCCAATCGCCTTTCCTCCCCTATGGTCTTTTCCGCATCTATGATGAACTAGAGGGTAGCGCCGCATGAACTGCATTTCGATGCGGTTGGACCATTGCGCGTCCCGCAGTACTTGCACCTGACCGTGACTAGCTGTGCCGGCTCACTGATGTCCACTACGGTCATCGCTGCACCGCACTTTCGGCAGTACCGCGAGCCCGAGGGGTTGCTCATACCGCACATGGGACAATCGATTCCGCCGGACCTCTCTAAGGCAAGCCTTCTCTTGACATCAGTCATGTCCGTATCGCACTGTCCGCACAATTGGTCCGTCCTGGAATTCTTGCTTCCACATTTAGGACAGGTGACAACCGTGCCAAATGGCAGGTCCGCATAGCTTAATCCCGCTTTCGTATCGTCATCGACCCTAGAGCCGCAATCCATGCAATAAACTGAATCATCCAGCAGCTCAGAGCCACATCTCCTGCACTTCGTCGTTTGCTCCCCGAAATGGAAGAATTCTCCTTGGCAATAGTCTTTTCGTGTGTATTCCAACGGACGAGAGTCTCCGTGCGTAACTGACTCAGTTCCGCCTTTCCTCCCCTATGGGCTTTTCCGAGGCGAGAAACACAAGTCTTGTCCTGTTGACTTAAGAGGCGCGATCGAGTATTTCCAAAGATGAATTATATCAGCCGACAGCCGTACCGTCGAACCAGACACGGTCTAGAAGGTTGTCGGGTGAACCCTCGTTCCATGCCAATCGTATTCGCGGTGATTTCCGCTGCTCTTTTCGGGATTGGCACTCCGTTCGCGAAGATCCTGACTGAGGACGTGGAGCCGGTAGTTCTTGCCGGTTTGCTGTATCTCGGGGCGTTTGCAGGGCTGACCATCTACGTCCTGACCGGAAGGATTGTTAGGAAGGGGCGTCCCGCAAGTGAGCCTCTGGATCGGAAGGATGTCCCGTGGCTCGCGGGTGCGACCATTTCGGGAGGAGTCGTCGCTCCCATATGTCTGATGACGGGGCTGACCCTGATAACGGGATTCGCGGCATCCCTGTTGCTCAACCTCGAAAGCCTCGCGACGGCAATCATAGCATACATGTTCTTCAGGGAGAACTTGGGGTGGAGGCTAGGAATTGCGGTCGTGTGCATGACAGTTGCAGGGATTCTTCTCAGCTGGAACCAGAGCACCAGCGCGCTCACAGTATCGGGGCCGCTCCTGCTATTGGCCGCAGGGGTCGCGTGGGGCGTTGATAACAATCTGACAAGACACATCTCGGGCAAGAATCCTGTGCAGATATCGCAGATTAGGGGTCTGGTGGCCGGAACCTCATCAGTCTCGATAGCCCTACTGCTTGGGTTCGGGGTTCCGACCGACCGAAGCCTCATCTTTGCACTGATCCTTGGGGCCATCAGCTACGGCGCGAGCCTCGTGTTGTTTATCCAAGCACTTCAGGGAATGGGAGCATCGAGGACAGGGGCGTTCTTCAGTGTCGGGCCGTTTGTCGGTGCAGCGGTTTCTGTAATGCTGCTGAACGAGTGGCTGGGATGGACGATGCTGCCCGCCGTCGTCCTGATGCTAGTGGGGGTCGTAGCGATAGTCTACGAGAGGCACTCTCACGTGCACACTCACGAGGAGATAACCCACACACACCTGCATTCGCACGACGATTTCTCCCATGACCATTTCCACGAGGCCTCTCCGACTGGGCAACACATCCACGAGCACACCCATTACTCGGTGTCCCACGACCATATCCACTGGCCGGATATCCACCACAGACATGACCACGGGGATGAACCGTAGGCGGCATGCATCGAGGGCTTTGGAGTAGGTCGAACATAAGTCTTGTTCTGTGGCCTTTCCTCCCCTATGGTCTTTTCCGAGGCGAGGCTCTAACCCCTTGCCCTTTACGCTCCCCGCAGCTATTCATGGATTAGAGAACAACCTGAAACAATGAACCCAATATCGAAGATCATCAAAGCAATCCAAGAGTGGCTAGCCAAGCGAGAGAGAGAATACGAGTATCTGGCTGGCCAAACAGGCACGATGGAGTTTGCTACCACGATGGAGAAGGTCAGACTGAAACGCTCGACCCAGCAGACGTCGACCATCGAGACCTAGTTTATCACACGAATTTCGACCGCACAAAGGCTTTTGACGAGCGGGGACGAAACTGCTGTCATTCGTTGCGGTACCAGAAGGTCACCGTATGCTCCACCGCACCTTGTCTGAGTTCCACATTCCCGGTCCTGATGTCCTTCAATCTTATGGTTTCGACTTCCGCTGATTTGAGCGATTGCAGCAGACCCGGAATATGCCCATCACCCACCACAGCGACGATGTTCTTGTGCTTCGCTGAGAGAGACGTCAGCATATTAGCCATGTGCTTGTTGCGGTCATCGATGAGCACTTCCTTGACCGATGGAAAACCCTTGCCCAGGCTTTCGAGGTACTCCGCATCGTTGGTCTCGTACTTGTCCATCTCCTTCTCGACGGTCTGCTTCGACAGGACTAGCCCGACCAGGGCTCCGCCAAGGAGGTTCAGCTTCTCCTTGATCGACATCTTGGCCCAGAGCTTCGCGAACACCCTCGCAGCGTCCATGTCGATGAGAGCGATGCTCGCCCCAACCTCACCAGCGGCTGTCACCGCAGCCATCATCTCGCCACCCACCTCGGTACCGAACTTGCCGGCCATCCGCGTCTGGAAGTAGGCGAGAAGACGGTACTGTATCGGGACCGAGCCCGACCGCTCGCGCTGCATCAGAGAATGGTATCGCGCAGGATCGAGCTCCAGGCAGACGACCTCCGGCCGTCTCGACCTTATGATATCCTTCACGTTCTCCGAAATCGCGAATACGTGCCCGACGCCGATGAGAGTTATCATCCGACCTGGTTCAACATGACGTTCTTTTAATAAGACTTTGCGCCATCCGCAGGCCGTGGCCAGGCTAGTCGTGTTCGACATGGATGGCGTTTTGGCGGACATCCAGAGCTCGTGGGTATATGTCCACGAGCATTTCGGGGTCAACAACGAGCATTCGCTGTATGCATATCTCAGGGGCGAGATCGATGACCTCGAGTTCATACGAAGAGACATCCACCTGTGGAAGGACATGGATCCTGAGGTATCAATAGACAAGATTCGAAGAGTCTTGGCTTCAGTGCCGCTCATGCCTGGCGCGGCACAGGCGGTTAGGCAACTTCGCGAATCCGGCCTCAAGACGGCGATCGTATCAGCGGGCATCGACCTTCTTGCAGAGCGGATAGTCGACGAATTGGACATCGATCACCAGCTGGCAAACGGCCTTGTCACGGACAGCAAAGGCAAACTCTCCGGTGAGGGAGTGCTCAGAGTCAAACTCATGGATAAGGGAGATGCGGTCGCCCAGGTGGGAAGGCTTTTCCGCGTGAAGCCGAAGGACATCGTGAGCGTGGGCAACTCCCGCTATGACGTTTCGATGTTCAAGAGATCCGGGAAAGGCATCGCTTTCCGTCCCTCCGATGAGGGCGTGAAGGAGAGCGCTGACGCGATTGTTGAAGGTGAAGACCTTTCGGGGATACTGAAGTTCGTCTGAGCGCGTCAATGGTATCCGTGTTCGCCGATGAGCGGGACGAACACGCATCCACCCAGATTCTCCTTCTCCAGCTTCTGGCCCTTTCTAACAACTCTGATCAGGTCCTGATAGTAACGGCCGCCGACAGGAACCAGAAGAATCCCGCCTTCTGCAAGCTGGTCTGTCAGAGGCACGGGGATATCAGGCGCCCCGGCGGCCACGAATATCCGGTCGAACGGCGCCTTGTTTGGCAGGCCTTTCGTGCCGTCACCGAAGATCACAGTCACGAGGTTGGCATAGCCTGTTCTCTTGAGGTTGTCCTCCGCAAAACTGGCTAGACTCGCTATTCTCTCGATCGTGTACAAGTGACCGCCTGGGACTATCAGCTCAGCGGATACCGCCGCATGATATCCTGAGCCGGCGCCTATTTCGAGCACAGTCAGGCCAGGTTCGAGCTGCAGCTTCTCCGCCATTATCGCAACCATATGGGGGGCTGAGATCGTCTGGCCCTCGCCTATGGGAAGAGGAGTGTCGGCGTAGGCTTCGTACTTGATCTGTGCAGGGACGAATTCCTCCCGAGGCACCCGCTTCATGGCATTTTCAACCGCCGGGCTCGTGATGTAGCCGCGTCTTACGAGACCATCGACCAAGCGATTGCGCTCTCTCTCAGACTCTTCCAACACACTGAGTGAATCGTGACCTCAAGTAAAAACCTGACGATTGATTCAGGTCGATGTTCTTCTGACCCTGCTGGCGTACACTCGTACGATGTTTCTGGCAGCTGCTCCGCCAGTCCTCAGTGATTTGTCCTCGATCTTAATCGAGTGGATGACGACCTCGTGCTTTCCGAGGGTGATTATGTCGCCTATGTAGAACTCCTCGTCGGGCACGGCCATCACATGCTCCGAGTAGCTCTTCCCGAGATGGTTGACCGAGAAGGGCACCCTGACCTTCGAAAATCTCTTACCCCAGACCGTTTCGATGTCTCTGACCTTCGCCCGTTTGACTCGCGCCCCCTTCGACTCGATCGATGTGACTAACACGACTTCCTCGCCGCACATCACCTCATCGTCTACAGAGACAACCTCGTCAGCTCCGAGACAGACCGATGACCGAGTGGATTTATCCAGCCAGCTTATGATGACAGGGATATCTATCGGCTTCTCAGCCTTCATCAGGGAATGATGAACTTGGCCGCACTCCCTGCATTTCACGGTCGAATCAAGCACGGTCTGTGCCTTTCCGCCGATCTTGCCAGACAGGACCTCGTGGAGAGTCTCCTGGCGGCAGAACGGGCATTCGACCATAATAGAAGTCGGGAGAGTCATACAAAAGCGTGATTGCGCTCATGTATCTTACTTCTTTGTCTTCACTTCAAATGAAGCGCCGTGCCCGGGAATGATGACTTTCGCCCATGCGACGATCATGTCCAAGCTTCTGATCGCCAGAGCGGGATTGATGTTCATCGAGGGCGGCACGTGTTTTTCGTAGTTCTCTCGCGTTGGGATCGCGTCACCACAAATGGCGACATCCTTGTCAGCACTTACGAATACTGAGATGCTCCCCGCAGAATGACCAGGGGTCGGCACCACCTCTATGCCCGGAAGCAGCTGAACTCGCTCAGTCACCCTCATCGAACCGATGGGCGGAGACTCGAGCGCGTGGGCAACGATCCTTGCGTTGGCGAAAATCCCATTGCCCCCGATGTGGTCCGAATGAAGATGAGTGTTGACGACGAACTTGACGGAATCCGGTGGAATCTCCATCTTCCTGAACGATGCCGACAGGCTGTCGATGCTCTTCGGGGACCCAGTGTCTACCACCACACGCTGGCCGGAGACTTCGACCAAGGTGACGGTCGAAGAAGCGTCGAGGACCGCAGAGCCTTCTCGAACCAGGCTGCCCTCCCTGATCACTCTGACTTTCGGTACTTTCGCTGTGTTGATCATAGAAGGTGTCCTTTCGCGCACATCAGCTCACCTCTGCTCGCCTTCAAAGGAGAACCGCAGTGAGGACACCTGGCTATGGAGACGAAGTGTTCGATCCATGCGCTCCTGACGTCAGGAACGCTCTCCTCCTCGATTCTCCTCAGAACTGTCTTGAGCTCAGGAGTGGTCGCGAGTCTGCGAAGCGCGCTGAGAGATATCGCGGCGCGCTTCACCCTCTTAGATAATGGAAGTTTCACAAGGGCCGGGGCGAGAAGTATGCCTGCGGCTAGGCCGCCAAGGTGCGCTTCGTAGGCAATCTGCGATGAAGTCGGGATGAGCAGCAACTGGATGAGGACGAATATGCCGACAATGATCCATATCGGCAATGGAGGCAGAGGTACGAACATGATGAACATCGACATCTTCTCGTTCGGGTAAAGCCTGGCAAATGCACCCAACACTCCACTAATCGCACCAGATGCCCCCAACACGAAGAACATGCCATCGCTCCAATGGATGCCAGCGAAGACCAATGTGCCTGCCAACCCACTCAGGAGGAACAACAGTATGAATGGTCTCGAACCAACCTTCTGCTCGAAAACCATGCCGATGAATATCAATCCCAAAACGTTGAACATCAGGTGGACGAGGTTCGCGTGGGCGAAAATCGATGTCAAGACTGTGTAGATGCGCGCTGGATCAGTCAGGTCGACTGGGCTGAAGGCGATCAAGTATTCTGCGGCATACCAGTTGTTCTGACCGGCAACTGACATCACGATGTAAGTGAACACACAGATAGCGCTGGCAACTATCGAGAAGCTGAACTGCTTCCATGCAGCGTACAACGTAGCGGCGACTATGACGCCAATTACCAACAGAACCCAAGGTTCCATGATCCGTTCTCCATGCGATCTTCGACGACCTACCCGCACAGCTGAACCGTGCTTTCAGACGGTCCCAGTGATTGGGTTCAGCTAGTAAAACCTTAAGCTCGATGGAAGGTCTACGCCACTCGTGAGACTGAACCCGAGCCTGGAAATAGACGTTTCTCCTGACGTCTACAACCCAAGCGACGACTCCTACCTTCTCCTGAAGGTGGTTGAAGTGCCCCCTGACGGGAGTCTCCTTGAAGTGGGCACTGGAACGGGCCTTGTAGCGGTTCACGCAGCGAAGCTCGGGGCAAAGGTCACCGCCGTGGACATCAACCCGCATGCTGTCGATTGCGCGAAGAGAAATGCGGCGCGCAATAATGTCCGGCTGGAGATAGTTCACGGTGACCTATTCGACAAGGTCCCCGGCAGCTTCGATGTCATCGCGTTCAACCCTCCATATCTGCCAGGGGAGGCGACTTCGACCACATGGATAGAGAAGGCTTGGTCCGGAGGCGATGAGGGAAGCGAAGTAGCAGTCAGGTTCCTCCAAGACGCATGGAGACACCTCAATCCAGGAGGACGGATCTACATAATCCTATCTTCCGTAGGAGGACTCATGTCGGTGCTCAAGGCGACCAAGGAGAGATACAGCGCGGAAATGCTGATTGAGCAGCGCATGTTCTTCGAGTCGATATTCGCATACAAGTTGGAACCCAGGAGTTCGTCTCGAGAATGAGGCGGGAAGTATTATTAGGGCCACTTCTAATTCGGTCTACCCAGTCCCAGGAGTGAACCTGTGCCAAAAGAGAGGCCGAGGAAGTACAACAATCCGCACGACCTCGAAGAGCTCTGCAAGAGCTTCCTGAGGTGCAGTGACACGGACAAGGGCGCAGCGATCCAGTACTGCAAGGACTTTCTCGCCATGCTGACTGACAAATCGCCAGTCACAGGAGCTGTTTTATCCTCTCGCTCAAAATGTCGCTGATGACCTTCCCGTCGACCTTCCCTCTGAGTTCCTTCATCACGATGCCCATCAAAGGACCCAGGCTGTTCTCCCCTCGCTCCCTGATGAACTTCTCACGCGATTTCACAACCCTGTCACAGACCGCCCTGACAGCGTCCATGTCGATGGTTTCGATCCCGAGCGTCTCTACCGCTCTGGCGATTCCATGACCGTTCTCAAGCACGGATGCCAGTATCTGCGGCACTGCCTCCTTGGCGAAGGAACCGCTCTTCAGACTCGCGAGAACATCCTTCATTGTTTCAAGTGAAAGCGAGGACGGACTGAGACCCAGTTTTTCTAGCTCAGGGTATGTGTTCAGGTATATGCGCGCAACGACCTGAGGATTTCCGAACCCAGAGGCAAGGAGCTCGAACTCGTCCTCATAGCCCTCTTTGACAAGGGCGTCCGCCTGCTCCTTGCTGATCCCGAAGTCATTGACGAACCGCGCGACCTTCGCTTCGGGCATCTCCGGCAGATTCAGCCTGATGCTTTCCAGGACCGCCTCATTGTTGAGGATCGGCCGCACATCCGTCTCCGGATACATCCTGTCTTTTCCCGGCAGCGGCCTGCTGTAGACTGTCTGACCATCTGGCAGCGGGTCCCTGGTCTCCTCGGGCACGCCCTCGATCGCCGCATTCGCTCGCTCGACTGCTTTGGCGATGGCGGCCCTTGCCTTATCCTCCTCGTCAGAAACGAGCATGAAAGCGTCGCCAGGCTCGACCGCAAGCGCCGACGCGACATCCTCGACCTCGGCGACTGTGACTCCATATCCTGGCAATTCATCAGAATGGAACAACCCCTTGACTCCTGCCACACGGGCATGCGCGGCCATCTCTGGACCGAGACGCTTGACCCCGCTCTCGGTCGGACCCAAGAGGCCTCCGAACTTCGGAAGCCTCACGGCGAGCACTCTACCCTTCGATTCTAGCGCGCCCTTGACCACCTTGCAGCGGGTCTCCCTGAACAGGGCCGAGAGGTCCCTGATATCCGGCTCGATCCTCTTCGCCCCTCGTTCCCTGAGAGTCTTCTTAACTTCAAGCAGTGCAATCTGTCTCTTGGCCTCTTCCTCGACGTAGACGTGGAGTAGCCTGAGTTCCTGGGCGCCCTTGACCTCTACCCTAGCACCGCCTGAGACTGAGATGTTGATATCCTCTCTGATCGTCCCGATCCCGCGCCTCACCTTCTTGGTCGCCCTAAGAAGGGATCCGAGCCTCTCAGCAACGAACCTAGCCTCCTCTGGAGTTGAGATGTCAGGGTCGGTGGCGATCTCGATGAGCGGGATGCCCAGCCGGTCGAGACGATAGGTGACCTCGCTTCCGTGCTCGGATATCTTCCTCGCAGCATCCTCCTCAAGACAGATGGTCGACACACCGATTTCCTTCTCTCCGACCCGGACCGAGCCCTTGGTTGCGATGAGTGCTGTTCTCTGGAAACCGCCGGTATTCGAGCCGTCGATGACAATCTTCCTCATGAAATGAACCTCATCCACCGGGATCATGCCAAGAAGGCAGGTCATCTCGAGAGACGCCTCTATCGCGCGCTTGTTCGCATCATGAGGGGGCTCCTCGTCCGCCTCCACAAGGCACGAATACGGCACTGTCTGGTACCTGAAATGAAGTTTCCTCTCGGACTCCTCGAGCGCTGCCCTGTCGATCTCTCCCAATTCGCTCTGGGTGGGCCTCAGGTGCCTGACGAACTCCTTGTGGTGCTCATCTGAGAACTCCGTCTGGCAGTCGCAGAAAAGCTTGCCCGTGTTGAGCTGCTGATGAATCTCGATGCCGACCTTCAGCCCAAGAGTCCTGTAATCCAAATCAGACCTGCCTCCTTGAGGTGAATTCGCCCGCGATGTTGGTCAACATGATTTTCCGGATCTCCTCCGGGTCTCTGGTTTGTCCCATGGCCCACATCAGCTTGACATATGCGGTCTCTGGAAGCATGTCACCGAGTGGGACCGCACCGGCAACGATCATGTCCCTGCCAGTGGAATATACATTCATGTTCACCGAGCCGTAGAGGCACTGCGTCGTGATGTACACATGGACCCCGTTCTTCACGGCCCTCTTGATGGAACCGACTATCTCCTCAGACACATGGCCGAGGCCGGTGCCCGCAACGACTATGCCCTTGACCTTCTCGGCGATCAAATCGAAGTGCTCAGCCTCGAACCCTGGGTAGAAGTGCAGCATGCTCGCGTTGCCATCGATCTTGTCCTTCAGCTCGACTGGTCCCTTCGAGCGCTTCGTGTATTCAGAGAGGAAGGTCATCTCCGGGCCCTCCACCCTCGCAATCGGCTCGATGTTGATGCTCTTGAAGGCGTCTCGCCTGGACGAGTGCATCTTCCTTACCTTCGTTCCTCTGTGAGCAAGAGTGAATGAGTCCGCGGACTCGCCATGCATCAGAACAACGACCTCTCCCAGATCGCTCTCGACGCAGAGCCTCGTCGCGGCTAGCAGGTTCATGATCGCGTCTGATGACGGACGATCGGACGACCGCTGAGATCCGACGCAGATAACTGGACCCGTCAGGTTCCGCAGCATGAACGACAGTGCGGCAGAGGTGAATCCTAGGGTATCGGTTCCGTGAGGAACGATCACTCCGACAGCGCCTGAGTTGAGCTCGTCGGCCACCGCCCTGGCCAATCCCTGCCAATGAGCCACCTTCATGTTCTCGCTCAGGATGGAATAGAGCACCTTCGCGCGGACATTGCAGAGATCGAGTAGCTCAGGCACGGAGAATATCAATTCCTCGGCCGATATGGCTGGATGGACTGCCCCGGTCCGATAGTCTACATAAGAGGCTATCGTTCCACCCGTGCTGATCACCGCGACCTCCTTCCTTGACGGATCGCGCGGAAGGACCGGTTTCTTGTGGCCCTTGGTCTCACGCTTGGACACGACCTTGGCCTTCGTGTTCTGATCCACCTTTATGCCGACATTGTAGCCGTTCGGGAGTTTGAGCGTGATTATGGACGCATCGCTGAAATCGTGGTGCGGCATGAGGATGCCTGTCTGCACATCCTTCGTCTTTCGGACCTCGATGACATCGC
>Ga0315295_10004205_pt1 | contig 12252 bp, 4 predicted proteins | sample YL17G14_0_MG_FD_204453 | JGI IMG/M metagenome (GOLD analysis project Ga0315295, IMG submission 204453) | Sediment microbial communities from Yellowstone Lake, YNP, Wyoming, USA - YL17G14_0 | ecosystem: Environmental > Aquatic > Freshwater > Lake > Sediment | place: USA: Wyoming | collected... | reverse complement strand
TGTGGCGCTGGGCCTCCCCCCAAAGGGGCGACATCGTGGTGCTGTTCTCGCCCGGCGACGGCAAGCGGCTGGTCAAGCGCGTGGTCGGCTTGCCGGGAGACCGCCTGTTTCTCCGCAACAACCGTCTCTTCATCAACGACCGGCCGGTGAGCTACGAACCGCTCCCGGAAGACGCGGTGGTCGAACTGGGATTGAAAAGCTCCCACCGCCGGGTGTTCGCGACCGAGAAGCTCGGCGCGCACCCTCACCCCGTGATGATCACCCCGGAGGTCCCCGCGATGCGCTTCTTCGGGCCGATCCAGGTGCCCGCGGGGCAGTACTTCGTGATGGGTGACAACCGCGACGAGAGCGGAGACTCGCGCGTGTTCGGCTTCGTCCCGGCGGACAGCATCGCGGGTCGCGCCACGGCGGTCGCCGCCTCGGTGGATCCCTCCAACCACTACCTGCCTCGGTGGCACCGCTTCCTGCACACCCTGCGCTGAAAGTCCCCGTCAAGGACCGACGGGTCAAGACCTCAAGTGCGCCCTGCGGGTGTGGGGTCTGTTCTTCCTTTCACTGCGTGGCTTTCTTTGTGCCCCTCGGGCTTTGAGCGGTCGCCTTCTTCCTTGTCACTGCGTGACGGCTTTTGTTTTGCCAGGCAGGAGCGCGGCCTGTTCCTTTCACTCCACTCCGTGGAGGTTTTGTTTTGCCCCGTGGGCTTCGAGCGGTCGCCTTGTCCCTAGGCGTGACGGCTTTTGTCTTGCCAGGCGGGTGCGCAGCTCGCTCCTTTCATTTCACTCCGTGGAGGTTTCCTTTTGCCCCGCGGGCTACGAGCAGTCGCTCGGGCTGCGCATCGAGCGCAGCCCTCCGACCCGCCTTCGCGTGCGACCGAGCAGGCACAGCCCGGCATGCGGACCCTCGCTGTTCCCCTCCCTCGAATGAGACGCTCGGTCGGGTCCAGCGTCTCCACCCGCCGGTCTGGCCGCTCGGTTCCCGCACGCTCCGGCGCAATGGCTCCTGCCGCCCGCGGGGCGGATTTCACCACCACCCTCCCCGCTCTCCAGCGACACCCTTCAGAGGTTATGGCACAGGGTTACCTTCGCCGCAGCTTCAGTGCTTCTAGCCAAAGGATGGGGGGTTGAATCGCCGGTGCCGCGGGTGGCAAATTGCTCCGGAGCCCGCGGGCACCGGACGCGCGAGCCGTGTTGGGGAGACGGCGGCGCGGCCTCATGCGAACGCCGAGGGGCCCCGGCGCGGATCACGCTGTCCGGTCGCGGGCGGAGGAGTGTGCGGGCGCAGTGCGCGGGGGCGCACAAGCCCGCACCCAGCCACTCGCGGGACCGAAAAAAAGCTGTCACGCAGTGACAAGGAAGAAGTCGGCGGCGCTCTGCCACGCTCAGCAGCAGCGCTGCGGCACGCCCTCGGGCACAACGGCGGGTCCGAACGCTTTCGGGGGCAGCGGCTCGCCCCGCAGCGTGGCCGCGCAGCGGCGGCCGGAATCGATCAGGATCACGACCACTGCGACCATCATGATCGCCGTGAGCCCGCTCTGCAGGTAGCCCTGGAACGCCTGACCGGGTTGCTTCGCCAGCGGCAGGAAGTTGTCCCTGATGTTCAGGAACCCGGCAGTGAGCGTGGTGGTCGCCACGAAAAGCATCGGCACCACCGTGATCGGTGAATAGCGGACCTTGCCCATGTTGACGAGGAACGTCGTGGCGATCGAAAGCGCAACCGTCGCGAGCAGCTGATTGGCGGTCCCGAACATCGGCCAGATGCTTCGGATCGTCCCGGTGTAGATGAAGTAGCCCCACGAGAACACGATCACGGTGGTGGTCACGACACTCCCCGGCAGCCAGGCCGGGTTGCCGAACGGCTTGTGAAAGTTCCCCAGGAACTCCTGCAGCAGGAAGCGCGCCACCCGGGTCCCGGCGTCGATGGTGGTGAGGATGAAGAGCGCCTCGAACATGATCGCGAAGTGGTACCAGTAGCTCATCAGGGCCTTCATCCCGGGAATCGCGGAGAAGATCTGCGCCACCCGCCCGCCCGGTGAGGGTCTCCCCCACCTGGCTCGACAGCTCGGCGAGGTTGACCGGCTGCATACCGAGCGTCTGGAACACCGCGGGGGAGACGTTGATGGCGTAGTAGTCGGCGGGGTGGAGCGAGCACGCCGCGATCAGCGCCACGACCCCCACGAGGCACTCCATGAGCATCGCGCCGTAGCCGATGAAACGTGCGTCGGTCTCCTTGTCCAGCATCTTGGGCGTGGTGCCCGAGCCCACGAGCGAGTGGAAGCCGGAGATCGCCCCGCACGCGATCGTGATGAAGACGAACGGGAACACCTTGCCGGGTACGATCGGCCCGCCGCCGTGGATGAACTGGGAGAACGCCGGGAACTTGAGGTCGGGGTGCACGAGGAGCACGCCGACGACGAGGAGCGCAATGGTGCCAAGCTTCATGTAGGAGGAGAGGTAGTCGCGCGGCGCCAGCAGCAACCACACCGGCAGCACCGAGGCCGCAAACCCGTAGACGCAGAGCAGCACCGTGAGCTGGTGGTGGTCGAAGAGAAACCACCCCGCGACCGGGGAGGTGGCGACCCAGCGTCCGGCGATCACGGCGAGGATCAGCACGATCACGCCCGCCGCGCTGGGCCCCCGGATCGAGCCGGGCCTGAACTTGAACATGTAGAGGCCCATCACGATCGCGATCGGGATCGTCATCGCGATCGTGAACGTCCCCCAGGAGCTCTCGGCCAGCGCGTTCACCACGACGAGCCCGAGCCCCGCCAGCGCCACCACCACGATGAACAGCACCGCCACCCCCGCCGTGAACCCCGCCACCGGCCCGATCTCCGAGCGCGCGATCTCGGGGAGCGAGCGCCCGTTGTGGCGCACCGAGGCCACCAGGATCATGAAGTCGTGCACGCACCCGCCGAGCACCGCGCCGATCAGCAGCCACAGGAGGCCGGGCGCATAGCCGAACTGCGCCGCCAGCACCGGCCCGACCAGCGGCCCGGCCCCGGCGATCGCCGCGAAGTGGTGCCCGAACAGCACCCACTTGTTCATCGGGACGTAGTTGTGGCCGTCCCGGAAAAGGTGCGAGGGCATCTCCCGCCGGTCGTCGAGGGCGAGCACCTTGGCGGCGATGAAGGCGCTGTAGAAGCGGTACCCCAGGGCGAGCACACAGAGCGCGCCCACCATGATCGGAAAGGAGTTCATCAAGCTCTCCAGCGCCCGCGACCGGGCACGTATTTCCTTCTTAGCATCGCCCGCGCGGCCCCGCAAGCAAAGGGGGGGCGGCGCGGGCCGTCGGCCTGCACCCGCACCTCAGTGCCCTGACCGCCGCCGGCCTTCGGCTGGGCTCTCGAGTCCTGCCGCAGGCAAGCCGGGGAATCTTTGCGGGGGTGGTTTCCTCGATGTTCGACCGCGTGGAGGTTCTCCGTCGTGCTCCGCGTGTCGTTGGGCGTCCCCGATCGTTCACTGTTGTGGCCCGCCGAGCTGCTCGAGTTGCTGTCTGACCTCGGCGTTGCGCGGGTCGAGCCGCAGCGCCTCGGCAAACGCGCGCCGAGCGGCCGTGCGATCGCCAAGGCCGAGGCACGCCATCGCGAGGTTCCGGTGGGCGATCGGGTCCGCAGGCGCGAGCGCGACAGCTCTCTCGAGGCACTGGCGGGCAAGTGTGAGATCGCCCTGCTCTCCGGCGAGCGTGCCCAGATCGAGCCAGATCCTCGCATCCCCGGGATAGCGTTTGCTCGCCTCTGCCAGGACGGCCCCCGCTCGATCCGCGTGCCCCATCAGCCGGTACTCGCCGGCCACACGAGTGAGGGCTTCCGGGGGGTCGCCCACGCCGAGATCGATGGCCGTCCACAACTCCCTGTCGGCCTCGTCAAATCTTCCCGTCAGCCGCAGAACGCGGGCCAGGGCAAAGTGCGGCGGCGGGTACGAGGCGTCGGCGGCTATCGCCTGACGGAACATCTCCGCCGCCGCAGCGAGGTCGCCACGATCGGCGAGGCCTACAGCGAAGTTGTGAAGCCTTCGCGCTTCGAGGTGCGGGATGTTGGCCGTCGGTCCGCCGCTCGGCCGGGGTGTCGCCCGTTCGCCCTCACGGGGCGGGGCCCCGGCGGTGCTTGGCATGGTCCCGCCGATGTACCCGAGCGCGCGCAGCTTGGCGAGGGCCTCCTCCCGGGCTGCCGTCGGCATCTCTTCGCTCGCCAGGCCTCCCCGTGGAACGAGAGCTGCATAACGGACCGGCGCCGCTTGAACCGGCCGAGCCTCGGCAACGAGTCCTGCCGGGACGGCACCGGGCAGGTCGGCCCCGGGTGGAAGACCGGCGAGGGCCAAGAGGAGCGGAAGCACATCCAGAGGGCCGATACGCCGTCGAGAGGCGTCGGGGTGAACGTGCGGTCCGGCCACGATGAGCACGCCGTCCGGACGGTGCCAGTACACGGCGGTCGGTGTGTGGGCGCCCGAGGAGACGTTGGGCCGGTCGTCCCAGGTGAAGCCGTGGTCGGAGAGGATTACGATCGTGTCCCTCGGGCCGAGATGCGCCGTGATGCGGCCCAGCCACGCGTCGATGAACGCATGGTAGCGATCGACCACCGGTCCGAGCCGACGAGCCAGGATCGGATCGGTACCCGGCATGGCCGGCGGCCGGTAGCGTGCGAAGAGGTGTCCAACGGTATCCGTGCCCTCGACGTACGCAAGGACCACGTTGGTGCCTTTCTCCAGTTCGTGTTCGGTCAGCCGCTCGACCGTGATCGTGGCCGCCATCAGACGAACCGCACCTCCGATCGGGTGATCCCACCCGGCCGGCCCCTTCGGGACTGCGGCGAGCTCCTCACGAGTTACCGAGAGAATCGGCGCGAGCATCTCGGGGGTCGCGGCGCTGGGGTATGCCACCAGCTGGCGGGCCACTGAGCCGGCGCCGGGCGGGGACGCGAGGCCGGGCCGCTCCTCCTCGGCATCCGAGAGCTGCTCGGACAGCCGGTCGGAGTAGATCGTGCAGCCGGGGATGGACACTGCGGGAAACGTGGCCCACCACCCTACGACCGCCGAGGTCCTTCCCGCGGCGGCAGCCATCTCCCAGAGGGCTGGGACCTTCCTCGAATCGCTCGTGACCGGTTGCGGCGGGCCACCTCGCGGGTCCGGTTCTACAAAGTCGAGCACACCATGAACATCCGGCGGCTGGCCCGTGGCGAGCGTCGTCCAGATCAGCGGCGAAAGCAGAGGCGGTCGCATCCGCACGGTGACCTGAGCGCCACGGACCAACAAGCCCTTCAGATGCGGCATCACACCCCGGCGCGTCAAGTCATCCACGAGTCCCCAGTCCAGGGCATCGAGTCCGACGACGATGAGTCGCCCCTCCTCGGGCGCGGCGACCCGGAGCTCTTCTCTCGCCAGCGCTCGCACGAGCGCGGGATCCGGGTCGGCGTCCAGCGTTGCGGATACGAGGCCAACCGTTCGGAAAGACACGACGAGCCGGGCCGTCACGTCGAACGCCGTCGGCCGCCGCGGGCTCGAGAAGACCTCGCGCCATTGCGCGCTCGATCGCACGGCGTCCGCCGCCTCGGCCTCGGAGACGGCCAGCCTCGGTCCGAGCCAGGCAGACCACGCCCGCTCCAAGCCGCCTTCGCGAACCGACGAGGCCGTTACGGGCAGGGCCCCCGCGCCTTCGATGAGGAGGCGCACCCTCGCAGGCACCGGCGATCCACCGTGCAGATGAATCGTCGTCGGGACGGTTAGAACGGCGGCGTCGGCTTCCCGCGGCACTTTCAACCGCTGCTCGAGGAGGAGGAAGGAGAACGCGACCCCGTGCGGCAGCAAACGGGTTCTGTCACCGAACCGGTCGATGGCAACGACCGCATCGCCGCTGCCGCCCGGGACGACGCCCAACACCAGCACCGAGAGAAGAGCGAGGAGCGCGATCGCGAGCAACGCGATGCGGCGCCGATTCGGGGTTGCACGGGTGGCGCTCATCCCGATCGATTCTACGCGGCCGCTGCCACCGGTGCGCCCTCTACCGGCCTGTTTCGTGTCGACGGCCGCCCGAGGGCGGGTGGCCGCACCTCGACTAGGGACGGACCGGCGCATGATCTTCCCAGCGCTGCGCGAGCCCGGGACCGACCGCGCTACCGCACCTTGATCGAGTGCGCCTGGTGCCAAACAAGGCTAGTCACTTTGCCGTCCGGCCCCGCCTCGAACCGAACCTCCTCGCCGAGGTCGTCACCATCCTCCCGGATGCGTCGAAACGTGCTGCCCTCGATGTGCCTCAGTCGCACGAGGTCACCCAAGATATCCGAGGTCGGAAGGTCTAGAGCCGCGAGACCTCCCTCCCACGGGACGACCGCGAGTTCTCCCCAGACCGACCGGTATAGGCCCGCAAACCGTTCCAAATCCGGATCGGAGGTCTTCGCCGCGGCCGAGGGCTTCGCCGCTTCGCTGAGCGCGGCTCCGACAACCTTGAGCAGCTGGGTGGCGATCTCCTCGGTGTTGACGTCCATGGCATTGATCATGACCACCGCCGCCAGCTTGCGCCGCGGATTGAGGGTGATCTCGGTCCGGTAGCCCGGGCAGGAGCCGTAGTGGCCGACGAGCGTCTCGCTGCCCTCGCGGCGGACCCTGAACCCCAACCCGCGCGTGGACCGCCAGTCGGGGTCGATCCACTGAACCCGTTGCATCTCCCGCAGCGTGCTTGCCTTGAGCACCTCCATGCCCCCCTCTCGCAGGAGGCGGAACTGCCACGCGGCGAAGGCACCGAGATCCCTGACATTCGAGGCGAAGCCTGCTGCCGGTGTGAGCCCGCGCGCGTTGTAGAAAGGCATCACCTCGCGGATCCCCTCCCGTGTCAACGGCCCGTACCCGGTGGCGAGCGCCCGGCCGCGCTCGTCCTCGGGGAGTGACGTTGTGGTCCGGGTGAGCTTGAGAGGCGCCAGGATCGCCTCCCGCACGTAGCGTTCGTAGGGAACACCGCTCACCTGCTCGACGATCTGGCCGGCGAGGGCCATGCCGAGGTTCGAGTACTGGAGGAACCGCTCGGGCGGATAGAGCATTCTCTGTTGGGCGAGCCCAGCGATCAGCTGTTCCCGGGTCGGGAAGGCGAAAGCGGGTGCGTCCCAATAGTTGTGCGTCGACTCTCGAGGCACGCCGGCCGAATGGGTGAGAAGGTCGCGGATCCGTGCAGGCGGGTCGTCCGCGGAGGTGGGTTGCAGGGTGAAGTACGGGAGATAGTCGCGCACCGGATCATCGAGCCGGAGCTTGCCTGCGTCACGCTGCTGCATCACTGCGATCGCTGTGAACAGTTTGGAGATCGAGCAGATCCCGTAGATCGTGTCCGGGTTCGCAGGTACCTTCCGGGCAACGTCCGCGTAGCCGAAGCCCTTGCTCCAGACAAGTTCCTGATCTGCGACAAGAGCCACGGAGGCACCCGGAATCCGCTCGTACGCGATTTTTGAGTCCAGCCACTCGCCGAATAGCCGCACGGCCTGCGCGAGCCGGCCACCGGTGTCGGCGCGGGGCGGTTCCTCGGCCCGTGCCCTGGCCAAACCCGGCAGGACGATCATCGCCACACACAGAGTCAGAATTCGCCGACTCATGTCATACCTCCTGATTGCATCGCGCCGAACCAGCCCCGCATACGCTGGCGTTGTGCCAGTCCCTGTCGGTTGACCGATCGCAGGTCACGGGAGCGGAACGAGGAGCGTCACCACCCCCGCGCGCGGGCCGCTGACCTGCGATGACCCGCCGGACTGCCCGGGGGCTCCCCCGGGCAGTCCGGTCCGAACCAGAACCTGGTCAGAACTCGATCTTGAACCCCAGCTGCCACCAGCGCGGATCCTGCCAGATGTACGACTGCCCGTAGTTCGAGTAGTCGACGTTGTTGTTCCGCGCCGTCGGCTGCTGGTTGTTGAAGACGTTGAAGACGTTGGTGTACACGGAAGCTCGGACGGGTCCGAGCTTGAACGGCTGTTCTATCCGCACGTCGGCTTCCCAGTTGTTGCCGACATTCTTGGATCCCCGTTTGTCGACGTACCACTCCGTGCAGCACGTCCAGGACCCGTCCGGGTATTTCCACGACACCGGGGTGTAGAGGTTGCCCGAGTTCCAGTAGGCCCCCACACCCAGCACCATCTTCCACGGCATCGTGTAGGACCCGTTGAACTTGACGTAGTGTGGGGATTGGACCGTGCCGTAGCGCTTCGGGTCCATGGTCTCGGGGGCCCAGAAGAGGTACGGCCACTTGTTCCTGCCGTCCACGCCCCAGGCGTTTGACTTGATCAGGTAGGTGTAGCTGGCGATGAACTGGAACCCATCGCTGCCGAAGCGCTTCTGGAGGCTGAGCTGCAACGCCTGGTACTCCCAGAAGGGCTTGCTCGCGAGCTCGGGGCCGACGCCCGGGAAGCTCTTGGCTGCGCTCGGAGTGTTCGTGATGTAGTAGTAGTAGGTGGCCTCAGGATCGTAGAAGTCGATCGCTCGATCCTGTTTTCGCCACACGAAGTTGACGCCCGCGACCATGAGGTTGGAAACCCGCTTGTCGAAGCCGACGGTGTACTCGTCCATGTATTGCGTGCGCAGGTTCGGGTCGATCGTCGTGCTGCCCGTCGCCACCGGGATGTCGAACGTCTTGGCCCAGCAGGAGTCCGGCTGCTTCCACGGGTCCGTCGCCGCCGGGTCGCAGGTGCCGTTCCACGAGTAACGCAGGTGGCGGTCCGGGATCTCCGAGAAGTAGGGGGCGATGTAGGCCGAAGGCATGACGTAGAAACGCCCTGCCGAGGCGTGCAGCGAGTCGCCGTTGAGGTCGTAGGCGAAGCCGAGCCTGGGCGCGATCTGCTCGCTCAGGCCAAACTTGATCAGCGTCTTGTCGGTGTTGTTGGTGACATCGGCCGACTCCGCGCGGAGGCCGGCGGTGACGGTGAGCTTGCCGACCCTCCACTTGTCCTGGACGAAGAGCGCGTAGTACTTCTGGCCATAGGGAACCATCCCCGTCTGGTCGGTCCAGATATCCTTGCGGATCGGGGTGCTGCCGTTCATCCGGTACCAGCCGGCCGTCGTGTAGGTCCACCCGGACTTCGGCGTGCTGTCGAGGTACTCGACGCCGCCCTTCAACTCGTGGCTGTTCTTGGTCCCCTCCAGGAAGTGGGAGCCGGTCACCGTTATGCCCTGGCGGAACCTGTCGGAGTTGAAGTCGTACGGCGGCGCGCCGTAGTTGTAGCCCGACTGGACGTCGTACTGGTACGGTATGCCCTCACTCCAGGGCGTCCCGGCAGCCGGGATGTTGAGCTTCTGCTTGTGGTCCTGGTACTTGGCTTCGAGCAGGGAGTTCTGCGAGAGCACTCCCGACCAGCTGAGGGCGATGTCGTTGCTGGTTTGGTACTGCGAGCGCTCCGCGTCGGGGCTGAAGTAGGGGTTCGCCCGCCAGCCTGCGTAGAGCGGGAAGAAGTCGATGGGGTCCTCGTTGTAGAACGCGAAGAAGGAGTGGCTCGCCGTCGGCTGCCAGGTCAGCTTGGCGGAGAAATAGTGTCCCTTGTACGAGGTGGTCCCGTTCGTGAGCGTGTTGGCATTGGCAGCCTCGGCACTCGGGTAGTAGGAGTAGTTGCGGCTCTGATCGATGTTCTCGTACGAGGTGAAGAACCAGAGCTTGTCCCTGAGTATGGGACCTCCGATGGCGATGCTCGGATCCGGAGAGTCGAGCCGGCTCATGCCACCCCCGGATTTCTGCTGTCCCGTCTCCGAGTCGACTCCAAAGGCGGCACCCCAGCTCGCCTTCGAAAGCGTGAACCGCGCCAGCACCGAGAAGTCGTTGCCGCCCGACTTGGTGAGCATGTTCATGACGGCGCCCGAGGACCGGCCGTACTCGGCCGAGAACCCGGCGGTCTGGACCTGGGTCTCCTGGATCGTGTCCCAGTTGATGACGCTGCCCCACGTCCGGTAGATCGGGTCGGTGGTGTCGACGCCGTCGATCAGGTAGATGTTGGCGTCGTCGGAGCCCCCGTTGGCGTACGGGTTGTTCCCCGGCACGACGCCGGGGGCGACCGCCATGATCTGGGTGAAGAAACGGTTGTTCGGCAAGGTGTCCGCAAGCTTCCACTCCACCGTGGTGTCGACGGTCGCCTTCGTCGGGTCGAGGATGATCTGTTCACCCGTCACGCTCACGGTCTCGGCGACACGCGCAGCCGACATCTGCGCGTTCACGGCCGTGTCGCTCCCGATGTTGACCACGAGATCGGTCCTCTCGAGGCTCCCGAAGCCGGGCAACTCCAGAGTCAAGAGGTACCCGGACCCCGCCGGGACGGGGATGAACCGGAATCGGCCGGCGGCGTCGGTCACTGTTGAACGCGTTCCCTGCATCGCGGGACCGGACAGCTGCGCCGTGACCCCGGGAAGAGGAAGTTGCCCTTGGTCGACGACGAAGCCGGAAACAGTGCCGTACTGCACCTGGGCGGTCGCCGGCAGGGCGGCGACCGCAAATGCAAGTAACACCAAGAAGTTACGCCTCATGTCACCTCCTCCTTTGCCCCTGGTAGTGCTCCTTGTCGGTTAGGTGTCCGAGCCAGACGACGATCTGTCCCCCCTGTTCCCTGCAAGATCTATCGGTCCGTGGAACGAGGAAGTGGCCAAGAATTTGTTGTCAATCCGTTTGCTTTTTGTTTGCTCGGGGCGCACAGAAGTTCGGCGCGACGCTCGGCCCGCCAGCGAGGCCGGGGAGCGACTCCCCCGCCTACGCCCCCGCGCCGAGGTCACGTTCGCGGCGGCGCGTCGCTAAGGCCCGATGAGGACGGGCTGACTGGTGGCCGCGGCTCCTGTGAATGCTGCCGCAGCAGCTTCCGAAACCCCGGGTGGGCTTGGAGCGGAGCCCAACGCGGGTCGCGGTCCAGGCACGCGGAGGAGATCCACCTGTTGGGTACCGAAAGCAGCTGCCGGAGTTCCGCCACCGCCTTGTCGAACTCCCCGACCATCGTGTAGATGCGGGCGAGTTCCCGCCTGTAGTCCGGCCCGGACCAGGCGTCGCGCTCAACCGGACAGAGCTGGGTCGCGAGCACGCCCTCTCTGACGGCGTCGTCCTTTCGGCCGAGGCCGGCGTAGGCGAGCCCCAGGGCGCTGCGTACACGGGCGTCTTTGGGCACCTTCCGGCTTTCGGCCTCGAGCAGGGTGCGGGCTGCATCGTAGGCTGCCTTCGCTCGCACCGTGTCGCCCAGGAACCCCAGGACCTCCGCCTCCAGGAGCACCTTGGGGTAGTACCTTTCGCCTGTGACAAAGACCTCAAGATCGCTGCCGGCCAGGAGTCGCTCCGCTTCCTCGTAACGGCCCTCGTAGAGGCATTCGAGGTAGCGAGCTTCGACCGCGTGCGCCAGCGACACGCCAGGCATCCGGTCCAGCGTCGCACGGGCATCCGCGGTTGACCCGGTCCAGAGCCAGAAGTTCTCGGCGCGCCACACGTACGCGGTGACGAGGTCGGGGGCGAGTTCGATGGCGCGGGCAAAGTACGTGTCGGCCTCCTGGTAGCGCCCGAGCCCCCGGAGCGTGTTCCCGACCTCGAGCACCATCAAGGAATCCAGAGGGCTGGCCTGCAGTGCCCGCTGCTGCTTCTTCAGCGCCATCTCGTATTGACCCTTACGTCGGAGGATGAAGGCCATCACCTCGATCAACTCGGGATCGTTGGCGAAACTCTTCTCGGCGAAGGTGAGGTGCTCCAGCGCACCCTCGTAGTCTCTCAACCCCCAATAGTTGTAAAAAGCAACCGCCAGACGAACCCGCGGGTCGGCCGGAGCGAGTTCAAGGGCGCGTTCGGCCGCCAGCTTCGCCATCCGGAGGCGCTGCTCCGAGCGATCCGCCCCGTTGTGGTAGAGCCGGGAGTGGGCGCGCGCAAGCTCTGCGCTCGCGAGCGCCATCTTGGGATCGAGGTCGAACGCTCGCTGAAACATGGACACCGCGAGGTTCATGTCCTGGACCGTGTCCCGATCCGTCGAGTAGACACGTCCCTGGAGGAACGCCTTGTAGGCTTCCTCGCTGTCGGTCAGATGCAGTTCCAGGAGCGTCATCGCGGCCTGTTCGGACTTCTGAAGCGACACGTGGAGGTGGTCGGCAACCTGTCGGGCGATGTCGGACTGTGCCTGGAGCGTGTCCACGAGGGTGCGGTCGTACACCTCGCTCCAGACGCTCGTGCCGTCAGCCACCCGTATGAGCCGAGGGGTGATGCGCACGCGCGACTGGCCGTCTGCGGCCCGGCCCCACAGAACAGTTCCCTCGAGAAGGTAGTCGCAGCCGAGATCCCGCCCGATCTCTT
>Ga0315295_10004204_pt1 | contig 12253 bp, 9 predicted proteins | sample YL17G14_0_MG_FD_204453 | JGI IMG/M metagenome (GOLD analysis project Ga0315295, IMG submission 204453) | Sediment microbial communities from Yellowstone Lake, YNP, Wyoming, USA - YL17G14_0 | ecosystem: Environmental > Aquatic > Freshwater > Lake > Sediment | place: USA: Wyoming | collected... | reverse complement strand
GCTTCAATTATCGGATATGCCAGCATAGAAGCGGGCAAAGTGAATTTGGGCGGCATTAACCTTGACGGCATAAGTTCTTTTCTCGACTACCGGGACAACACTTTATATTTCAGGAAAAGCGAACTCATGACAGGCGACAAAAAATCCAACATCAGCGGCGTGCTCCCGCTCAATAAGGACGGCATATCTGTAAGCGTTTCAATGGAAGGCGAAAGTTTGGGGATCCTTACACTTGCCTCTCCGGATATTTCCTGGGTAAGCGGCACCGGAGAAGGATCTGTTATGATAACTGGAGGCCTGGGACACCCGATCATCAATGGGAATCTGCTCATAAACAACGCTGCTGTCAGCTTAAAACCCATCGAGTCAAATTTTGAATCGATAAACTCCAATATCTCGATAAACAACAATGCAATGTCAACGGAAGGCCTTTCGGCAAAATGGGTCGGCAAATGGACCAAGAATGTCACCAACAAGGTCAAGCTTTCCGGAAGCATAGACTGGGATAATATTTTTTCCAAGGACAGGTCCGTTAACTTTGATCTGAAGTTAAAGGACGCAGATCTGACCGTTGACCTTCCCGATCTATATAAAGGCGATATTGAGGTGAAGAACTTCTCCCTTGTCGGCCCGTTCTGGGCATCCGGGGAGGAGCCTAAAGCACCCAAGCTTTCTGGCGTCTTCAACTTGAGCAACGGCGTCCTGACCCTGCCCGACATGACGAAAAGATCGGGCCTTCTTCCGTTCGGCCTTGATATGACCGTGAATATTCAGCAAAATTTATATGTTGCCGCCGGTGACACAAAGAACCTTATAAGCACGGACCTGAGCAACCTTATCCTGAACCTTGAGCTGGAAGGCCAGAACATCATGATATCGGGGAGCCTTGACGATCCCAAGATCGTCGGGAAAACCACCTTCAAGCGAGGGGCGGTCAACCTCCTGAGCAGGGAATTCTCGCTGATGACAGAGGACAGACAGAAGGAAGTGTTCGGCTCGGACCTGGACAGGGTGAAAGAAAATACGGCCGTTTTCCAGGGAGGGAGCCTGCCCAAATTGACGCTTTCCGCGGAAATAAAAGTGAAATCGACCGAGAAAACAGCCGCATCAACCGTGAAGACGCCAGAATATGCTTCAACTAACATCCTGGTGGTATCAAGGATAACCGGGATACCTTTCTCGAAAGAGAAGGAAGAAGGGCTTAACCTTGCGTTCTATTCATATAAGGAAGACACCTCGAAACAGCCTCCCGAACTGGTGCCGGGCGGGTACGACGAACAGGATATAAAGGTCCTGCTCCTTCCTGATTTCATTAAAGGACCCCTCGGCATCTCCGAGAGAGGCGTATCGGACGTTGATGCCAATGAAGTGCTGGCAGATTATCTGAACAGCAGGTTGAACGCTTATCTTTTAAGGGACGTTGAACGGGACCTCGCGAAAAATTTCGAGCTCGACAGCCTGACTCTCGAATATAATTTCGGAAAGGACCTTAAGAACATGCTGCCGACGACAAAGACCCCCGCCGAGATCAGTCCGCTGGAAATGCCGGAAACGATGTACGGGATCGGTGCGGTAAAAGGCTTTTTCGGCAGGTTCTACATTGATTTCAAATATTCCCAGGCGGTGCAGGAACAGGCGGTCATTAACAAGTCCTTCCTGAATTACCAGCTTACATACAAGCTTTCTCCCGTGCTCTCCGTCGTGTATTACAGGGAGCCGTTCAGCTTTATCGAGGAAGAAAGCGATTATTACAAGGTCACTCTGAAAGCGGGCTATCAGCTATGAACCATGCAGCAATGCTTTGGTTCATAGCCAGCTTTAGAAATATGTTGAAGTGCATGGATAATAAAAGTAAACTATGGACATCGTGTTTCGGGAGGTTTTGGCTTATTAAGCGAATTGGCATTACGTTAATAATTTTTGCTGCCTTATTTATTCTGAATAATGCGCTGCCTGCCGGCGCCGTCATTATCGGCCCGCCTCTTGCCGCCCCTAAAGTGACGGTCCCATCGCGGAAAGTTGAGGTCGGACCCCTTGTCACCGCGATAGAGATCAGGGGCAACAGGACATTGACCGAAAGCGATATAATGGACGCCGTATTCAGCCGCATCGGGGATGTGCTTATCGAGGAAAAGGTCTCCAGCGATGTCAAGGCCATATATGCATTGGGTTATTTCGAGGACGTTTCCGCGTCGTTCGAGTCTTTCGCGAAAGGAACCAGGATAATATTCAATGTAATTGAGAATCCTGTATTGGCCGGCATTTCATTCGAGGGGAATTCCGTGTTCAGCCACAAAGACCTTTCTTCTTTAATGAAGACAAAAGTCGGCGAGATGCTCAATTTCAAGACCCTCCAGGAGGACATATCTGCGATAAACGATCATTACAAGAAGAACGGGTATGTCATCGCAAGGGTCGCCGATGTTTCCACGGACCCGAAGACCGGAATCCTTAAAATCAAGATGATCGAAGGGATCATAGAATCCATAGCCCTGGACGGCAACAGCGCCACAAGGGATTATGTGATATTAAGGGAGGTCGACACGAAACCCGGCGATGTCCTGAACGAAAAATCCCTGGCAAAGGACCTGAGAAGGGTCTTTAACCTTGGTTTCTTTTCGGAGCTCAATCCGGATTTTGAGCCGGGAAGCTCGCCAGAAAAGATCGTCCTTGTCCTTAAGATAAAAGAGGCGAAGACCAATACGGTGAATTTCGGCGGCGGCTACGGGGAGCGCGAGGGATGGTTCGGCTTCGTTGACACGAGCCTGAACAATCTTTTCGGGACCGGCCACGGAACAATGGTAAGGGCGCAATGGGGCTCCACCCTTACTACATACCAGTTAAAATATTATTACCCCTGGTTCATGACGGATTATCTGGGGCCGAGGACTTCAATGACATACAGGGTCTGGAACACTGCCGGCCCTGACATTTACGGCAACGAAATAAGGGATGCCATGAGAGTTGGATGGGATGTCGCTCTTTCAAGGCCGTTCAGGGAATATTTTTCGCACTCGCTTTCGTTCGGCAGCGAAACAGTTCTCCCCAGGAAGGATTCTACCCTCACCGATGCCGTGACTTTCGAGCCGTATGTGTCCGACTTTATCGGATATTCCATTTCCTACGACACGAGGGATTTCTGGATGAACCCGACCGAGGGGAAATTCTATACTGTATCGGTCAGGAAAGGATGGAAAAAGACGAATATAACGACGAACTATACCAAGTTAGGACTGGACATGAACGAATTCATAAAGCTTGCCCCGAGCCAGGTCCTGGCCCTTCACATGGGCACCGGGGTCGGCTACGGCGACATCCCTCTCGGCGAGCTCTACTGGTGCGGCGGCGCGAACACAGTAAGGGGATATTTCCCGTCCGAAGCGGTGCTCGGCACAAGGAAGCTCATATTCAATATGGAATACAGGTACACTTTCAACGAAATATTCCAGGGAGTCGCTTTTTATGATTTCGGCAATGCGTGGGGCGAGGTCACAGACAGCTCGGCCACCGGCGGCGGTCCCGATTTCTCACAGTTCCTGAGCGGAAGAGGCATGGGGCTCAGGCTGAACACTCCTCTCGGTCCCATAAGGCTTGATTACGGCATCGGGGATTCAAGGGCGTTCGGCGAAGGCATAGTGCATTTCTCAATTGGACAAGCATTTTAGGATATCAGGAGATCAGAATATCAGATAGAGATTTCAGATGTCAGATTTTTTTTGATAATCTGATCCTCTGACCATCTTATTCTGATGCTCTGATTCTCCGATGTTCTGAATTATCATATTCAAATAATTATGGGTACTCCAAAAAATACTTATATCAATGAAATTATTGAGTGGAACAAAAGATTCAACCTCACCGGCTTGAAGGCCGGGGAAGACATCAAACTAAAGCTCTATGACGATTCATTGAATATCGCCAGGGCCGCCGATCTCTCAAAAAAAATAAAAGTGGTGGATATCGGCTGCGGCGCAGGTTTTCCCGGCATCCCCCTGAAGATAGAATTCCCGGAAATCGAGCTGACACTTATTGATTCCGTCGCGAAAAAGATGGCTTTCGTTGACCACGTGATAAAACTTCTGGGACTGAAAGATACAAGAGCGGTATGCGGCCGCGCGGAGGATGTCGCAGGCGGTCACAGGGAAATGTTCGACATTGCCGTATCAAGGGCTGTTGCCAAATTGAATACTCTTTGCGAGTACTGCCTGCCGTTCGTGAAGGTAGGGGGATCGTTCATTGCGCAGAAAGGGCCCGACATCGAAGAAGAGATCGGCTCCGCAATGCACGCGATCAATGCTCTCGGCGGAAAATTGACGGATAAAATAAAAGTGCCGTCGGGATTCCTTGTTGTCATAGAAAAATTAAAGCCGACGCCAAAAGAATATCCCAGGCGCGCAGGAATACCCGCAAAGAAACCGCTCTAGAACCTCTTTTTTTAAAATATGGTATAATATGCCCAGAATGTCCACGATCTTTGCAACAGTGAACCAGAAAGGCGGGGTTGGGAAAACCACCACCGCCGTTAATTTGGCGTCTTACCTCGCTACATTCGGCAAAAAGATCCTCCTTATAGATTCCGACCCGCAGGGCAACGCCACTTCCGGCCTCGGCATTGACAGGAACGACATAAAAGAATGCATGTACGACGTGATAATCAACGGCGTCGAATTCTCAAGCATCATAAAACCGACCGCTATTTCGGGGCTGGACATCGCCCCTGCGACGCCGCGGCTGGCCGGAGCGGAAGTCGAGCTCACCGAGATAGAATTCAGGGAAACCAGGATGAAGAACGCCATGCTCAATTTAAGGCAGAACTATGATTATCTTATTATTGACTGCCCCCCTTCCCTCTCTCTCCTGACGGTCAATGCGCTTACCGCGGCGGACCAGGTGATAATACCGATACAGTGTGAATATTACGCGCTTGAGGGACTGAGCCAGCTCGTAAAAACAATAGAACTCATCAAGAAAAGCCTCAATCCCGACTTGCGAATATGCGGGATTTTGCTTACAATGTACGACTCGAGAACTTTGCTGTCCGAGCAGGTCGTGGAGGAAACAAGGCAGCATTTCGGCGGAAAGGTCTTCAAGACTATGATCCCGAGGAACATAAGGTTGGCGGAAGCGCCGTCTTTCGGGCAGCCGATAGTGTTCTATGACCCGTCTTCAAGCGGCGCCGTGGCTTATGAGAACCTCTCCAGGGAGATCCTGGACGGCCACATTTAAAGGGAGAAATGGAAAACCATATGCAAAAAAGAGGGCTTGGAAAAGGATTGTCCGCGCTAATACCTGATAGCAGCGTCCTTACCGGCGGTAGGACGATAATAAACATAGATATCAATAAGATCATGCCCAATCCCAGGCAGCCAAGGACAGAATTCCCGCAGGAATCACTTACGGAACTCGCCGAATCCATAAGGTCACAGGGCATCATAGAGCCGATACTTGCGCGCCCGAAGAACGGAAAATACGAGATCGTGGCTGGGGAGCGGCGCTGGAGGGCCGCGAGAAAAGCCGGGCTGTCGATGCTCCCGGCGATCGTAAAGGAATTCTCCGATGAGGAGTCCCTGGAGCTCGCGCTCGTCGAAAATCTGCAGAGGGAAGACCTTAATCCCATGGAAGAGGCGGAGGCTTACGCGAAATTGGCGAGCGAATTCCACCAGACCCAGGCCGACATCGCCAAGAAGGTCGGAAAAGACAGGTCAACGGTGGCGAACATGATGAGACTGCTGGAACTGCCCAGAGAGATCCAGGTAAGTATAAGGCGCACACAGATAAGCGTCGGACACGCAAGGCCGATACTCTCGCTTGCAACGGAAGCCGAGAGGCTTTCACTCTGGAGGGATATATTAAAGAACAACCTCTCAGTCCGTGATGTTGAGCAGATAGTTCATGGCGGGCCAACAGACAGGAAATTAAGGAAAAGGAAAGTGATAAAGAACGAGGAGCTCATAGACCTTACTGAACTTTTAACAACACACCTCGGAACGCGCGTCAGGATCCACGGTTCCATCAAAAAAGGAAAGATCGAGATCGATTATTTTTCGCAGGAAGACCTGGAAAGGGTCATAGAGATCTTGACGGGGAATATAGCTTAGCTTAGCTTCGCTAAACGTTTTTCAGCGCTTCATCCCTCATTGAAATGAACAGCGGGATAGCTGCAATTTCAAGACCGACAGACAATATGATCAGCGCGAAAATGGAAATATCGTATAGAAAGCCCATGGCAGCGCTTCCAAGGAACATCGCAAGCCCGTATCCCGCATTGAATATGCCGTAACCGGTCCCCCTCTTTTTAAGGGGCGTCAGGTCGGCGATCGCGGATTTCATTATCGTCTCATGGGCGCCCATGGTTACGCCCCAAAGCAGAATGCTCGCGGCTGCAAGAGAGGAAAAGCCGGAAAACGCGAGAACGGGTATGGCCAGTGAAAGGATCGGTATCACCGCCAAAGAAATAAGCCCGGCATTCTCGTTGCCATTCCTGTGCTTAAGAACATCATAATACCTGCCGATAATGAGAGCTGCTACCGCGTCCACCCCCATTGCAAGCCCGTAAAAAAGCGGGATCATCGCATCGGAAAGGATGCCCTTTGCCTTGAAATGGTATGCCATCAGTATGAAATTCACCAGCCCCATTGTCGTGACAAAACTGAATAGATTGTATTTCCAGAATACAACGGATAGTTTGTCGGGCATCGGCTTTTCCGTAACTGTTCTCTCAATCTCAGACGGGTCCGGGACCCTGAGGTAGGCAAAACTGATGCATGCCATCAGGACCGCAAAAGGGACCCAGAAAAGCGCGTACCCGTGCTGATAATCCAGGATGCTCTTGTTGGCAGCGCCCGTGAACAAAAAGAAAAAAGTAAATATCAACGGGCCGCCCATAGCGCCTATCTGGTCCAGCACCTCCCCTATCGCAAAGCCAATGCCTGTGCCGATCCGCTTCGCGGCCTGCGAAACTAGGGTATCCCTCGCAGGAGCCCGAAGCGCCTTCCCGAACCTTTCCGTCAGGATCAAGAGGGCCGCGACCTGCCAGACACCTGAAAGAGAGAGAAGCGGCACAGATATCAGAAGGCCGTACCCGATGAAAACGAAAAACCAGTATGCTTTTGTCCTGTCCGCGAAATATCCCGAAAGCAACCTGATCGCATAACCGATAAGCTCGCCGCCCCCCGCGATCAATCCCACTATCGACGCGCTTACGCCGAACGTTTTCAAGTAAGGTCCGTTGACGCTCCTGGCGCCTTCGTAAAGGATGTCGCCGAAAAGGCTTATCAACCCGAAAAGAACAATGAGCTCTATGGCTTTTCTCTTTATTTGATCTTTCATATCTTAAGCGCTTTTTTTATCTCCATGAACCAAAGCGGCAGACTTGATAAGGCGAACAGGTAGAACAGTTCCTGGCCGGAAAGCGGGACAGTGTAAAAGATCTTTTGCATTAAAGGATTATAAATCACGAAAAGCTGAAGCAGGACCGTTAATGCAACGGACAGGACAAGGTAAATATTAGAGAATATCCCGATAGAAAAGATCGACCTGTTCTCTGACCTGCAGTTGAACACATGATACATCTCAAGGAACGCAAGCGCTGAAAAAGCGAATGTCCTTCCTTTTTCAATGCTGTCCTTCATGCCGACCGTGAACAGGAACAATGAAACGGCGGCCATTATTAGCCCGACGAAAACCATGGAGTTGATAATGTTCCTGTTTATTATCCCTTCTTCTTTCCTCCTTGGAGGTTTTTTCATCACATCTTTTTCGACAGGTTCAACGGAAAGCGCCAAAGCAGGAAGCCCGTCAGTAACGAGGTTTACCCAAAGTATCTGTATCGGCAGTAACGGAAGCGGCATGTTCAGTATTATCGCAAAAAACATCGTGAATATTTCCCCGACGTTCGCGGACAGGAGGTACCAGACGAATTTCCTTATGTTCTCGAATATCCCCCTGCCCTCCTTAACGGCCGCCACTATCGTCGCGAAATTATCATCGGAAAGCACCATGTCCGACGCCTCTTTCGCCACATCCGTACCTGTTATCCCCATTGCCACGCCGATATCAGCGCGTTTAAGCGCCGGCGCGTCGTTCACTCCGTCCCCGGTCACCGCGACGACCTTGCCCAGGGATCGGTATTCTTCTACGATGTTAAGCTTCTGCTCTGGAGAGACCCTTGCAAAGACCTCCTCTATTCCCAGTTCTTTCGCTACCGCCATTGCGGTCAGCCTGTGGTCGCCCGTTATCATTACGGGCTCTATCCCGGCTTCCTTGCAGAGCGCCACCGCATCCTTCACTTCGGGCCTGGGCAGGTCAATCATCCCGACAAGCCCGATGAAGGTCAATCCTTTTTCAACATCATTGATATTGACATTGCCTTTTATCGTTTTATAAGCCACGCCAAGGGTCCTGAGCCCGCTGGAGGTTAATTTCTCGTTCTCCTTCAATAAGCCCGCCTTGTCCGCTTCGGGGCACAACTTAAGTAATTCGTCCGGCGCTCCTTTTACATATACTATATGCTCGTCGCCTGAAGTTCTGTGGACAGTGGTCATCAACTTCCGTTTTGAATCAAAAGGAATTTCGTTCACCCTGGGAAATTGGCTTTCAAGTTTTAACCTTGTTAATCCTGTTTTTTCAGCGAGAACGAGCAACGCTCCTTCCGTCGGGTCCCCTATGACATCATAAGCATTTGTTTCTTTGAAATGTTCGAGATAGGCATCGTTGCACAACGCAACGGCATACAGTAGTTTTTTTGTCGACTCGCTCTCAAATGGCGACATTTCATTATCTCCAGCATAGAATTTTCCCTTGGGCTCATAACCGATCCCGGTCACGGATATCAATTTGCCGTCGACATAGATCCTGCTGACGGTCATCCTGTTCTGCGTCAATGTACCCGTCTTGTCCGAACATATGACGGAAACGCTGCCGAGAGTTTCTACCGCCGGTAGCTTCCTGATGATCGCGCCTTTTTTTGCCATCCTGTAAGCGCCGAGCGCCAGGGATATTGTCGTTACCGCGGGAAGCCCTTCCGGTATGGCCGCGACCGCGAGGCTGACCGCGGTCATGAAAGCGTCAAGGATGCTGCCGCCCCTCAGCGCCGAAGAAATAAAAACCACGAAGCATACGCCAAGGCAGGCGAGCCCGAGCCATTTACTGAAAACATTTAGCCTCTGCTGGAGAGGAGTTCTGACCTCGTGTTCTTCCTGGACCATTTCCGCGATCTTCCCGATCTGGGTATCCATTCCGGTCCCGGTCACGATCGCCTCTCCCCTGCCATAAACCGCGACCGTTCCCATGAACACCATGTTCTTCATGTCCGCAACAGCCATATCGGGAATATTTATTTTTTCCGCGAATTTGTCCACGGGCGTTGACTCGCCTGTAAGCGAAGATTCGTTCGTCCTAAGGTTGGCCGACTCTATCAGCCGGGCATCCGCCCCCACAAAACCTCCGGCTTCAAGGAAAATGACATCGCCGGGAACAAGCTCCCTTGATGATACCTTCCTGACAAGCCCTCCCCTTTTCACCATTATGCGCGGCACGGTCAATTTCTTAAGCGCCGCTATCGCCCTTCCCGCCCTTTCTTCCTGGACCACGCCAAGTACGGCGTTCATCAAGACTATAGCCAGGATAACGACGGCGTCCTTGGCCTCGCCAAGAAAAAATGACACGGCTGCGGCAATAATAAGTATTGCCACAATGAACTCTGTGAACTGGGCAAGGAGCATAGAGAGGATGCCGCGTCCCTTTTTTTCCTTTAATTCGTTATATCCATACTTCCCGGCCCTTGCCAGGGCTTCTTCTTCGCTCAAGCCCGATCCAAGGTTTGTGCCCAGTTTTTCCGCAATGTCGGCAATTTCCAAAGCATGCCAATCAGACATTTGATTCCTCCCTTGATATATTGTATTATAAATTTGTTATGAGGAAAATACTAGCAACAAGTTTATTGGCTGTCTTGATGTGTTCCGGCGCGCTCGCCACGGACCTTGATATAGGAACGCATGCATCGTTCTATTATCCCCCCGAAGGCGGCGGGAATACCCTCATGACAGGCGTTGACGCAACATACAGGATAGGCCCGTATTTCAGTGCCAGGGGCGACCTGGACAATTCAAGCTATCAGACAGCCGATCATAAGTATTCATTGACCTCACTGTCGCTCACTTTAATAGGCCACTTGAACGGTGATTCAATTGTCGATCCTTATGTCGGAGGCGGCCTGGGGTACTATGACAAGACAACCGACGGAGTTTCCGACAAATCCACAGGGTTAAACGCCCTTGTGGGTATAGCAGCTCATTTCCAAACATTCAATGCAGGTGTTGAGATCAAATATGTTATCCCTGACACGAGGCATATGGATACAGGATTCTATAGCGCGGGCGGACAGATGACAGGCGGCCTGCACGTGGATCTTTAGTTATTTCCCTGCGGGCTCAATATGAATGATCACTTCCCTGACCCCTGGTATCTCTTTTTTTAATCTTTCCTCTATGCTGTGAGCTAGTTCGTGAGACCGGACAATATGCATATTAGGTTTGACCCAGATATGCAGGTCGACGCAAATATTGTCCTGCCTTCCCCTGGTCCGGATATTATGGCAGTTATCAACCTCATCAAATCCCATTATTATGTTTTTTATCGTTTCCGGAGGTATGACCGCGGCATCGGACAAGACCCTGGATGTTTCCCATAATATTTCAAATGCCGAAAATCCGATAAAGACCGCGATAAATAATGCCATCACCGTATCGATGATCGGCATGCCGAGCCTCACAGCAATAAGGGTCACTATGACTGAACAGGAGACCAATATGTCGCTCCTCGTGTGATAGGAATCTACTACAAGGAAATCGCTTTTCAGCCTTTTGCCTTCACGGTTTTCATAAAGCATCACAAAAATATTTATTCCGACAGTAACGGCCATCACGACAAAGCTTCCGATGTTCACATCCGGGACAACGGGACTATTGAATCTTTGCACGGCGTTCTTGATTATGTCAAAGGCAACGAACAGCAAAAGACCCCCGATGCCAAGAGCGGTCAATGTCTCGTATTTCTCGTGCCCGTAAGGGTGTGTCTTGTCTACCGGCCTCCCTGCGATATAAAACCCCACCAGCCCGATGATATTGTTCGTGCCGTCAGCAAAAGAATGTAATCCGTCGGCTGTCATGCTGGCGCTTCTTGTAATGATGCCGTAAAAAAGCTTTGCCGAAGCAACAAGCCAGTTCAATATTAAAGTAATAACCAACACTTTACGCGCCTGCATAAATTCCACGTTACACCTTCTTCATTTCCGTTATGGTTTCCTCATAGGACATGCCGTCTTTTGCGGCCTTTAACAGCGCAAGGAATATCTTCCTGTCCTTCTCGCTTTTTTTCGTCAAAACCTTGTCGATCTGGGCCAGAAAATAGATCCTCTCGTCGCCGGACAGCTTTTTGAACACTTCCAGGAATTCCTTTATCTTATCTTCAGTTTTTGGCGTTTCCATAATAAAAATACCCTTACTTTTTCTCCATTCTAACACATGCTTTTGCCTGTCCACAAGGCCAATTTGACAGCTGTGATATAATAAAGTTCAAGTTATGGCAAAAATATTCCCTTTCAGCGGTATAACATACAACAAGAAAAATGTCAGGAATTTCTCGCAAGTGATGATCCCTCCTTACGATATAATATCAAAAGAAGAGCAGGAAAGGTTCTATCAGATCAGCCCGTACAACTGTATAAGATTGACACTTGGCAAGGATTTTCCGGGCGACACGGAGTTCAACAACAAATATACAAGGGCAAGCGGTTTCTTCAATGCCTGGCTGAAGAACGAGCTATTGATCCGGGATGAAGAAGAATGCATATATGCCTACGAGCAAAGGTTCAATTATAAAGGGAAAAAATACGTCAGGCTGGGCTTTATTGCTCTGTTCAAGCTGGAAGAACTGGAAGCCGGAAGGGTTTATCCCCACGAGAACACCCTGCCAAAGCCGAAGCAGGACAGGCTTTCCCTTATTAAGGCGACTGCCGCTAATTTCGAGCCGATATTTTCCATTTATGTGGATGAAGACGAAAGGATCCCTAAAATATTGAAGAAGAACATTAAAAGGAAGCCGATCGCGGAAGCGAGGGATGTTTTTGGCATCCATAATAAATTATGGAAAATATCCGGCAAATCGGTCATCAATAAGATAATGAAGGAAATGTCGAACAAGCAGGTATTCATCGCCGACGGCCACCACAGGTACGAAGCATCCCTCAAATACA
>Ga0315295_10004200_pt1 | contig 12256 bp, 12 predicted proteins | sample YL17G14_0_MG_FD_204453 | JGI IMG/M metagenome (GOLD analysis project Ga0315295, IMG submission 204453) | Sediment microbial communities from Yellowstone Lake, YNP, Wyoming, USA - YL17G14_0 | ecosystem: Environmental > Aquatic > Freshwater > Lake > Sediment | place: USA: Wyoming | collected... | reverse complement strand
AATAGATGATTGATCGCGGCCCCGGAAGCGGACCGCGTATCAGAGAAGGGCCCGGAGCCGAACGACGAGAACAGCGATGCCGAACGTCAGCTCTCGAATTCGGCCAGCAGGGCGGCCTTGCGGCCGCGCCTGGGGAAAACCGTCCCTGGGAAGGAAAAAAGGGGGCTTGACAGCGGCGCGGGCCTCATAGATGCGTCTCTGCGTTTTAAACACGCTGCCGGCGCTCATCGACAACCTGAGGAACACCACCGAAGCCGCCTATGCCGGCTGGCCCGACCGGCTCTACCTGGTGGACCGTGGGGGCCGCATCGCCTACAAGGGGCAGCCCGGCCCAGCCGGCTTCCGCCCCGCCGAGCTGGAAGCGGCCATCAAGAAACTAGTTGTGCGGTAGCAGCAACGGCGGGCAGCGACATAGTAATCACATGACCAGTGGGATGTAAGCCACTCCTGCCTGCCTGGCAGCTTCCTGGAGCGGCCGGTCGAGAGACCACAAACGACAGTTGCCGATCAATGCGGATGCAAGCAAGTGCGCATCCACCCAGCCGACCCCCTTGCCCCAGAGCCGCCGTTCTTCAATCAGGTCAAAGACTTCGGTGTCCCTGGCCGCGACGGCAGCAGGCAGACGCCCGAGAGACGTCAGCACCCTGTTCCGGTTACGCAGCGTGCCGCAAGCAATCTCTCCGAGGACGAACGGATGCATCAGTACTTCTTCCGCGGCCAGCAACTGCTCGAGTACGGCATTCGACGTGCGCAGGTGATCGATCCACACCGACGAATCAGCGAGGATCATTTGCGTGCCCCGAAGCGCCTTCGAGGGATAGGCCGCAGGTCGGGTTCAGTCCCGCCCAGGGCGGCCAATCTCCGGGCCGCCTCTCGTTCGATCAATCTCTTTAACGCATGACGAATCAGGGCGGTTTTCTCCTCGATCCCGGTCATCTCGCGGGCAGTGCGGATCAGATCATCGTCCAAGTTCAGGGTAGTTCTCATATGCATAATGATGCATGAACGATGCAGACCTGTCAAACGACCGCTGGCTGAGGGATCGTCTCAAGGCAGCCCCTGTGCGATCCGCCGCTGATCCATCGGATAACTTATTTTCATTATCCAAAGAACGAACCGCGCTCATTCAAACAATCAGCTTGCCCGCCGTCCGGCTTGCCGCTATCCTCCGCCAATAAACACAAGGAGAAGGGGATGGCGGGTAGATTCCTGGCGGCGGCCGTTGTGCTCGTCTTGGCTGCTTCCTCGGGGGCCGGGGAAGACCGCGCCGGCGCCAAAAGCCAGTGGGCGTGGTCGCTGGATCTGGATGCCTATTTGAGCCGGAACCTGAACCGCCCCGCCAGCGGCGCGAACCAGCTTCGTGTCTTCGATGTCTCCAGTGATCGTGTGCGGCTGAACTACGGCCAGTTGATGATCGAGCGCGCCGCCAGCCCGCTGGGCTTCCACGTGGAGCTGGGTTCCGGGCAGGCGGCCAGGCTCTTTGAGGGCAAGGCCGGAGGCGACGGACTGACGGCCAACCTGATGCAGGCCTACGGCAGCTATCGCGCGCCGGTGGGCCGCGGGCTCACGCTGGACTTCGGCAAATTTATGACCAGCCTGAACGCGGAGGTGCTGCGGACGCGCGACAACTACAATTATTCGCGCTCCCTGCTGTTCTCGTACGCCATTCCCTGTTACCACTTTGGCCTGCGCGCCAGTTACCCGCTGTCGCCCACGCTGACCGTCGGGGCGCAGGTTGTGAACGGCTGGAACCGGGTGCGGGGCAAGGACCCGGGCAAGACCCTGGTGGGAACAGCGGCCTGGAAACCGCATGGCCGGGTGTCATTGACGCATAGTGTGATCAGCGGAGTAGAGCGCCGGGAGGGGCAGCCCAGCCGCCGGACGGTATGGGATAGCGTGGCTGTGGTGACCGCCACCAGCCGCCTTTCGCTCCAGTTCACCCACGATTTCGGGATGGACCGTCCGGGCGGGCTTCGCCGCGTATCGTGGACGGGAGTGGCTGCCGCCGTCCGCTACGTCCTGAGCCCGCGTTGGGCGATCGCTCCTCGCCTGGAGTGGTTCAACGACGCGAACGGGTTCACAACCGGGCTGCCCCAGAGCCTGAAGGAAGGAACCATGACGGCGGAGTTCAAAATCCGCGACGGCGTGCTGGCGCGCGGGGAATACCGCCACGACCACTCCGACCGCCCGTTTTTTGATCGCGGCTTCGACGCCGCTGCCGTGCGCCGCCAGAACACGCTGCTGTTGGGCCTGCTGTTCGCCTACCCCTGGCCCCGATAGCCCGGATAATTCACCACTTCCGGCGCTGCCGTGCGAAACTGCTGCCATGCCAAGGCGCCTGGGGCAACATTTCCTGGCCGACCGGCGCGTGCTGGCGCGCATCGCCGACAGCGTGGCGCCGGACACCGAATGCCTGGTTGTCGAGATCGGCGCGGGCCGCGGTGCGCTGACCGAACTGCTGGCCGCGCGTGCCGGCCTGGTCATTGCCGTGGAGGTGGACCCGCCGCTGGCCGCGCTGCTGCGCCAGAAATTTGGCGGCAGCTCGCGCGTCCGGATCGTGGAAGCCGACATTCTCCAGCTCGACCTGCGCCGGCTGGCGGCTGAGACGGGCTTCCGGCGCGCCAAGGCAGCTGGCAATTTGCCCTATTACATTACCTCGCCGATCCTTCTCCGGCTCTTTGAGTATTCCAGCTTGTTCGAAGATTTGACCGTGATGGTGCAGCGGGAGGTGGCCGAGCGGCTTGCGGCCGCGCCCAAGAGCCGCGACTACGGCCTGCTGTCGGTGACCGCGCAGTATTACACCCGTCCCGAGCTGCTGTTCCGCATTCCGCCCGGCGCCTTCCGGCCGCCGCCCAAGGTCGACTCGGCGCTGGTTCGAATGACGGTTGCGCCGCGGGGCGGGGAACTGGGCATACGGGACGAGGCGGCCTTCTTTCGCTTCCTCCGCGCCTGCTTCCAGCAAAAGCGGAAAACGCTGGTGAACAACCTGAAGCGCCTGCCTGCCGGCCGGCAAGTTGCCGCCGCGCTCGAATCGCTCGGTTTCAGCGGCTCCGTCCGCGCCGAAGAATTGTCGCTGGAGCAGCTCGCGGCTCTGTTCGCTGTTCTGGTTCCAAGTTCCAAGTTCCAGGTTCCAGGTTCAGAAGGAGGGTAACCTGGAACTTGAAACCTGGAACTTGGAACTACGTTCGATACGAGGCATTGATGCGGATGTACTCTTCGGTCAGGTCGCAGGTGTGGAAGCGGACGCTGGCGCGGCCGGCGCCGAGCAGCAGGCGCACATCCACCTGGCGGGCCTGAGCCAGGGAGCGGCCCAGCGCTTCTTCGTCGAAGTCGGCGGCGACGCCCCGCCGGCACACGGTGACGCCGTTCAGGATGACGGAAACGCGGGCGGGATCGAAGGAAGCTCCAGACGCGCCCGCCGCCGAAAGGATGCGTCCCCAGTTCGGGTCGCCTCCGGCAATCGCGGTTTTCACCAACGGGGAATTGGCAATAGCGCGGGCCAGCGTCTCGGCCTGCGCTTCATTGCGCGCGCCCCGCACCTCGATCTTCACCAGCTTGCGTGCGCCCTCGCCGTCCGCGGCGATGGCCACCGCCAGCTCCCCCATCACCTCTCCCAGGGCCTTGGCCAGCCGCGCTTCCGCGACTGGTCCGGCCGCGCCGTTGGCCAGCACGCAGAGGGTGTCGTTGGTGGAAGTGTCTCCGTCCACCGAGATGCGATTGAAGGTGCGGGCCGCGGCGGCCGCGGTCAGGCGCTGCAGCCGGGCCGGCGCGGCGAGCGCGTCGGTCATCACGAAAGCCAGCATGGTCGCCATGCGCGGATGAATCATGCCCGCGCCCTTGGCCATCCCCAGCACGCGGGCGGCCCGCGGGCCCCTGCCTATGGCGCGGAACGCCAGCTTGGGCCGGGTGTCGGTGGTCATAATGGCGCGGGCCACCTCTTCGAAGCTCTCCGGCGACAATCGTTCGACGGCCCGCGGCAGGGCGCAGGGAATCTGCTCTTCGAGCATGGGCAGGCCAATCACGCCGGTGGATGCCACCAGAACATGCCGCGGCTCAATGTTCAGCAGTTGGGCGGCGGCGCGCGCGGTGCGCTCCGCCACGCGCCTGCCGTTGGGTGTGGCGCAGTTCGCGTTTCCGGAATTGGCGACGATGGCCCGCGCCATGCCTCGGCCGGCGGCCAGGTGCCGGCGGCATAAAAGCACGGGCGCCGCCACCACCCGGTTGGTAGTGAACACTCCGGCCGCGCTGGCCGGCCGCTCGGAGACGATCAGGCCCAGATCGATTCGCCCATCTTTGCGGACACCGGCGGCGACGGCCGCAAAGAGAAAGCCTCTGGGTGCTTGTACAATGTTCATAAAGGTTCTAGCGGTCAGCTATCAGCTTTCAGCTATCAGCTTTTCCGGCTCGTGCCGTGCCGCCAACCGCTCTCGAGGGACTCTTGACCCGCTGTATGAGGGCTGCCAGCATCCGTTTGACCTCAGTGACGGCCGCCTGAAGATGGTTGTGATCTGCGGCGGCGAGGAATTCCAGGTCCCGAGCCAGCAGCAGATGATATTCCAACTCGCTGGCCGAGCCCATCGCGATCCACAAGAACCGCGCGAAATCCGGGTCGCCCCCGCGTCCGCAGCCTTCGGCCAGGTTTGCGGGAATCGAAGAAGAAGCGCGGCGAATCTGGCTCGTAAGGCCATACATCTCCTGGCGGGGGAACGTCTGAGTCGCTTTATAGATCGCCAAGGTGAGCCGATGTGCCTTCTCCCAAACCTTCAGATCTCGGAAGTTTTGCATAGCATCCGCCTCTCTCGGGAGACTGGGGAAAGCTGATAGCTGAAAGCTGATAGCTGACAGCTAGAACTGCGAGTCTAGCACAGTCAATGGTACCGCCTGCCTGTGCTACCATGGAGCCAATGGCGGAACGAAAGCTGCAAGCTATTCCCCTCGGCGGGATGGGCGAGTTCGGCATGAACATCATGGTTCTGCGCTACGGTGACGACATGATCGTCATCGACGCGGGCATGATGTTCCCCGACAGCGAGCTATTGGGCGTCGACGTGGTCATCCCCGACCTGACCTTCCTGGCGGAGAACCGCGAGCACGTGCGCGGTTTGATCCTGACCCACTGCCACGAGGACCACATCGGCGCGGTCCCCTTCCTGCTGGCGGAACTGAACGTGCCGGTGTACGCCACCGAGTTCACCCTGGCGGTGCTGGAAAACCGGCTGGCGGAGCACGAGCTGCTGAAGGACGCGCGGCTCCATGCGGTGAAGCCGCGCGACATCGTGGAGCTGGGCCCGTTCAAGGTCGAGTTCATCCACGTGACCCACAGCACCGTGGCCTCGCTGATGCTGGCCATCACCACGCCGCTGGGCGTCCTCATCCATACCGGCGACTTCAAGGTGGACCCCACGCCCACCGACTACGAGATGTTCGACCTGCACACCGTGGCCGAGTACGGCAAGCGCGGCGTGCTGGCCCTGTTTTCCGATTCCACCAACGTGGAGCGGCCGGGGTTCACGCCCTCGGAACGGGCGGTGCGCGGCAGGTTTGAGGAAATCTTCATGGCCGCCCAGGGCCGGGTGATTGTCTCCTGCTTCACCAGCTCCGTGCACCGCTTGCAGCAGGTGGTGGACCTGGCGGCGCTGTACAACCGCAAGGTGGCCTTCGTGGGGCGGAGCATGGGGGCCATCACCGAGATCGCCCACGGCATGGGTTACCTGCAGATTCCCGACGGCACCTTGCTGCGCCCGGCAGACATCGCCCAGGTCCGCCGCGACCGCCTGGCCGTGCTGATCGCCGGCAGCCAGGGCGAGCCCATGTCGGCGCTGTCGCGGGCCGCCGTGGACAACCACAAGCACGTCACCATCGAGGCCGGCGACCACGTGGTTCTCTCCGCGCGCATCATCCCCGGCAACGAAAAGAGCATCTTCCGCATGGTGGACCACCTGTTCCGCCGCGGCGCGCACGTGGTGTACGGCCAGGGCGGGGCGCGGCCCATCCACGTTTCCGGGCATGCCAGCCAGGAGGAGTTGAAACTGATGCTCAACCTGGTGAAGCCGCGCTACTTCATTCCCATGCACGGCGAATACCGGCAACTGTTCTCGCACGCCGAGCTGGCCCGGCATCTCCGCGGCGTGCCACCGCGCCCCGGCGCCCTGCCCTGGGCCGGCGGCGGGCTGGAGGAGACATTCATCCTGGAGAGCGGGCAAATTCTGGAATTCGACGACCGCGGGGCGCGCAAGGCCGGGAAGATTCCGGTGGGAAGGCGCTGCATCGATTCCGGCTCGATCGACGAGATTGTGGAAGAAATGGTCATCCGCGACCGGCAACACATCTCCGAGGACGGCATCGTGGTGAGCATTTTGGCGATCAACAAGCTGACCGGCAAGGTGGAGACGCCCCCGGAGATTGTCACCCGTGGTTTCGGCGCCGCCGAGGCCGATGACCTCGTGAGCCGGGCCCGCGACGTCCTCCTGCAGACCCTGGAGCAGTCCAGCGACGAAGAAAAAGCCGACTACGGCGTGATCAAAGAGAAAATCCGCGCCGACCTGAAGCGCTTCATCAACAAGCAGACCGCGCGCCGTCCCCTGATCCTGCCCGTGATTCTGGAAGTGTGAGCGCAAGATAGGCGTCATTACAACGCAGAGACGCAGAGAGCGCAGAGTTGCGCAGAGAATACTGGTTCTCTGCGTTTTCTTTGCGTCCTCAGCGTCTCTGCGTTGATATCTCAGTCGAAGAACAGGTTCAAAGCCTTGCAGTCAGGGCAGCGGTAGCGGCGAAGCAGGCGGCCGCCGACAGCACCCTGCGCCTTCAGCCAGGCGGCCGGGTGCGAACTGCCGCACTGGATGCACACGTTGGGCTCGGGTGGTTCTTCCACAGCGGCGTCGGCAGCCTCGCGCCGGAATTCAAACAGCCAGCCATAGACTGACCAGCGCGCGCCCAGGCGGCGGTCGGCCACGCGGGCGATGGCGTTCCAGGCCAGCAAGAAGCTCCCAAGTAGCGGCGCGGGGATCCAGTTTAGGGGCCGAGCGCGGCCGCCGAAGTGCTGCGCCGGCTGCCGGTTCAAAAACGAATAGGAGGAGTAGAGCAGCCTCCAGGCCGCCAGGCGCAGGCCCGTCTCGCGCTCGACCGCCGCAACGAATTCCTCGCGCCGGAAACGATTGACGTGCTCGCGGCCCTTGTCTAGAAAGCGATAAAGTGCGTCGGAGAGCGAGTGGCCGTCGGGAACGGCCACCACCAGCGCGCCCTCCGGGCGCAGCACCCGCGCCGCCTCACGGACGGCTCCGCGCCAGTCGGAGATGTGCTCAAGCGAGTGCGAAGCGAGCGCCAGGTCGCAGGAAGAATCGGGCAACGGCAGGCGTGGGGCATCGGCCTGCACGAAGCCGCCGCGCGCGGGGCGGGGAAGCGTCGCGGGGCGGCGCACATCGACGGCCACCACCCGGCAGCGCGCGCCCGTGTACGCCGCGCTGCCCGAGCCGCAGCCCAGGTCTAGCGCCGTCTGCCCCTCGTTCAGATCGTTAATCTGGCAGGCCACAAGGCGATTATGCAACAGGTCCGCCCCGCACAGCGGGACGGAACCCCTCCGCAGATTTCGCAGATTTCGCAGATTCTGTAATCGAGTCTCAATCTGCGTAATCTGCGAAATCTGCGGATTGGTTCTTTAGTTGTCCGTTGCGTTGACTTGGCGGCAAGCGGAGCCTACCATTGGAGCCGACTTCATCGCATTTTCGAAAAGCTGAGCGATGGAGGTTCCACATGCGAAAACCAACGGAACAAGTGAGCCGGCGGGATTTCATGGGCGGCGCCGTGGCGGTGGCCGGAGGCCTGGCGGCGGGCCTTGGTGTCGCCGCGAAGCCCGCGCCGGAAATCAAGGTCGGCTTGTACAGCATTACCTTCCTGGGGGTCTGGTACCGGGGCGAAGCGCTCACGCTCGAGCAGGTGATCAGCCGGGCCAAGGAATTCGGCTACGCGGGTGTCGAGATCGACGGCAAGCGGCCGCACGGCAACCCGCTGGACATGCCCAGGAGCCGCTGCCGGGAACTTCGCAAGGCGGCCTCCGACAAGGGGATCGAGATTTGCGCCGTGGCGGCGAACAACGATTTCAGCAGCCCCATCTCCGAACACCGGGAAGCGCAACTGGTTTACATGCGCGAGCTGATCCGCATGACCTCGGATCTGGGCGTGAAGCACCTGCGCGTTTTCCTGGCCTGGCCCGGCGTGACCACCCACCCCCAGATCGGCCGCTACGACATCGCCCGGCCGCTTTGGAAGGAGGCACACAGGAATTTCTCCGGACCGCAGACCTGGGAGTGGTGCCGCCAGGGACTGATGGAATCAGCGCGCCACGCCAGCCAATTCGGCGTGATCCTGGCGCTGCAGAACCACAGCCCGGTGATCGAGGACGACCGCGATGTGCTGCGCATGGTGCGCGAAGTGGGCTCGCCACACCTCAAGGTCTGCCTGGATGCTCCGCTGCTCCGCAACAGGGACGAGGCTTACATCCGGAAGCTGGCGGCCGATGCCGGAGCGCTGCAGGTGCTGTCGCACTTCGGCGGCGAGTACGATCGAAGCGCTGACGGCGGCGTCAAGGGCGAGGAGTTCTACCGGCCGTTCATCCGCGCGATGTTCGAGATCGGCTACAACGGCTACATGGACTACGAGTTGTGCCATCCGCTGCCCGTGGTCGATGGCCAGACCGTGGGCCTCGAGTTCGCGGAAAAGAACGCGCGCCTGGCCGCGGAGTTCATGCGCGGCGTGATTGCCGAGGTGCGCCGGGAAGCGGCCGGCGCTAAGCAAGCCGGGTAACAGCCGTCGGGGCGACCCTCACTTGGGAAGCTCGTACTCGCCCTCAACCTCGAAGGTGAAGGTCCCGTCGGCGGCGTACTTGCCTTTGTAGGTCCCCTTTCCCTTGAGGCCCTTGAATTTCCCGTCGCCGCCGGCAAAAGTCCACTTGCCTTCCTCAGTCTGCGGTGCCCCGTCCTTCAAGGTCGTTGTGCCCTCATTGCGGAAATAGACCTTCTCGCCGTTGGCCATGTTGAGAAAGCTCGCGCCTCGGCCGCGGGCGGTGTTCCCACTGATTTCATCAGAGCCCGTCCCCACCATTTCCTTCACTTGAATTCCCGCGATCTCCCCCTTAGTCCAGGCACACTTCACCTGGACGATCGTGAAGGCGTGGCCAGGCCGATCACCCACCTCAATCTTGTATTCTTTGTCCGCCTTGCCACATTGCCCCGCGCCGGAAAACTTGTTCTGCGCTGCCGCCGAGGCGGTCAGCGCCAGCACCACCAGGAAAACCAAAGCAGCTTTCTTCATCGTAATTCTCCTTTCACGGCAAGCAAACGGACTTGCCCTCCGGAGGCCACCGCGAGCATCCCGCCATCACTTCGCCAGGCAAGCGCGTAGACCGGCTTGTCGTGCCTGAGCGTCTGCAGCAGCTTCTCCTCGCTTATGCCCCAGAGCCTCACTGTTTTGTCATCGCCCGCAGAGACGAGCAAGGAAGCAACCTGCGGATGGAACAGAGCCACGTTGACCGCGTCTTCGTGCCCATCGAGCACGTCGCCCGGTTTGCCGCTGCCCGCGTCCCACAGCTTCACCTTTCGGTCTTTTCCGGCAGTCGCCAACCTTTTCCCATCGCGGCTGAAGGCCACGGAGAAGGCGGGACCCGCGTGGGCCTGCTGTTCAAAGAGCAGCTTGTCGGCCTTCGTGTCCCAGACGCGCAGCTTGCCGTCGTCCGAAGCCGCCGCGATGCGGTTCCCGTCCGGGTGGTAACAGACCGAGTTGACGGCCGCCTTGCCTGCCTGGAAGCGCCGGTACGGCTCGCCCGTCCACAGGTCCCACACGATGATTTCTCCGCCCCGGTCGGCGCTGGCCATGTGGTTGCCGTCCTTGCTGAAATCGAGCGTGAGGACGGTCTGGAGATGCTTGAAGGGGAACGAAGGGATTCTGCCGTGACCGCCGACGAGGTGGAACTTGATGCCGAGTTCCGAGGCGTGTACGGCAAAGGGCGAGAGGGGGTAGGTTACTACGGCGAACACCGCGGCGCGAAGGTGCGCGGTGACGCGGTTCACGATCTCGCCGGTGTTGGCGTCCCAACAGTAGACCACGCCACGCTCCCCGCCCGCGCAAACGTGCTTTCCGTCGGCCGTGAAGGCCACCGCTCCCACGTCGCCTTCGGGGCGTTCCAGCGTGCGCACCGGAGTGGTCAGGATTTCCGCCGCGGACCCAGCCGCTGGGAAAGGCGCAGTGGCCAGCGCCCAGAGAACAAGCGCAAAGACGTGCCGAACTGACATGCCGCCTCCTCTCCACTTCATTGAAACCCGAACCCGGACGTTCGGTCGATCGCTGTTTGCCCGACTTTCGGCTGTCACCTACTTGGGAAGCTCGTACTCGCCCTCCAGTTCGCAGGTGGCAGTGCCGTCAGCGGCGAACTGGCACTTGTAGGTCCCCTTTCCCTTGAGGCCCTTGAACTTGCCGGTGCCGCTGTTAAAGGTCCACTTGCCTTCCTCGGTTTGGGGCGCCCCGTCCTTGAAAGCCATAGTGCCCTCGCCGCGGCTGTACACCTTGTCTCCGTTGGCCATGTTGAGAAAGCTCGCGCCTCGGGCGCGAACGGTGTTCCCACTGAGTTCACCGAAGCTCGTCCACACCTCTTCCTTGACTTGAATGCCCGCAATCTCCGCCTTCGTCACGGCACACTTTCCCTGAACGATCCCGAAGGCGTGACCAGGCCGGTCGCCCACCTCGATCTTGAACTCTTTCTCAGCCTTGCCACACTGCCACGTGCCGGAAAACTTGTCTTGCGCTGCCGCCGAGGCGGCCAGCGCCAGCACCACCAGGAAAACCAAAGCAGCTCTTTTCATGGGAATTCTCCTTGCGAGATGTTTTACCACGGATGAACGCGGGTGAACACAGATTAACCAGGAACCGATCCGCAGATTACGCAGATGCCGCAGATTTCGGAATTGGATCTCAATCTGCGTAATCTGCGTAATCTGCGGATCGGTTGCTGCGGTAATTATCGGAGCTGCTGATCGACTTCGGCGAACCAGTCGGGACGCTTCAGCACCTCGCGGGGCTTGGCGCCGTCAGGCGGACCGATGATGCCGTCGCGCTGCATGATGTCCAGCAGGCGTGCGGCGCGGCCGTACCCCAGCCGCAGGCGGCGCTGAAGAATGGAAGTCGAAGCCTTGCCCGCCTCCACGACCACGCGCACGGCCTCGTCGTACATCGGATCGTCATCGCCGATGACCTCGTCGCCATCCGACCCCTCAATCAGCTCCTCTTCATCGGCCGGCGGCGCCAGGTATTCGGTCTCGTAGTCGGGCTTCGACTGGGTCCGCCAGAACTCGACGATATGGGTAATCTCTTTCTCGGAAACCAAGCCCCCATGGACGCGCAGCAGGCGCGCGGAGCCGGCCGGCAGGTAGAGCATGTCGCCGCGGCCCAGCAGCGCTTCAGCGCCGTTGCTGTCCAGGATGGTGCGGGAATCCACCTTGGTGGCCACGCGGAACGAGATGCGGGCGGGGAAATTGGCCTTGATCAGGCCGGTGATCACATCGACGCTGGGCCGCTGCGTGGCCAGGATCAGGTGAATGCCGACGGCCCGGGCCATTTGCGCCAGGCGCGTGATGGCCCCCTCGACGTTGTGCGAATCCATCAACATCAGGTCCGCCAGCTCGTCGATGACGATCACGATGTAGGGCAGGGGACGCTGCTGGTCGGACTCCGGGTCGAACAGGCTGAGCGTGCCCGGCCGGTCGAAGCGCCGGTTGAACTGCTCGATGTTGCGTACGCCGTTTTCGGCCAGCAGCTTGAGCCGCCGCTCCATTTCCTTGACCGCGTTGCGCAGGGCGTTGGCCGCCAGCTTGGGCTCGGTGATGATGGGCGTCATCAGGTGCGGCACACCGTCGTAGAGGCCCAGCTCCAGCCGCTTGGGATCAACCAGGATGAACCGCACCTGCTCGGGCGTGGCCTTATAAAGGAAGGAGACGATGAAGGAATTGATGGCCACGCTCTTGCCCGTGCCGGTGGCCCCGGCGATCAGCAGGTGGGGCATGGTGGCCAGGTCGGCGATGCGGATGCGGCCGTTGATGTCTTTGCCCAGGCTCATCGTCAGGCGCGAGGGAGAGGCCGCGAACTCCTGGCTTTCGATGATCTCGCGCAGGTAAATGGTGGCCCGGTGGTGATTCGGCACCTCCACGCCCACCGTCGATTTGCCCGGGATGCGTTCGATGAGGATGGACTCGGCCTGCAGCGCCAGGCACAG
>Ga0315295_10004199_pt1 | contig 12257 bp, 10 predicted proteins | sample YL17G14_0_MG_FD_204453 | JGI IMG/M metagenome (GOLD analysis project Ga0315295, IMG submission 204453) | Sediment microbial communities from Yellowstone Lake, YNP, Wyoming, USA - YL17G14_0 | ecosystem: Environmental > Aquatic > Freshwater > Lake > Sediment | place: USA: Wyoming | collected... | reverse complement strand
GAGAATCTTTTTAACATCATTATATACGTTTCTCGGGCTCGAGATTCCCCTCTCGTTCTCTTTCTTCCAATCGATATCATAATCGATTACTCTTACGGAATGACCCCTCATAGTGAGACGCTCCATGAGATGATGCTGTTGATGGGGATTGCGGGAAAGCCAGTTGGATTCCTGAACAACAAGAATGTTCATTTATCAACCTTCTTTCTCGCAATTACAAAGATCCGTCCCCACTCTTTGAGAAACAATGCATACTTCTTTGGTAGGAAATCCCAGGGTTCATCGAATGTATTGATAACCTCAAATCCACAGCTTTTTAAAATCGCAAACAATTCCTCCCGTGTATAAAAACAGACTTCCAGACCAAGCAGGAAATCTTTTGATGGTATTTTTATTCTCAAGAAGTTCTGGATAACTAATAGGTAAAAGATCATTGTTCTTGTTGCAGTATGAATGACAGGGTTTTCATAATAAATTTCTTGAATTAAAAGGTAACCCTCATTCTCCAGGTGAGTTTTCAATTCCAACAAAGATTCAATGGTTAAATTTTTCGAACCAGAAATCGATGAATTTGTTAGATGATGAAGAACTTCTTTTACGCAGATGTAATCAAAAAATGATGCATCATCAATGTTTAGATTATAAGGAAGATTGCCTTTTATCTTTTTAATGTGTGGATCGGTTATCATATCCAATAAGTTTTGTGTAGGATCGACTACTGTCACCTCGGATTGTGGTATTGCCTCTTTCACAAGAATCGCAAAGGCTCCGGATCCTCCCCCGACATCAAGGAGACGGGTCTGCCCAGTTTTTCGTAATTTCATATGAGTGAGGAAAAAATAATCATTAGGCAGAGGTTTATTCCTGCCGTAGAATTCTGAATGCCGTTCAAAAACTGTTGTTTGTTCCGTCATCAGAATTCCGCACTCTTCCTAATATTATCCCAGTTATCCATAAACCACCGATGAGTCTCTTTTAATCCCACTTCAAATTTCATCGTTGGTTTATATCCCAGCGTTTTCTCGGCTTTGGTTATACAGGACAACAGTCGTGTCTTGACATCCCAGTCACGCCGCTCTTTGTACTGGATACCTGCGTCATTTCCGGTCAGTCGGTTCACGGCATTTGCCATATCGATGACACGCTGTTCCTTACTCGCACCAAGATTAAACGCTTCACCAATTGCCTTCTCCTTTACTCCCATGGCAAGAAGTCCGTTTACAATATCCCCGACATACGTCCAGTCCCGGGTTTCCGTTCCGTCACCGGTGATGGGAAGGGGCTGTTTATTCATCGCCCAATAGAAAAAGTTCGGTATCACATTGCGGTATTTCCCGGGCACTTCACCAGGACCATACGAATTGAAAAAGCGGGCATTCACAATCGGGAGCTTATAGAGATTGTGGAAATAATTGGAATAAAGCTCACCGAGAAGTTTTGTAACCTGGTATGGGGTGTGGAGGTGAATGGAGACATCATGTTCTTCAAACGGCATCTTTGACTCAAGCCCGTAGACGCCGCACCCGGATGAAGAGTACACGAATCTTTTGATATCAGCAAGTTGCGCATATTGCAGAACTTTCAAAATTCCCAGACCGTTAATCATGAGGTCTTTTTCCGGATTATCAACAGAATTCTGGTTGGCAAAATGTGCGGCAAGATGGAAAACATAATCAGGCTTTTCCTTAAAGACCCGCTTCAGGATCGCATCATCGAGAATATCCCCCTGCACAAACATGACGTTATCAGCGTGGGGGATATTCCATGGGTAAGACGAAGAGAGATTATCCAGAATAATAACTTTTTTTGCACCAAGTGTGGAAAGTTTCCTGCAAAGATTTCCCCCGATTGCACCTGCTCCGCCGGTAACAAGGATTGTCGAATCTTGGAAAAATTCAGAATAATCTTCCACGTCATTCACCTACACGATAATAGTCTTTCATCCACTGGACTGTACGTTTGATCCCTTCTTGCGGTGTCACTTTGGGATTATGTTTTAAATCTCTGACAGCCTTTGAAAAGTCCATGTGTTTCACTTTTGTGGTAAAGGGTTCTGCTTCTTCGTAATGAACGAGCGAGTCATCCCTGCCAACTGCTTTCAGAATTAGATCCGAGTATTCTTTGATATCTTTCTCCCACTCAGGTCTACCACCGACATTATAGACCTCCCCGGGAATGAAATTGTGTATTATATTTGCCCAGGTCGTGCAGGAATCCTCGACATAATCTATGATCCGTTTGTGACCTTTAAAGACTGTATAGGGTTTGTTGAAGAGGGCATGATAGATGAATTTTGGGATGAAACCGCGATAGGGGGTATAATGCTCATGCGGACCGTAACAATTGACAGGTCTCACCCGAACTGTTTCCGTGCCAAACATCGTTGCTGAATTCATGCACATCAATTCACCTGCCCATTTTGTGATGGCATAATCGTTCATCTGGTACGTGTCTTTAATGGGGTTGCTGATCATCACATCTTCTGACATCTTTCCCTCGAAATCCCCGTACACTTCAGCGCTGGAAAAAAAGATCATACGGAATTTCAGCTTTTCCTGAAGACGGAGTAAATTTTTTGTGCCGATACAGTTGGTCTGCCAGAGATTTTCATAATAATCCTCCCCGTTCCATCGCCCATATTCTGCAGCCAAGTGATATACATAATCATAGGATTTTTTTTCAAAAACGCGTTTGAGCTGATGATAACTCCGGACATCAGTTCTTATATAGTTCTCTCTGTCTGTATTGTAAAGATCAATGGCGATAACATCATGACCCCGCTTGCGCAATTCATGCACAAGGTTGGTGCCGATAAATCCCGCTCCCCCGGTGATAAGTATTTTTTGGCTTTCCATTTTACTTCTCCTTGCTATATTTAATGGGAATGCTTTGTTTTTTCAGTTCTGTTACAAAGAATACCAAATAGTTCAGAATTAATGCCGTAATCATAAGTAAAAGTCCCATTAATACAAACACTCCGCAAACCATTGATAAAACAAACGGGAAAGTAGCTGTAGTATAGTACTCTGTAATTGCCCAGGATCCAAAGAGCAATCCGATTAGTACAAGTATGAATCCTGGTATTCCGAATATAGGTAATGGTCTTTGGTAACTGATCATTCCAATTATCTTGTATAATGTTAAAACACCATGCTTAACAGGATTTTGGGAAGAAGATCCTTCGATATCATAGCGTACATGAATGGGAACTTCTATGATACTGAGATTTTTGTCTTTGATTTGGATGAGGATCTCAGAACCCGCAGACATGCCGTTACCGCTGATGTTGATAACGTTTATGGCTTTTTTCCCGTACGCCCGGAACCCGCTTTGGGTATCTATGCCGTTTTCAACACCTGCAGCTGCTGTCGCTGTATCAAGTACTTTCATACCAATTTGCCGATACTTTGGGATGGTATTCTTTGTTGTATCAAGGAAGCGTGAACCAATTACTACATCAGCACCATTTAGTAAAGGTTCAAGGACTTTTTCAATATCTTTGGGGTCGTGCTGACCATCGGCATCCAGGATGACCAGGGCATCAACATTGAATTCCCGTGCTGTTGAAAAAATAGTCTGTAATGCTGCCCCGTATCCCCGGTTCTCCGGGTGCCTGATAACACATGCTCCCAACTGCTGGGAAATAGTTGACGTCGAATCGGTCGAGCCATCATCGACAACGATTACGAGATCAACATACGATTGTATAAGGGGAATAATTTTTGCGAGATAGGTTTCTTCATTATATGCCGGGAGTGCAGCGATGATGGTAGCAGAGTTATCCCAGCGGTATTTCGTTTTGTTACTGGATATTCCGGTAATTCCTACTTCTTGTAGTGTAAGGTTTTCTGAGAGAAAATGCTGAATGAGATTTTGGTGAAAACGAGTTTTTTCAAACGGGAAATCAAGGTACTCCAACGCCTTCGCACTGAATGCCATAAACCCGGAGAGGGGGTCAGTCGGAATGAGATGCTGAGGGGTATTTGCAGGAAGTTTCAGCATCATTTGTTTAATGCGTTGTTTTAAGGGAATATCTCCGCTTTTTTCGAGAAACCGAGATCCGATGACCAGATCCGATTGACCAGCTATTATTAGTCCCGCTAATCTCTGGATTTCACTGGGATCGTGCTGTCCATCCGCATCGAGCATCACCGCTACGGTACATCCTGTGTTACGGGCATGGCGGAGACCTAAGAGAAGTGCATACGTTTTTCCGGTATTATAATCGAGCCGGATTACTTCAGCACCGGCTAATTTTGCGACTTCAGCAGTGCGATCAGAAGATCCATCATCAACGACAATTACACGGTCGACATACTGCTTTGTGCGAAGCACAACAGAACCAATAACTAATTCTTCATTATACGTAGGCAGGACTGCATACAGACCCTTTTGGGGAGGTTCAACGTCTTCAACCTGGATCAGGTGCAATTTAAATGATGGAGGCGTCTTGGATTTATTGGAGGACTGGTCCTGTGATACGGGCGAGGGAAGAGGTGTGGTCATGGTGATCTGAATAATTTTTTATGTTGGTGATGAAAGCTGTTATATCATAACAATAACGACGAATCATCAGATATCATTTGTTATAATCATTTTTATTTCATCTACTTTAATTGCTGGTTAATTCTAATATCATTAATTTATAAATTTTGGCAAAGCGCCGGTGCATTGCGTTCATTTTGGAACGTCAACCATATTGGTAGTCAAAATAGAACATCGATTGTAGTGCGATAACAAACCTGAAAATATCCAAATTTTTATTCAATGAGGAAAATCATTGTTTTCCCCTTAAAAAAACATGAAAAAAGTAATCTCGTATTGAACGCAGAGATGAGGATTGGGGAAACAACCTAATGATGATTAAATAAAAAGGGTAATGTACCAATCAAGCCCCTAAAATTTTTCATTTTTCCGATGATATTTTCGAAAAAATTTCGTAACTAAAATTGAAATGAAAACGTGACTAAGATTTTCATCTATCACTTTTTCGTGTGATGGACCCGTTATAAAGGATCATTGCATTGTGGGGGTCGCCACAACAGCGGCGGGGGCGAAGGCTTTGCCAAAGCCCCCAGGAGCGTGATGACGATTGATTGGAGAATTATTTACAGTAGATTTTAGGAAAAATTTAGGAGCTAAAATAACACTTTACCCATATAAATATGACGTATCTGGGTGGGGACACGTTCTGACAGAAAATTAATTAAGACTGACGCCGAAGGGGGTCAGACATTCCAGGTCATTAAAACGTTCCCTTTTTTTTGCATACTTCAATGATACGATGCGATGCATCGCCGTCCCCGAAGGGATTGCTCCACGTACGGGGAATATCTATCATACGCTCTGCTGCCGCGAGAATCTTTTCTGCATTCGTACCTGCGAGCATATTGGAGCCAACATCAATGGTTTCAGGTCGTTCAGTATTCTCACGAAGAGTCACACACGGCACTGACAGAATACAGCTTTCCTCCTGCACTCCCCCCGAATCGGTCAGGATGAGCGCTGCCATAGATTCTAAGAGGAGAAATTCAAGGTATCCAACAGGATCAATGACCCGGATTCCTTCGGTTGAGAGAGCGAATTCGCGCACCATTTTCTGCGTCCTGGGATGCATAGGGAAGATTACGGGAAGTTCGAAATGTTCTGAAAGCTTCTTAAGTCCGGTCAGAATTTCGGCAAGACGAACGGGATCATCGACATTCTCAACCCGATGGGCAGTGACAAGAAAATATTGCCGAGGTTCAAGACAAAAATCTTCAAGGGGATGCACTTTGTGTTGTGCAATCCTGATGTTTTGCTGCACCGCATCAACAACCGTATTACCGGTTACCGTGATTTTTTCCGCTTCGATACCTTCACGCAGCAGGTTCTGACGTGAGATTTCCGTAGGCGCGAATAACTGGTCTGACACATGATCCGCAATAATACGGTTAATCTCTTCTGGCATGCTGCGATCGTAGCTCCGTAAGCCGGCTTCAACGTGCCCGACCGGGATGTGCAGCTTTACTGCGGCAAGAGCACCGGCGCAGACCGTATTTGTGTCACCCTGAACAAGAACTATTCCCGGGGGGTGTTGTTGCAGAATATTCTCAATACCTGCAAGAATAGCTGCGGTCTGGGCACCATGGGTTCCGGATCCGACATCCAGATTGTATTCCGGCAAAGAGAGGTCGAGTTGTTCAAAGAAAATCCTGTCCATCTCGTAGGAATAATGTTGCCCGGTATGGACCACAGAGTAATCAAGACCCTGATCGGAACATTCCCGGATAACCGGTGACATTTTGATTATTTCCGGACGTGTGCCTATGACAATCAGGATCATACGAACCTCAAAAAGACAAAAAATTCGATTTTTCTCCCCTTCATCTCTTCAACACCACATTCAGAGTTTTTTATTTTATTCCTTTATTGTGCTTGTCATTAAATGTATCAGTTCAATAATACTATTCTCGAAAGCGTGCTCGTACTAAAACGAAATTATTTTTAAAAGATTATTTTCACTATGTGTCTTAGAGAAATCGTCAACTGACAGATATAAAAAAGTAAACTCTGGCTTTGTAGAATATGCTCAATCAAATCTGAACACTCACGGGCGTTTACCCCCACCGCTGTGGTTCCCTCGAATTTGATATCTCCATAAACAGGTAATACGTCACTATTGCAATAATCTCAGGGGCGATAATGGGGGATAACAGGAACTGTCCCTTCCTTTATTCATGGTGATTTTACCCAATAACAAAAAGGAATTCTACTGATTTTCTCCTCGTGAACTTTTCACGTAATCCCCAAGTATTTGCAACGGATTTTGTACGCGGTGCGGTGTAACTCGCAATCCCAGTTTTAGCATCATTAAATATTATGGCAGATTCTTTATTATACAACAAATAACAGCTAAGGAGGAAATGTAACCGATGAATATGCTCAGAATCCTCGTGTCCTCCACGGCCTGTACCCGAACACTTTCCGCACAAGCACCAATCCATTCATTGGTAGCCCCGAACCGGTCATATCCGGAAAATGACCTTGTTTTGAATGTTGCAGTCATGTTTGACAGATCGTTCATGGACACAATCCTTATGGGAAGGTTGCTTATTGAAAATACTCCCTCCCTCCCTCCAAGGTTTTCGGATTCCGGATGCAGTGCCATGAATTCAGGAACGATGAAAGTGTCATTTCCGCAGGAATCCTCATGAGAAAACAACAGAACGCCATTATCGCACTCGCTGTATGGCTTACTATTATTTCCGTCTTCATGCTCCGTGCACAGGGGGTCGACTATAATATCTTCTTTGCACTCTGTCTGATTGGTACACTCGTGATACTTCAACTCATGCAATCGAATTATGTCCAGCCCGGTTACCTGAAGAATATCAGGTATTTCATTGCAGCGGAGATAGTGATTTTTGGTATATTTGTTGCACTGCAAGTACTGGATATTCTTGGATGGGAAATTGTTATAGGATGAAATTCCCTTCACACTACGCTCTTCTTTGTCCTCCTGGAATGCGGAGCATTTGGAGGACTCTTTTACATTTGCTACAGATCCGCTCCTTTATACCGTAGAAAAGTATCGTTCTCTTTTTGTTTTTCTTGAAAATAATGGTGCACTCGTGCACCTTTTCTGAACATCATGACCTTTAATGTTCAGTAAATTCAATACATCATGCATTACCGGACGCATAATTCTTATGAAAGATATAAAAATCTTAAACAAACAATATGGCTATTACATTCTGAAGAATCTCCACGAGCGTTTGTAATACTATGTAGCGATGATAATATGAAAGGAAATAAGGGATCACCGTGCGTTCCGGGTGGGAAAAATGAAGCAATTACATCTGAATAAGTACTCCACTGCAGCAATTCTTCTCTTTGCAGCCGCGGTCATTTTCATTTATATCGCCCTTATTTCCATCCCCAAGGATATCACAACTTCTGTGTTTGTGATTTCTGGTATGGTCTGCGCAATGACTGGGATTTTTACCCTGACGTTTTCTGCGGGAGAGCCTCTTGATCCACGACTCCTTGGGCTCCTTCCAGCGGGGGGATGTATAAATCTCTGCTCTACTATGCAGCATTTCGGTATATCCGGGAATGCGTATTTTCTTCCCCCCCGTTTTACCGGAGAAGCCCACGTCTTACAGTTCAACCCGACCACCTCCTATACGGGAAGTGAAAGATCTGCAAAGGGAACATTTCGAGAAACAGGACCACCCGGACTTGTCACTATCCCGTTGTGCGACCCGTTGATCGAGGATCTCAGGAAGAGAAATGCACTGGTAATTCCGGAAAAAGAGGAGGATTTAACCGTGCTCCTCCGTGAAATAATCGAAGATGTTTTTAAGTTCGCTTCTCGGGTTTCCACCAAATGGAGTGGTAGCTCGGTCACCATCACGTTTCACAATTCCCCGTTCATTGATGGGTGTAAAATTATTAAGCAGGGACCCCCGGATTGTTGTACTAAGAATCCCTGTCCGATGTGCAGCCTCTGCGGGGTATTGATTGCAAAGGGTAGAGATAAGGTAGTCACTTTTGATACATGTTCCATTACCCCATCATCCCGGGATATTACTATTGTCATCTCGATATTGCCCTAACTGGAGAAGGCTTCCTACTCCGCTTCTTTTACGGTTTCCCATAGATGAAGATCCCGGTAGCTTGCATTGATACGATCCTTTCCGGTCACATCAAAACCCGGGACGCTCTCGTTGAATAACAGGAACTCAACACGGTCGTACCCGGTTTTCCTAACAGACAGATTATAGGGGATTATCTTGGTCTCATTATGTGCAAGGGTGAACGAAACCCGGTCATTGGGATCCATCGCAATAATATGGGATGTATTTGTCACGTTATTAAATTCTGTGCGCAGCAGCCAGGTCTCGATCGTATAACTGGTATCCCGGTACTCATGATTCCCGATACCAATGTACATCGGATAATTCTGTCCGGGTCTGATTGCGTCTGGGTAATTTGCGGCCGTCCGGTTTTCACCAAGAATAAAAAATTCAGTGAACCGCTCTCCCTCTTTGGGGAAGACAATCACAAAAAGAGTTGTTATTATAGCAACGATTGCGACAAGAGTGAGAACAACACTAAGGAGCCGGTCGACCCTGCTTCTCCCTGTCGGTGAAAACACTTTGAGGATTCTGTACGAGATCGCGGAAAATGGCATTCTGAACTGTTCTTCATAAGGAAGAATGGCTCTTCGGTAGTACGAAACAAGGATCATTACCCAAGTGAAGAAGGTTAATGATATTACGATGGGTTCAAGCCGGATTCCCCATGGGGTGAAATTTAATCCAAGACCGATGAGGGGGACAATAGCGATAGAAAGTCCAATGGAGAGCGCTATCCGCTCGATGAGATCAATAGTACCGTCTTTTGGGAAGAGTGCAGCGATGAGACAGTATCCTGGGATGAAGAGCACAATAGGAAGGGTAAGCACAATTCTAAGTGTTGTTTCATTCAGGATGGGGAGATAGATCGCCACGATACTTGCTGCAAGCCATACAATCACAAGTGTCAGGTCTAGGGGGAACTCCTGTTCGAAAAAGGTTGAATAAATCTTTTCGATATTTGTTTTTTCAGACAAAGGAATCACCGTCGCATACAAATAATAATGAATTTATCAGAAAGGCAGAAAAGCCGCAATAGCACAGCTTGCCTAGAAAGTGAACATTTTTACCAGAAGTCGTTGCTTGTTTCATGACAGTATCACATGCATTTTAACATAGACTGGTTACCGATGCTGATTTCTTTTTGAAGGTTTGTAGATATCCTCGATATAAACGGTGATCGCATTAGTATTATTATATTTATCATCACTATTAGACTTGATGGGGGGCATTGACGGGTCCTGATTTTTTATATGGCACAGAATGAAGAAATTCTCTGTTTTTTACGCGTACTAAAAGACATCGCATTTCCACCATAGTATATTTATTGTGAAACCTCTATAAACGAATGCTATTTTACCCCTTATCTATTCCATAACCTTTTCCTGATTAACAATAGGGATTATAGTGTCAAGGAACTTAACATCAAATTGATCTTCTACTATAACTCAAAATTTATTCTCACGATCCTAATCTGGACTCGAACCAAGGAAATCTACCGAGCCCAGAATCGTTTTATCCCTGTTAACCTATTTCATAAGAATCACTTGATATTATGATGTACTATATTTGTGATCTGGAACCCGGAGCACAATGCGTTAAATTGTAGGTGTATAAATTAAAAGGATCCTCTTTAGAGCCCTGAACTGGGAACTTGGATCCTCTTCACTTCAGATGAAGAAGTGTCCGTGGGGATAACCTATGATATTCTCGACCAATTTTTTTGCTGAAAAAAATCATCTGCCCTTAGAGGAAGTCCAAAATTGCACAAAAATGGATATCCAAGAAATTAAATGGATAAAAAACATATTCTCGGTTTGAAGATTGCTGCCAGGATGTTCCAGGGAACCACTCCCCTGTATGTGTGAAATCTCGAATAGCTAGCATGTTGAAATAATAACCTTGTCGTACAAAAAAGACATCCTATTTGTTTGGGTACCTATGTTAACCGTAAGAGAAGTTGAAGATAAAGATATTATACCTTTAGCTGAATTTTTACCCAAGGGATTTCCCTACACAACAAAAGATTTTTGGTTAGGTCTGTTCGACTTGTGGTGGACCTTCAATCCAGCTTACACGGATCAGTTCCAAAGGGGATGGATCCTTGAAAATGATACATCAATTGTTGGATTCCTTGGAAATATACCAATAAAAATGTTGATTTGGGGAGTAGTGCGAATCGCTGCAGCTTCCAATAGTTGGTACGTGGATCCTTCGGTTCGTGGTATATCCAGCCTCAGGCTTTTGAATGAATTCATGAAACAGAAAAGTGCATCAATCCTCCTTTTTAAAAAGGATGATACGTCGTTAATGAAAATTTTACACAATTATAAGTTTGAAGAATATATTCTCCCCAGGAATCAAAAAGAATATGTCTATATTATCGATAAAAAAAAGGTGGGTTTTATTTTTTTAGACTTCCTTTTAAAATTTAGAATACCCAGATTATCCGAATTATCAGAGTTATATAAAAAATTTGGATTTTTATTTTTTTTGTATTTGTATCAAAAACCCGTGATTCGAGGGGATTTTTTAACCGATGGGCCATATATCTCTTCTCTTTGCACGTTATGTGATGATGCTTTTTCTAAAATATGGGAACCGTATCTGAATGCATGCGACCTTTCCCTGTCACGTGACACCCAAACATTGAACTGGCTTTATTTCTCGTCAGCCAGACTTTACAAAAGATTGGTCATACAATGCCATCGATCTCGAGATAAAAAACTTGCTGGTTATATGGTATTCGATATCCAACGGATGAAACCATCAGATGAGGGAATTATGTACCTCATGGACATGTGTATTGAAAATAGTGATCCCAAGGTCCTGGCGTCTTTAACATCGTATGCCAGTGAAATAGGAAAACAGAATAATGCTGTAGTATTAATCGTATGGGCAAACAATCCGGAAACAGAAAAGTATTTCCGTAGCACGTTTATAATGAGGATGACAGCCAAACATTATCGTCATCTTAGATTTTCAGATCCCCATGAAATTAATTCAGGCAGGGATAATCACGGTACTGTGTGTCTACCTATGATCTACCCCCCCCAATAACCCTCACCGGCAAGAAAGGCATTTGATTGCCCTACTAACCATGGTGATACCCATGAAAAGAATAATCATCGTTTTGATCCTGGTAATCATGTGCTGCACCGCCCTGTGCATGACAACAGTACCATCAGCAGCGGCGAACAGAAATCCAACGACACCCCCCCAGACATCAGTGAGTAACCAGCAGCAGGTATCCGGTAGTACCACCACTCCCCCAGCCCAGCCGGTCAAACTTATTTTCCTCCACCACTCGTCCGGTGAGAACTGGTTGAATGATAATAACGGAGGATTGGGTCTCGCACTGCGTGACAACAAATATTTCGTGAGTGATACCAATTATAACTGGGGGCCGGTTCCCGAAGCGGGTTCTGAGCCGATCGGGTCTTTGACGGACATCGGCCACTGGTGGATGTGGTTCCGCAGCCCGAAATCCACAGAGATCATGGACGCCGTGTATGCGGAAATTGGCCAGCATGCCTCCTATTCCCGGTTAAAGACTGACCCCGGGGGCAAAAACCGGATCGTCATGTTCAAATCCTGTTATCCGAACTCGAACCTTGCGGGAAATCCTGGTGACCC
>Ga0315295_10004198_pt1 | contig 12258 bp, 11 predicted proteins | sample YL17G14_0_MG_FD_204453 | JGI IMG/M metagenome (GOLD analysis project Ga0315295, IMG submission 204453) | Sediment microbial communities from Yellowstone Lake, YNP, Wyoming, USA - YL17G14_0 | ecosystem: Environmental > Aquatic > Freshwater > Lake > Sediment | place: USA: Wyoming | collected... | reverse complement strand
ATGATGGTGTTGACCCGGCTACCCATGCCCGTCTTCTCGGCAACATCGTAGGCATTGATGGTGTAGAACTTGAGTTTTTTCTCGATGATATCCTTTTGCACTTCCCGGGGCAGGTGGTCCCAGATCTCCTCCGGACCGTAGATGCTGTTCACCAGGAACACCGCGCCGGGCTGGGCGTACTTGGTTATATCGAAGCGTTCCAGGAAGGTGAACTGGTGGCAGGCGACGAAGTTGGCGGTGTTGACCGTGATAAGATAAGGTGCTTGCAGCGGTTTGGGTCCGAAGCGCAGGTGGGAGGTCGTGAGAGTTCCAGCCTTCTTGGAGTCGTAGTAGAAATATCCTTGAGCGTAGTTGTCCGTCTCTTCGCCGATGATCTTGATGGAATTTTTGTTGGCGCCGACGGTGCCGTCCGATCCGAGACCGAAGAACAGGCAGCGCACAGTTTCGGGGTACTCGACCGAGAAGTGCGGATCATAGTCCAGGCTGGAGTGGGTTATATCTTCGTTGATGCCGACCACGAAATGCTTCTTAGGGTCGGCCTTCTTTAGTTCATCGATGACTGCCTTGACCATGGCAGGGGTGAATTCTTTGGAAGATAGGCCATAGCGCCCGCCGATAACCTTGATGTCCTGGCGGTTGTTCTCGAACAGGGCGTTGATCACATCCTGGTAGAGCGGTTCGCCGCCCGCACCGGGTTCCTTGGTGCGATCCAGCACGGCGATGGACTTGACGGTCTTGGGCAGGGATTTGAGGAGATGCTCCGCCGCGAATGGCCGGTACAGGCGAACGCGCAACACGCCAATCTTCTCGCCCTTTTCCACCAAGTGGCGGACGGTTGCCTCGGCAGTCTCGCCTCCGGAGGCCATGATGATGATCACGTGCTCGGCATCCGGCGCGCCGGCGTAATCGAAGAGATGGTACTGGCGGTCGGCCAGCTTGCCAAACTTGTCCATGGCTTTCTGGACAATGCCCGGGACTTTGGCGTAGAACGGGTTGATAGCCTCGCGCGCCTGGAAGAACGTATCCGGGTTCTGGGCCGTGCCGCGCAGGATGGGATGTTCGGGGCTAAGGGCGCGGGCGCGATGGGCGCGGACAAGTTCGTCGTCAATCATGTGCCGCAAGTCGTCGTCCGTCAGTTGCTCGATTTTGGAGACCTCGTGCGAAGTACGGAACCCGTCGAAGAAGTGCAGGAACGGGATGCGCGCCTCCAGCGTGGCGGCTTGGGCGATGCAGGCGAAGTCGTGCGCTTCCTGCACCGACCCGGAGGCCAGCATGGCCCACCCGGTCTGGCGGACAGCCATTACGTCGGAGTGGTCGCCGAAGATGGAAAGGGCGTGCGTCGCCACAGTGCGGGCCGAGACGTGGAAGACCGTCGAAGTCAGTTCACCGGCGATCTTGAACATGTTGGGAATCATCAGCAGCAGGCCCTGGCTGGCGGTGAAGGTTGTCGTCAGCGCCCCGGTCTGGAGAGCGCCGTGCACCGCACCCGAAGCGCCGCCTTCGGACTGCATCTCGATCACCAGCGGCACCGTGCCCCAGATATTCTTCTTTCCGATGGCCGACCAATCGTCGGCAAATTCCCCCATATTGGAGGATGGCGTGATTGGGTAGATCGCGCAGATTTCATTAATCCGATGGGCGGTTGAAGCAGTGGCCTCATTCCCATCAATCGTAACCATCTTTCTTTCCATAACTTTCTCCTTGTGTTACAGAGCCGCAGCCCTGTGAGGTTCGGAAACCAACCAACTTATAAGTTTATTCCCCGCTTCGGGCTTTCGATAGTTATTTAACACATAAAATACCATGCGACTTGTCATAATAAAAGACTGCCTTTCCGGGGCTGTAGAAGGGCAGCCGGGGGCTATTTCAGGCCTTCCAGACGCGGCCCCGCCAGACAAAACGCCGCTAGCGACTTGGCATCCGGGATGTCGCCGCGGGCGGCCATCGCAAGCGCCTCCCTTGCCGGGACGCGTTCCAGCGAGAGGAATTCATCAGCATCCGCCTCGAGCGGATCAGGATGCAGGTCCATCGCCAGGTAAACGTGCATGTATTCGGTGGAATAGCCCGGAGCGAGGTAAAATCCTCCCAAGCGTTCCATCCGGGCCGCGGCCATCCCCGTCTCTTCCCGGAGTTCGCGGCTCGCGCACGCCTCGGGGGCCTCTCCCTCGTCCAGGGTACCGGCGGGAAATTCCAGGAGATCCAACCCCGCCGCGTGCCGGTACTGGCGGACGAAGAGCAGGTTGCCATTGCCATCCACCGGCAGGATGATGACCGATCCACCGTGTTCCACGATGTCGAATTTCGTCTCGTGCCCGTCTGGCATGCGCAAATGGTCCCGTCGGATGGTGAACGCACGTCCGGGGTAGATGATCTCGGATTTCATCACTTCATAAGGCATGGCAGGCCTCCGAAATAAATACCCAGGCGAAGGATCCCTCCGCCTGGGTGGATGGCTATCTGTCGGGATTACGGGATGCTCAGACTCTGTCCGACGTTCAGGGTAAATGGAGAGACCAGGTGGTTGACCGCCGCTATTGCGAGCGGATCCACATCCCCGAAGTAGCAACCGATCTTGTAGATGGTATCATTCACCAAGATGATATACGTGGTGGGATGCATTTTCAGGGCACGCGGTCCGGGGAACATGTTGCCCGTCTGCGGGATTTTCAGCACCATGCCCGGCTGGAAGAGTTGGCCGTCGGTCAGGCCATTGAGCGTTAGTAGTTCCACGGGATCAATGTTGAAGCGGCGGGCGATGCAGAAGGGATGTTCACCGGCCTGCAGAGTGTAGGAAGCGGGCCGCACCGTGGTCGGGACGGGGGTGACGACCACCGGGGTGGTGGGCCCGCCGGTCGGCGGGATGAGCGAGGTGGCTGTCGCACTGGCACCGGGGGTGGTTCCCGGCACGGGGGTTCCTGAGATGGGGGTTGCCACGGAGGGCTGGCCTCCGGCGGCCATGGCTGTCTGGGTGGCAAACAGTTTAACCATCGCCATCGGGTCTTCAGTCGCACCTCCCCCCACGTTTTGCGGACCCTGGACACCCTTCGTCGGCGTAGCTATCGGCGCCGACGAAGCAGAACGGTTGCAGGCTGAAAGGATAAACACGGCGGCTAGCGACAGCACTAGGATCAAATATTTTTTTTTGGACATTCTCTCCTCCAGATACGGTTCGTTCACGGAATTCGGAGTGATACTAGCACAACCTTTCTAAAGCGTCAAGCGGGCGAGGCTGGCGCCCTGCATGGCTTGGCAGAGATAAATCTCCGGCGTCAGGCTGGTTTCCCGGTGATATTCTGTCGTGACGGCGTTGGCGAATTCAGGGCATCGATCATTTTCCACCAGCGCGACCGCACACCCGCCAAACCCGGCGCCGGTCATGCGTGCCCCGTAGCAGCCAGGCTGGTGACGGGCGATGGCCACCAGCGCGTCCAGTGCTTTGTTTGAGACCTCGAAATCGTCCCGCAGGCTGGCGTGGCTGGCATCCAGAAGGTGGCCAAGGGTTTCCGCGTCCCCTTGGCGCATGGCTTCAACAGCCTGCAAAACGCGGCCGTTTTCGGTGATAACGTGCCTGGCGCGGCGGCGGGTTACCTCGTCCAGCCGGTCGGCGCGGGACCGGAAATCTGCCTCATCCACGTCGCGCAGGGCGCGCACCCCGAGAGCTTTCGCCGCCGTGTCACACTGACGTCGGCGCTCGTTATAGGCAGAGTCTACCAGCCCGCGCCGGGTGGTTGTATCCATCACAGCCACGGTTATCCCCTCGGGGAGAGGGATGTGCTCAAATTCTAGGGTACGGCAGTCGAGGAACAGGACATGGCCGGGTCGTGAGAGCACAGAGGCCATCTGGTCCATGATCCCGACGTGGACGCCGATCCAGCCATCTTCTGCCTGTTGGCCGAGGATGGCTGTTTTAACGGGATCAGGACTTAAATCCGAGGCAGCAGCGAAGGCCAGGATCGCGGCGATCACGACCGCGGAGGACGAGGAAAGCCCTGCGCCGCGCGGCACATCACCGGTCACCAACCCTTCCCAGCCAGAGAGAGTCCAGCCCTCGGTCTGCATGGCCCAAGCCGCGCCTTTGACGTATTCCGCCCAGCCTTTCCCTCTTTTCAGTTTGTCGAGTGGGAATTCGATAGTCTCGCCGTATTCCAGCGAGTGGACAATCACGCGGCGGTCGGGGCGGGGGCGTAGGGCAATATGTGCGGCGCGGTCAATCGCCATCGGCAGGACAAACCCCTCGTTGTAGTCGGTGTGTTCGCCGATGATGTTCACCCGTCCCGGCGCGCGGACGAGATAGGATGCAGACGCGTGGAATTGCCGTTCGAATTTGCTTGCGATATTGGCATTCATTTTTCCAGCCAAATGGTGACCGGGCCGTCGTTGGCGATCTCCACCAGCATGTGGGCGGCAAAAATGCCAGTCTGCGTTGGGATGCCCTGGGCACGCAGGAACTTGCAGAATTTCTCCACGAGCGGGGCGGCGATTTCAGGACGCGCCGCGTCGGAGAAGGAAGGGCGTCGTCCCTTGCGCGCGTCGCCGTAGAGTGTGAACTGCGAGACGACAATGGCTTCCCCTTTCACATCCAGCAGGGATAGGTTGAACTTGCTTTCGTCATCTTCAAAGATTCGGAGTTGGGCAACTTTTTCGGCGAGGAAGCGCGCCTGTTCTTCAATATCCCTCGCCCCGATTCCCAGCAGGATCACCAATCCGTGGCCGATGGATGCAACGGTTTTGCCGTCCACGGTGACGCTGGCATGAGTGACGCGTTGGATGAGAATGCGCATGGTTATATTTCAGGGGCACAGCTACTCTGTACCCCTGCAGGTGAATTAAGGTAGTTGTACTGCCTCGCGGACCTCTCGCATCGTCTTTTCGGCAATGGCCCGGGCGCGGGATGCGCCGTCTTCGAGGATGGCAGTCACCAGGGCCGGTTTGGAAGCGAGTTCGGTGCGCTTTGCGCGGAATGGTTCTAGTGCTTTGTTCAGGTTTTCAGCGAAACGGTTTTTACAATCCACGCAGCCGATACCCGCCCGGCGGCACTCGACATTGATCATCTCAACATCATCTACGGGGGTGAAGATTTTGTGCATTGTGAAGACGTTGCACACATCGGGGTTACCGGGATCGGTGCGCTTCATGCGCTGGGGGTCGGTAACCATCATCATCACGCGCTGGCGAGTCTCTTCGGGTGTGGCAGCGATTTCGATCTGGTTGTCGAGGCTTTTGCTCATTTTCTCTTTGCCGTCAATGCCGAGCACCTTCGGCACTTCAGCGCTCTTCATCTGCGGTTCGATGAGCGCTTTGGTGTTGAAGCGATAGTTGAAAGAGCGGACGGTCTCGCGGGCGAACTCGATGTGCGGAGCCTGGTCAACACCAACCGGCACGAGGTCCGCCTTGTAGAGGGCAATATCGGCTGCCTGCAGGACCGGGTAACCGACCAGTCCATAATTGACGTTGTTCGGGTTCTGGCGGACCTTTTCCTTGAATGTTGGCAAATCAGTCAACTTGCCGAGCGGCGTGACCATTGAGAGGATGGTGTGCAATTCCATCACCTGCGGGACATGGCTCTGCACGAACAGGATGGTCTCTTCAGGTTGGATGCCGGCGGCCAGCATGTCGAGCGCCAGGTCGTAGGTATTCTGCTTCAGGTTGACCGTATCCTCGACGGTGGTCAAGGCGTGGATATCCACGATGCAATAGACGCAATCATACTCGTCTTGCAGGGCAACATAATTCTTGAACGCGCCCAGAAAATTACCCAGATGGGCGCGCCCGGTGGGGCGGATACCCGAAAAAACGCGGCCTTTCTTTGCCATAGGTGCCTTTCGTAGTATTGACTTAGTCGTTACTACTTTGTTAGGGATTTTTCGACAAGACCGACCACTTCGCCCGCTTCGGCATGGCGGCCAGTCTGAAGTTTAGAGTATACCAGTGCATCGTTTACCTGGACCTCGAACCTGCCTCCATCTGAGGGGACGAGAGTCACTTTTTCAATTTCCGGTTCGTACTTCTTTAGCAAATCATTGGCCAGGCTCACGGCCCGGTCGGTGTAGTGTCAGACTGCGCAATATGTGATAATGATTCTCAACATGGGAAATGCTCCTTTTGTATGCGAAAATTATACTGCTTCTTGCATAAAACCGTAATCTTGGTTTTGCCATAAAACGGGCCAACACCAGGGGGCTGGAGTAGCAATTGGCGCAGTGTGATGAAGCATACGGATTTGGTAGGACTGCCCTTTGACGCATGGCGTCCATCCATGTATAATCATTTTACGTTTTTCATCCCCGAAAGAAAAGGGTACAAGGCCCAACATGGCTCTCCGGGGTAACCTGCGCGACTTTACGATCACCCAGATCCTAAATCTCATCAACCTGGCCCGCAAGACCGGGACGCTTATCGTTGAAGGTCCCAGTGAAGCCGCACAAGTTTCTTTCCGTGAGGGGAAACTGGCTTATGCGCACATCGGTCAGGAAGATAATAGCCTGGCATCCATCCTGCATAAATCCCGCAAAATAAACACCGGGCAGTTCAAGGCGATCCAGTTGCGCACAAACCAGATTTCAGATAAAGAATTGGGCCTGTTACTCATTAATGCTGGCTATGTCTCCCAGGAAGACATTCTTGTCAATCTCCAGCAATATTTCACTGAAGTTGTCCATCGGCTATTCTCCTGGGTGGAGGGGGTTTTCCGCTTCGAAAACGACATATTGCCTCCCGACAACCAAATAAATATCCGCCTCGACCTCGAGAACTTGATCATCGAGGGTTCTAGGCAGATGCGCGAGTGGGAACAGTTGCAGGATGAGATTCCCAGCTTGGATATGGCGCTCAAATTCACCGCCCACCCGGGGACGAACCTGCGTAATGTAAGCTTGAACGTGGAGGAGTGGCGGGTTGTTTCCTACATCAACCCGTGCAATACCATCCGCCAGGTTGCCAGCACCACCAAGATGAATGAACTGGAGATCCGGCGCATTGTTTACAGCCTGCTCCAGGCCGGGTTGGTGGAGATTTGCCGACCGGTGGGCGCCCCGCCGCCCACCTCGTCGGTGCGTGTATTCCCGACGGAAGATAAAGAAGAACAAAAGTCTCTTGTTCACCGGCTGATTAATCGAATTCGTTCGCTATAATTCCTTCGAGGATGGCCATCATGCAAACGGTCAAAATGGTTGTTACCGGGCCTTTCAATGCAGGCAAGACTGAGTTCATTAAGTCCGTCAGCGAGATTGACGTTGTCTCCACTGAACGGAAGATTTCCACACCTTCAGAGAAGGCGGTCAAGGAAGCCACGACGGTCGCTATGGACTTTGGACGCATCACTGTTGACGATGATCTGGTCCTGTACCTTTTTGGAACGCCTGGACAGAAGCGTTTTGACTTCATGTGGGAAATCCTGTCGGAAGGCATGTTGGGCTTTATCGTTATGGTGGATAGCACCCGCCCCGAGACATTCCGCGAGGCGCGTTCCATCCTCGAGACATTCCGCGCCTACGCCCCCACCCCGTACGTGGTTGCTGCCAACAAGCAGGATAGGAAAGATGCCTGGGATGTTGATGATATGCGCCATGCCCTGAGACTGGACCCGAAAGTCAAATTCCTCTCCTGCACCGCCATGGATCGGGATTCCGTCAAAGCCATTCTGCTGGAACTCCTCTACAGTATTCTCGCTGAAATGGAGAGTGGAGAGAAGTAATCTCTCCATTAGTAATCCTAGCTGCCGTGTCCTCCATTACAACTGACCAGGGAATTGTGCATTATGAGGTCTATGGGCGCGGGCGCCCTGTTATCCTATTGCATGGCTGGTTGGGCTCCTGGGGCTTGTGGCAGGAGACGATGGCTTATCTGGGCCGCTACTATCGAACTTATGCGCTGGATTTCTGGGGGTTCGGTGAGTCGGGTAAAAAACGTGGGAGCTATGCCGTACAGGATTTCGTCAGCCTGGTAGACCAGTTTATGGATCGTCTGGGCATCCAAATCGCCCCGCTGGTGGGTCACAGCATGGGTGGGACAGTCAGCCTGTCGGTCGCCATCCAATATCCTCAGCGGGTCAGCAAAGTGGTAGTGGTCAGCTCACCCATGGTCGGGTACTCGCTGGCTTGGCCGTTGAAGCTGGCTGGTCGCAAACCGATTGCCGTCGTCCTATTTAATATGATGTGGGCCTTCCGGCTGGGGCTAAGAATCGCCTCGCCTTTTATTTGCGGGGATCCGCGTTTCCCCGAAATGATGGATAAAGACCTTTCCCGAACCACTGTGGAATCTTTCCTGCTCAGCATTGCATCCCTGCGCCGCACCGACTTACGACCCTTCCTTTCACAAATAATAGTCCCAACGATGGGCATGTTTGGCAATCGGGATAATATTGTAAGCCCGAAGCAGTGGCAGCCGATGAAGGAGGGGATTCCTGCTGCCCGAATCGAGCAGTTCCCGAAAGCCGGTCACTTCATCATGCTGGACGAACCGGAGCCATTCACCCGGATACTTAAATCATTCCTTGATGAAGAGACAAACTACGGATGAAAGCATCTGCCCCGACATATTTCTATCCAAATCGCATGGGGCGGATCATCCTTTTGGCGATGGAAGAGGTCCTGGGCCGCCATGGCGTAAATGCAGTCTTGAACCTGGCTTCTTTACCGGATTACATCGGCCACTATCCTCCCCATAACCAGGATATAAGGTTCCCATTCGGGCACATCAGCCAGGTGCAAAATGCCATCGAGAGCGCCTACGGAACTCGAGGCGGTCGCGGCCTGGCCCTGCAGACCGGCCGCGCCTGTTTTAAGTATGGTCTACGTGAATTCGGTCACGGTCTCGGTTTAACCGACCTTGCCTTCCGCCTCCTTCCCCTCCCGGTCAAATTAAAGGTCGGCAGTGAAGCCTTTGCTGGCCTATTCAACCACGGGACCGACCAGCGCGTCCGCCTCGAAGCAGATGAGAAGTTCATTCATTGGCACATCCAACGTTGTCCGCTCTGCTGGGAGCGGAAAACGGATTCACCTTGCTGCCACCTTGCCGCCGGCTTGTTGCAGGAAGCGCTGTACTGGGTCAGCGGGGGAAAGTGCTTTCTGGTTGAAGAAACCGGATGTATTGCATGTGGAGATTCAGCGTGTACAATAGTAATAGATCAGATACCGATCAACTGACAGCCTATGCTAAAAATTATTTTACCCGCCCCTCGTCACATCCCGCCGTTCAATGAACCGGCGCGCGACCTGCGCATCCAGAACAAACCGCTCTGGCTAATCCAGCGCGACCTGCTTGCTCCCTATGTGACCAGCGAACGTGACCTCCCGCCTGGCGCGCCTCTTCCGGTCTCGCGCGAGCCGATGATCGTTTACCGCAATAATCTTTATTTCGACCAGCATTATATATCGGTGTTCATGGCCGAAGCCCGGAAGCGTAACCGCGCCGTCCGCGCCGCCTTCTCCATGGAAGATCTGGCGTTTTGTGAACATGCATTGCCGCTCTCCATTTCTTACACGCCTGCCGGGAACCTGCACTACGCGGACTTGTGGTACTACCCTCAGGGTCCGGTGGCCGACGTGGAGCCACTGGTGATTGACATGCAGGCGCGCGAAATTGGCTACTATCACGTTCCAACCTATATGGCCAGCGAAAGCGGCGAATTGGTTTATCAGGTTCCGCTGCGGGCGATGATCGCCATCGATTCCTGGGTGCACGTCTTCATCGCTGACGGTGTCTTTGGCCTGTTCGCTCGCGGGGCGCGGTTTGAGAATCGTTTGAGTAAGGACCTCGGCTTCAAACTGCGCGTCTTGGCAACCGCGATTTTCGAGGGCCGGCAGTTGCTGGAGTGTTCGGAATTGGTCAAAATCGGCAAGAACTGCGTCATTGACCCGACTGCCATCATCCACGGCCCGACGACCATTGGTGACAACGTTACCATCAATGCCGGATCGGTCATCGAGAATTGCATCATTGGCAGTAACGTCAACATCTCGCAGGATTGCCAGTTGATGCTCTCTGTGGTCGGCGATGGGACTTTCATGCCGTTCCGCGCCTCGCTGTTTATGACCACCATCATGGAACACGGTATGATTGCCCAGAATACCTGCCTGCAAATGTGCGTCATCGGGCGCAATACTTTCATCGGCGCGGGCAATACATTTACGGATTACAACCTGATTCCAGCGCCCATCCGCGCCCGGGACGGTCACGATAAACTAACCAACGCCAATCGGCCGGTGCTGGGCAGTTGTGTAGGACACAATTGCCGCATCGGGTCGGGGTTGACTATATTCCCGGCGCGCACAATCGAATCAGATGTAGTCCTCTTCGCTTCCAAAGACCGGCGGATCATTGACCACGATGTGAAGTATGAAGACAGTGACCACCATAAACTCAGGGACGCCAGCAAGCACCCGCGCCTGTATCCTCGTCACCGCGGCGTTGCGGAACCCACGTGGTAATCACGTGGACACCTTCGCTTTCATTATTCACCCGATTGATCCTAAACTGAACGTCAGCTGTAAATATCCGTTTATACGCCGCTATCTCACCAAGTGGTAAATTGACTGTGCTCCCACCTTATTCCCGCCGTCTAAATTTCTGAAATCAACAGCATTTCCTCCCAAGCAACAGACAAGGGAATCCGCGGCCGGTTTGCCGCCTGTCGGTATACGCCGCGCAGCATGTTGGAGTTGCCAGAACGGACAGTTTATCGTAAGATTATCCGGGCAGGACTTTTCCCGGACAAACTCCGATGCGTGGATGCTCTGCCTGCGTTCATTTCGGTGGTCGGCGCAACCGGTTCCATTGGTCGCCTGTGCTGAACTCATCCTCATCGGACTGGGAGAGGCTGCGCTCGAGGAATTGTGAGGCCGGTTGAAGAGCCGTCCCGAGCGCAGTCGATGGGTTTGAGCGCGTGCCGGAATTTGTACCAGCGCCCGTTTGGCGCGGTCTCTCCGGTGCCTGGTTGATCCTGACCGTCGCAAGTGTAGGCCACGCGGAGATCCGCCCTGAACATCTCCAGCCCGGCAGAATAATCTGTAACGTGGCTCGTCCCCGCGACATATCTGTAATGGTGACAGCAATGAGAAATGATATATTAGTGATTGACGGATGCATAGTAGACTTACCAGGGTCCGTTTATTCCCGTTTTCACTTCGGGTTCCGCTTGGCAAGAGCGACCGAGAATTAAATCAATACCGTACGCCGCAGCACGCTTCAGGCGCGCCGGCGCAGTTGAAACAGGAGGCTCGTATGGGAAAATCACGCCTTTTGATTGTCGAAGATGATGGCGATATCTCCAACATGCTGAAGATTTATTTCAGCGGTCTGGGTTATGACGTGGATGTGGCCCCGCGCGGCTCGGAAGCGCTGGAGAAGACGCGCCTCGTATTGCCCCACCTGATCGTGCTGGACATCATGCTTCCAGATATTGACGGGTACGAGGTCTGCCGCACCCTGCGCACGAGCACGCGCACAAGTCACATCCCGGTAATCTTTCTGACCCAGAAGGATGAGCGCAGTGACAGATTGCAAGGCCTCGAACTGGGGGCGGACGATTACATCACCAAGCCGTTCGATATAGAAGAATTGAAACTGCGCGTTATGGGTGCCATCCGTCGTTCCGAGCGCGAAGCCCTCACCGACCCGCGATCCGGTCTCCCCGCAGGCAGACTGATCGAGGAACAACTGCGCCAATCCATCCGGCTGGAGGGCTGGGCGTACATGGATATCCGCGTTAACTCTTTCGACAAGTTCAACGAAGTATACGGTTTTGTCGCCGGGGACGATGTGCTGCGCTTCGCGGCCATGCTGTTGAGCGAAGTGGTGGATGAACTCGGTACGCCCAACGATTTCATCGGGCATGCCGGTGGCGCCGACTTCGTCATCATCACCAAGGCAGGTTCAGCGGAGAATATTCGCCAGCGCTTGAAGAACCGCTTTGCCGAGGAAATCCAGTGCCATTATAAGTTCATGGATCGCCAGCAGGGTTACATCATGGTTCCGCGGCAGGAAGGTCAGGAGAAAGCCTCGTTGATGACCTTGTCCATCGGCGTGGTTTTTCCTTCACAGCAATCCTTTGCCGACATCCGTGAGATCACTGAAATGGCCGCCGAAGCCCGCAGGCAGGATGCTCCCGGAGTCATGGAAAAAGGATAGCTTTTTTTCTGCCATGCCAACACAGCCAGCGTTTGTAGGTCTTCTTTTGCTTCTGGTCGGAGTAGTTTTTGCCCTCCTGACGTGGGTTGTGTTACGCATCGTCATTCCCCGGCAGCGCCCGGCGCATCTTCC
>Ga0315295_10004196_pt1 | contig 12268 bp, 16 predicted proteins | sample YL17G14_0_MG_FD_204453 | JGI IMG/M metagenome (GOLD analysis project Ga0315295, IMG submission 204453) | Sediment microbial communities from Yellowstone Lake, YNP, Wyoming, USA - YL17G14_0 | ecosystem: Environmental > Aquatic > Freshwater > Lake > Sediment | place: USA: Wyoming | collected... | reverse complement strand
CTGGTTGATATTTGGGCCGGCTTTCAAAAACAAAATCCCCAGCTGAGAGAACAGCAAAGCCTCCAAATCCTTTTACCAGGCCATAAAGAATTCAGAGTTTATAAATTGCCGGCGACATATTGCCAGATATTCGATCTGATGAAACATGCCGGCCAGCCCGTGATTGAACACTTTCAGGCCTCGAGGCGGTTTAAAAAAGCCATGGGGGCAACGACGCCGAGGAGGTTTTTTTGAACTACATAGATATTATTTGCGCAACCCGAAACCGATTTATAAAATTACAGAGAATGGTTGATTCGATACAATGGAATGCTGAAGGCATTCAGGTTGATTTAAAACTATTTTTTGATGATGATAAAATAGGCTATAATAAATTTAAAACAAACCAAAGAATTCAATCTTTTTATTCCCCTGAAAGGATCGGCGCCGTGGGCGGCCGCAATACTCTTTTAAGACTTTGCGAGGATGCAATTATTTATGCTACCGATGATATGATTTTTAAACCCGGCGCGATTGCCGCGGCAATTCGAGCAGCCCGGGCCCATTTTGCCGATGATGATTTTGTTATCGGCTTCTTCCAGGAAGGGAATACTTTTAACCCCGCCGGCGTAGCCCTGGTCGGCCAGGCTTTTCTGCAGAGATACCCGGATAAGAAATTATTTTTCCCCGGTTACTTTCATTTCGCCTGCCAGGAAGTCCATGCCGCAGCCGAGAAATTGGGGAAATTCTACCTGGCCGAAGACGCCCGCATTTACCATTTTCATCCTTGCGTAGATCCCAAACAGATGGACCAAACCCACCAGGACGCCCGCTATTTTAAGACCAGGGACATGGCCATGATAAAAGACAGAAAAGCTAAAGGCTTGATTTGGGGCATAAATTAAATGGCTGAAATAACCCACGTCGTGGAAAGCTATCTGGATTGGGATCGACCTACCCTTATTGTGGATGCGGCCTGGGTTAAGCGCCGAATTGAGATATTTGAGAAATACACCTTGCGGAGCCTCCTGGGCCAGGCCTTCAAGGAATTCAGGATATTTTTACAATGCGGATCCAGAAACCGCGCGGTTACTGAGGCCCATGCCTGGCACCCCCAGGTTGAAACCTGCTATGAAGGAGGCGCAAAGCTTTACGGCGCGATTGATACCGACTTTTTGGCCATAACCCGTATTGATTCAGATGATGCGTTTCATAGACATGCCATGGCCATGGTCCAAGAAACGGCCGCCCGGACGGCCCGACGTTCAGGAAAATTAAAAAGAGTGAAATATTATGCTTTTAAAAAAAATATCTGCTGGGACATTTTAAATCATTTCGTTATTCCCCATATTCGGCCGTCGACGCCTTTTGTAACCAGAATTTATCCCCGAATCATTTACAAGAATCCGCCTTTATTCAATAATTTACATTTCCGGGCCCATGGGGGGGGCGGCCTGGGCGATCGGCAAGCTGTTGAAATCGCCCAAAATATGGTTTGCGTGATAAAGCACGGCTTGAATACTTCGGAATTCAAGCATGGCCGGCAGCATAAAATTCTGACCGATGAAGAAAAAGCCCAGCTGATCATAACTAAAACTCACAGCGACGAATGGACCACCTGGAAGGTGAAATGGATTTTAACGGATAAGGCCAAGATGATAAAAATTCTTGAGCCTTTCGGGATCCCGGCGGAGGAGGTTTAGCCATGGTTTCCGTGGTTATCGTTTGCTACCGCCGGCTGGCCGGCCTCGAGGGGATCCTGGCGGCCTGGCTGAAACAGACCCCGGATATTTGGCTTGCGGATTGCACGGGCGGCCGATTCAAAACCAAACTTCCGATAAAGCATATTATTTTCAATCCGGACCCCGGCAATCGGGCCCGCCATGCCCTGGCACTTTTGACCCAGGGAAGGTTGGTTATAAAAGCAGACGACGACGTCCTCCCCGGGCCCGGCCTTATTCAAGATTTTTTGAAAGCTTATAATTTCGGCGGCCCCGCAATCTATGGGCTGATCGGCCGGCGTTTTTTAGGCCCGAAATATTATGGACAAACACAATTTTTTAAATCGGCGACAGTTGAGGAATTGACGGAAGTTGATTTTTGCGGCGTAGTAACCATGTCCCCCAGAGATTTTTTAGCCTTTGATTTAAACAACTGCAGCACGGCGATCGAGGATCTATACTGGCAAATGTGGGCATTCCCGACGGCTAAAAAATTCGTTATACCCACAAAACATTATTCCAACCTGGCAGAAGCCAATGATAAAGGCTGCCTGTTTCATGATTTAAAAGCCCGGGAAATTCGAGAGAGTTTTTATCGGGAACATTTTTTAAATAATTATCAATCCGAAGGGAGAACAAAATGGACGCCGAAACCTACATGAAACATTGGGAAAAAAACAAAGTTTGGACGCATCTTGGCTGGGAAAAACATCAGAGGCGGTTAAGAACATGCGCTGACCTTTTGGCCCGCCGGCCGGAGCCGCAGCGGGATTATTTCGCTGATGTAGGTTGCGCATACGGGCATTCAACGGAGATTATGAAAAAATTCATGCCCGCGACGGGCCGGCCTTTATTTTGGGTAGGTGTTGATTTTTCTGAAACAGCGATTGCCCTCGCCAAAAAATTTTTCCCCGCCGGCAATTGGATTTATGTTAGAGATCCTCGAGGACTTGGAAACCCACTCTATAATGGCCCGCCAATTCATAGTTTTGAGGGTGTTGTTTGCTCCGAGGTTATGGAACATGTCGAGGATGATAAAGGCTTGATTGCCGGCCTTTTGGGAATGTGTGAAAAGCGGCTGGTCCTGACCACGCCCATAAAAAAGGTTTCGGATCCGGGACATCTTAGGGTTTATACGGAACCCATGCTCCATGGATTATTGGACGGGGTTAAACATTTCATTGTAAAAGATGAACAATTTTTTTATATCGTAGCGGATCTGATATGAGAAGAGAAACCTTGACCAACTATGGCGTCAAGATGCGGGTCGACAGCCATGATAGCCTGCGGCTGATAAAAAACAGAATTTATGAAAGAGCCGAAACAGAAATTATTGCCGGGGAAATGGGCGGCCATCCCTGGCAAATATTTTTGGACATAGGCGCCCATATCGGTTATCACAGTTTGGTTGCCTGGAAGGCCCAAAGGAATAAAGGCGCTGAAATGAAAGGCACAATTTTTGCCTTTGAACCGGATCCAGAAAATTTCCAAATATTGAAAGAAAATATTTTCATAAATACCGCTGAAGAAATCGGCGCCGTAAATATGGCTATCACCAACAAGACCGGCGAAGAGGATCTTTATTTGAACCCGTTGAATTCCGGGGACCATAGAGTTTATGAAGTAGCCGGCCGGGAAAGGATCCGGGTAAAAACCAGCAGGCTCGATGATTTGGATTTTATAGAATGGGGAAAAGTGGGCCTGGTTAAGATCGATACCCAAGGGGCGGAGATGCGCGTTTTAACCGGGGCTTCAAAAATGCTGGCCCAAAATAACTTTAAAATGATTGTTGAATTTTATCCGGCCGGCCTCGAGGCTGCCGGCACAACGGGCCTGCAATTGCTTTTAGCCATCAGAAAAGCGGGATTTCTTATTCGAGAAATTGTGAAGGCAACGGGAATGTTAAATAAAATTGATGATTGCCGGGATGATATGGAATTATCATTCAGATATAGCGCAGCCGGCGGCCGGCATTGTAATCTTTTCTGTGAGCGGCCATGAAAAGAAAAACACTAAATACGTCCATGATAGGGCGAACGGCGCCGCCGCGGCCAGTGGGCCGACCACCCAAGAGAAAACCCCAGGGCGGGCCTGTTCCGGCAAGGCCAAGGGGCAAAAACGTCGATTCCGCGGGAATTTGGACGCCCGGAATCGGGAAAGCCCATTTAAACGCCGATTTTTGGTCCGAACCGTTCAACTGCCGGATGGTTGGAACTTTCAATATTAAAACCTGTTTGAACCTGGAAAATTTCAGCCCGGCTTTTGTGAATTATAAAAAGGCCCATAAATTCTGGCTGGTCCGATTGAATGATGAAAGATACGGCTGGGCCATGCGCTGGACCGGAAGCAAAATGGCACCAACGACATTTGAGATTATTTCCAAGACGCCTTTTCCTGAATCATACAGACAGGGTAATTTAAAAATTGAAGTGCTGGAAAAATGGCCCGATGAGAATATAAAACGCTGGGCCTCAAGGATTCATTTTTTCCAGACTTTTGAATGGGGCCCGCAGGAAGCAAATTCAAAAATGGTTTGGGATGCGGTTAATCATGTATCCTGGCCGGAGAAAACTGTTTTGGATATCGGCTGCAATTTCGGCTTTCATGCCTTCCAGGCCTCGAGGGCCGGCGCCAGGGTGACCGGCTGGGACGCGAACCCGAACGTCCTTCCCGTAGCCAGAACGATTAATGATCATATCGAAATGAGCGACGTCATATTTTTGACGGGCCGTTTTCCTTCAGATTCGCAGAAATGGGATATTATTTTTTGCTTTTCCGTTATACACCAGGGCGACCCAAAATATACTGGCCTGCAGACAACCTGCCAGGGATTAAAAAAAGCGGCCCGGGAAAAGGTTTTTCTGGAATTGATTGTCCCGGCGCTGCAGGGAAATTTGGGCGAAGCCGAAATAGATAAAATTGTGGGCGGCCGGCCACTTTTGAAATACCGGCACCATGTCCGCTGCGAACGAAAAATTTACGAACTTGAGGGAGGTAAATAAAATGGCCATTGGATATTATGCTACGCTTGCGCAGGCGGAACTTTATTTCGAGGCAGAGAGACTTATTACCGTAGCCTGGGATGCGCTTGACGCCCTGGCCTCCGGAGACACCATAAAGACCAAGGCTTTGATGAACGCCTATAACCGGCTTTATTACGATCCCCGCTTTTCGCTGCCGACCCTTGCCGCGGCCACGGCCACCGAATTGGTTATTTTGAAAAAAGCCCAGGCCGAAATGGCTTATTATCTGGCCGAACATTTGGAAGATGAAGACAGCCGCAAAGGGCTGCAGGCCCAGGCCGTGGTTGAAGCCGGTATTATGAAAGAAAAATACAAACCGGAAGACCTGGAAAAGATACCGGTCCCGCCTTTTGTTTTGGGGCTTCTGAATCCCTGGGCTACGAATAAGCAAATTATCGTAGCCGCAGAACTGGATAGGGATGAAGAATTGGACGCTGACGAGGATCCGCAGGTCGATTAATGCCGCTGCCTTTAATTCCAAAGCCGGACCTGATAAAAATCCTGAAAGACCGTTACGCCAGGCTGACACAATTTATGGTTAGGGAATTGACACGCAGCCTCAATGGGGCTTATCCTCAAATCGAGGCCGCCAAAGTGCAGGGAAAAATAAACGACGCTTTAAGACAGATGGACATCTTCGCCGCCGGCTGGGCTAAAACCGCCGTAACCCGGGCTTATACGGATTCGGCCAGGCGGACCAAGGTCCAGTTGGAGATGATCGGCGCCCGGCGTCCCGCGGGCCAGGCCCCGGGGAGGATCCATGGTGAAAACATGGCCGGCTTTACGGCGCGGATTTATGGGGACCTGAAAAAGGCCAATGTTTCAGCCGGGCGGACCGCTCAAACCATCCTGGCCATGGTTAGAACCGGCTTTTCCAAGGTTTCACGCCTGCAGGAATTTGAATTCAATCCTTATGATTTGGATGAAGTCGAGGGGCTTTTTGAGGAATGGGCGACCGAGGCGGTCCTTAAACAACAGGCCCGGGCCACGTTAAGCGGCCGGATTATTGATTATTTGCGGAATCAGATCGAGGAAGGCGATTTTGTGGAAGTAAACGGCCGGCATTTTTCGGTTGCCTATTATGCCGAAATGGTTGCCCGGACCATGCTCCGGGAGGCCCAGACGAGCGCCACTAAGGCCATGTGCCTGGATTATGAGAACGACCTGGTCGAGTTTTCCACCCATAACAAACCCTGCGACGAATGCGCGGAACTTGAGGGCCAAGTTTTTTCTATTTCGGGAACGCATCCTATTCATGCCCCGCTGACGGCCGAGGAAGAACCGCCCTTGCACCCGAATTGTGAGCATAGTTTGAGCCCGACATCTGACGTAGCTATTTCATTCCGCGAGGCGGAAGCATGATAAATGTTTATCTTCGGGATCCCGTCGACGTATTGAAAGCTACTCCTATTGATTCCTGGGGCAACGAAGGAATTGAAGTCCCGGTTATTATGAAGGGCTTGATTCAACATAAAACGAAATTGGTCCGGAATTTCAAAGGCGAAGAAGTAACATCGAATATAACAATTTTATTTAGACCGGACGCCGACCTGGAACATAACGACAGAATTTTAATAAGGGGTTATAAATATTCGATCATAAATATTATTGAATCCGGGGATTGGAAGAAACGCATAAAAGAGGTTTATTTATGAGCGCCTTCTCCCTGGATATTTCCGATTTTCTTAAAGGCGCCGAAAAAATCGCCAGGAAATGGTATGGAGATTTGGAAAAGGCCCAATTCCGGGCCGCATCTGAATTGATACATGATGCGAATTATGAAGAGCCCAAAACGCCGCTGAAGGAAGGACACCTTAAAGGATCCGTTAAAATCGAGGCCCATGCGACGGATTTAAATGAAACTACCGTTTTTGCGGGATTCAATATTGGGTATGCCTCATTTCTCCATGAACGGATTTATGGGAGCCAAAGCGTAATGGGCGAAATGGCTTTGGGGGGGGCCACTTATGTCACGCCTTCCAGCTGGACCGAGCCGGGATCCGGCCCGAAATTTTTGGAATCGAAACTGATGCGGCACAGAAAAAAATATTTCGATATCATGGCCCAGGGCATAAAAAATGCTTAAAAACATTTGCGCTTTTATATTGAGCCATTCGGGCTTGCCCTGGATCCTGGGAATCAATTTTTTCTCGGGACACCTTCCGCAAAAAGATAGAAAAGGAAATATTTTGGATGAACGAGTTATGGTTATCCTGGAACGAACGCCTGGCGGGACGGACGGTTATTTGCCGGATTATATGGATAAAATGATTCAGGTATGGAACCGAGCGCGAACCTATGATGAAGCAGCCGCAGACGCCATGGAAATTTATTGGATTTTACACGGATCCACGGGCTGGGACCTGGGGGGCCTGGTATCCGGCGATAACCCTTATTTGCTGATTTGTGACGCCATGGGAACGCCGGCGCCGATTAATAACCCAGGCGAAAAAGGACTTTATGAATTTTCAACGAATTATCTCATGAGGATCGAAAACCCATGAGCAGGCATATTATTTAGGAGGTAAAAAAAATGCCGAAACTACCTATGGGCGACATCTCCGCTGCGGCCATAATTTACCGTTATGGCGAATCAGACGAGATCATCTTGACGCCGGTCCGGGGCACCGTTTCTGTGAGAATCGGAGCCGGAAAATCCAACGTCGAGGAAGAGGGCATGGGCGACGCAGCGGTCGATGCTGTTTTGACCGGAAAGGTGATTGAGGTCGACGTCCCCTTGACCAGGATTGACAAGGACAAAATCGCCCTTGTCAGCCTGGGCGAAAGAGTGGGCGGCAAGGTTACCATTCCAAACCAGGCCGGCTGCGCTTTGTATGAACGCAGCCATGCCATGGCCGTCGTGCCCCTGTGCAACAACAAGCCTTCCGTCGACCCCGACACCTACATTATTTTTTACAAGGCTCATCCCTACCCGGCTATCGACCTAGCCTATAACCGGGCGGACCAGCGAATTTTCCTAACGAAATTCGCAGTTTTCCCCAGCCAGGAAAGCGGCCAGGTTGACGAATTCGGCAACTTCTTCCTCGAATAAGCCGACGGATCCGCCATGAACGAAAACAGAATAACTATTTCCACGCAAAAAAGCCTATTCAAGCCGATTGAGGTTGAGGTCGACGGCAAGGTTTATACCATCGAAAAACTGCCGGCGCCGGTTTTCGATAGGCTGATTGAAATGGAGGCGGCCTTAAAGGGCCCGGACGACCTGATGCTTTTTCGCGTCCTGGCTGAAGAAGTCCAGTTGTTAACCGGGATGGACCGGGAAACCGTGGACAAAATTGACTTCCGGGACCTGAAACAAATCATAACCTTTGTTTTGAGGAAAGCCGGGGAGATTTACACCCAGGGCCCGGAAAAAAAAGAGCCAGAGCCCGCGGCGACGATATCGTCTTAATTATGCGGGCCTTCCCGGCTTTTTTATACCGGGAACTTTTGAATTTTGATGTCCGGGATTTTAATTTTTGGTTAAGAGAGGCGGACAGAGAATTGACCAGGCAACGTTATAACCAAATAACCGCGGCCCGGTTGGCCATGGCCGGGCATGAAGAATTCATGGAGGTTTATTATCCGCTTTATTATAAATTGAAATTCATGGAAGACGAGGACAAAGAATAATGGGCGGAGCCGCTACTTTTCTAGCCGGATCCATTGTCGCTAAATTGATGCTGGATAAATCCGGCTTTTCTTCGGGGATGCAGAGCGTCACCAAAGATCTGAAATCGGCCGGCGGGATGAGCGCCCAGACCGCAACCGCTTTCCGAGGCGTAGGAGCCGCCCTGACGATTGCCGGCGCCGCCATTGTCGGCGTCCTGGGATCCATGGTTAAGGCGGCCGAAGAAGAAGGCAAGGTTGAACGCCAGTTAGATGCGGTTTTGAAATCCACGGCCGGCGCCGCAGGCCTTAACCGCGAGGAGATGATTAAACTTGCCGATGAAATGAGCCGGGTTACAAAATATACCCATGAAGAAGTAACCGGCGGCGAAAACCTACTTTTAACTTTCACCAGGATCGGCAAAGATGTTATGCCCCAGGCCGTGGAAACCATGCTGGATATGTCAACGGCCCTGGGCCAGGATTTGAAAAGCTCGGCCATTCAGCTGGGAAAGGCCCTGCAGGATCCCGTTTTAGGAATTACGGCCCTGCGGCGAGTCGGCGTTAATTTCGACGCCGACGCCAAAAACATGATCACCACCCTGGTTAAACAGGGACATACCCTCGAGGCCCAAAAAGTTATTCTGAAAGAATTGGCCGTAGAATTCGGAGGATCCGCAAGAATGGCGGTCCAGGGATTCGGGGGCCAGCTGGGACTTATAAAAAAAGATATCATGGAAACGGGGGAATCCATAGGCAAGTCCCTTATGCCTTTTTTAAAAGATATGCTGGCCAGCATAAAGCCCATTGTTGAAAAATTAAGGGCCTGGGTCGAGGCCCATCCGGAACTTGTGAGACAGATTGCTACGCTGGCCCTGAAATTGGGAATGGCCATGGTGGTTATAGGGCCCCTATTAATTGCCTTGCCGCGGCTGGTCCAGATTTTCGGGATTCTTAAAATTGCGGTTACGGCCCTCGCCGGGCCCCTGGGTATAACAATCGCTGTTGTAGCAGCAGCCGGCGCGGCGATTAACGGCCTTATTAATAAATATAAAGAAAAACAGGATGCGGAAATCGCCGCCCTGGTCAAGACCGGAAACGCCATGGGCGAATATAATAAACTTCGCCAGGCTACGATAAAAGGCGAAATCGCTACCCAAAAAGAATGGCAGGATATCGTTAAACGTTTTGGGGGCGATTATACAAAAGTTATGCAGGGAATAAGCACCCTTCCCGAATATGCCGATATAAAGAAAAAATGGGATGAAATAAAAGTTAAACAGGTTGAGGCTGGAACTTCAACATCAGACCTGAAAGGCGAATATGAAAAATTAGCCGCGCAGCTGCAGGATGCGCAAAAAGCGGAAGATGCTTTTACAAAATTCATGCAGGACGTCGGCATAAAAACGCTGGAACAAAAGCGCGAAAGAATTAATGAAATTAACGGCAACCTGAAAATCCTCGAGGGGCTTTTGAAAAACGGGAAAATAACCCAGGAAGATTACGATAAAGCCGTTAAATCGACAAATGAAGAATTGTGGGACTTGGGATATTATACGGAAACAGCCATTCCGCCGGCAAAGAATTTGATGGACGCGGTCCGCAAAATGCCAAGCACTGTTGAAAGCGCCGTCTATGCTTATAAGACTTTTGAAGAACAGATCAAGGACCTGGCGGACGAATTCATGGTTTCGGAAAATACGATCGTCAAGGAAATTTATAATATCCGCCGGGAAATTCTGGCCCTGGCCGGCATAAACATTCCGCCGCTTGATTTTAGCCCGATTGAAGGCGGAGCAAAAACCGCAACCGATAATACCAGGAATTATTTTGATGGACTTTATAACGATATTGCCACAGGCTTTGGGGATTCGGCGTCAGGATTAATAGGCGATATTTGCAAAGGCCTTAATTTCGCTGATGGAAAATTTTTTGAACATGGCATTAATTTTAAAAAATACTTTTTAGAGGCTTTTGCAACCGCAAAAGACGCATTCTTTAAAATGATCGGCGAAATGGTTTCAGAAAAAGTCCTGGGTTTATTTAAAGGGCTTTTTGAATCGGTCGGGAAGGCCGGGAAAGAAGCCCTGGGGGGGATAGCCGACGTTGCCGGCAACTTAGGGAAGAGCGCCGGCGGAATCGCTTCTGGTTTGCTTTCCAGCCTGGGCTCTATCGGATCCATTGTTACGGCGATAACTTCAGTTTTGAATCTTTTCAAAGGCCCGCAAAAACAGACCGACGTCACCTACTGGCTGAAATTCATAAAAGATAATTCGCAAATTCTGGTTAATTATATGACCGCTGATTGGGCCGGATTAAAAACCGCCCTTTGTTCGCTCCCGGGAAAATTGGATTTAGTGAATGATTTTCTACGCGGAATTTCAGATAAAATTGGGGCTATCGTTGTTGTGAGCGTCCCGGCGGCCGGCGGCGGGGAAACGGCGCCCGCTACCCCGCCCGGAGGTGGAGAAGCCGGCGAAGGAGGCGAAGAAACGCCCACTACCCCGCCCGCGGGGGGCGGCGAGGGCGGAGGCGCCACGGTCCCGGGAACCCCACCCGGAGGCGGCGCCGGCGGGGGAGGCGGAAAGACAAAAACCCCGGAAATAGGTTTTCAAAAAGGATTCGAGGGTTTAATTAAAAAACCCGTTAAGGTGACCATGGGCGAAGTCCCCGAATACGCATATATTCAACCGCTGAATAAGCAGCCCCAGGCCGGCCGTGAAATCAGAATTACAAATTATATTTCCGTAACCCTGGATCCTATGAGCGATCGCCGAATGATGCGGCAAAGATTTATTCCGGAATTCCTGGCGGCCATGGATGCTAATTTTATGAAGAGCCTTTTTAAACAACAGCTGGGAGCCTGACATGGGAAAACCGATTTATGTTATTGAAAACCTGGTTGATTTATCATCCCTTTGCTGTGTTAGCTCCGAGGATCCCGTTTATACCATGGAAAACCTTTATTGTGAGCGGCCTTCAAAGCCGATGCGCTTTACGGGCGTAGGCGCCGCCGGCAACCCGGAATGGATATGCGTAACCCTGGCCAGCGGCCAACCCGTTTCTTTTGTCGGGATTTTCAATCATAACCTTTCGGCCATGGTTGCCGCCGGCGACGAGCTGCGGCTAAAAGGCTGTGATGGAGGCTGCCCCGTTTCAGGCGCCGCATCCGGCGCTATTTGTGATTGGGATATCCCAAACTATGAACTTGACCTGCAGCCGCGGCTGGTGACAAATTTTAATAATTTATATCGTAAACTTCTAAAAACTTTCCTTTCCTGGCGCTTGGATATCATAGATCAAAATAACGCCGATGGTTATATTGAAATCGGGGAATTTGTTTTAGGCGAACGCCATGCCTTTTCGAGACACGTCCACCTGCAGCCGGGAAGGGCGGACGGTCCTATTTTCAATATGGGGAACCGAAAAACCTTTTATGGCCAGGATTGGTCCGTTTATCTTTCAGACCAGGAACGCATGGTCTTGAGATTCAAGAATCTAAATAACCCGAATACTTATGATGAATTCCACCATTTTTTAAGGACGGTCCAAAGGAACAGTGGTCGATTTATTTTGATTCCTGATGATGATCACCCGTTTTGTTATTATTTTCAAATAGAAAATCCTTCAGATTATTCACAGCTTTTGATTCATGGAATCCAGGAACTGAGAGAACAACAAATAAGCCTTATAACCCTAACAAAAGGGATCCGCCTTTTATGAATGCTGCAGACGAAATCAGGGAGATAAAGCGGGAGCTCTCGCTTATCAACGGCCGGCTTTTGTCCTGCCGAAGGGCGGTAGTCGGCCCCGGCGCACCCCACAATATCCTCTCGGCGACGCATACGGACACGACCGCCGCGGCGGCCGTGGCCGGCGATATCATCTATGCTGACGCGACGCCCAAATGGACGAGGCTTGCCGCCGGTGGGGCCA
>Ga0315295_10004194_pt1 | contig 12273 bp, 8 predicted proteins | sample YL17G14_0_MG_FD_204453 | JGI IMG/M metagenome (GOLD analysis project Ga0315295, IMG submission 204453) | Sediment microbial communities from Yellowstone Lake, YNP, Wyoming, USA - YL17G14_0 | ecosystem: Environmental > Aquatic > Freshwater > Lake > Sediment | place: USA: Wyoming | collected... | reverse complement strand
TCATTGGCTATATCCTGAGTCGTCTGCGCCGCACCAAACTGGTGCTGGAAATTCGCGATCTGCAGCCGGAATCGGGAGAGCAATTCGGCAACCTCAACAAGTCGCTTTTTACCGAATCAATTCGGAAGGTGATGCGTTTTCTTTATCATAAGGCTGATCATATTGTCTGTGTTACCGAAGGTATTGCCGAATGGATGAAAGCCTACGGCATTCCGGAAAACCGTCTGACCACCATCAAGTCCGGGGTCGGTTACGATTTCATAAACAGCCACTCCAACGGTATCCGGAAAAAATATGGCTGGGAGGATAAATTCCTTATCCTCTTCTCGGGAACTCTGGGGTGGGTTCGCCCGCTCGAGACCATAGTCGAATCGGCTCGTCTTCTGGCCGATGACCGGCAATATCACTTTGTCTTTGTCGGCGATGGGCAGAAACGAGAATCGTTGGAGGCTCTGACGAAGCAGTACAATTTGAAAAATATCTCATTTGTCGGTCTGCAGCCTCTGGAACAGATACCTTATTATCTCAAGGCCGGGGATGTGTTAGTCGAGTGCCTCAAAGAAGTGCCGGTGGCAAAAGTGGCGCTGCCGACCAAAATATTCGAATATATGGCCGCCGGCCGGCCGATTATTTTCGGATCAACCGACGGAGAAACCAGCCGCCTGCTGGAAAAAGCCGGCGGGGCTCTGACTTATTCCTCGGGACACCCCGAGCAGTTGGCCGAGATCGTCCGCGCCCTTTATCATAAGAAGATCGACGGTGATGAACTGGGCAAGCGTTATCATAACTATGTTTGCAGCCATCATACGCGCGAAAAATGGGCCCAGAGATATCTCAATCTTTTGGAATCTGTCAACAGACCCTGAACCATCCGCCCCATTGATTTTTAGATAATCACCGATAGAGGGATAATACTGTCCCGCCAAAAAGATCGCTTATTTTCTCTTTTTCTTCTTCACGCCAGACGATTACCATGAGCTTGTCGTTCGGGATTTTTTTAAGGTCAAAGTCTCCGATATGGCGATATTCCTTTTCCGGCATCCAGAAACCCCTGGTACCGATGTTCTGGAAATAAGGTCTGTACTCATCTTCGAGATATCGGTACATATCCGGATGGCCGTAAAATACTTTTCTGATTCCAGCTTCTGCCGCCGATTTTCTTTCAACGGCGATACCATACGGCTCAAAGGTCATTTCCTGAAAACGGGCCCGCCATTGCATCAGACCGGCCGCCTCCGATGGTTTCAGGGCCGAGAAGGCTACGGCCGGAAATCCCTTGCGGTGGTGACGAATCGATGCTCGGATTTTTCTTTCTTCCAGAATGCGGCATAAAGTATCCAATCCCGAACGGGGATAAGTCTCTATTGATTTAACGACCGCCTCATAGTAATCATACCATCGCTCGCCGGGCCAGGGGGTATGACTGCTCTTAGTCCAGTGAATAAGATAATTATCAAGCAGGGCATCCGTCTCCCGATTGACTTTTTGCGGCTCTATTTCCAGCTTGATATGCCGCGGCGCTGCCTGATACGGCACGCGGAAGCTATCCTCAACGATTTTCTGTCCGGAAATATCAAACAAGAGCCGTTCCATATTGCCGCCCGGACGGATGGAAACAGGATAGACAATATCGGCTTCATTCAGAATCAATCGGTCCCGCCGTAATGGGAGATCGCGGGGATCATTGGCCGATTCGCCGATTTCGATTACACGCCATTCTACTGTCTCTTCCACGAGACAAAACTGCTCGGAGCAGAATTTCTGCATGGCGGGAATTGTCTCGCCGCGTCCCAAGGGAATAAAAATCTTCTGAGATAATTTATCTCTGGCAGCGAGAAAAAGCGGCAGCTCAAAGCCGGATATGCCGACCGAGGTCAGAATAGTACAGCCGCGCAAGGAAGCCGCCTGCACGGCGCGGGCGGTGCTGACTATCCAGGGGTCGATCCCTACCGGTCGTCTCCCCTGCCGTGAATTAAGAATGACTGCCTTTGGACGATTTTCCATATCCTTCCGGAAATATAGGGAAACACCGACCAGGAGACATTAAAATATTTCGAATGTTATATGGGATTTCCGGAATCCTGCCCGGCATCAATACAGCTTGACCAGCCGGGTATTATTATAGTAGAAGGGCAGGATCTGGTCGAATTTTATTCCTTTGCGGGCCATTCCGAGCGCCCCGCACTGACACATTCCGACACCATGGCCGTACCCCCCCCCGATCAGTTCGGCCCGGGTCAGTCTCCCGGCCGTGTCATGTTCGGTGATAACATCAAAGCGGGCCGACTGCAGAATCATTTCCGGATTGGAGGAACGCTTGAAAACCCAGCGGACACGGTCTTTGCCGAAAGTGTAGTTGCGTTCGGCAGTTTTCACGACCAGTCCGGCCACCCGCCCGCCGGTGGTTCGGGAGGTCACTTTGATATCCAGAATATCGCCCATTTGTATTTCGCGCCCCCGCTCGGCCGAGAGAAACTGCTCGAGGCGCATCTTCAGTTGTTGCGCCGTGAATGATTCTTTCCAGTGGAAATAGCCCGACCAATTGCAGATGCCGCTGTCGTCAACCGCCTTGAGGTACGGCGCGGCCGGTTTGTCCCAGACCTCCTCGATATCATCGGTATACCCGCCGCAGGTGGAATGGTAATAGGCGTTGATAAGATTATCCTCATACTTGATAACGATACCGCGGGTGTCATCGACCGCCCGCGAGATAAGCTCATTTTCCACATTGACGCCGTGATAAAGCTGGTCGGAAACATCCGAGCGCATATCGTATGGCTCTCCGGCATATTGCCCCAGATATCTCATGGAATAGGTGCGGGCGGCCACCGCCTGCGCTTTAATCGCCTCCAGCTCGGCCTCGGTCACTTTTCCAATTTCCGGCGGCACGACCCCTTTCAGGTAATCATCCATATGGAGGACATTGATCAGCCGCAGATTGACACCATGCGGAAGAATCCGAAACATCCCCCGATAATTCTGGCTCTGGTAACTGAGCAATCCGTTACCGTTGCGCGGCGTAATTATGACCTCATCGAAACGACCCTCAAGTCTGTCGCGGCGCATGGTGACGGTCAGGAGTCCTCTTTCAAGCATGATGGTCACCGGCTGCGAGGAATAATAGACAAAGCTCTTGTCCCGCTGGAGGCATTCCAGTGAGAATGTCCCGTTACCCGAGACAGTAATTTCCGGAATGTCATTTTGCAGAAGCACCCGCACGAAGGGAAGCCGGACAAAATTGGCCTCCGACCCCTCGATAAGTTGCGGCACCGCCGTGCATCCCCAGATGATAATGGTTACAATCAGGGCCACGGTCGTGCGAATCACCGGCCGGATAATACGCATCAATTTCTCATTCCTTGATTCTTCCATTTTATCCCATCATCCATGAAGGTTGTACTATTCGTCCGGCGATCGTTCCGGTCCGGGCGCCGGTTACCTGCTTTAGACCCGAGACCAGCGACCGGATGGCCATTCCGCCCATCAGGGCATAGCCGACCGCCTCCAAATAGTCGGGATTATATCCCAATTTGTCAACCGGTAGTATGACTATTCCGGGAAGATTTTCCGCTATCCTCGCAACCAGATACCGATTTCTTAACCCTCCCCCGAACAGGTACAGCTCGGAAAGATCGTATTGATTTATGAGACCCCGGACACTCGAGGCAATCGCAACTGCGGTCAGCTCCGCGGCGGTGGCCAGAATATCATCAGGTTTCAGTCTTAATCGTGATGCATAATCGATAATTTTCGCGACAAATGTTTCGCCGAATCTTTCTTTCCCGGTGGAGTGACCGTACTTTCCCTGAAGATACTTATCGGCCAGAAGCAGAGTCAGGAGTCGCTGCGAAATTTTCCCGCCGGCGGCGGCGCGACCATCCATATCGAATTTTCGCCGCAGATATTTCTGCGCCAGAAGGTCGAGCAGACTGTTGCCGGGGCCGCAGTCGCTCGCTTTCAGTTTTTCCGGGCCGGTTCCGGCCGGGAATAGAAAATAGTTGGCCATGCCGCCGACATTTATCAACAGGCGTGACCGACGCCGATTCGAAAACAACTGCCACATGGCATGACACGTAATAGGGGCGCCTTCTCCCCCGGCCGCTATATCGGCCTGACGAAAATCAGCCACCGTTACCAGTCCGGTCCGCTCGGCGATCGATTCGGGATGACCGAGTTGGAGAGTACCGCTTTCTTTCTTTTTCCCGACTACTATTCGTCCGGGAAGATGCCGTACGGTCTGGCCGTGCGAACCGATTAAATCAGGTCTGATTCTTTTCCTTTTCAGTCGTCTGCAGAATTCAGCCGCCTGCTCACCATAGAAAATCCCCAGCTCGCGGTCGAGGTGCACCAATTCGTCAATGGAGCCGATGCGGTCATTGATGGCCGTATCGATCAAGCGCCGGAGCTTTTCCGGATACGGAACAGTATATCCGGCTATAAAAGTTACTTTCGAACGCATCGAGGAATAATTGATTCGGATCGCGGCCAGATCGAGACCATCGGCGGAGGTTCCGGAATTCAAGCCGATCGCTATCAGATTTTTCTTTTTTAGGAGACTGGGTAATGTCATGCAATCAAATAACCGGTATGGTCAGTTTCGACTTGATACCGGAGATCCTATCTAATGAGGCTTCCAGGCGTTCATCCATGATAATCCCTTTGCGATAAGCCTCTTTGAAGTATGCGACCGCGGCACGCGCGGCCCGGAAATCTCTTCCGAACAGAAGCAGATCATGTCCGGCCAGAAAGGCATTGAGCGCCCGTTCGGCCGGGCTGCCGAATCCTTCGGCTCCAAGCATCAGAAGGTCGTCGGTGACCACAATCCCGTCAAACTCCAATATCCCGCGCAGAAGTTCATCAATTATTTTTTTCGAAACCGTGGCAGGCTGCTGATCGATGGCAGGAAGAAGCAGATGGGTGGTCATGACCATATCGGCGCCGGCTCCTATCCCGGCTTTGAAAGTCAGCGCTTCGCGATTGACAAAAGTCTGGAAATCATAATCGGCCGAGGCGAGCGCCGTGTGCGGGTCGGTCTCGGCGGCCCCGAACCCGGGGAAATGCTTGAGACATGAGAGAAGGCCGACCTTGTTGGAAATTCTGATCGCTTTCTCAATGAATGGTATAACCCACGCCGGATTGCTTCCAAAAGTACGTCCCTCAAGGCATTTGTTTCCCTTATTGAGCCAGAGGTCGGCCACCGGGCCGAGAATCAGGTTGATACCAAGGGCGTGAAGATAGTACGCCGCCCGTGCAAAATGCTCCTCGAAAATATCGATATTTTTCTTTTTGCCGTACTCCGCCGGGGCGTTGAATTCCGCCGGCTTCCCCCGAAAGCGCGAAACCCTTCCCCCCTCCTGATCGACCCCGATAAAAGGAACAATCGCCGACCGTGAGAGAATTTTCTTGATGCTCTCCTCGGCCAGGCTGTGCGGATTGCAGTTCTCTTCAAAGAGAATTACTCCCCCGATATTATCGGAAGCATAGAAATCGAGGAACTCCTCCGAGGGAGTCGCCGTGTCAAAACCGGTGAAAAAAAGTTGTCCAATTCGCTTCATCATATCAAATCACGCAGACAAGGTTCTTGCCTGCTCCCTTGGCGCGGTAGAGCGCCTGGTCGGCCACCGATAGCAGCTCTTCATGCGGCTTACCATTTTCAGGATAAGAGGTGATGCCGGCCGAAACCGTCACTTTCAATTCCGGAATATTGTCGCCGCCGCCGAATGAGGCGGCCTCGATCTGCTGGCGGATACGTTCCCCGATCCGGGCCACTTCAATGCGCGGTGTCTGTGGCAAAATGACAACAAATTCTTCGCCGCCATAGCGGCAGAAAATATCAACGTCACGAATGCATTTTTTCACCACCGAGGTAATACCTCGCAGGACAATGTTTCCGACTTCGTGGCCATAGCTGTCATTGAACTTCTTAAACCAGTCTATATCGAGCATAATCAGAGACAGCGGCATATTATAACGGGAGGCGCGCCGCTGTTCCTCTTTCAATTTCTCCGCAAAGTAACGATAATTATATATCCCTGTCAATTCATCGGTGATGGTCAATTCCTCGGTCTTGCGGTGGAGCAGGGCGTTGTCGATGGCCAGGGCGGCGGCGCGGGCTACCACCGCCAGCATCTTCTCATCCTTCTCCGTAAAAATTCCCGACAGCGGTGATTCCGCGGTAAGCAGGCCGACCGTTTTGCCGTGCGCAATCATCGGCACGAGCATGACCGAGCGAGTATTGGTGCGCAGGGGAAGGTAGTCCTTGCGTCCGGCGATATCGATCACGGTCACCGATTCCCCCTGCTGTACCACGCGGTGAATCAGTTCGAGTCGCTGGCTGTCGACCGCTTTGAGATGGAAATTACTCTGCCCGCCGATATTTCTTCCCCGATAGATAAAATTTCCCCCGGGGCCGGTCAGGAGCAAGCCGCTGGCCGGATAGGCCAGAAGCGAGCCCATTATTTTCATGACTTCTTCGATAACGCCGTCGACATCCAGAATCCCGGCCAGCACTCGTGAGTTTTCATAAATCATCTCCAGGTGCGCCTGCGATTTTTCCAGCTCCGTGGTTCTTTGGTTGAGTGTATCAAAAAGGCTTAAAAGCCTTTTTTCGGATCGTCGGATATAGACTGAAACAAAGGATATTGCCAGAAGTATGAACCAGACAAACCCCATCCTCATCACCAGCGGAACTATAATGGTCGCCTGGAACTCCCGGGTGACAAGGAGAAAATAGGTTATGGTCACAATCCCGGCCAGGGTCGCGGAAATCGGCAGAGTCAGAATGTAGGCTGAAAAGGAAATGGTCAGATAGTACAAAATATAAAAATCAGAATTGAAACCGCCCGATAGATGAATCAATACCGAGGTAAAAATCAAATCAAAAATAATTATCGAAAGATACGGCTTTTTCAGGTCATATTTCCCCTTCTTGAGAAGGTACCAGAATATGGCCATTTGAATTAGAAAGGTCACCGAGAGAATCGAAAGGAATAGGAAATCGGAAAAAGAGGGTCTATCAAAAATAAGGAGCCAGACTATCCCGATGACCGTCAGCATCCGGGAAAGAAGAAATATCGAATCGACCCGAGGCAGTAAAGTCTTGCCTTTATCCTGAAATACTTTCATATTTTTCTCAAAAGGCGGGATTTCCCCCCGCCGAATTCCCACAGCGCCTTTTCGATAAATTATCGGCAAAAACGGGGCTTTATTTATTGAAACCTAACAGATTAGGAAGAAACAATGGGGCTGGGGCCGGCTTTGGGCTTGAGGATTGTTTTTCGCAAGGCCTGGCTTACCACTCCGGCCGCAAGGACCAATAGAACAATATCAGTAACTGCAAGAATGACATTTGTTTTTGGAATATACTCGGTCACGAGTGAATATCCCAGAGAGGCAATGGTTGTAACAACCATGATAACGGCCGGCACCAGCGTGAACCAGCTTTTCCGGCCCGATAGGTTCAACCAGGCGGTCACCGCAATCAAAGTCAGGGCGGCCAGAAGCTGGTTACTGGCGCCAAAAACCGGCCAGATTAGCCGATACCCGTTGGTCACGGCCAGGAAAAACATCGCCACCACCGCCAGTCCCGAATTAAACCAGTAATTTTTCATTATGGCCGGTTGCGTTTTGAATATTTTTCGCCAAAGCTCCTCAAAGATATAGCGGTTAAGCCGCACAGCGGCATCGAGCGTGGTCACCACAAACCCTTCTACCATCAGAATCCCGATAATTGACCCAAAGGCAACCGGGAGACCGAAGGCGCTCTTCATGAGATTCCCGACCGCGAGAGCAAAGGCCAGAATCGGATTTCCCTGCCCCTTGAGCGGCCAGACAATGCTCATATAGTCACTGCTTTTGAGTGAGGATGACACTACCAGAACGACGAGCACCGCCAGGATTGACTCGAGCAGCATGCCGCCGTAGCCAATCACTTGCGCCTGCGGCTCCCGGGCCAACTGTTTACCGGTGGTGCCTCCCGCGACCAGCGCATGAAAGCCGGATATGGCTCCGCAGGCGATGATGATAAAGAGCATCGGCCAGACCGGCCCCTGAAATTGACTTCCCTCGGAGAGGTTGAATATCGGCATGTTGGTCGTCACGCCGTTTATGCCCCCGATAATAATACCGGCCGCGATCGCGGCCAATCCGGCATAGAGGATTTGGACATTGATAAAATCGCGCGGCTGCAGAATCATCCAGACCGGAAGGCCGGAGGCGAAGAGAACATAAATGGAAAGGATAATCATCCAGACCAGCCCCGGCATATTTACCGGTAATTTAAAACCGATATATATCGAAATAAAGCAGACAAATGCGGCCAGGAGAAAGGAAAGGAAAGTCTTCAGCCCTTTTTTGAAAATCAGAAATCCCAGAAGCGGGGCCGCCAGCGTGATAATGATGACCGAGGTCGAGGCGATACCGCCTATTATGCCCATCTCTCGGCCATCGACAATTCTGGTCTTAAGCAGTGTCTGCCCCGGCTCCAGATCCAATCGTTCAACCGGCCAGATCGAAGTCAGGGAGATGGCGGTCAATGACAGAAAAGCCGAGGTGACCAGTATCAGCATGATAGCCGTAAAGATGATAAACATCAGGAATCCCGAATCTCCCAGGGCCTTGCGGGCTATCTCGGCCATGGAGCTTCCTTTCTCGCGGATTGAGGCAAAGAGAGCGGTAAAATCATGCACCGCCCCGAAGAAAATTCCCCCCAGCACAATCCAGAGCCAGGCCGGCCCGACCCCATAGAGAATCCCCAGGGTTGGCCCGATTATCGGCCCGGCGCCGGCAATGGCCGAATAATGATGCGCAAAGAGCACCGGCAGGCGGGTCGGGACAAAATCAACACCATCATTGAACTCCACCGCCGGGGTTGGACGCTCGGGGCTGATACCCAGCCTGGAGGAGAGATAGCCGCCGTAAAAACGATACGCCAGGAAGAATAGAACCAGAGCAAGCAGAAGCAGATAAAGTACATTCATAGCAAATTTCTGTTGCTAAACTATTACAGTTTTTACATTATACATTCGATATTTCGGCAAGGCAATATATTTCCGGAAGGGAACACCAGAAACTTCAGGGATGAACAGCCGTAGTATATTATAGAATGGATTATTGATGAATTATATGTTATCCAGACGAAAACTCCTCCCGCTTGCATTATCCTTGATACTGATAATAACTTCTCTTCCCATTTCGCTTTTCGGCTCTCAGTTTCTTGCGAAACGAACTGTCACTATTCCTCAATCGGATACTCTTGATGATGATATTTACATTTTTTCCAACTACGGCAAAGCCAACGGCCGCGTCAACGGTGACCTCTCCGCTTTCTGCTACGATATCAATCTGGTCGGTGAGGTGGGTGGAAACGCCAATCTGGGCGGCTATCGGGTCGACCTGCGCGGCAAGGTCGAAAAATCTGCGCGCCTCGTCGGCAGTGTGCTGAATGTCAACGGCGATATCGGCGGCAGCCTGATTATGCTGGGAAATGAGATGAGTGTGGGCGAAAGGGCGCTCATCAAACGGGATCTATCCTGCGCCGGTCAAAGTGTCACTATCGACGGCAATGTTGGGGGAAATCTGAATGTCTCCGCCGCCCGCGTCGTCATCTCCGGAACGGTCGAGGGGAATGTCGATATCACCGCGGATAAATTGCTGATTGTTCCTCCGGCTGTGATCAAGGGGACGCTCCATTATGTTTCCAGAAATGAGGCGACGATTGAAAACGGCGCCACAATTCAGGGGGAAAAGACCTGGAACCTCCCCGAAGAGAAGAAAGAAGAAGCCGAGGGATTCCCCGTATTCACGGTAATATTGAAAATCTTCCTTTTCCTTATGGCCCTGGTTACCGGTCTGATACTGATGCTCCTCTTCAAAGAACATACGCGGGAAGCTTCGGTGCAGCTGGAAACCAACTTCTGGGTCACTCTGGCGATCGGCTGTTTGACTTTTCTGATTTGTACCGCCGGCGCGATTGTTTGTTTCCTGGTTCTGATCGGGATCCCGATGGGGATGTTCCTGATCAGTGTGGGGATGATTCTATTTTATGTCGGCAAGGTTTATGTTTCGATCACGCTTGGTCGGTTGATATTGAGACTGTTCAGCCAAACCGGAACCTTTGCCTTATTCTGGGAATTTTTGCTCGGATTAGCCGTTCTGACTACACTTTTCCAGGTGCCTTACCTGGGATGGATGATTTATATCGTGACTATCCTGCTGGGCATGGGGGCGGCCGTGGCCGGCTATTTTGCGATCACCCGCCGATACAAAGCCGCCGCGCAGGCGGCGACACCGACCGCCTCGGCGCAAATCTAATTCGCATAAAATCTTCGTGTTGTGGGCGGCAGATGTCCACATCTGCCCCGGCGTATTTTGATGCGCCGTCAGCACTTTTGTCGGGTTTCTCACTCAACCACTTCGTTCACCATTTCGGAACCCGACCTATTGAACTAATCAATTACAATTCACTTCAACAACACGCGCAATACCCTGAATAAGATCATTCTCCAGTGTGCTCTCCTTGTCAACTAAAGCATACACATTTGCCGAACATATTTGATATTGGCTCAGAATATTCATCAAGGAGCCATGCATCGAAATCAATTCCTGCATGTCATCGTCCTTACCAATCTTAACCAGCTTCAATCGATCTTGAGGTGTGACCTTTTCGAGTTTATCAATTTCAATCATATAGCCTATCTTTTCAAAATCAATCGAATTTTCGACAATTCCAATGTAATTTAGATCAATATTATAATCTCGCAGGAGATTAAGAAAGTCTTTATTTTTTATAAGATGCTTTGTGACGAAATTATATATTTCGCTTTGAGATCCACGAATCGTCTTTGAAGTACGCACGCTATATATTGGACGTAATGGAATTCGTGTAAGTAGATTTTTCCGTAATTTGCTCAATATCTTGTTCCCGTTCTCAAACACCTCAGGGTCATATAGCTCCAAATAATACCAAAAGTATTCATCATTAAAATTAGCAAGAAAGAACTTATCCTCCCTGATCTTTGCTTTTATTTCGTCTAGCGAATGAACAATATCATAGACTCCTATCCCTTTGAATTCCTTATTTTTCACCATGGAAAAAAGAAGAACCTTCGCCATTAATTCAAAACCCATTATAGTTTTATGATAAATGATATTATAGAAAAAATATCGGGAAGAGATAAAATGCTCTATTGCCGTCATCGCTTTCCTGTGAAATGAAATCAAGCCTTTCTCACCCTTGCTGGGATTCCATATTATATTCTGAATAATGTATTCCAGATCAATATGCCCATATGGCGTACCTGTCGATATGGAATCCCGCAGCATATAATCCAGACGATCACAGTCAAGAGTGCTGCTGATCAGTTGTATATAGAAATCATTTTCGACATCTTCAGTGTTAAATATCCTCGCTATCTCAAAGGGATCATAATTATATTCGAGTAAACTCTTTATTTCACTTCCGTCGGCTGTCAAGATCAATTTCCCTAATGCTTCATGGGAGGCGTCTTTGTTTTCGTGATCTCGCCCCGCCTCTATTAAAGCACCATAAGGGGGATTTTCAACCATTTCTTTTGATCTTACATCTGTGATTTCTTGAGTATAGGCAACCCACTCGAAGGCTTTTTCTCCAAGATGCGATAGTGGATAATGCCCAATATCATGAAGCAGCGCAGCAAGTCTCAATTTCTGTTTGATCTCATCGCTTTTTTTACCAGCCAGGTGTCCGCATCCCACTTCTTTCAATTTATCTATGAAGCGAGACATAATATGCATTACGCCTATCGAATGAGAAAATCGCGAATGTTCGGCCCCCGGAAATACCAGACTGGCCAATCCTAAATGCTTGATCTTCTTGAGTCGCTGAAATGTCCTTGTATTTATAATATCCTGTTCAAGTTTCGAAATGCCGACTGGACCATGCGTATTATCGCATATTATTTTCTCATTGAAGTTGATTTTGGACAAAAGTATTAGTCCCCTAAATCATTCTGGACAAGCTTTTATTCTCAATTAGCCCTAAGCGATCAAGTTGATTCCAAGCTGTTCGTACATGTGTATCGGCAAAATCGGATTTCCCGGCTCTCTTGAGTTGTTCTGTGATATTCTGAATAGTTATGTTATTAGGATCGGTGGTGGAAATGTACTTTAGATAATGAATAGAGCTCACCAACTCAAACCATTTATGTCGTTCAATGTCGTCTGGCTTTGCCGACTCCAGAGTTTTGAGTTCGTTTATTTTTGCGATAACATCTTCCCTTACTGTCACATTGTCGA
>Ga0315295_10004189_pt1 | contig 12279 bp, 12 predicted proteins | sample YL17G14_0_MG_FD_204453 | JGI IMG/M metagenome (GOLD analysis project Ga0315295, IMG submission 204453) | Sediment microbial communities from Yellowstone Lake, YNP, Wyoming, USA - YL17G14_0 | ecosystem: Environmental > Aquatic > Freshwater > Lake > Sediment | place: USA: Wyoming | collected... | reverse complement strand
CCTCTCGCTTTATCACGTACGAACACGTGCCAGTGCCTTAACATTCGGAAATGTTAAGGCACTGGACACCGTCGCGCCGCGGACGGCGCTGGCGCTTTCGCGCTGCAGGCTGTCGGGCGTCGTGCGCAGACGTATGCGTACCACCACCCTGCGTGGTTGTGCAGATGCATGCGTGCCAGGCCTGGGAAAAACGAGCCTGGGGAACTATGGGGTCGGTCAGAGCGACATCGCAAGCGGCTGAAAAAGGGCTGGCAAGCCCGGCGAGCAAGGTGCTCGGGTGGAGCTTGCGCAGCACGGCCAGCCTTGTCGCCGGCAAGAGAAGGTTTCACCAGCCGCGCGCGCGGAGCGGAGACCGTTACCCCAAGGCCCCAGGCCTACAAAGCACCCACCCCGAGGCCCGGATCGCAGCGTGAGATTTGCGCGGGCTCAAGGGGTTATAGGAGAATAGCATAGGCGTGTCGAGACGGGAAAAGGAGGGTCCATGCACAAGGTCGCCGTGATAGGTGCGGGACAGGTGGGTTCCACGACGGCCATGCGCCTGGCCGAGCAGGGTGAAGCCGATGTGGCGCTCATCGACATCTACGGCGAGCTGGCGCAGGGCAAGGCCCTGGATATCTCTCAATCCCTGCCGCTCACCTCGTCATCTGCCAGGGTAGTGGGGGGAAGCGAATACGGACTGGCCGCGGGTAGCGATATCGCGGTGATGACGGCGGGATTCCCCCGCGAGCCCGGCATGTCCAGGTCGGACCTGTTGGAGAAGAACGCGTCGGTGGTCAAAGAGGTGGTCGAAGCCCTGCAGGAGGAGGCGCCGGACTGCGTACTGATCATGGTCACCAACCCCCTTGACGAGATGTCCCACCTGGCCTGGAGGATCACGGGGTGGGACCGGCACAGGGTGATGGGTATGGCCGGGCTGCTGGACGGTTCGCGCCTGGCTTATTTCGCCGCCAGCGAACTGGATGTCCCCCCCGGCCAGGTGCTGCCCATGGTCCTGGGCAGCCATGGTGACGCCATGCTTCCCCTGGCCCGCTTTACTGCGGTGGCCGGAGTCCCGCTGAGCGAACTCCTCCCCGCCGAGAGGCTGCGGGAGCTGGAGGAACGGACCAGGGACGGGGGAGCGGAGATAGTGTCGCTGCTCAAGAAGGGCAGCGCCTATTACGCCCCCTCGGCATGTGTGGCCCGCATGGTCCATGCCGTCCTGGCGGACGAAGGTTACCAGGTCACCGCCAGCGTGCGGCTGCAGGGAGAATATGGCTTGGAGGAAGTGTTCCTGGGGGTACCGGTGGTCCTGGGACGGGGAGGTTGGAAGAGCATAGTGGAGCTGGAACTCCTCCCGGCGGAGCGCGAAGGGCTGGAGGCATGCGCCCGCATGATCAAGGAGAGGATGGACGAGCTGGATGAGTGGCTCGAGGGTATTCGCGCCTGAGGAGATCTCCACCGCGGTGGAGGAGCTGGCCTTGCGGGCCAGCATCGACCTTCCGCGGGACGTGGAGGATGCGCTGCTGCGCGCGGCGGAGACCGAGTCAAGACCCCTGGCGCGCTACGCCCTGAAGATGCTCGTGGAGAACGCGCGCATAGCACGTCGGGAAGGCCTCCCCCTGTGCCAGGACACCGGCATGTTTCACCTCTTTATAGAGCTGGGAGAGAATGCGGCTTTGCCCCACGGTTTCGTCGCGGCTGCGGATGAAGGTCTGCGCACGGCCACGGCGAAGATTCCCTTGAGGTCCTCCCTGGTGGACGACCCGCTCTTCGGCCGCGCCAACCGCGGAGACAACACACCGCTCGTCTTCCACGTGGACGAGGGAGGCCCGGTGGGGGGGGCGCGCCTCACATTGCTGGCCAAGGGAGGGGGGAGCGAGAACGCCACCCGCCTTTTCATGCTCCTGCCCGGTGAGGGTGGGGAGGGCGTAAAGAGAGCGGTGCTGGAGGCGGTACGACTGAAAGGGGCCCAGGCCTGTCCGCCCATCGTGGTGGGAGTAGGAGTCGGGTCCGACGCGTCGGGAGCCATCGAGTTGGCCCTGAAGAGCCTGCTGCGGCCGCTGGGCAGCCGGCACCCGCGCGGGGCGCTGGCGGAACTGGAGGAGGGGATACTCGAGTGCATCAACGCATCGGGCATCGGGGCGGCGGGACTGGGAGGTGACGTGACCGCCCTGGACGTGCACATGGAAGAGGCGCCCGCCCACATCGCCAGCCTGCCCGTGGGAGTCGTCCTGTGCTGCCACTCCCTCCGGCGTTGCACCACAGAGGTATGAGATGGAGTCCAGGGACATAAAGGCCGACAAAGAATGCGTAGATAGGGAAAAGAGCGCCCGCACCTTCCAGCGCACCGAGGATGACCTCCAGATAAAGCCCGCTGCCTACCGCGACCTGCTGCGCAACCGTGACTTCCTCCGACTGTGGGCGGGGCAGATGATCTCTGCCATCGGGGACTGGGTCATCGTGGCCGTCCTCTTCGCCTTCGTAGACCAGATGTCCGGGGGCAAGAGCTACGCCATCAGCCTGATGATGCTGTCCAAGTTCCTCCCGGCGGTCCTGCTCGGATTCCTGGCAGGGATCATCATCGACCGCCTCGACCGCAAGCGCACCCTTATCCTGTGCGACTTGAGCCGGGCCGCCCTGGTGCTCGTGCTGCCCTTCGCCACCAACCTGCTCGCCATCTGCATACTGGTATTCATCATGGAGACTTTTTCCATCATCTACGGTCCAGCCAAGGATGCGAGCATCCCCGACCTGGTGGAGCCGGACCAGCTGACCAACGCCAACTCCCTGAACATGCTCACCCTCTATGCCTCCATGGCCTTCGGCACCGCCATCGCGGGGACCGTCATCGGCCTGTTCGCGTGGCTGGGACGGGTCAACCCTGAGTTCATGGGAAGATACGTCGATCCGAACAAGGCTGCCTTCGTAGTCGACTCCCTCACCTTTATCATCTCCGCCTGGCTCATCTATCACATCAGCTTCAAGAGGCGCTCCAGGGAGGAGAGGGTGCGCATGTCCACCAGCCAGGTGAAGCAGGACTTCAAGGAGGGGTTCGATTACCTGCGGCACAATCCGCTGACCCGCATCATCCTCATCCTCACCCTTACCTGCTTCCTCGGCGGCGGCACCATCTACGTGCTCACGGTGGGCTTCGTAAAGTACGTCCTCGGGGGGAGCAACGCGAGCTTCATGTACGTCCTGACCACGCTGCTCTTCGGGATGATGGGTGGCTCCATCCTGGCCGGGGTGCTCAAGGACCGCATCCGCAAGGAGAGGATACTGGGCCTGGCCATCACCTGCTTCGGTGCCGGGGTGCTCGTCTTCTCCCTGCTCACGGTGACCTGGCTCTCGTTCATCGTGGTCTTCGCTGGGGGGACCTGCATGGGATACGCTATCGTAGGCATGGTCACCCTCCTGCACGAGACCCTGGAGGAGGAGTTCCGCGGCCGTGCCTTTGCCACCATCCAGGTGACAATGCGCGCCTCGATATTTCTCTCCATCATGCTGGCGGGTCCCCTGGCGGACCTCATAACGGGGCTGGGCCGCAAGCTGGGCTTCGACCCCATATCCTTCGGGTTCATCCGGGTGGGCGGCTCTTTCCAGGGGGACATCGACAGCAGCGTGGTCAATTTCCAGTATCTGCTCAACGGGCCTCAGATCATCCTCTTCTTGGGGGGCATCGTCATCCTGCTGGCCGGGCTCTACGGCCAACGCTCCCTCCATCATTACTTCGGCTGGGACATCCACGACAAGATCTTCAATAGGAAGCGGGCAGCGGAGGAGGACGTGGTCTGCGAGCCGGGGGAGGAGACCGCTGTCCGCGGCGAGGCCGCAGCTGTGACAGAGACTAGCGCGGAGAGAGTGGTGGAAGAGATGGCATACTTGTCAGAGGCGGAACAGGCACTGGAGGAGGAGCTGATCCGGAGGGGATCGAGCGAGGATAAAGTGGATACGGGTGTAAACGGGAATGAGCGGGAAGACGAAGGGGGCACCCCGGGTGGGGAAGAAGAAAAGGCCTGAGGGCGGCGGAGAGACTGAGGGAAGGAGGGTCAACCTGCCTCTGACCCGGGAGATACGCGATGGGTTGAGGGCTGGGGACTGCCTGCTGCTTTCGGGAACATTGATAACCGCCCGGGACCAGGCACACCGCAGACTGGTGGAGGCGCTGGAGAAGGGAGAGCCACTGCCGGTAGAGCTGCGTGACGCGTCCGTTTACTACGCCGGACCCAGCCCGGCACCGAGGGGAAAACCGGCAGGTTCGGTTGGCCCCACCACCGCTTCCCGCATGGACCCCTACACGCCCCGGCTGGCCGCAGAAGGAGTGGCGGCCTTCATAGGTAAAGGCCCGCGCTCTCCGGAGGTGCGTCGCGCCCTGCGCGAACACGGCTCCCTCTACCTGGTAGGGGTGGGTGGAGCGGCGGCCCTGCTCGGCTCGAGGGTCCGCGCCATAAGAGCCGTCGCCTACCAGGAACTCGGCCCGGAGGCGATCTACGAGCTGGAGGTGGAGGACTTCCCGGTCGTAGTCGGATACGACCTGTCTGGCGGTGATGTGTTCTCCCACCTAGGGTCAGGTCTCAAAACTTGAACTTTCAATGGTTTTGCGCGTGGCTTGTCTGCGCTGGAAAGTTAAAGTTTTGAGGCCTGACCCCAAAGTGTTTCTTTGGCTTGTCTGCGCTGGCCCCCGTGACGGTGGGCATGGTGTACTATAGTAATGCTTGTTTCAGAAATCGAGGAGAGAGGGTATCATGCCGGACCGCAAGGAGCACGCAAAGGGAAGCAAAGGAAAGAGCCTGTTCGTCACCTTCGAGGGCGTGGAGGGTTCCGGGAAGACCACCCAGATAAACATGCTGCACGCCCATCTCCTGCGCAAGAAAGTGGATGTCGTGGCCACGCAGGAGCCGGGAGGGACGAGCATAGGAGAGGAGATACGCCGCATCCTCCTCAACCCGGCCCACAAAGAGATGCATCCCATGACCGAGACCATCCTCTATGCGGCGGACCGGTCCCAGCATTTCTACGAGGTCATCAAGCCGGCCCTGGATGCGGGCAAGGTGGTCATCTGCGACCGTTACATCGATTCCACCCTTGCCTACCAGGGAGTGGCGCGCAGGATCGGTATGGAGGGGGTTCAGAACCTGAACGAATGGATCACCGACAACCTCTATCCCGACATCACCTTCCTGCTGGACATACCCTACCGCGTAGGGCTCAAGCGCCTGCAGGAGAGGAAGAGGGGACTCGACCGCATGGAAGGCGAGGTGCAGGCCTTCCACGAGCAGGTGCAGGAGGCTTACAAGACCCTGGCGAAGTTCTTCCCGCAGCGTTTCTTTATCCTCAACGGGGTGGACAAGCCCGAGAACATCCACCACGTTGTAATGCAGGAAGTGACGCAGTTATTGGGCTGATCGTCCCGCGGGCTGCATGCGGGCGAGTTGCGACGGCAGGATTCACGTCTATCCACATACCCCGTGTCATATCGCCGTACTCTGGTAAAGGAGGAGGGTGAAGACGAACGAGATCGACTGTAGCGGCTGGGAAGAGATATACGGCCAGGAAAGAGCCGTAGGCTTCCTCAAGGAGGCCCTGAAACGGGGCGAGGTGCCTCATGCCCTGGTGTTTACCGGCCCCAGGGGGGTGGGGAAATACAGCACCGCCCTGCTCTTCGCAGCCGCGCTCTTCTGCCCCTCGGGGGAGCCGGACGCATGCGCCGCCTGCCTCAAGGTGGCCAGGGGAGTACATCCCGACCTGCACCTGGTGGAGGCCGAAGGCAACCAGATCCTTATCGGCCAGATGCGCGACCTCGAGGGAGACCTGAACATCAAGCCGAAGGAATCCAGGCGAAAGGTGGCGATCATCGACGAGGCGGAGACGATGAACCAGGAAGCCGCCAACGCCTTCCTCAAGACCCTCGAGGAACCGCCACCCGAGACCTACATCATCCTGGTGGTGGAGAGCAGGGAGGCGCTGCTCTCCACGGTGGCCTCCCGCTGCCACGAGGTGCGTTTCTCGGCCCTGGGCAAGCGGGATATAGAGGAGTTCCTGATGGGAAAGGAAGGCCTGGACAAGGCCGAGGCGGAGAGGCTCGCCCGCCTCAGCGGCGGCATCTTCGGCCGCGCCCTGCTCTGGGCCCGCAATCCCGACCTGGCGGCACACTGGAACCGGGGGGTGGAACTGGCGGCTTCCCTGCGCAGGTCCTCCCTGTTGTCCATGCTCGAACAGGTGGCGGAGGAGCGGGAACGGCTGGAGGATGCCGCGGCTCCCGCTGAAGAGAACAACAGCCTCGAGGCTTATGTGAAGGCCATGGATAAGCGCAGCGGGGAGCAACTGCGCAAGCGTTGGGAGAAGAGGGAGAAGAGGGAGGCCGTGAAGATGAGGCGCCAGGCGGCGCTTGATCTTTTCGATGGCATGAGCTCCTTTTACCGGGATATAATGCTTTTAAACTTGACGGAGGAAGAGGGAAGGGCTCCCGCCGGGGCTCCCCTGCTGAACCTGGAGTGGAAAGAGGAGCTGGAGAGGGAAGCCCTTCATACCGGGACCGGGGAGTCGATGCGCCGCCTGGGGGCGCTACAGAAAGCGAGGAAAGCCCTGGAGGCCAACGTGGACGTAGGCCTGTTGTTGGACAGCCTGGTCCTGGAGCTGAAGGGCGTGAAGGGATAAGCCGGCGCCTCGAGCGCCGCAGGAGGAGATAAGATGGCCGTAGTGGTCGGAGTGAGCATGAGAAAGGGATGCAAGGTCGCCTATTTCGATCCCGACCGGCTCTCCCTGCGCACGGGTGACGAGGTCATCGTCCCCACATCCAAGGGAGTGGAGTTCGGGGTGGTCACGTCGCCGGCGCGGGAGATACCGGATACCAGCATGCCCGGGGAGCTGAAAAAGGTGGTGCGGCGCGCCACAGACCGGGACCGCCAGCAGAGGGAGCGCAACGAGATCCGCCGCGACCGGGCGTTTCGCAAGTGCCAGGAGCTGATCGTCAAACACCAGCTTCCCATGAAGCTCATCGACATCGATTACGTCTTTGACGGCAGCTCCATAACCTTCTACTTCACCGCCGAGGGCCGGGTGGACTTCCGGGTCCTGGTGCGCGACCTCGCCTCCGCCCTGAAGACGCGCATAGAGCTGCGCCAGATCGGGGTGCGCGACGAGGCCAAGATGATCGGGGGACTGGGCCCCTGCGGCCGCACCCTGTGCTGCGCGCTGTTCCTGGAGGAGTTTTACCCCATATCCATCCGCATGGCCAAGGAGCAGCACCTGCCCCTGAACCCTGCCAAGATATCCGGGGTCTGCGGGCGCCTTATGTGCTGCCTCCGCTACGAGCAGGACTCCTACCGCCGCTTCATGGTCTGGGTGCCGGGCGTGGGGGAGACAGTGGTGACGGAACGCGGCGAGGCGAGGGTGGTCGCACACGACGTGATGAGCGAGAAAGTGACCCTGGAGCTGGAGGGTGGGGAGAAGTTCACCCTCCCGGCTTCCTATTTCGGCCCCGAGCCGGCGGAAGTGGAGATAGAGATCGAAGAGTCCGAAGACGAGATCGTGGAAGACACGGACATGGAGCTGGACGAGGACCTGGAGTGAGGGGAGCGTGCACGGCCTCCCCTAGGTGACCACATCTCATCGACATCGTCCCTGCTAGTGTGCTATATATTGTTACTATCCCGGCGGTTTACGCAACGAGAGACCGTAGAGGAAAGTAAGCAGGAAGATTATGGTAGAGGTCAGATTCCACAGCCTGGGAGGCCAGGGTGCCGTCACCCTCATCAACATGCTTGCCCAGGCCGGGGACCTGGTGGGGAGGCACGTACAGGCGTTCCCCTTCTTCGGCGCGGAGCGGCGAGGCGCTCCCGTGATGTGTTTTCTGCGCATGGACGATAAGTCCATCGACTTGCGCAGCCAGATCTACCGGCCCGACTTCCTGGTGATCATGAGCCCCTCCCAGGTGGACGCGGGCATAGCGGAGGGTACCAAGGATAGTACGGTCCTCCTGGTCAACATGAAGGAGGAGGAGGCGAAAGGTCGCCTGGCCAACCTTCCCTTCACGGCCTATGCCGTGGACGGCACCTCCATCGCTATGGAGCTGGGTATGGAAGTGGAGGGCATGCCGGTGGTGAACATCGCCTTCCTGGGGGCGGTGTCCTTCGTCACCGAGCTGGTCCCGCTGGAGGCGGTGACCGATGTGCTCAAGGAGAACATGCCGCCCGCGCGGCTGGAGGCGAGCATGGAGGCGGCCAGGCGCGGTTTCACCTCCGTAGTGGAGATAAAGAAGGCGCCGGCCAAGCGGGAGAAGAAGAGCGCTGCGGGCTAGAAGAGCCGGCGTGAGCCTGGTGGTCGGGTCGGAAGGAAAGAAGGCAGATGCCTAAACGGAAGAAGAAAGAGGAAGAAGAGGAGATCGGGTTCATAACCACTATCTCCGTCCCCCGCGAGGGAAGCGTTGGCTTGACGGGGAGCTGGAGGGTCTTCATGCCCGTGCTCGACGAGGAGAAGTGCAACAAGTGCCTCCTGTGCTGGATCTATTGTCCAGAGGCCTGCATAACCAAGGATATAAAGATAAACTACGACTACTGCAAGGGCTGCGGCATCTGCGCCGAGGAGTGCCCGCGCAAGGCCGTGACCATGATCAAAGAGGAAAAGAATGAGACTGGTTGAGACCGGAAACCACGTAGCAGCCTGGGGCGCGCGCCTGGCGCGCGTAGAGGTGGTCTCCGCCTACCCCATCACCCCCCAGACCCAGGTGATCGAGGAGATATCACGCTTCATCGACGAGGGTGAGATGGACTGCGAATACATCCCGGTGGAGAGCGAGCACAGCGCCATGGCCGCCATGATCGGCTCCGCGGCCATGGGGGTGCGGTCCTTCTCCGCGACGTCCGCGCACGGCCTGCTCTACATGCACGAGCTGTTGCATTGGGCGGCGGGCATCCGCCTGCCCATGGTCATGGTCAACGTGAACCGGGCCCTGGGGCCGGGTTGGAACATCTGGTGCGACCACCAGGACACCATCGCGGCGCGGGACACCGGCTGGATACAGCTCTACTGCGCGTCTCACCAGGAGATCCTGGACACCACCATCCAGGCCTTTCGCATCACGGAGGACCCCAAGGTCATCCTGCCGGTGATGGTCTGCTACGATGCCATCTTCCTGTCCCATAACTACATGCAGGTGGAGATCCCGGACCAGGAGACGGTGGACCGCTTCCTGCCTCCCTTCCGCTCGCTGTGGAAGCTGGACCTGGACTACCCGCTCACCCACGGTGCGGTCATCTACCCGGACGACTACGAAGAGGTGCGCTACTCCATGTTCCAGGGCCTGGACAACGCGCGCGAAGCGATCAAGGCAGCCGCGGCGGAATACCGCGACGTGGTAGGGAGTTTCCACGGCGACATGGTCGAGACCTACCGCATGGAGGATGCCGAGTGCGCCCTGGTGGCCATGGGCAGCATGGCTTCGGAGGCGAAGGTGGCGGTGGACGAGTTGCGCGAGCGGGGATACCGCTGCGGAGTGGTGCGCGTGCGCTCCTACCGTCCCTTCCCCAGGGAGGAACTCAGGGAGTTGCTCACGCCTCTGCGCGCGGTGATGGTCATCGACCGCAGCGTGTCCTTCGGCTTGGAAGGCCCCTTGTTCTCGGAGGTAAAGGCGGTCATCTATGGCCACAGCGACGCCGAGGTGTACGACATCATCACCGGCCTGGGAGGGCGCGACGTCACCTACGAGCTGATGGTCGAGAACACGGAGGCCGCCCTGAAGGGCAGGCTCGAGCAGGAGACGAGATGGCCGACGGTGCGCCTGAACGAGCACCATCTGGTGATGAAGAAAGGGCTGGAGGAATACTGGAAAAAGGAGGGAGTGCGATGAGGCTGCGCGACTTCCCCGAGGACGAGGTCTTCCTGCAGGGGAGCGCCGCATGCCAGGGCTGCCCGGGCAGCGCCGCCATACGCGTCGCATTCAAGGCACTGGGCCGCAAAACCATCCTGGCGGTCATCGCTTCCTGCACCTCGGTGTTCCAGAGCCCGTTCCCCCTGTCGGCCCTGGACGTCCCCACCATCAACATGGCTTTCGCCACCGGGGGCGCGGTAGCCTCGGGCATCACCGCCGCCGCCGACCGTCTGGTGGCGAGGGGCGAGTTCGAGGAGAAGCCCACCATCCTGGTGTGGGCGGGAGACGGTGGCACCTACGACATCGGCATCCAGGCTCTCTCCGGGGCGGCGGAGCGAGACGCCGACTTCATCTACGTCTGCTACAACAACGAGGCCTACTCCAATACCGGGACGCAGCGCAGCGGAGCGACCCCTTACGCCGCCTGGACCACCAACACCACCAAGGGCAAGGAGGAGTGGCGTAAGGACATCCCCCAGATCATGGTGGCACATGGTGTCCCCTACGTGGCCACCGCCTCTTTGGCCTACCCCACGGATATGTACAACAAGTTCGCCAAGGCCAAGGAGATCAAGGGCACGCGCTACATCGAGATCCAGGCACCCTGCCCGCCGGGCTGGAAATTCCCTTCCAGCCACACCATAAAGGTCGCCCGCCTGGCGGTGCAGACCGGCATGTGGATGCTCTACGAGCACGAAGGCGGAAAGACCACCTATACCGCCGGGACCCAGCGCATCATCCAGGGCCAGTCCAAGCTGGTACCGGTGGAGGAGTACCTCAAGGAACAGGGAAGGTTCCGCCATCTCTTCTCGCCCGAAAGGGACGAGGTGAAGATAGCGGAGATCCAGGGGCGCATGAGTCACATCTTCGAGACCCTGCAGTTCACCCACAAGATGAAAGAACACATCATGGACATCGAGCTGGCCCCACCCCGCTAAGGCCAGCCGTCCACATGGGGTCAGCCGTTCAATCGACACACAGGGCCGGGTGTCCACACGCAGTCATCCATCCATTGAAAAAGCGTAAAGCTAGTCGGGTTGTGGGAGTCACCATCGAAGACGCTGGAGTCAGCAGTGGTGACCTTATAAGCATGGAGGTTGCGACACCGATGTTATACGGGAAGTTTGGGAGCGACAGCTGGGAAGCCTCGATCCTTGGTTTCGGATGTATGCGACTGCCGACGAGCGATGGTATCCCCATCAGCGAGAACATAAAAGAGGAAGAGGCGATAGATATGATCCGCCACGCCGTGGATCATGGCGTCAATTACATCGATACCGCGTACACCTATCACAACGGCAGAAGCGAGGTCGTGTTGGGGCGGGCGCTGCGGGATGGATACCGGGGAAAGGTCAGGATAGCCACCAAGTCACCGGTGTGGATGGTGGAGACGGCCGACGACTTCGAGCGCTATCTGGAAGAACAGCTGGAAAGGCTGCAGGTGCAGCCTGTTGACTACTATCTCTTTCACGGCCTGAACAAGAAAAGGTGGCACGATATCCAGGACCTCGGACTGCTCAAGCGGGCTGAATCCGCCGTGGATGACGGCAGGATAAGGCATATAGGGTTCTCTTTCCACGACGTCTATGCATCTTTCCAGGAGATCATCGACGGCTACGACGGGTGGTCGCTATGCCAGATACAGTACAACTATATGGACACGGAGAGCCAGGCCGGGACGCAGGGGTTGAGATATGCCGCGTCTAAAGGGATCGCGGTGGTGGTGATGGAGCCACTGCTGGGAGGCAACCTGGCGAATCCCCCACGGGAGATACGACAGATCTTCGAGGATTATGGGGAACGGCGTTCTCCCACAGAGTGGGCGCTGCAGTGGATATGGGACCAGCCGGAGGTCTCGGTGGTGCTGAGCGGGATGAGCACCATGCAACAGCTCGAGGAGAACATCCTCACGGCAGACAATGCGGCCGCACACTCTCTGGGAGAAAAGGAGCTGCAGCTCATCGCGCGGGTGCGCGAGAGGTTCGAGGAAAGGGCGGGCATCCCGTGCACGAGGTGCGGCTATTGCCTGCCGTGCCCGCAAGGCGTCGATATCCCGGCCAACTTCGGGCTCTATAACGATGGCCTGATGTACGACGACCTGCTGGTCCCGCGGTTCCGGTATTTTCGTTTCTTCACCGAGACGGAACGCGCGAGTGCCTGCAACGGGTGCGGGGAATGCGAGGAGAAATGCCCGCAGGATATCGTGATAAGCGAACTCATGCCCGGGGTCCACGCGGTGCTGGGGGAGGGCAAGCCGTATCCGGAAAAGGGCACGGGCTGAGCGGCCCCGAACTCACGCCCACAGGCCTTTTGACGTATAATCTAATATTGCGAATACGGCGCCGACGTAGCTCAGCAGGTAGAGCAGCTCACTCGTAATGAGCAGGTCAGCGGTTCGAGTCCGCTCGTCGGCTCCATTAAATAAGCAGGTC
>Ga0315295_10004188_pt1 | contig 12280 bp, 12 predicted proteins | sample YL17G14_0_MG_FD_204453 | JGI IMG/M metagenome (GOLD analysis project Ga0315295, IMG submission 204453) | Sediment microbial communities from Yellowstone Lake, YNP, Wyoming, USA - YL17G14_0 | ecosystem: Environmental > Aquatic > Freshwater > Lake > Sediment | place: USA: Wyoming | collected... | reverse complement strand
TGCGGATGGTTGGAGAGCGATTGAAAAGTTCTGTAGCGATTCAAAAGCGGTGAAAAAGGAGCGTCTCGACACCCTCCTCGTTACTCGAGGGATCGTTCAAAGCAGGGAAAAGGCGAAGGCCTTGATTGCGGCCGGAAAGGTGCTTGTCGGGAACCTGAAGACGGATAAGGCTGGAACCCAAGTTGAGGCCGATGCCGACATTCAATTGATAGGAGATGGGTTACCCTATGTGAGCCGGGGGGGGCTCAAATTGGAAGGGGCCCTTCAGGCCTTTGGTGTGGATCCCAAGGGGAGGGTGGTCATGGATGTGGGGGCCTCCACAGGAGGATTTACAGACTGCGTCCTCCAGCGGGGAGCCCAAAAGGTTTACGCCGTGGATGTGGGGTACGGGCAGTTAGCCTGGGATCTCCGGGTCGACCCGAGGGTGGTCAATCTGGAGAGAACCAATATACGCTATCTCCCACGGGAAGCCATTGAGAAGGAGGGGGTTGACCTCATTCTGATCGATACCTCTTTCATTTCGATCGAAAAATTTCTTCCCCACCTTCTTGGGTTCCTGAAAGAGGGAGGAACCCTGATCGGCCTGATCAAGCCTCAGTTTGAAGTGGGCAAGGGAGAGGTCGGTAAAGGAGGCGTGGTCAAAGACCCGGTTCAGCATCAAAAGGTCATCGATCGCATCTCAGCGTTTAGCAAGGATCTGGGATTGAATGTCCTGGGTGTCGTCGAATCTCCTCTACTTGGCCCTAAGGGAAACAAGGAATTTTTTATCCACTTAAAGAAAAGTCAATGCATATTGAAAAGTTAGCATTGTAAAATTAGCAATGAGAGGCTGGGATAATCAATGCAGATTCAGCAATGGAAAACCAGTTTCCGCTTAATGACGCATTTATCCCGTGTAGTTCGCTGCTAATTGTCAATTTTGCATTGCTAATTTTGCATTGATTATTGATAGGGAGAATGGGAACCCCAAAAGAACCTCAACCTGCAAGACTCTTCATGAGTTTGATCGTCCGAGGAGAGGATATCCTCCGTCAGGGGTTAGAGGAACTCGGTTTTCTTTTTGGAGAGGTTGATGTTATGAGTGAACGGTTTCCGTTTCATTTAACGGATTATTATGCGAAGGAGATGGGCTTCCCTCTCTTCCGACACTTCGCTGCCTTTAAAGACCTGATTCCGATTCCCAGACTACCCGAGATTAAACGGACGACCAATCGCCTGGAGGAAAAGCTGGCCACCCCCGAGGGAAATCGACGGATCAATATCGATCCGGGATACCTCTCCCTCCCGCATGTGGTTCTTGCAACCACAAAGGGATACACCCACCGGCCCTACCTCCGGGATGGTATTTATGCCGATCTCACACTGATTTACCGGAAGAGGTCCTTCCATGCCCTGGAATGGACTTATCCGGATTACCGGCAAGAAGAGGTGATCCATCTCTTCAACCGACTTCGGGAAAAATACAGGGAAGACTTGAAAGAAGGAGCCGCAGCACAATGTTGAAATCCATGACAGGTTTTGGAAGGGGAGAAGGGGAGACAACCCTTGGGAGGATGGTGGTAGAGTGCCGTTCCATCAATCATCGTTACAGCGATATCAATCTGAAATTGCCGAAACGGTTCAACCCCCTTGAGGCGAGGATCAAAGAGATCGTTCGGTCCGAGGTGTCAAGGGGAAGGGTCGATCTCACGTTAAGACTCGATACAACCCAAGAGGGAAAGGTCCAGTTCGATGTCGACTTTCCTCTGGCCGACCAGTATTACAAGGTCCTTCAGCAGCTTAAAGAAAGATACGAGATGCAGGGAGAGATTACGCTGGACCTCCTGGCGGGTGCAAAAGATTTGATCCTTGCAAAGGAAGCTGTGGAGGAGGTGGAACCCTATTGGCAAGAGATGGTTCCGATTCTGAAGCAGTCTTTGAGAGAAATGGACCGTATGAAGAGGATGGAAGGGGAATCCCTCGGGAGAGACCTCGGTCAGCGCATGGACCGGATTTCACAGACCTTCGAGGACATTCGGGTCCGCTTCGCCTCTTCTCAAAAGGCCTATCAGGAACGGTTCAGGGAGAGACTTCAAACACTCCTTGCGGGGACCGAATTGGACCCCTCCCGCTTCCAGCAGGAGGTGGCCTTCTGGGTCGAACGGACAGACATCACAGAGGAGATGGTCCGGGCAGAAAGCCATCTCAAACAGTTCGGATCCTTGTTCGGGAGTCAGGACCCTGTGGGCCGGAAGATGGATTTTCTTCTTCAGGAGATTCATCGCGAGGCCAATACCATCGGTTCGAAAGCGAATGATGCGGAGATTTCCCAGAAAGTGGTTGACATCAAGAGTGAGCTTGAAAAGATACGGGAACAGGTCCAAAATATTGAATGAGGGGAAGCCTGTGGGACCAGGGGGCCATTTCAGAGATCGGGGAAGCGGACTTGTCTTTATTCTTTCGGCGCCTTCGGGCGCCGGAAAGACAACGCTGATCAAGAAGGTGATGGAGCAACTGGGGGGGTTACAGTTTTCCATTTCCTATACCACGCGTTCACCCCGAACCAATGAAGAAGAAGGAAAGGACTACTATTTTGTGACGCCTTCCACCTTTCAGCAAATGGTGGAACGTGGGGCGTTTCTGGAATGGGCTGAAGTGCTTGGAAATCACTACGGAACGGCCATGCCCAACCTTGAAGAATTGGGGTTGCAAGGGAGGGATCTTATTTTGGATATTGATATTCAAGGCGCTCAGAAAGTTCTCCGGCAGATCGGACAGGCCGTTTCAATCTTCATCCTTCCGCCCTCCCCTGAAGTTCTCAAGGAACGGCTGTTGCGAAGGGGGCTCGATGCGTCTCACGTCATCGAGCGACGCCTTGCCAATGCAAAGAAAGAGATTGGAGAGGCTCATCGGTATCATTATGTGATTCTGAACGAGACGCTGCAAGAGGCGGTTGAGACGCTGAAGGCCATTATCATTGCTGAGCGGTGTCGGAAAGATAAGAGTTCAATCTTCGATAGAAAAATGAAGGAATGGGAGAACACTGATGGCAAGAATCACTGTTGAAGACTGTTTGAAAAGAGTGGATAGCCGGTTTGAACTGGTCATCCTCGCAGGGAGAAGGGCAAAGATGATCGTGAAGGGAGCCAAACCCCTCGTCGAGAGAAACAATCGGCCCATCGTATCCGCCCTCCGGGAGATTGCTGCGGGTAAGGTAAAATTCGTGCAGCCCGGGCGGAAGGGACTGCCAGACCTTCCTTCGGATGAAGCATAGACCTGCGCCTTTCGATCGGAAATAGACCCTTCCCAAGGTCCTGAGACGAACAGGGATACGGGTGCGTCTTCTCCTTCCTTGTTTTGACCTGAGGCCCATGTTATCATTTTTTTATGTTAAAAGAGTGAGTTATCGAGAAGGAAAGGATGAAGGAAAGTGGAGAAGAATGGTTATCAGAAACGGGTGAGAGAGATTTATGGGTTGATCCATGACCATCTCTATTTCAATCGCCCGGATCTCGAAATTAAGGGAGAAAAATACAATTCTGCGATTCTCTTGAGTCTCTTGACCGCTCTAAAGCAGGGGAAAGAACTGATCATTGGTGAACCCGGACTTGGCAAGACCACCTCGGCTGAGTTTATCTGTTCGCTCATCTATCAATTTCCCCTCGGTGTGATTTGGGCCAGCGAGGTCTCGGGCCATCCTGAACAGACGGAGGAAAAGATCATCGGCCGTCCCGACCTGGGGAAGCTGAACCAGGGAGAAGAGGATGTGGTATGGACCAATTTTACCCAAATCCCGGCCAAGATCGTCGATGAGATCAATCGCCTTCCTGAGACAAAACAGAGCATGATCCTCGATGGGGTCGACCGGGGAAACTGGGAGTACCTTAATGAGATGATCATCAATGAGGAATACTGCTTGTTTGCCACCGCCAACTACCAGGATGGAGGAACGAATACGATCATCGCTCCCCTGGTGGACCGGTTCGATGTCATGATCGAATCAAAATACCCGGGTGCCAATCTCTCTTTTCAAGTCGGGAAAAACAACCGGAAAGATCACCTCCTGAGACATCCCAAGACCGAGAAAGAGTTCCATCGTCTCTTTAAATCCAAAATCGCCTACGAGAAGAAAGTGGACAAGATGGAAGAGCTCTGCAATGCCTTTGGCGAATTTGTTCAGGAGGCACTGGGGGTCCGGCCCCTCCAGAAACAGGATCGAGATCAGATCCGGGCAGAGATGGAGGATATCGGCTTTGATCTGGATGCGAGCGCCTTTACGCGGATGCTCCTCGCTGAATTCTCCTTTTGCGAACGGTATGGCCAGAAGCGGTCGGTGGAAACCTGTGAGGAAGGCTGCCATTTCTCCGGATATCTCTGTCATGATATCAAGAACTGTGCCTCGAACCGGTTACCGACTTCAATCAGGCAGTATGCTCAAGGACTGGCATGGTTCTTACAGGATTCGGAGATTGATCTCGAACATGTCAAATCCGTGATCCCTTATACGCTGGCGCATCGGGTTCAATGGAGAGATCAGGTCCTCTCACAAAAGGAACGGGCAAGGCGAGATGACCCCTTTCCCATCTATCTCGTTAAGGAGGCCGTCAGAGTCGTCCTGCAGAGATACCGGGAACAGAGCGACCATCTCAAAGATGCCTTAGCCGTGGGTTCGAGAATCTTTCAAGGGGAATCCTTGGAACCCCTGGATGGAGACCACCCTCTCTATCAAGAGATCAAAAAGGATCTCGAAGGGCGCAAGTCCTAAGTCAGCCTCTCCCCAAGATCGGACCAATGAAGCCAGGACGATTTTAGGTGAAAATGTCGATAGGATGAAACCCATATCCCTTCAGACGAAAGAGCCTTCAGAGACCTCGGGTCATAAAGAACCGAGGTTCAAGAATCCCTTCGAGGAATTTGGGACCTATGCCCTTCCCCAAAAGGATATCCCGCTCGACAGTATTGTCCGATCAACAGAAGTCGTGATGGACCAAATCCGCAGGGGATATGAGAAACTCCTGGAAGAAGAGGCAAAAGAACTCGTCTGGATGGTTCAGTACAACACGATTATCAAGGCCTATGAGGTTGCAGAACGCTATGTCAGGGAGATCGAGTACAGTGCAGAGGATATTGAAGATTTCTGTTTTGCCTTGGAAAACACCCGGAAGATTCCCTACCTGATCCCCGGACCCGCTGGGCTCTATATCTCTGCCCTGTGTAATTATGCCTCCGAGGAAGAGATTTTGTTGAAACTTTCAGAACTGAAGACGGAGATCAATCTCTTGGGGTTTCGCCTTTCGAAGGGGAAGCGGCTGCTGATCGAGGGGGACACGGGTGATTTTACAGGAATTGGAGTAGAGGGAGGCGAACTGATCGTTGAGGGAAATGCCAAAAATTGGACGGGTGCAGGGATGCGGAGTGGCAAAATCCTGGTCCGTAAGAATATTGGTCTCCATACGGGCGAATGGATGATGGGAGGAGAGATCTTTGTTGGCGGGCGCGTCCGAGGCCTCGGAAATATTGTTGAGGGAAAGGTGTACGAGAGGGAGAAACTGATCTATCCGGGAAAGGCCCGGAGTCCCAACCTCAATTATTGAATATTAGAATCAAAGGATAGGCAGCCGTTTCGAGAAATGGACTCAGAAAGAAACCGTCAAAAAGAGATTGTTGAAAAGATTTGGCCGCGAGTGAAAAGGAAGCATCTTTTTCCTGAAATGCCCACCCCCCGAATTAGAGCAGAGCCTGATTTTCCAGAGGAAGGGACAGGAGAAGATGAAGGCATCGGGCTCGAGATGAAGGAGAGGCAGATGATCCTCAGTTCTGCTTTCTTGTCCAAACTGAGCGATCGAATCACCGAGGAACAGGCCATCGAAGCCCTCCTGGACCATGGGATCACCCATTATACCTTCTGCCCCTGGGATTTCCATACCCATGTCCAACTCTATGCCGAGGCCAAAAAAGTGGTCAATGACAATACCTTGGCAAAACGGGTGGCTAACTATTTTATGGATGTGGTAGCAGATACCTACTGTGTCAAAAAGAGAGAGACGGATATCCCCGCATTACGTCGGTCCCTTACCAAAGGGAAGATGGATCAAGTGATTGCCTCCTTATACCAAAGGATCTGGGGAGTCGATCTCGGAATCCCCAGTGCCTCCGGCCGAGGAGAGCATGAAGAGGTGGTTCGACGGCTGGCGCGGATTCCCTATCTCGATCGCTCCAGATGGTTTGATAGCGTTCAGAGGTTTGCAAGATCCGTTAAACCACTGCTTATGGAAGAGCAGGAGGAACAGGAAGGCCAAGAAGGTCAGGGGGGGAAGGGCCAGTCCAATCCTACGGGAGACCATGGCCTTGATCATTATTCCCTCGAGGAAATCGATCAGGGTCTTCGGAACTATGCCCAACAGAACATGAAACTGGCTGAGTTCCGGGAAGTGGTTGAGGATTTCTCGGCGGACCTCAAGGAGGCCGGTTATGGGATGGAAAGGGGCATGGGGCGGGGTCGGGGAACCCCCCTTGATGCGGATGTCCTGTTCTACATGAAACTTGCCGAACATTACTCCCTTCCCCTTCGAAAGATCCCGATGGAGGAGAAGGGGGCCCTGCATCCCCATACCCATTCCCCGTGGGAAGTCGGCTCTCCGATTCAGGACATCGATATCTGGAGCAGCTTCGGCAAGATCATGCCTGGGGTGACGCAGATCTGGAAAAAACGGGAAGGGAAGGGCAGAGGCAAGGTAGAGGGGACCCCGGATTGTCTGATTGCCATTGATTCTTCAGGGAGCATGATCAACCCCCGGAAAAATCTCTCCTATGCAGTGTTGGGTGCGGCCTGTGCAGCTGATGCCTACCTCCGGAATCACTGCAAAGTGGCGGTCTATAATTTTAGTGATGCCCCCATGGGTGGAAAAGATATCCTGGATTATACCCTCCGTCGGGAGGAGGTCTATCGCACCCTGTGCAAGTATTTTGGCGGGGGGACAGCCCTCGACATGGACGACCTGATCCCTCTTATCCTGGGAAGGGAAAACCTCGATCTTTTCATCATCACGGATATGAAGATTACCAACCTCGAAACCCTGATTGGATACTTCGAAAAGATCCAGAATCGTATTACCGCGGTTCATGTCGGAGAGAATCCTTACGCATCGAGATTTGAAAAAGCCATTGGAAATAGAAAAAATATCAATATCTTCACGGTCAAAAAGAAAGAGGATATTCCACACATTGTTCTTGGAAAGATCCTTGAATATTTCAAGGGTTCACCCTGAAATCCTATACTACTCAAACCTGTTTACGACCTTTCCATGATAGGTTATAAAAACTTTTGATTTCTCTAAAATAAAAGGTAAGGATGTTTGAATGAACCAGGAAATCTTAGAGGCCAGACATACCCATCAGGAAATTGTGAGGAAATATAATCTGATTGCATCGGTTTATGATGTTTTCGGGATCTTAATGGAGTCAAAAGCGAGAGAAAGGGCCCTCGATATGGCTGCCATTCGAAATGGCGAAAAGGTCCTTGAAGTGGCCTTCGGAACGGGTCTCAATTTCGTCGAAATCCTGAAGCGGAATCCCAAGGGATGGGTGGATGGGATCGATGTATCGGAGAAGATGTTGGATATGACGGTGAAGAGAATTACGAAGACAGGGCAAAAAAACTATGCCCTCCATCTTGGGGACTGTCGGCGCCTTCCTTTTCCGGATGAAACCTTTGATGTATTGATGAACCAATACCTCCTGGACATTCTTCCCGTGGGGGATTTTATCCCCCTCCTCCGTGAGTTTAACCGGGTCTTGAAGACAGGCGGAAGAATGGTCCTCGTCCACATGACCAAGGGCGAAAAATGGGTGAATCAGATCTACGAAGGGATCTATAGATTGAAGCCGCCCCTTTTGGCGGGATGTCGAGGCGTCTTGGCTCAATCCTTTCTTGAGGAAATTGGGTTCAGGGATTTTCAGCGGGAATTTATTTCTCAGTTTGGATTTCCATCTGAAGTGATCAAAGGATTCAAGCGGTCAAGGGTGAATGAATTAAATTTCTTGGACCGATCAGACCTCGATGGAGAGGGTGAGATGGAGATGATTAAAGGTTAGGCATGTATGATAATGGAATGGATAATAAGATACTTTTGATCAGTAGAATGGAGGTTATCAACCGGTTTTTCACAATAAGAGTGGGAAAGTGATTCAACTCTCGGCAACTATTGTATAAATAGCAAGGGTATCCGTTAAAGGAGGGCCCGAGATGATGCACCACATCCTTTTGTTTTTGATTCTTATTTTCTATGCAAACCTCGCTTTCGGTGAGATCTATAGATGGACCGATGAGCGAGGCGATGTCCATTATACGGACGACTATACGAAGGTTCCCGAGAGGTACCGATCGAATATTAAGAAGATAGAAGATGAGAGAGAAACAGCGCCGGCTAAGAAAGAAATCGATGGCCTCCCAAAGAGCAAAGAAGGTTCTTCAAGGGACCGTTTGGGGAGAGGCGAAGAGTATTGGAAGGCCCGAGTGGAAGAGTTGAAAAACAAGGTTAAAGCATTGCAGGATAAGAATGAGAATCTGAGGTTGAGATACAACGAGTTGACAACAAAGTATAATGATTCGAAGAGTTCTGTCGAAAGAGGCAACCTTCGGGTTGAAAGAGACCAAATCAAGTCCGAAATTGACCAGAATAAGGCCGAGATCGAAACGGCTAAAATCATGTTAGAAAAGAAAATCCCAGAAGAAGCAGATCTATTTGGAGCAAAACCTGAATGGGTTAAATAGTTAAAGATTTTCATTCTGAATAAAAAGGTTTCACCCTGCCGATTATTTTTGAAATCACTTAACCATTCGAAATGTTTAATTATTTTTCAATCTTCGATTTTTTAAGCGTGCAGCCTTCTCTAAAGTACTGACAAATTGCCAAAGGTTTTATTGGAGAATGGAATTGGTATCAATCTTGCTTGTTATCCTTTTTGGGCATTTCCTGTTCAATTCAGGGTGAATATTTGCTCAGGTCGGGTTTTAAGGCATGAATTTCTTCATTTTATTTCACTGGCATTAAATATGCATTGTTATCTTACATGATGGATAAACGGCTGGAAAAGCAGGCATTCAACGGTCATCATGCCCTAAATGATCTCTCCACGCGAAAAAAAATGGGGGTTCTTGCCATCGAGCAGAGGAGGCATCCCCGATACAGCGTTGAGCTGCCGTTAGACTATATTCGCGCTCGCGGGAGAGAAACTTATGGAGGAATTGTTGCAAATGCCAGCGAAGGGGGATTGCTTGTCTACCTGCCGGAGGTGATGCAAATCGGTGACGTGCTGAAAATTGAAATATATTATGCGAACGGATTGGAATTGAATTCCATTAAAGCGGTTGCCAAGGTCGTGTGGTACGATATGGCTGCGAAAGAGAGGTGGGGAGAACACCGGTATGGTCTGCAATTTTTATCGGTCGAAGAGAAAGACCTTGAAAGACTTAAAAACCTATTAAGGGAGGTCGGAAAATAGGATCCACTCTCCTGGGGAGGTTCACTCAACCCTAAAAGCGAAACGGACCAAAGAATCTGATTGATCCCCCTTCTGTTACCCCTCTGTCTACTTATAAAAACTACAGGAACAAAATGTTTTATTGCCACGGAAGCCCGAGTCCGGGGAATTTCCTGCCTTTTTTTCCGATGTTTTGGAGGGGAGAAAAAAAATATGTTGAATTTATCTTAAAAGTTATTTAAAAATAGGGTGTAGCGGCGACGAAGAATGGAGGGAAGACTTCTAAAGAAAGAAGAAGTGGAATACCATGAAAGAAAGGAGGCCTTCCATTAACCCCCATCCAGAGCACTATCGAGTTTTTCTCCTCGGTGTTGGAAAGAATACCGAAGAGGAAAAAAACACCTTCTGTAATCAGCTCTCTGAAAAGCTTGGTATTCCCCACGCCCTCTTAAAAAGAATCGTCGACCATTGCCCCATTATCTTAAAAAAAAATCTGACTTGGCCGAAAGCCCGATCTCTGGCGACAGTCCTCAAATCCTTTGGCGCACAGATTTCGGTGGAAGTCAAGAGGGACCTCCCGCCCATCGCCCTTGAATTTCAGAATTTGGGGTCCCATCTTTTGACCCTTGAATCCTCTTCTCTTGGAAAGAACCAAAGTGGGACCTGGTCCGTGGTGGGCAGGGCGAAGAATGACACCTCCGAATCTTTAAGTGACGTTTGGGTTCTCATCCAGCTCTTCAACGTCCGGGGGGAATTTCTCACCTTTGAGGAAGTCCCTTTGATCCTCAATCCCCTTCCTCCAGGAGAGGTTTCACCCTTTCGAGCGGTTTTCGAGGAAGAAATCCCCATTTACAAGGTATCGATTGCTTTTAAGAATGCGTCAGGGAACCCTCTGTCATCCATAGACCGAAGATCCGTCCAGGAATGGATTAAAATCGAATGGGATGAAGGGGACGAGGCGGCGCTGTCCATCGATCTCTCGATCTCTCCTCGACCGATTCAATTCGAAAAACCAAAAGAGGAGTTGAATATTCAAATGGCGGACCAGCCCCCCGGGGAGCTTCAACCCCCCGAGCTCGAGACTTCAAGGGGTACCCCGGTGGAACCTCAAGAAAAGATCGAACCCATCTTGGACCCGTTTCGGGAGGGATCAGCCCTAAACACCCCCTTCATTCAAAAAGAGGAAGACTCAGCAACCCCGATCACCTTTCCATGGGTGCCCCTCCCTTCAACCCCAGCTCCTCAGATCGATCCCTCCACATTTGAGGAAGCCAGTCGATTGATTCAAGAGATTTCGCTAAAGACGGAAAAGAAAGAAAAGGACTCTTCTTCGCTTCCCTGGATCGAGGAATTCAGAAACTCCATTCAAACCTTTGACCAGAAGTATCCGGACTCTTTTACGGTTTGGTTCGGAGACCCACAGAGTCAAAATATAATGAAGGATCCTTTCCATTCCCTCCTGACCCTTCTCGTCCATGCCCGTTTTGATCAGATGAACGACACAGAAACGGCCCTCCAGAATACGCGACGCGTCTTTCGATTGTTGTCCAAACCCGAGATTGAACTCGATGAGATTCCGGTGCTCGAAGGAACCTTGTTCTTTTCTGGAGAACAATGGCGTGACCTCTTCCACCGGGCTATTTCAAAACTCCAATTGGTTAGCCATGGGATTCTTGAGAAAAGAACGTGGGAGGCCTTCGAGATCGAACGATTGATCCGGGTCATTCCCCATATGAGCGAACGATTGAGCCGGAAAGCGGTTCGTTGGATTTCACAGTTAATCCCACAGAGGGTGCAGATTGACTTTTCAAATCATCCCGTTTGGATCGATGCCAACCTTTACCGAGTGGCCTCTCGATTGGGGATCATCGATCCTCACTTCGATTTTTATCACGCAAAGAATTCAATGGGGGATCTAAAGATTCAAACCTTTGCGAAGGTCGCTTTTCCTGAGGATCCATCGAAGATTGAGACGCCGATGGTTTGGATTGGAAGAAACGAAGCGGAAGGACATTGCCTTCCCCTCTCCCCGAGATGTGAGGAGTGCCTCTTCGAGACATTCTGTCCAAAACTCTATCTCGATTTTGATCCCACAGAGAAGGGGATGGGACGTCACTGAACGGCTCTCGGCTGGAACGAATGAAGACTTCTTTTGCTCACAAGGAAAGACGGAGATTTTCCCGATTACTGATGCATTTACCCCTCGAATATCGAGTCGTAAATGCGCCCTATGCCCATGGAGGAATCGTAGTGAATGCAAGTGAGATGGGGCTTCTTATCCAATCGGTTAAGAACATTCCCATTGACACCAGATTGATGATTGCCGTTCTATTCCCGAGAGGATTCGAGCTGGCCAGTTTTGAGGTCCTCGCCGAGGTGATCTGGAAGGACCTCCATTGGGAGGAGGACTGGGAGGGGTTTCACTATGGATTAAAGTTTATCCAAATTCTGGAGAATGACCGTAGAAAGCTTAAACAGCTTCTGATCGGACGATTTCATCTGGAGGAGATGCCCCAGGTATCCTAAACCTTTTTAAACATCTTTTCCTTCCCCGGGGCCCTGGGAGATAGAGAAAAACGCTATGGAAGAACCCAAAGAAGCAAAACCCCGTTACGGGATTGTCAATTTTGAAAGAAGAAAATATCCACGATTCAGCATCGACCTTCCCATCGAGTATTATCGCGAGAACGCGGAAACGCGGCTATCGGGTCGCGCCGTCAATGCGAGTGAAGGAGGGCTTTTGATCTACCTGCCTGAAAGGGCAGAAATCGGGGAGAGTCTTAGGATTAAGCTCTTTTTCCCTTCCGGTCAGGATTTG
>Ga0315295_10004187_pt1 | contig 12282 bp, 10 predicted proteins | sample YL17G14_0_MG_FD_204453 | JGI IMG/M metagenome (GOLD analysis project Ga0315295, IMG submission 204453) | Sediment microbial communities from Yellowstone Lake, YNP, Wyoming, USA - YL17G14_0 | ecosystem: Environmental > Aquatic > Freshwater > Lake > Sediment | place: USA: Wyoming | collected... | reverse complement strand
CGGGTCTTCATGTGCGGGGAGTGGCAGTTCTCCCGAGATCAGGCCTGGATGTTCGGCGTTTTTCACCGCCTCTTCGGCACCTGCCATAAAGTGATATCGACGGAAGAGGCGGTAGGCATAGCCGCCCTCTTGGCGGAATACAATGGGGTAGACAGGTATCCCCATGTCCAGGAGAAACTGGCCTGGCTGGCCATGCATGCGCAGCTGGTGGATGCCATGTCCAGGGCAAGTTGTGAACATCCGAACCTATTTCCCGATATAGGCCTGGCGACTCCCAATATGATGTACACCAACATCGCCAAGTACATCTTTGCCAATGAGCAGCACGAGCAATCCAAGCTGATTGCCGATCTCGCTGGGGGCGTCATCACGACCGTCTTCAATTACCGGGATTGGATGAATTCCGAAGAGAGGCCTCTCATCGAGAAGTACCTTGCCGGAAAGGCGGGCATACCGACGGAGCATCGACTTCGGGCCTTACGAATGGCGAAGGACCTGATCGGCCATGGGATGGATGGGGCCTGGATTCACACGGAGGGTTCTTTAGCCGCCCAGAAAATGGCCATCTATGCGGCTGCCGATTGGTCGAAGTACAAGGCCATTGCCAAGAGGATGGCTGGTATTCCGGGATGGAAAGAACATCCGGACCTGAAGGAACTCCCGGACTGGCCCGCCAAGTACATCATTTAGGGACATTAAAGGAGTGGGTTTACTGGGGGCGGACTAAGATTACGAATTGATTTTTCGGACCCTGGATGCATTCCGAAAAATTCCATACTCGAATGGAGGCTTTATGAAGCCGATTTCCTATCCCCGGCTTTTTTCCGAAGGAAGGATCGGGCGCATTGTTCTGCGGAACCGGATCGTCATGCCCCCGATGGTTACCAACTTCTGCACCCGGACCGGAGAAGTCACCGAACGGTTGATCCAATACCTTGCGCGCCGGGCCCGGGGCGGGACGGGCCTGATTATCGCAGAAGGAGCCTACATCAACAAGGAGGGGCAAGGATTCTCCTGTGAAATGGGAATCCACGAAGATAGCCTCATCCCGGGACTCCAGCGCCTGACGAAAGCCGTTCAGGAGCACGGGGGCAAAATTGCGGTTCAGCTCATCCACTGCGGAAGACAAACCCGTTCAGAGCTGACAGGCCATCCCATTCTGGCTCCGTCGCCCATACCGTGCCCTGTTGTGGGGGAGATGCCGGTGGCCTTGAGCCAGGTCCAGATTCAAAACATCATTCACGATTTTGCGGGGGCTGCGGTGCGGGCCCAACAGGCCGGGTTTGACGCGGTGGAAATCCATTCCGCCCACGGGTACCTCCTCCACCAGTTCTTATCTCCTCTCTCCAACCAGCGAGGGGATGCCTATGGGGGCTCGAAAGAGAAGCGGGTGCGTTTTGTGGCCGAAGTGGCCCAGGCGGTGAGGAAAGCTGTCGGGCCGAGTTTCCCCGTGATCCTCCGCATCGACGCCTCGGAATTCCTGGAGGGCGGGATCGATCTTCCTCTTTCCAGTTTCTATTGCGAAGCCCTTGCCCCCAGGGTGGATGCATTGCATATTTCGGCGGGGGCGTACGGCTCGAGGCACTGGATCGCCCAGCCTTATTTCAACGAGCCGGGGCTGATCGCCCCGTTGGCCGGGAAGATCAAACAAAAGGTATCCGTGCCAGTAATCACGGTCGGCAGAATCCACTCCCCCTCCCTGGCGGAGGAGATCCTCGCGCGCGGGGATGCGGATTTTATCGCCATGGGGAGGGCGTTGCTGGCCGACCCCGATTTTCCGCAAAAGGCGCGGGAGGGACGGGAGGAAGAAATCATGCCCTGCCTTTCCTGCTATATCGGCTGCAGCGACCGGCTGAGGGCCGGAATGGATATTTCCTGCCTCCTGAACCCCCGGGTCGGAAGAGAATTCGAAGAAGCCCGAAAATTGAGCCCTCCGTCTCGTTTCCTGGTCGTGGGGGGGGGACCAGCGGGACTCAGCGCGGGGATTCTTCTCGCGGAGCGAGGGGCGAAGGTGCTGCTCGTGGAAGAGGAAAAGGAGGTGGGAGGCCAGTTTCTCCTGGCGGCCAAAATCCCCATGAAAGAGAATCTGCGGCGGGCCTCTGAAATTTACCGGCGGCGGTTCGAAGAATTGGGCGGGGAGATCATCCACCGTACGGCCACGGTCGATTGGATCAAAGGCCAGAAGGCGGATTCCATCATCTTGGCCACCGGCAGCACCCCCGTGGCACCAGAAATCCCCGGCCTGGAATCCATCAAGTCCATGAGCTATGTGGAAGCGTTGCAGAAAGGAGTCGAGGAGAAAAACATCGTGGTCATAGGAGGCGGGGCCACCGGTTGCGAAGTGGCGGAATTGCTCCTGGAGCAGGAGAAAAAGGTGGCCCTCGTCGAGATGCTCGACCAGCTCGCTGGGGATATGGGCAACATTCGTTCCCATCTGCTCGCCAGGCTTTCCAGTCTGGGTTTGCAGACCTACACCCGGAGCAGGGTAATCCGGGTCCGGGGGAATGAGGTGATCCTGCAGGATGGATCGGGGAAGGAAATTTCGCTGAATGGAATTGAATGCCTCGTCTTCGCAACCGGCATCGCCCCCAACCGGGAGCTGGAGAAGGAATTGAAAGAAGCCGGCCTGGAATATACCGCCATCGGAGATTGCCTTGAACCGGCAAACGGGTTCGCAGCCGTCCGGGCCGGTTACGAACTCGGGATCTCCCTGGGATGACACAGCCCGGCAGAGCCGCAACCAAAAGAATAGACTCGGCTTAGGGCCATGAGCGAGCCATGAAAATCCCCCCTGCCCCCCTTTGCAAAGGGAAGGTGTGAAAAAATTCCAGAGGCCTCTTTGACACCCCCACCCCTTCCCTCCCCCATCAAGGGGAGGGTAATTATTTAATGATTTCAAATCATTAATTCCCTCTCCCCTGGGAGACTGTGTCGCAATGAGGGAAAAGGGCCGTCATTCCGGCGAAAGCCGGAATCCAGGGATTCTGAAAAAGAATAATTTATCGGAAATCACACAATATTTTTCTATGGCCAGACCCGTCTGGATGCCAGCCTGCGCTGGCATGACGAATTATGACGCAGTCTCTGGTGGGAGAGGGTCGGGGTGAGGGGGATTGGGGGGGATTTCAGAAGATATTTTTCAATTTAGCAGTTTGCGGAAAAATCCACAGACAGGTCATTGCGAGTGTGGCGAAGCAATCTCGCCTTTAAAGATTTCAAAAAGATTTGGCCCCGGAAAACCAAACCCATTGGGCTCAAATTTGCTTGACACATAATCGCCTCCCCATTATGCTTACCCCATCCCAGAGCCAATTCTAACCGATCCCCCAGAGTTCTTTCAATCATGTAAAGGAGGTTAAAGCATGCCTCAATTGCTGGTGGGGAATGCCCTTCGGGCCACGTGCCAAAAGCTCCCCAACAAGACGGCCTTCATCTTCCGAGACAAGCGGATCACTTATAAGGCTTTCGAAGAGCGCGTCAATCGCCTGGCCAACGGACTCCTGGCCAAGGGGTACAAGCCCGGAGAGCATGTGGCCATCCTCGCTTACAACTGTGTTGAATATTACGAGATCCTCTTCGCCTTGGCCAAGGCGGGCTTGGTGGCTGCGCCGGTTAACTTCCGGTCCGCGGGGGAAGAGATCGCTTATATCGTCAACCATTCCGATGCCAGGCTCCTCTTTTACGAGGGCCCATTCCGTGGGGCGATCCACGGGATTCGGCCCAGCTTTGAAAAGGTCGGACGAGGGGACTATATCGTCTTCGGCGGTGAAGGGGATCCGGGGGATATGAAATACGAGGAACTCCTGGGCGCCTCCAGCCCGGACGATCCAGACATTAAGGTGGACGAGGCCACGACCTGGTATATCGGTTACACCTCGGGCACCACCGGCCGTCCCAAAGGGGCCATGCGCTCCCACCGGGCCAACATCCTCCTGGCCTCCAACCGTGGGTACCTGGGTGAAGATGACATCTGCCTGTTAATCATGCCCATCTTCCACTCGAATTCCATCTGGTTCGGCCTGATCGACGTCTTCCTGGGGGCGACCACGGTCATCTACCCGTCCGGCGGCTTCAACCCCCGGGAAATCCTGGAGATCGTCGAGCGGGAGAAGGTCACCTTCAGCTCCATGGTTCCAACCATGTATACCCTAATCCTTCAGGTGCCAGATAAGAATAAGTTCGACACCCGTTCCCTCAAAACCATCCTCTGTTCCTCGGCCCCACTCATGACCACGACCAAAGAACAGATCCTGTCCTTTTTCTCCCATGCCGAACTCTATGAAGGGTACGGCGCCACCGAGACCGGCGGCGTGACCACCCTCCAGCCCAAAGACCAATGGCGCAAGACCCGCTGCTGCGGTCAGGCCAACCCATATGTTCAGATCAAGATCCTTGACGAGAAAGGCCGAGAGTGTCCACCCGGCCAGGTTGGAGAGCTCTTCGCCATCACCCCCGGCATGTTCGAAGGCTATTACAAACAGCCTGAAAAGACCGCGGAGGCCTTCCGGGGGGAGTATGCCTCGGTCGGGGACATGGTGCAGATGGATGAAGAGGGCTACTACTACATCGTCGATCGCAAGAACGACATGATCATCTCCGGCGGGGAGAACATCTACCCCACTGAGATTGACGACCTCCTGTCCAAACACCCCAAGATTTTACAGGCCGCAGTCATTGGTATACCAGACGAGAAATGGGGCGAAGCGGTGAAGGCCGTGGTGGTCAAGCAACCTGGTTCTGAGCTGACCGAGGGGGAGGTCATCGCCTACTGCAAACAGCATCTGGCCGGATACAAGTGCCCCAAGTCGGTTGATTTCTGGGAGGCGTTGCCCCTCAACCCCATGGGGAAAATTTTGAAGCGGGCCATCCGCGAAAAGTACTGGGAGGGGCGAGCGGTGAAGATTTGAAGCAGATTTTAAACCTTCTGGTCTTGCAAATGGATCGAGATGGCAAGCCGGTTCATGTAGTTTGGGGCATACCCAAAGGTGAGTCTAAGCCAGCAGTTCTAATCACGGCGTACCGTCCCGATCCGGCCAGATGGACAGAGGATTTCATAAGGAGGAAGAAATGACAACCAGGCGCCATACAAAGCTCGTCCACGAGGGGAAGTACGTGGCAGAGGTAGATGTCGATTTAATCGAGATGGATACCGCATGGGCGCCGTATCTCTCTCTTGAGGAGGCCTATAAGTTGGATGACGTCCGGGATGCACTTCGTCGGGGCGACATCAAAGCCGCCTCCCGCCTTGCACGAGTATTCACTTTAACTCCAGTCGCATTGTAGAGAAGGTGGAGATCGAGCGGAAGGAGAGCGACTCTGATATGGCCCTATCCCCAGTGGGATCACTGAACCAATTTGACATTGCAAATGAGGGGCCTGCAAAAAGGGTTTTTTTGCATCTTAGGTGCTTTCAGACCAACACTGGCACCGACACTGTTCTTAAAAGCTTGACATCTTTGAAGGACAAATGATAGGGTAGGCCTGTCCCCAACGGAGGAAGGACAGCCTATGCCGGAAGCTGACTTCGTCCCCTTCTTTTCCAATCCATCTGACCGATACCCAGACTCTACGCTTGGGGCCAAATCAGGTCCGAAATTTCTAGGCCGAGTCCATGAATCCCTCCGCTCTCGCCATTTCTCTCCAATGAATATGTTGGAGGACGGTTACAACAGCCTTTCCTCGGCTATTTTTTTATGCTGGAAGACTGCGAAGCGTCGAATCGCCCGGTCGGTGTCCAGGAACCGCATTTCAAGGTCTTCCCGGAGTTCGTTGGCGCCTCATACATGAGGCGCTATGAGCTGTTCTGTCGGAAGCTTGTGCTGGAGCGTCATTATACGGCATCCGCCTTTATTACTTCGACGAGCCAATACGGCATCCATGGGAACTTCAAGACGCCAGCCGACGACCTTTCTGTCGAGCGGTTTGCCAAGGTGCTAGTCGCCCATGCAGCGACTTTTGTATAAGAATATGTTGACGACCTTCCATAGACTTATCAATGGTGATGCACGGGATTTGTCCTTCTTGGATGATGAGTCGGTCCACCTAGTCGTTACTTCTCCGCCGTACTGGAATCTCAAACGATACAACGAGAATCCCGATCAACTGGGGCATATCCAGGATTACGAAGCATTTCTGAGTGAACTGGAAAAGGTTTGGCGGCATGTCTTTCGTGTCCTTGTCCCCGGTGGACGGCTGGTGTGCGTGGTCGGCGATGTCTGTGTAGCCAGACGCAACTTTGGACGACACCTCGTATTTCCCCTCCACGCCGACATTTGTGTCATTTGCCGGCGGATTGGCTTTGACAATCTCAATCCCATCGTCTGGCATAAAATCGCCAATGCGTCTTATGAAGTGGCGAATGGGTCGAAGTTCTTAGGCAAGCCGTATGAACCCAACGCCATCATCAAAAACGACATGGAATTCATCCTCATGCAGCGCAAGCCGGGAGGATACCGGAAGCCGTCTGAGGCGCAGCGCAAAGCGAGCAAGATATCCAAGGGTGAATTCGATCAATGGTTTCAGCAAATCTGGAATATCCCGGGAGCATCAACGAAGCAACATCCCGCCCCATTTCCATTGGAACTGGCGACCCGCCTCGTCCGCATGTTTTCTTTCACGGGGGACACCGTGCTTGACCCGTTTTGCGGATCTGGCACGACGATGATTGCTGCTCTCAGAACAGGCAGAAACAGCATCGGTGTCGAAATCGAGCCAGAGTATTGCCGGATGGCAGCACGCTATTTGAAGGCCGAAAACCCCGACCTCTTTTCCAGTGCAAAGCTGATATTTGAGAAGGCGACCACAGAACGCGAATGCCTTGTCAGAGAAGATCATGGGCTTTACGAGGTCCGGCCGGCGAAGAAAAAGTTGGATTAAGGGCAAAAAGGGGACCCTTTGGAGTTTGTTCTCCCTGTGATTTGGGCGATAGCCGAGAAGCCGTCGATATATACCTGAAGCGGAATCATGATTGTTTGATGGGCTTTTTGATGGGGTCGGACCAAGGCAACAAATTGATTTTTGGAATTAACGTTGGGAAAAATGGGCTAATTTTGAGCTTAGAGCGGCAATTTCGGGCTCAGAAATCTTTATCTAAGGGATATAGTGATGCCCAGAGCGAACCCGTATTATCTTCCGGGGTATGTCTGGCATATCACCCATCGCTGCCATAAGAGGGCATCCCTGCTGAAATTTTCGTGGGATCTGGGTCGGTGGTTACAATGGCTCTTTGAGGGGAAGAAGGGGAAAATAGCGATTTAAGCTCTAAAAATACCTCTCATTGGGATGGATTTCTTTGCAAATCAATAGCTCATCTTGGTCCGAACCGCATAGGAAAATATACAACAAGGCGGAATAGGAATGAAAAAGATGTATGTCGGCAAATGGTGGATTAAAGAAATGGAGCTGTGGGACAAGGAATACATCGATCTCGTTGCTCCGGGACACTTCACGATCAAAAGCGACGGGACAGGTTCATTTCAATTCGGCGCCGTGGAGGCGGACATAGACTGCAAAGTAGAGTTAGTTGACGGCGTTGAGCGACTCGAATTCTCATTTGAAGGTGCAGATGAGGGGGATCCCGTCTCTGGTCGAGGGTGGGCACAGGCCGAAGGCAAAAACATGACGGGAAGGATCTATTTCCACCACGGAGACGATTCAGCTTTTACTGCGACAAGACAATAGCCAGTCTCAGGGTGCGAACAAAGCGCCTGGACCGGGTCGGACCAGCATAACTATTTGATAATAGGAATGAATGGCCTTCAAAAAGCTGGTTTTGGCTTCTTAAAACCGCCTTTTTGACCGTAAAATCATCCTTCTAAGGCGATAGAAATGCCAAGGGCTAACCGCCACTACCTTCCAGGTTAGGTATGGCACATTAGGCATCGAGGCCACTAAAAGTATTACAGTTGGCAGCGAAGCCTTCGTGAGAGATGGGAAGGAAAAGTTTGGGGCGAAGGAGATTTATGGCGGGAAAATACCTTCTATTGAGACGTATCTGTTTGAAAGTCAGAGAGTCCGCCCTGGAAGCAGGAGCAGCCAGGGAGCCCTTCGATAGCCAAAAAAAAAGGCTCTAGACCGAAAGGGCTACGAATCGGGCGGCGTTGGCCGCTGGGCTACTCAGCCCTCTGTAGTCAGGCACAAAACCTATCTTGTTATTTGTTAGCGTTGGTGGTATGTTTAAAAATAGTGTAGGAGGTATCACCGATGGCAAAAATACCAAATATCGTTCCCATTACCGATCTCCGCCAGGATGCGACGACAATCGTAAAGCGCGTGTCCACGTCCCGCGAGCCGGTTGTCATTACCCAGAGGGGTCGTGCTGCCGCTGTGATGGTAAGCATGGAAGTCTATAAGCATTCCCAGCATGAATTGGAGCTTCTACGGCTCCTTGCCCGCGGCGAGAAGGAGATCGAAGCGGGCAAAGGCTATGACCTGGACATGATTCTTGCGGAGGCAGACATCCTATTGAAAGAGAAACAACGGTGAAAGTCCGTTTCACTCCTTCGGCCCGCACTCAGTTTCTTGCCGCCATTGCCTACATTTATCGTGAGAACCCACAGCGGCTTTTGCCTTCCGTCACAAAGCAGAGAAGGTTTTGTCGAGGCTACAGAAATTTCCGCAATCCGGGAGAGCGTTGCCGGAATTCCCTGATTTACCCTTTCGAGAACTCGTCGTTGCCCCATACCGGTTTTTCTACCGCCTAAAAGAAAAAACTATTTGGATCGTGGCCGTATGGCATTGCGCCCAGCTTCCTGAAGAACCACATCGAACCGAAAGCGCCTGACATTTATACTGAACTCGCTCCCCGGCAAACTTCATGGCCATATCCATGGCCGCTTGAGCTCCGCCCACCATCTCAGAACCTCGAGCGACTGCAGCCTTGGCCAGGACATCTATCACGATAGGCCCGCCTTTGTCCAGCCCTCCAACTATGTTCCCCGGAGAAACAAAGATGATCAAAGACCGCTTCAAATGGCTTGTCGTTTTGCAGGTTCTCAAGGCGGGCTAATGTGATCCCCGGTGTCCTGACATCCCCCACAAAGATCATCAAACCCTCCCAAGGGTCTCGGCTCTCCGGAGTCCTGGCCACAAGGAGGAAATGGTCGGCGGCGTGGGCGTAAGGGACGAAGAGCTTGGTTGCGTCAATCACGTACTCCCGGCCATCGAAAAATGCGCTCACTCCCGGGGATGTGGGAATCCATCGAGTGTGGAGATCGGTCAGAGCCAGGGTGAGCAGCCTCTCCCCGGATGCGATCTTGGGCAGAAAGTCCTTCTTTTTCTCCTCCGTGTCTTCCATCAAGATCGGCAGGGCGCCTAGGACCACCGTGGCGAAAAAGGGGCTGGGACAGACGTGGTAGCCCATCTCTTCGAGGAGTAGAACCAAATCCAGGAATGAGCCATCGCTTCTGCCACGATTCGGGCAAATATCCCGAAATTTTTCTTGACAAGGAATTTGAGTTTTGGTATCAATATTTTAAATTATTAGAATCATATTCTATTGTATAGAACATTAAATAGAGCGGCGCGGGGCATCAATGGCTGACCGAGAAAAAGTACTTTTGGAAGATCAAGTCCTGCGGGACGGATTGCAGATGGAGAGCCGCATTTTCTCCTTGGCAGAAAAAGTTAAAATTTTTCATTTGCTGAAAGAAGCGAAGGTGCCGCGCATTCAGGTTGGTTCCTTTGTACACCCCAAGCTCGTCCCGCAAATGGCGGATACGGACGCCTTAATCCGCCAGCTGATCTGTACTTCGGATGTTATACTGACGGGCCTAATCCTTAATGATAAAGGGCTGGAACGGGCGCTGGCTTGTGGTTTGTCTCAGGTGAGCATGTCCGTTTCCGCCAGTGACACCCATAGCCGTAAGAATGCCAACCGCTCAGCCGACGAAGCCCTGACGAGTATGGCCGCCTTGATCTCTCAGGCCAAAAAAGCCAATCTCAAAGTCCGGGCGGGTATCCAATGCGCTTTTGGATGTGTCTATGAAGGGAAAGTTTCGGAAGAAAAGGTGTTGGCGGCGGCGCAGGCCATGGCGTCAGCCGGGGCCGATGAAGTCAGCCTGGCAGATACGACCGGAATGGGCAATCCCCGGCAAGTGCGCTCCTTTGTAAGAAGGGTCGGGAAGGAACTCCCCCGGATGGATCTTTCTTTGCATTTACACGATACGCGCGGTTTGGGGCTGGCCAACATGTACGTCGGATACGAGGAAGGGGTTCGGATTTTTGATGTGTGCGCCGGGGGCTTGGGTGGATGTCCCTTCGTCAAAGGCGCTGCCGGCAATGTTCCGGCGGAAGATGCCGTGCATATGTTTGAGGCGATGGGGGTCGAAACGGGTATTGATTTAGCGAAGATGAGCAAGGTGGTGGAAGAACTGGAATCTCTCTTAGGCCGGCCACTGCCGGGGCGGATGACCCGAGTGCTTCGGGCTAAAGGTCTCAGTCCTTAGATGCGGGGAAAAGTAAAGGAGTCCACGCGGCATGTGGAGGCCGTCCTGAAGGCGCTGGATGTCCTGGATTGCTTTCAGGCTCAGCCTCTTTTGCCGCTCAAAAAGATTAGTGAGCTGACCGGGATGAACAAAAGCCGGATTATCCGGCTCTGCGGGACCCTGGCCTCGAAGGGCTACCTGGTTTACGATTCGGAGGCCCAACATTACAAACTGGGCTCCAAGATATTTTCCCTCAGTAAAATCTACGAACGCAGCTATGACCTGATTTCCCTGGCCCGCCCGGTATTGCGCTATCTGGCCGATCACAGCGGCGAATCGGCAAGCCTTTTTGTAGTGGATGGACTTCAGAGGTTATGCCTGGCCCGGGAGGAAGGGACCTTCAGCATTCGGTACAACATCATCGAAGGACAGCGCATGGTATTGTATGCCGGCGCAGGGGGGAAAGTCCTACTGGCTTTTGGCCCGGAGGAATTGCGCCGAAAAGTCCTGGGGGAAAGCCGTCTTAAAGAATTAACCCCCAGCACGATTAAAGACCCCAAACGTTTGGAGAAAAACCTAGAGGTGGTTCGCCGGCAAGGGTATGCTTCCAGCTATGGAGAACGGGATGCAGAAGTCGCAGCCCTCGCGGCTCCGATTTACAGCCATGAGGGGAACGTTTGTGCGGCCTTAAGCATTGCCGGTCCGATCAATCGATTTTCTCCAGAACACAACGTAAAGCATGTAAAAGTCCTGCTGTCCTCCGCCGAGCGGCTTTCCCAGATGTTGGGGTATCCAGGTAAGAATTTAGGAAGCTCAAATACATCAAAAATGAGATGAGTTATGAAAAAGAAGAACTCCCTTCCCCTGTCCGGGATTCGGGTCCTGGAACTTTCTCATGCCGTCATGGGGCCGACCTGTGGACTCATATTGGCCGACATGGGCGCGGAAGTCATAAAAATTGAACGGGCCCCTGAAGGGGATGAAACCCGCCGATTGAAGGGTTTCGGCATAGGTTTCTTTCCTTTTTTGAACCGGAACAAAAAAAGTATGGCCATCGACCTCAAGTCGGACCGGGGTAGGGAAGTTTTAAAAAAACTGGTCATCTCCGCCGATGTGTTTCTGGAAAACTTTGCCCCCGGAACCATAGGGCGGCTTGGGTTCGGCTATGATAAAATTTCGCAGTTGAATCCCAGGTTGATTTATTGTGCCCTAAAAGGATTTATGCCCGGACCCTATGAAAAGAGACCCGCTTTGGATGAGGTGGTGCAAATGATGGCCGGGCTCGCCTACATGACGGGTCCCCTGGGGCAGCCGCTCCGAGCCGGAGCTTCCGTCGTGGACATCATGGGCGGGACGTTCGGCGCGGTTGCGATTATGACGGCCCTTTATGAGAGAGAAAAGACAGGGAAAGGGCAGGCGGATTGCGGCAGATATGAGGATGATTGTAATCCCCGCCTCCCGCTCGGTTCTCCTGGAAGCGATGGAAAAAGGGGTGATGCGGACGTTGGTGGAGGCCGGGGCCATGGTCCTTGCTCCAGGATGCGGACCTTGTGTGGGGGTCCATGGGGGGATTCCGGCGGATGGAGAAAATGTTCTATCCACGGCCAACCGCAATTTTAAAGGGAGAATGGGCAACCCGAACGCCAATATATTCCTGGGTTCCCCCGCAGTCGCGGCGGCCGCAGCGCTGAAGGGAAAAATTGTAGATCCCCGGAAATACCTCGGATAAAAAGGAAGGAACCATGGATCTGAAGGGAAAGGCACACAAGTTCGGGGATGATATCAACACGGATTACATTATGAGCAGCCGGCACCGTTCCCAAACCCTGGATTACATTCAGCTGGCTAAGCACCTAAT
>Ga0315295_10004186_pt1 | contig 12284 bp, 16 predicted proteins | sample YL17G14_0_MG_FD_204453 | JGI IMG/M metagenome (GOLD analysis project Ga0315295, IMG submission 204453) | Sediment microbial communities from Yellowstone Lake, YNP, Wyoming, USA - YL17G14_0 | ecosystem: Environmental > Aquatic > Freshwater > Lake > Sediment | place: USA: Wyoming | collected... | reverse complement strand
TATTGATCAGCATGTTACGAGGTGGTTTAGATGCTTTGAAAGACTACATTCTTGCTCATACACTGACCTGTTTGGTCCCTGCCTTTTTTATCGCAGGAGCTATGTCAGCCTTATTCCCAAAGGATAAAATCTTGAAATATCTCGGCGAAAAAACAAAAGCCTACATTTCTTATCCAATTTCTGTTGTCGCAGGCCTGTTTCTCGCTGTTTGTTCCTGCACGGTTCTTCCGCTCTTTGCTGGCATCCGGCAGAGGGGTGGAGGGCTGGGACCTGCTGTCGCCTTTCTTTATACAGCCCCCGCGACCAACATATTGGCTATTATCTATACAGGCGGATTGATCGGCGCGGATTTGGCACTCGCCAGAATTATCCTCTCTGTCAGTTTCGCAAGTATCATCGGGATGATCCTATCAGCTACATTTAAAGGGGAGGAAAAAAAGATCCTCTCAAATGTGCCAAACCCAGCAATTTCACAGACGCTTACGGACGGAGGTGAGAAGGTAAAATCTTACCGGTTTTTGGTTTTCTTCCTCATCCTCGTTGCGATCCTTCTTTTCGGAGCTTCATCTCTGATTGGTTGGACAACAAAAATCATCATCTTATCGATTCTGATTGCAGCCTTACTGGCCATTATTATTTTCTGGATGCCGAAAGAGGATACCCAATCTTGGCTCAAAGAGACCTTTTCCTTTACTCGGACGATTGTTCCTCTGCTTCTTATAGGGGTATTTGTTGCCGGCATTTTGAAGGTTGTGATCCCGGAGAAGTTTATCACCACTTATGTAGGAGGAAATAAAATCAGTTCGAATCTCTTTGCTGTCCTCTTTGGAGTCTTTATGTATTTCCCAACCCTGGTAGAAGTTCCCATGGCCAGAACCTTCCTCGATTTGGGGATGGGAAGGGGACCTCTTTTGGCCTATCTTCTGGCGGACCCGGTAATCTCCTTTCCCAGTATTCTTGTCATCAGTAAGTTGATCGGCCTAAAAAGAATGTTTGTCTATGTGGGATTGATTACTTTCTTCTGTACTTTGGCCGGGTTGATCTATGGGTTTGTCCTTACAGTTATATAGTGAATCACCATTAATGATCTCAGGGAGGCAGAACACATGAAAAAAATTGAGATTCTGGGGATGGGTTGACCCAAATGCAATCAGCTCGCGGAGCGAGCCAAAGAGGCGGTTAACCAACTCGGGGTTGAGGCCGAGGTGGTCAAGGTTCAAGACATTAAGACTATCACCAACTACGGCGTCCTTATGACCCCAGCTTTAGTGGTGAATGGGGTTGTAAAGGTAGCGGGAAAGGTTCCGAAAGTGGAAGAAATTAAAGAATGGATTAAATAAATCTTCTCTTCCCCTCCCCCCTTGCGGGGGAGGGGAAGGGTAGGGGGAGGAAGAAAAATGGAAGATAAGTGTTTGTGTGAACCCACTGAAATTTTGATTTTCCCCTGTTCCGGAGGCTCGAATGTTGGGCAGATCGCCAATCAAGCAGGTGTCAAATTGACTCAAGATGGCATGGGTAGGTTTTTCTGTCTGGCAGGTATCGGTGCTCATGTCAGCGGGATGATCGAATCGACCAAAGCAGGCAAAATCCTTGTCGCCATCGATGGCTGTCCTGTGGCTTGTGCTAAAAAGACCCTGGAGCATGCAGGCTTTAACATCGACGAGTACGTCCAGGTTACCGATCTCGAAATCGAAAAGAATCACGATTTGAATCCTCTCACTCCTGATGTTGAAAAAGTAGCCCAATATCTGTCGACTCAAATCTCCAAAAGGAGAGCCGTGCTATAGAGGGAAATGTTCATGGAGGAAAAGGACTATCGCCTCGTTCCTGTGGGGAACACTCAGGTGGGTCTCATCGGCCTCAAGGAAATCTTTGAGGAATTTAGAAGCCAGAGAGGAACACCTGAATCTGAATTGAAACAGTTATTAGTTGAGAGAGCAGGAAAAACGAATTACATCCCCTCCTCTGTCAAAGCAGACTATGAAAAAGCTCTCTTCCGGGAGTTTAAGAAATTCTTAGGTGAGAGGGTTGAAGAGGAGAAAAGAGAAGTCCTCGAAGTAATCCTTCTGGGCCTGGGCTGTTTTTCCTGTCATCAACTGGAGAAAGATATCATGGCTGTCCTCTCAGAAACCGGCATCCGAGCAAGCTTCAATTTTGTCACAGACCCCGGCCTGATGAGCCAGTATGGCATCCTTCCCATGCCAGCCCTGATTATTAATGGAAAGGTGAGGTCAAAAGGAAACATCCCTCTTAAAGCTCAGATTAAGAAATGGCTGGAGGAGGAAAGAAAATGATCATTAAAAGGGTCGTCTTAAACCTTAGCTCTGCGGAGACGCTTAAACTTACGAGAATCCTCCTCGATGAGGACAAAGAAGAGGCTCTCCTCTTTCTTAAAGAGTGCCTGAAGCCCCAACTGGATCAGGCGACCCGTGACCATTGAGTGCCGGTCTTTGAGGCTTCGTATAAGCCTTCTCAAAAAGATTCGTTTACCAAGAATCGAGGATAATTTCCCGGGAAATTATTCACATGGGGAATTTTTGGTTATGTTTGATCAAAAGGAGATGAAGGAGGCCAAGGCATGACCGCCGACGCAATCATACTAAAATTGACTCCGGAAGATGCTCTAAGACTCACACGGATTCTCCTCGACGAGGACAAAGATGAAGCACTGTTGTTTCTAAAACAGTGCCTCAAACCTCAACTCGATCAGGCCGGAAGAGGCCATATGGTCCGTTCTTTCGAAGCTCCATAATTCATCATAGGAGAGAAGAGAACCGATGAAAAAGGAAAATATCCTATTCTTGACTTTGTTGATTCTCACGATCTTGGCTTTTCCCTATCAAGCCACTTTCTCAGAGCCATCCATAGATCGGCGGTTTCCGAAAGAAATTGCCCAAAGCCCTCTTCCGAAACTACTGGATTTTGGAGCAGGCAAATGCATTCCATGCAAAAAAATGGCCCCCATTCTGAAAGAACTGACGGAAGAGTACAACGGGCGGGTGATCATAAAAATCATCGAAGTTTATGATGAGAGGGAACTGACCCAGATCAACCGGATTCGCCTCATTCCGACCCAGATTTTTTTCGATGCGAAGAATCGAGAGGTCTTCCGGCATGAGGGGTTTATGGACAAAGAGCAGATCAAAAAAGTATTCGAAAAGATGGGGGTAAAATAGACGATGGAGACCCTTCTCAATCATCTCTCTCACTCTCTTTCTGAAAACCCTTTTCTTGCTTATCTCGGCGTTTTCATCGGAGGCATCTTCTCCTCTTCAAGCCCTTGCGTCCTGGCAACCATTCCTCTGGTAATCGGATATGTGGGCGGCTATTCAGAAGGGGATCGCCGCAAAGCTATTCTTTATTCGCTGACTTTCATCCTTGGCCTCTCCCTAACCTTCACAATGTTGGGAGCCATTGCTTCCCTGGTGGGAGGGCTCTTCGGTGTGATCAGCCGTGCATGGTACTTTGTTGTCGGAGGGATTGTTGTTGTTATTGGCCTGCATTTGATCGGGCTCTTTAACTGGAATTTTGCAGTCCCTGTCCATCTTCAACCAAAACAAAAAGGGATATTGGGGGCATTTCTGCTCGGCATCTTCTTTGGTATTGTTTCATCACCCTGCGCCACTCCCGTGCTCGCCCTCATTTTGACTTTTGTAGCCTCAAAAGGAGAAGTTGTCTATGGGACTTCTTTATTATTTGTTTACGCTCTTGGACACTGCGCCCTCATCTTTGTTGCAGGGACGGCAACCGGATTTGCTGAAAGTTTCATCAAGTCTAAAGGGATTTCCAATATTACTACCTGGGGGAAAAGGGTTGGAGGAGTTATTGTCGTATTCGCCGGGATCTATTTATTTTATCTGGGAATGACACTTTAAAATTCCAAAGAGGTTAAACTTGTGAAAAAATGGATGGTCATCCTCTTTTGCTTTGTCTTTTTTCTCCAGATACGATTTTTGCAGGCCCAGCAATCTTCTCCTCTTCCGATGTATCTTTTCTTTGCGGACGATTGCCCCGGCTGCCAGGCCATTCTTCAGAGCTACGTCCCCACCCTCCAATCGATGTATCCCTTTATTGAAATCAAGACCTTTGATCTAGCGAATCCAGCTTATTATGAGGCCCTTGCAAAGCTCGAGAAAAAGTTCAATCGCAGGGGCAACGAACTCCCGGTCATCTTTATTGGAGATCAAATGCTCTCCGGTGAACAGGAGGTTATGGAGAGGCTTGATCCTCTGATTCTCGAATACCAACTGAAAGGAGACCTTCGACCTTCCTTGCCCCCCCTTGAAATCGCTTCGACGTCGAAAGTTTCCGAGAAAACTTTTTCGGTCGACATGGCCTATTTTTATCAGAAAGGATGTCCGAAATGTGACCGGGCCAATTACCTCTTGAAATACCTATTGAAAAAATATCCTCATCTAACGATCAAGGACATTGACCTCAATACGCCCGACGGGAAAAGATTAAACGAAACTCTATCGAACCGTCTCAATCTCCCCTCTGAAAAACGCCTAATAGCTCCAAGTATTTTTATTGGAAATGACTACCTTTCTCCCGAAGAAGTCACGGAAGTTAAGGTTGAGTCACTGATTTGGAAGTACGAAAAAGTGGAGACGAAAGCGGCTTTGGAGGTGGGAGAAGAGGAAATCAAAAAAGCAGAAGAGTCAATGATGAACCGATTTAAATCCCTTGGAATCTTCACGGTTCTTTCTGCCGGTTTTGTGGACGGGCTCAATCCCTGTGCTTTTGCCACCCTCGTCTTCTTTATCTCTTACCTTTCTTTCATTGGACGGAAAAGAAGGGAGATCTTATGGGTAGGGGTCGGATTTTCGGCAGCGGTCTTTCTTACTTACCTGCTCATCGGCTTTGGGATACTCTCTTTCATTCAGCATCTTTCTTTTCTTCCCCTATTCTCTAAAATCGTTTACATCATCACCATTGTCATCGCCCTTGCCTTTGGGTTTTATAGTCTCTATGACTATATCCAGCTTAAAAAGGGGCGTCCTTCAGAGATGAAGCTTCAACTTCCGGACTTCTTGAAGAAACGGATCCATAAGACCATTCGGAACGAGAGCAAATCAAATCGCTATTTCCTGGCTGCTGTGGTATCAGGAATTATCATCTCACTTCTTGAATTCACCTGTACCGGGCAGGTGTATCTGCCCACAATCCTATTTGTGACTAACATTCCCTCTCTCAGGACGAGCGCTTTTTCTTTTCTTCTCCTCTATAATTTGATGTTTATCGTTCCGTTGTTGATCATCTTTGGGGTTGTTTATTGGGGAGTAACTTCAGAACAACTCGCTTCCTTTCTCCAGAGAAGATCATCTACCATTAAACTCATTACTTCTCTGCTCTTTTTCTCTTTGGCAGGGGTCCTCATCGCCACTTTCATTTAGGTAAAGACATGTTACTAAACTTATACAAAATCACACGTACGCTTCCTTGCTTGGCAGACCCGGAAAAGATCCGGGTGATTGCAGAGATATCGGATGAAATCCATGAGGTGTTCCCTTACCTGAATGCCATCCTGAAAGGATGCATCTACAATCATCCGGCTTTAACATTAACAATCAAAAAGGATGGAAAATTATTTACTCTTCATGCACACCATATCACCTTAGCCAAAATTGAAGATGAGAGGGAAGCCGAAGAAATCTTGGGCTGGTTAAGAGATCTGATCAACGAAACCTATGAAAAACGAGGGCAGATTGAGCCCAACTATTCCATGGCAGCGGAACTCAAGGCGCTTGACATTTTTAAGCTTCTCCCTGGAACGAATTGTAAGAAATGTGGGGAGCTGACCTGCCTTGCGTTCGCCGTTAAGCTTGTGGGAAAGGATACGGAAATTACAAAATGTGATCCATTGTTTTCCCAAAAATATCAGGGAAAAAGGAACGTGTTGATCGAGCTCCTTCAAGCAGCCGGCTATGAGGTCCCCATCATCAGAAAGGAGGCAAGATTCTCATGAAGGAATGGCAGGATCTTGGGAAAGAGATAAGGCGTTACATTAATACGGAGAGTTTTCCCATTGCCATCAAGATTTTAAAGGATGAGAAGGAGATTCCGGGTGGCACTCGAAGCCCCCTGAAAGACCTTAAAGTCAAAATAGCCCATTGTCAGGCTCAGAGTATTTGCCGCAAATATGGTTGGACGATTGCTATGACCAAAGAAGACCTCGGTTGTGCGATCTCTGGTTATACCTATGGATGGCAGACGATACCCCCCGAGGGGGCCATCGACTTTCTTACACGAATGAATTATGCCGCTGATAAAACAGCAGCCCTTAAGATTCTTCAGTCCTTTAAAACATTGGAACAGGGCCAATGCGAGGCAGTGGTTTATTCCCCTCTGGAGCGGACGAAGATAGAGCCGGATGTCATTCTTATTTATTTAAACCCTGCCCAACTGATGCGCTGCATTCACGGGAGCACACGCAGCACCGGCTTACCCATTACCAGCTCTTTTTCCGGCCGGGCGGCTTCATGCACCGAGGGGGTTTTAGGTGCTTATTTGGATAAGTCTCCTAAAGTCGTAGTCCCGGGTAACGGGGATAGAGTATGGGCTACTGCTCAGGATCACGAAATGGTCTACGTCTTCCCCTCTTCCCATCTAAAAGACCTTGTGGAAGGACTCGCTAAGACTCACGAAACGGGAATAAGATATCCAATACCCGCTTTTATGCGTTACCAGCCTGAGGTGGGTCTTACACTTCCATTGACGGACATCTTTCAGCCTGTCGGAGGAAAAATCGAAAAAGAATGAAAGATCATTGAAAAAGAATTCGAAATCCAGCCTTCACAAGAGGGGTGATAAAAAGATGTTACTCCGTAAGTATGATCTAAAGATCGTTCTCTCAGATTGCAATCCATCTTCCCTGAAAGTGAATGCCATTGCTGATCTATCGGAGGATATCAGCGAAGTCCTCCCTTATCTCAATACTGTCCTGAAAGGACTTCAGTATTACACCGAAGAAAAGATTTTGACCGCTAAGAGAGGAGGGAGGTTGATCACGTTCCGGCCTCGGCAGATTGCCCTGACCAAACTAGAGGACGAGAAAGAGGCCACAGCAGTTATGGAAGAACTGAAACAGATTGTAAACGAAACCTTTGCGAACAAAGATCGAATCAAACCCACTTATACTTCCCGGCCCATCCCAAGGCCTCTGGATGTCTTCAAACTTCTACCCGGCAAAAATTGTAAAGAGTGCGGAGAATCCACATGTATGGCCTTTGCCCTGAAACTGATCAATGATGAAGTCAAGCTGAATCAATGTCCACTGCTTTCAGAAAAAGAATTTGAGGCAAACTGCTCCAGATTAAAGGAACTGATGCCTGACTCGGAAGCATAGCGTGGCGTAGATGCAATTGAAAAGCCAAAACGATTTCAAATGGGAGGTGCCTTATGGAAATCAGGATTTTAGGCCCCGCTTGCATTAATTGCCTCAAGCTTGAACTTCTGGTTGCCCAAGCCCTAAAAGATGCCGGACGTGAGGCGAAAATAGTGAAGATAGTGGAGGATAAAGAAATATCAAAATACAGAGGGGATCCACCTATTTTATTGATCGAGGGTCAAGTGGCTCATAGTGGGCTTCCTCTTCCCTCATTAGATGAAATTAAGAAGTTTATCTTATGACCCGGTAGAGGAAATTTCTGTATGGCTAAGATCCTGATCGTAGAAGACGATGAGCTTCAGCGGCTCCTCTATGAAGAAGGACTTCAAGAGAGATCTCATGAGGTTGTCTTGGCAAAGAATGGAAAAGAGGCTTTGAAGTACTTGGAACGGTCCCTGTTTAACCTGATTACACAGTGAAAGAACTATTGGAAGAGGAAAAAAGGAAAGGAGAAACGAAGATGGCAGAAGAACAAAAACACTGGCAGGAAGGAATGAAGACTCACGAGAACATTATCTTTTCCTGTTATGGGGGACTTTCAAACACAGGAATTACCAGCGCTCTGGCTTGCCTGGAAGCTGTAAAAGACCTCGGGCTCGAGAAGGTGGTCATTGGCTGTCTGGGGGCGCTTCCGTTGAAGATAGCTCCAGTGGTAGGGAAGACGAAGGCCGCCAAGAAGGTTATTACCGTGGATGGATGCCCATTTGAATGCGCTAAGAAGACTGTTGAGCAGTCCGGGTTCACCCCAACCAAAAGTATTGTCCTTGTGAGAGACATTGGTATGAAGAAGAAGGCCCTTCATGAGGACATCGGAGAGAACATGAAGCCCTTAATGGAATACGTTTCTCAGGATGACGTGAAGCGGGCAAAAGAGCTCATTGTGAAGGCCATTATTGAATAGAAAGAAAAGGGGAGATGGATGTTACTTTCCTATGCAAAATTCATGAGGGAGAGGTATGCCCTTGTTATTGTTTCCACATTGATTCTGGGAATTGTGGTAGGAATTTTCACGGAATTTCCAGGTCTTTTGATTCGGAGATTCAGTACCCCTCTGATCGTCATCATGATTGGAGCCATGGGTTTTACCATCACTTTCAAGAGCTTAGGGGGCGCAGCGAAAGAGTGGAGAGGGTTCTCTTTCGGGCTGGGGCTAAACTTCCTTTTTGCCCCTTTTTTGTGCTGGCTTTTAGCCTTTATTTTCTTGTCTACCCATGTTGATCTAGCCACTGGCTTGATTCTAATCGGTGTTGTCCCTTGCGCTGGCATGGCTTTGGTCTGGGCTGGCCTCCTTAAAGGAGACGTTCCTCTGGCCACTGTCATCAATGCAGCCACAATGATTCTGGCTCCGTTCCTCATTCCACTCCTTATGTCTCTATTTGCCGGCACATTTGTAACCGTGAACACCTGGGGGATGTTTCAACAGCTCATTTATACTGTGCTTCTTCCCGTGCTTGGAGGTATTGCCCTTAGAGAGGTTATAGAAAAACAGGCGAATGTTCAGAAATACCTTCCGGTGATGCCGGCCATTTCAGCTACAATGGCTGTGTTGTTAATGTTCATGGCAATTAACACCAACATTTCGCCAATTATGAAAAACATAAGGCTAATAGCATCCTTGGTTACATCCACCATATTAATTTTTCCCATTCTATTTTTAGTGGCTTACTTAATAAGCCTTAAATTCTTTTCCAGGGGTAAGAATATAGCGATAACCTATTCGTCGGGGATGAAGAACCTTCCCATTGCCATTGGAATAGCAGCCATGAGTTTTAAGGGTTTGGAGATGTTGCCGGTTGCAGTGGGCTTTGCTTTCCAGATGCTGACCGCTGTTTGTTTCTATCAGTTTTTCATGAAAACAAAATGAACCGTGCTCACCGATGGGCTGAACCATTAAGTCTCCCCGAAGAGAGGAGAAAAAATATGAGGGACAAAAACATTCTGTTTGGTATTCTCATCTTATTCTTCTTGTTCTTTCTAAGAACCTCTCCTTGTCTTGGAAAGGAAACCTCTTTTACTTTAATTTGCACATCAAATAACCTTGGGGAAGTAGAACCGTGTTTCACTTGTCCTGAGGCAGGAGAAAACGGAGGATTGCCAAGAAGGTCACACTTTGTCAGCACCGTCAGGAAGGAGGGCAAACCGCTGCTCATCCTCGACGCAGGGGATGCGTTGGCGATTGACTATTTTAGTCGATCAAGCGAAAGGGAAAAAGCGCGAAAAAGGGCGGAGGTAGTCCTGCGACTGTATGAGAGAATAGGATACGAGGCCCTGAACATAGGGGATACTGATATTGGATTGGGCATTGAATATCTAAAAAATCTTCAAAGACGTGTAAATATTCCTTTCCTTTCAGCAAACCTAAAACACAGAAAGACAGGAAAACCCGTCTTTAATCCTTATCTCATTAAAGATGTAGACGGAGCAAAGATTGGGATCATCGGCCTTCTCACTGCAAACGTGCCCTCCTATCTTCAAAAGGAGATGAAGAACTATCTCATTGAAGAACCGATTAAAGTGGCTGTCAATTTGGTGCAGGGTCCAATGTCTCGTTGTAGCTATATTTTCGCCCTGGCTCATCTCACTCCCTCGGAGATTGAATCCCTCGCGCAAAGAGTCCCAGACACTTCTATCATCATTGGAGGACAGGACCGTTCTCTCGTTTTTCCAATTAAGATCAACAGGTCGATTGTTGCCCAGACAGATGCTTTTGGATTCCATGTGGGTAAAATGAATTTGAGATTGGTTAAAAGATCATCAGAATGGGTTGATGTTTTGCCAAAAACATTGCTTCAGAAAAATATCGAAGAGATTAAGCGAAAGATAGAGGATCCCCAATACGAAAAAGAAGCAAAGAACCTTAAGGAATTAAGAGAAAGGTTGATTGACCAGCAGAGAAAATTGCCGGATGCCGAAGGCAAAAACACCTATGAAAATTTCTTAACCCTCATGCATCCGAAGATGGAATCTGACAAAGAAATCGAGAATTTGATCGAATCATCAAGGGATCAACTCAAACGGCCAATTCCCTTTTGATTAAACATTGTTGTCAGATGGACATCGAATGCGATTTAAAAGAATTCCTTGAGAAGAATGGAAACTAGCCGGTCTCTCATCATCAAATTATTCCTTACCTCTTTATTTCTTGGACCTTCTCTATGTTTTGGAGATGAAACTTCTTTGACATTAGTCTATTCCTCAAATACATTGGGGCAAATTGACCCCAGTTGGCGAGGGCAAACAGGATATGCTGGGGGTCTGGCCAGAAGATCTAACTATATTAGAAAAGCAAGGGAAGAGGTCAAAAACCTCCTGGTTCTCGACGGCGGGGATGCGTTGGTGAATCCTTATTTTAACCATGAGCAAGAAAAACCAAAAGCCAGAAAAAGAGCAGAAGCTATTTTAGAGGCTTATGAGAAGATGGGATATGACGCTATCAACATTGGAGACTTCGATCTCGCGCTTGGCATCAAATATCTCCGGTATCTCCAAAGGCGCTCTAATATTCCATTTATGTCAGCAAATCTCGTGTACCGGGGAACGGAAAAAACCGTTTTCAAACCTTACTTGATAAGAAAAATTGGTGGTTTAAAGGTGGGAATTATTGGCCTTCTCCCTTCTGAATTACCAATCCATATGTATGAAGAACTAAGAGGCTATTCTATCAAAGACCCATTTCAAACGGCAATTACCGTGATGGGCTATTTAACGACTCGTTGTGATTTACTCATCGCCCTCGCTCACCTAACCCCTCCTGAGATAGAATCTCTTGTTGATATATTTCCAAGAATCTCAATCATCATCGGGGGGGAGGACCGTTCTTTTTCGTTTCCCAAAGAGGTCTTCGGATCCTTGGTTGTTCAGACAGATGCCTTTGGAATTCACATCGGCAGATTGAATTTAAAGCTGACAAAAAGATCCTCGGATTATATTGACGTTTTTCCAACAACCCTACTACAAAAGAATATCGCAGGGTACGAAAATGTCATGACGCTTTTGCATCCCGGGATGGAGTCTGACTCAGAGATTGAGATGTTAATCGAATCATCAAGGGAACAACTCAAACGGCCAATTCCCTTTTGATTGAACATTGTCCTCAGATGGACATCGCATACGATTTAAAAGAATTCGTTGAGAAAAATGGAAATTAGCCGCTCTCTCATCGCCAAATTATTCCTGATCTCTTTATTTCTTGGACCTTCTCTATGTTTTGGGAATGAAACTTCTTTGACATTAGTCTATTCTTCGAACACATTGGGGGAAGTGGTACCTTGTGGTTGTATCGAGGTAGGAAATGCCGGAGGAATAAGTAAGAGGTCACATTATATCAATACCGTTAGAGAGGAAGGTAAGAAAGTTCTCCTTCTTGATGGGGGAAACGCCTTGGTTATTGGCCAGCCTGGCAATGAAAGGGAGCAACAGAAAGCCCGGAAAAGGGCAGAATTTATCCTTAAGCTCTATGGGAAGATGGGATATGATGCAGTAAATATCGGGGATACTGATTTGGTGTTGGGACTCGAATATTTGAAGACTCTCCAAGAGCATTCTTCCGTCCCCTTCCTCTCAGCAAACCTTAAAGAAAAAAAGACTAAAAAAACAGTTTTCAAGCCTTATCTTATAAAAGAAATCCACGGCTTAAAGGTGGGAATCATCGGCCTGATAACCCAGGGTATTCCGCCTATGCTTAATAAGATAAGAGGCTATTTTGTTGAAGATCCTGCAAGAGCGGCCACGGATTCAATTAATGGTGCTCTATTGGATGTTGATATTATCATTGCCCTTGCCCACATGAATCATTCAGAAATCGAATCCCTTGCTCAAAAGGTTCCTAAGATTTCGATCATCATTGGTGGACACAACCAGAGCTATATGGATGCCAAAATGGTCAACCACTCCA
>Ga0315295_10004185_pt1 | contig 12285 bp, 10 predicted proteins | sample YL17G14_0_MG_FD_204453 | JGI IMG/M metagenome (GOLD analysis project Ga0315295, IMG submission 204453) | Sediment microbial communities from Yellowstone Lake, YNP, Wyoming, USA - YL17G14_0 | ecosystem: Environmental > Aquatic > Freshwater > Lake > Sediment | place: USA: Wyoming | collected... | reverse complement strand
GGAGCCTGGCCCCCTTTCCGATCTCGACATCCTCGAAGAGGATGGAGTCCTCGACCTCGGCGCCTTCGAGCACCCGGACGCCCGGCGAAAGGATCGAGTTGCGGATCTTGCTCCCCGTGATCGAGCAACCGGAGCTCAGGATGGACCTCCGGATGTCCCCGTTCTCGATGAAAGCCGGAGGGTACTGGGGCCTGTAGCTTCGGACGGGCCAGGAGGGGTCCTTGAGCTGGACCGGAGGGGCCGGCGAAAGGAAGTCCATGTTGGCGCGCCAGTAGGCGTCGATGGTGCCGATATCCTCCCAGTAATCGTCGAAGACATAGGCGTAGATCCCGTGCTCACGGACGAGCCTGGGCAGGACGTCCTTTCCGAAGTCATGGGAACTCAAGGGGTTCCGGGCGTCCTTGATCAGGGCTTTGATCAGGACGGGCGTCCTGAACACGTAGACACCCATGGAGATCAGTGCCTTCTCCGGGTCCCAGGGAAGGACGGGCGGCTTCTTGGGCTTCTCCAGGAAATCGACGATCCGGCTTTCCCTGTCGACCTGCATGACGCCGAAACGGGATGCTTCCGCCGCCGGGACGATCTTGGCCAGGACGACGGCGTCGCCGTTCCTGCCGGCAAAGAAATGGAGAACCTTCCCGTAGTCAGCCCGGTAGATGTGATCGCCGGAGAGGACCAGTACCGCCTCCGGGTTCTCCTGCTGGATGGTGTAGATGTTCTGGAAGACGGCGTCCGCCGTGCCCTCATACCAATGGTCGCTCACTCGCCCCTGGGCCGGGAGGGAGATGATAAAGTCGCCGCTCTCGGAGTGAAAGATGTTCCAGCCGCGCTGGATATGGCGCTCGAGCGACAGCGACTTGTACTGGTTGAGCAGCGCGATCCGCCGCAGTCCGGAATTCAGGGCGTTCGACAGGCTGAAATCGATGATCCGGTAGGCGCCGAGGAACGGGACGGACGGCTTGGCCCTGTCCTTGGTCAAAGGATAGAGCCTCTCCCCTTTGCCGCCGCAAAGGACCATGACCAGAGTCCGTTCAGATAACGCGTCCATCGGGTGTCACGACCTCTTTGAACAGGCTGTCTTCCGTCTCATAGGTTTTCAGGAGCTCTTCCTCCTGTTCGGACAACTTACGGCCCGGCTCGAGCCAGCCGGCCAGCCTCTCGGCCCGGTCGAAATGCTCGGCGGCCCTTTTCTGGGCATAATCGCGGGCCGTCCCGGTCGAGATGAGGAACGGCCAGTCCGAGCTCTCCAGGAGGAACTTTTCCCTGATGAACTGCTTCCAGACCCGAGGGTCCAGGTCTTTCCGGGACATGAGCCGGGCAGCTTGCTCCTCGACCCAGTAAATCTTCTCCCAGATCCAGGACGTGTCCTCGTTGAGCCAGATCCAGTGGAAGCCACCCTGTCCCCAGGACCCTTCCGGCAGGGAGACGATCGTCCGCGGAGGAAGCGCTTCAAGCGCGGCCGAGCCCGTCATGGGGCGGACCTCGCTCCGGCTGAGACCCTTCAGGACCAGGTAGAGCCACTCCGGCCCTTCGAACCACCAGTGGCCTAAAAGCTCGGTGTCGTAGAGAGCGACGACGGTCCCGTCCTCCCGTTCCTTCAGGATGTTTTCGAGAACCGAGATGAAGTGGGCTGCGTGCCCCGCCAGCTGATCCCGCGTCTTTTTCGGATCGTAAGGGGCTTTGTCGCCCAGGCCGGTGCCGCTCGATGTGATCCGCCAGTAACGGTTCCCTCCGGGAAAATGCTTTTTATGGAATTCAAGATACCATCCATCGCCGGGATAGCCCATGTCCCGGCTCCAAACCTGGGACCCCGAAACCTCGTCCCTGACCAGGAATGGGGTATTTGAGGGGTAAGCGAGGTGGGCCGTGTAAGGATCGCGGGAAGATTCCTCGGCAGGCCGATACTGGCCCTGGAACTTCTCCCAGAGGAGCTTGAGCCCGGGGAACCGGTCGGCGTAAACCCCTTTGGCTTCGCCGCCTTTGAGTAGGTGGGTGTCGACGAAGAAGTAACCGATGCCCTCGGCTCCAAGAATCTCGTCCACTCCCAGCCTGGGATAGGGCTCTTTGCTCCCCAGCGGCGGTTTCCAGGTGTATCCGGGACGATAGGCGCATTCGGGGATCCAGAACCCTTTGGGGTCGCGGCCGAAGTGCCGCCGGTAGGTGTGGCGGCCCTGCCGGACCTGGTGACGGATCGTTTCGTCCCGCGAAAGCAGCGGGAAGTAGCCATGGGTTGCGGCCGAGGTCAGGACCTCGATCTGGCCCTGGTCCTGGAGGTCGCGGAAGCCGTCGAGGATGTCCTCGTGAAAGGTCTCGTGAAAATCCATCGCCAGCTTTTCATACCATTTCTGCCAGAAGACCGTCAGGGCGAGAAGCTCCTTGTCCCCGGTCCTTTCGAAATCGGCCCTGTCCTTCGCGGCGATCGCGATCTTCATATTGAGGTACTCCCCGAACCCCGATTTGAACGATTTATCCTTGAGCTGGTCCGCGAGGACGGGCGTGAAGCCGATGCTGACCCGGGGGGGGACCCCCTCGTCCCGGAGCCGGCGGAAGACGTCGAGCAGGGGAAGATAGCTTTCCGCGGCCGCCTCGTAGAGCCAATCCATCCCGTGCGGCCAACTGCCGTGGGCGAGGACGTAGGGAATGTGACTGTGCAGGACCAGGGTGAAAAACTTATTGGACATTTTTCTCCGCCAACACGATGGCCATTTGAGATCTTCCTTTTCCGGAGAGATGGAGCCTCCAGATCGGAAGGAGACAAAATCCTTGATGGATTATATCATATCCCTCCTCGGACTGGGAAAGCGTCCTGAGCGGGAAAGTCCAGAATTCGTCGGCGCCCGGCGCCTGGAAGGCGAGCCTTCCCTCGAGAAGTTTCGCTTCGCGTCCGGAGACGCTGAGATCACCCTCGAAGGCGTAGAGATTCCACTCCGGGGCGAAGACGAGCGAGATCGACTCCCCTTCCCGGTTCTCCACCTCGTATTCGACGGTGATGACACCGGGGCCCGGGATGATCCGTTTGCGAACGGTGACGGAGCGCTTCTTCCCGTCGGCCCAGACGTTTCCGTCCCGTAGCAACTGGAGCGACGGACCATCGACGGCATAAGCATATTCCCGGTTGATGAAATCCCCCTGCTCGCCGAAATCGACGCGCCGGAAATCCTCGGGACGGGTCGCCGGGTGGAGGAAATGGTCGAGACAGGAATAGCGCGGGTGCCAGTCATAGCGAAGAAGGTCTTCGGCCCCTTCGGGAAGCTTCTTCCGCAGCTCATGAATGCTCTTGCCCTCGCCGGCCCTCTCTTCCGCCGCCGTGTGGTAGGCCTCAGGCCGCCGGGAAAGCACGTCCGAGAGGTTCCGGGAAAAGGGCTTATGGTCGATCTCGACGATCCCTCCTCCGAAGGAGGGCTTGACGATAAGGTTGAAGCGGTCCCCGAAGTGAAGGGCTTCCGCGCGCCCGTCCTGATCATAATCCTCCATGCGCCAACCGGTCTCCGCCGGCATCCTTTTTTCGGCTTCGATCAGATGGTGATAGGCCGCTTCCCGGAGATGGGGCAAGTAAAGTCCGCCGAAGACACCGTGCCAGAACGGGTCGTTGCCCTGCGCCTTGTAGAGCTCTATTGCGGCGGATTCGCTTCCGGAGGCGCGGACCTTTTTTGAGGTGAGTAGCATCCGTTTATGGAGGTGGTTCGATTCCGGATATTTCAGGAAGAAGTCCCGGAAAAAGCCGCCCCTGAGGAAACGCCGGGCCTCGGCCGGGCTCCGCTCCTTGAGCTTCTTGAACGTCTTGAGATCGGCCGGTTCCAGGACCCACTCCATCATCTCTTCATAGGACGCGGGCGGCAGGTAGACTTTTCCGCCCGGCGGCTCCGCGGCGGCATATTCAGAGAAGGTCATGGTCCGGATCTCCTTCTCTTCAATAAACCTGAGGAAATTCTCGAGCCAGCCCTTCTCATAGACCCAGGACTTCGTGCCCGGCCAGAGTCCGAACTTCTCGCCGTCGTCGCCGAGAACGGCGATCCCGCCCCTCTCGCGGATGTCGTTGAAATAGGCCTCGATCTCGTCGAGCGGTCTGAACGGAATGAGGTAGCGGAGCTTCTTGTCGATGGGGAAGATCCTCAGGGGATGTCCTTCGTCCTCCGTGGCGTAGGACGTGTGGATGTCCACGACTCCCGCGTAATGGAAGTGTTCCTCGTCGAGGAGCGTATATTCGATGCCGGCCCGGGAAAGGGACTTCGGGAGGTGAGGTTCCCAGACCCTTTCGGTCAGCCAGGCGCCCTTCGGCGCGACACCGAAGTTCTCTTCGATGTAGCGGTTCATTATCCGGACCTGGCCGATCCTGTCCTCCTCGGGGATGATGCAGAGGATCGGTTCGTAGAAGCCGCCGCCGAGGAGCTCGACCTGGCCCCGCCCGGCCAGCTCTTTGACCAGCGCTCCGCACTCTTTCCGGCGTTTCTCCATGTGCTCCCAGAGCGGGCCCGAAAAATGGAGGGCGAATTTGAATGCCGGGTGCCGCGCGACCACGTTAAGAAAAGGTTCGTAGCAGTCGTCGAACGCTTTATCGAAAACGTGGTCGAAGTTTCCCACGGGCTGGTGGCAGTGGACGGCGAAAAGGAACCAAAGCGGATTCATGGGCGCCTCCCGGCCCCGGATTTCCGTAAGGCCTCCCGCAGATAACTCTTGAAGAGGACGTCGAACTCCTCCTTGTCGGGTTCGCCGTACCACCAGAACCAGTCCGAGCCTTCGGCGATATAGATCTCCTCACCGGGTTTGCATCGGTCCCGGACCTCGGTGAGGTCGTCCCAGGCCTTGTTCTTGGCGGGATCGCCGACCCACTTCGAGAAATCTCCCAACCATGTGCCGGGGACTAGGTTGAGCTCCCGGACGGGAGCGTGGGTTTTCAAATACTCGCCGGGGAAAACGGGCGTAATGCCGTCGGCCTTGAGGAGGCGGGCGAAGAACTCCCTGAGGAATGGCACGCCGTTCCCGGGATAGAACTCCCAGGGGTTCTCGCCGTCCAGGATGACGACGCATATGGAATCCTCGGGAGATGTCTCGCGTCGTTCTTTGAGCCGGAGGAGGAAATCCGAGACCGCTTCCGCGGCGGGCCATTTCTTATACTCGAAGCTTAGGAGATCGGAGAGCTCGCGGTCCCTGAAGAAAATGGAAAGGCCTTCGGCCGAGTACGGCCGGTAAAGCTTCTTGCGGTCGTAAGGCTCCTTCAGGCTTTTCCAGAGGACGTTCTCGTCCGTGAGGGCGAAGCTGAAACCCGCCTCGGCGACGGCCGCGGCCACCTCCCGGCTGACCCCTCCTTCCGATGGCCAGAGCCCGTCGGGATCGAAGCCGAAAACCTTCCGGAAATAGTCTCGCCCCTGCTTGAGCTGGGCCGTTCCGTCCTCCGGGCGCCGGAAGCGTCTTGCGGGAAGCTTTTCTTCCGTCGGGCAATGGCTGTCGAATACGAGCGGCAGAAGCGGATGATAGTAAGGCGATGTGAAAAGCTCGACGAGGCCGTTTTTCTTGAGTCTCCTAAAAAGAGGGATGAGGTCCTTGTGAATTTCTTTTTGGAGGGCTAGGAGCCCGGCCTTGTCCTTGCCGGTTTCCCGGAGGGGCGAGAACAAGGCCTGGAGGGCTTTCGTCTGGACGCGCGCGGGATCGCCCTCGCCTGGGACGATCTTGCGGAGGAGTTCGATGTCCGTTAAAGAAAGGGCCCCGGGGTCCTTCTCCAGCGCTCTTTGGAACGGGTCCTTTGCCGTGCCGGCCGCATATTCCATGAGCTGTTCGAGGAGGCAGGGGACAAAATTGAAGGCGCAGGGGAAGCCCGTCTCCCGGATGAGCTCCCCCATTTGATAATAGTTCTTGGTGGCGTGGAGGTTAACCCAAGGCAGGACGTATTCGCCGTTCGACGCGTCTTTGTAGATGGGCTGATGGAAGTGCCAGACGAGAGAAAGATACATGGATCAGATCCCTTCCTGGGCGAGGATATACGCGTATATGGCCAATGTTATGGCGTTCAATTCAAGCTCCCGGGGATGGACGCTCTCTAAAATATCTAGTCCGGAGTGATGGACGTCGAAATAGCGCTGGGAATCCGGGCTGATTCCCAAGAGCGCCGTCCCTTGGGCGGCCAGAGGAGCCACGTCCACCCCTCCCCCGCCGGGTCTCATCATGGTGATGCCGAGAGGCTTGAAGACATATTCCCACTTCTTGAGTTTTTCGAAGACCTCAGGCTTGCCGCCCCCGACCGCGATCGGGATGAAGCCGCCGCTGTCCAGCTCGATGGCCGCCAAGTGCTTTTCACCCTTTCGACGTTCGTCCATGGCGTAGAAGCGGCCGCCGGTCCCGCCGAACTCCTCGTCCATGAACATCACGGCCCTGATCGTCCGGCGTGGCTTCAGCCCGGCGGTCTTGATGAGCCTCAAGGCCTCCACAGCGTTCGCGCAACCCGCCCCATCGTCGTGGGCGCCGACGGCCAGATCCCAGCTGTCCAGGTGGCCGCCGACCAGGATGATCTCGTCCGGACGCTCCGATCCGCGGATCTCGCCGACGACATTGGCGGAAGGCACGGGAGCGAGGTTTTGGCAATTCAGTTCCAAATGGACCCGGATATCCGGCTCTTTCCTGAGCAGGGCGCTCAGGAATTCGGCACCGGCCGTGCTGACGGCCGCGGCCGGGATCTTCGGCGCCGCCGGATCATATTCCAGGAGTCCGGTATGCGGAAAATCGTCTATCCTAAGCGTCAACGAGCGGACGAGGACGGCCAATGCGCCGAGTTTGGCCGCTTCCGACGCCCCGCGGACCCTCTGGTCGGCGGCGCTTCCGTAAGCCCCGAACGTCTGGATGAGCATTCTGTCCATGGGGCGGTTGAAGAAGACGATCCGGTTCCTGACCCCCTCACCGAGAGCCCTGAGTTCTTGGAAGGACCTGACCTCGGCTATGGGGGCCGTGATGCCCAACTCCGGCGTGCCGATGCTCCCCCCGAGGGCGCAGATCGTGAGCGGGATGTTCCCGACTATCGTGGAACCGATGATCCGGGCTTTTTCCGTACCTCCCCGCACCCATCGATTGACGGTGACGGGCTCGAGGTGGACGGTATCGAACCCGAGGTCCTGCATGACTTGCCGCATGAGCTCGACGCCGGCCGCCGCCCCGGGCGACCCCGTCAGGCGCGGGCCGACCGAGGTCAGTTTCCGGAGGATCTCGTAAGCGCCTTCATTCTGGAGCCCGAGCCCGCTGAGTCTTCCGACGATGTCGAGATAAGGCTTGTCTTGGGGTTTTTCCTGCGCCGCGGCAGGGGTCGGGAGGGGCAGGATCATGAAGGCTAAAATAATAATGAGAGAGGAGATCAGGATTTCCCGTTTCGTGTCCCGTTGGGCCATCTTCGCTCCTTGAGTGTCCACCAGCCGCAAGCGCTATTTATCCCTCAATATTGGACTCCTGTCAAGAAAACGTGTCCGCCCAAAATTACCGATAGGCCGTGAGTCGGGATTCCGGGTATCACCAGAAGTCAGCGTCATCGCTTAAGAAGAAAGAATCCTATCGACAATTTTAGGAAACGCGCTTATTTCGTCTTGAAAAAAAGCCAGTTGACGTCCTTCTCTTTTCCCCGTGGTTTGAGTTTGATGAGGGCGTAGCGGCCGTTGAGCTTCCCGCCGTGAATATTGACGATCTTCTTCTCCGCCGTTATCTCGACCGGCCCATACGTGCCCTTGTCCCAGATCTCGACCGTGCCCGCCCCGTACTCGCCTTCGGGGATAACCCCCTCGAATCCGGCGTAGTCGATGGGATGGTCTTCGGTCTGAACCGCAAGCCTTTTCTCGCCTTCGTTCAAGGGAGGAGTCTTGGGAACGGCCCAGCTCGTCAGGACGCCGTTCTCCTCGAGCCTCAGGTCATAGTGGAGACGGGAAGCATTGTGCTTCTGGATGACATAGATCAGGCCCCCGTCCGTTCTCTTCTCTCCGGACTCCGGAGGTTCGGAGGTCTTCGCAAAATTCCTCTTGGCCCGGTATTCCTTAAGTTTCATATTCGCACGCGATCCGCGTTCTGTTCCTAGGGCTTGCTATCTGTGCAGGAAGCAGCGCTCGCAGTCCACCTCGCCGGGTTTGCGGGTCGCGATCATGGCCAGACCGAGTTCGTCGGCCCTGGCGATGACCTCCTGGTCCCTGATCGATCCCAACGGGAAAATGATGGCCGTGATCCCGTGCTTCGCGGCGAGCTCAACGACGTCGGGGAACGGCATGAACGCGTCCGAGGCCAGGACACAGCCTTCGGGGCCGTAACCGCGCCGAGAGAGCCGGATGGCATCCTCGGCCGAATCGATTCGGCTCCGCTGGCCGGAACCTATCCCGTGGGTCTTATCGGAGGCGCCGATGATCACCGCGTTGGAGCGCGTGAAACAGGCGACGGTCCAGTTGAACAGGGCCGCCCGGACCTCTTCTGCGGTCGGCTTTCGCGCGGACACGGCATCTACGGATTCCGGGGAAACGATCTTTGAGTCGAACCTCTTCTGGACGAGCATCCCGCCGGCCACCCGCTTGAACTCGAGGCCGTTGTCTTCGGCCGGAACGCCGGGCGCGGCGCCCATCTTGACGACCCTGAGGACCTTGCGGGTCGCCAGGACCTCCAACGCCCCGGGCGTGAAATCGGGGGCGTAGACGACCTCGACGTTGCGCGGGCTTTCGACCAGGAGGCGGGCCAGCGGCTCCGTGACCGTGTAGTTGAACACATCGACGCTGCCGAAGTTCGAAAGCGGATCGCACTTCCAGGCTTTCTCGAAGGTGTCCACGGCGCCTTCCCCCAGCGCGACACCGCTCGGCATCTCATGCTTGATGATGACGCACGCCGGCCTGCCCTCGAAGACCTGGTGGAGCTTCTTCATGAGCCTCTGCCCAAGGTCCATGTCGCCGACGTTGATATAGCTCAGGCCTTTCGTCCCCTCCTGGAGAAGCTCGAGGGTGGCCATGTTGGGGCCGGTAGCCCCTTCCTCCTGGTAAAAGGCGGCCGGGTAGCCTGGGTTCTCGCCGTAGCGCATGGCGGTCTTTTTAATGAAACGGGTCTCTCCGAAGTCCATGATGTCGGGGAAATCCTCCTTGACCTTGGTCGAATACTGGGTCCTGGAAGTCCTGTCCTTGTTGTCCATGGGTTCTCAGGTCCTTTCGTGGCGGTTGATGATGGAAACCTCATATTGGTTTCCGGCGATGTCGCCGGCGAACAGGCAGGCCACCGCGACCCGGAAGTCCGGACCGGCGCCGCTCGGCTTCAGAGATTCATAGATCGCCTCGGCCGTCTGGGCGGAGTCCGTGCCATCTATGTTTACGTTCAGAGGGTCGCCGGTGAATGACCGCAAGGGATCCTTATTCACGCCGTCATAGGTCGAGATCATCTTTCCCTTGCCGGGGAGGAGCGTCAATTCGAAAGAATCACGGACTGCGGCGCCATCGGTTCCCCTTTTAATGATGTTCAGCGCGGCCTTCGGGCCGGGCAAAACGCAGCCGCTGATCCTCGGGGTGAAGATGGGGGGGTCCGGCTCGTATTCCCAGGCGGTGAGGGAGGCCGACAGTACGGAGAGAGGGTTCGAGGCATGCTCCAATGCCCGCCGGACGTCGGCCGTCTGCTTGCCGTTCGATACGGCGACCCCGCCGGGAAAATAGAGCATGGCCGGGTAGACAAGGAGGTCGATATTGCCTTTCTTTAGGGTCTCTTCGTCCGTGGGGCGGACCCAGACGCCGTCCTCGCTCCATTCGAGCTTTCGCGCCTGGCTCGACGGCGAGCGGCCGGTGATGGCATAGACGACGACGGTTTTCCCGTCCCGGCTCCGTCCCAGGATGATGACCCTTCCGGGGTAGTCCATCGCGGCCAGGTTCTTGAACGCTGGGTTCATCGGTCCACCTTCCTTTTCAGCCATTATTGATAACATACGGCCGGGGCGAAGTCAAAAACCGGCCGGGCCGCCAAAATTACCGTTATGACGCGAGTCGGAATTCCGGGACATGAACCAATTCTCTGGAATTGGTATCGTGTCCCTGGAATTCAATCCTATCGGCAATTTTGGCCGGGCCTTGAGGGGGTCGTCTGTTCATGTTAAAATCCAGGTTGACGAAAAGAGGATCTATGACCAAGCTCGAACAACCCGAATCCCCCTACAAGGACATCGAGTTCCTGGACTCGCTTGAAGGCCGGACGCTCCGGATCCTGAGCGAGTACCTGGGGCCCATGGCCCGGCTGGATAAGGCCAAGGTCAACAGCACCGTTCTCTTCCTCGGTTCAGCCCGGGCCAATCCCAGTCATGCTGACACCATCTTCACGAAATATTACTGGGAGGCCGAGGAGCTGGCCTACCTCCTCGCGAAATGGGCCATCCCGCTCAAGCCTAAAGGCAAGAATTTCGTGGTCTGCACGGGCGGCGGTCCGGGTATCATGGAAGCGGCCAACCGGGGCGCGCAGCGGGCCGGCGGCAAGTCCATCGGCATGAACATCTCCCTCCCCCAGCCCCAGGACCCGAACCCCTACATCACCCCGGAGCTGTCGTTCGCCTTCCATTATTTTTTCATGAGAAAATTTTGGCTTGTCTACAAGGCCAAGGCCGTCGTGGCCTTTCCCGGCGGGTTCGGCACCCTCGACGAGTTCTTCGAGATCGTCACCCTCCTCCAAACGAGCAAGATCTCCAGGAAGGAGATGACCCTCGTCCTCTACGGCGAGGACTACTGGAAGAAGGTCGTCGATTTCGACGCGCTGGTGAAGGCCGGGGCCATCACTCCCGAGGACCGAAAGGTCTTCCTGGTCTGTTCCGATCCCAAAAGGACCTTCGCTTTCCTTAAGAAGAAGCTCCTGGCATGCCTTTAAAAGACTTCGAGAACACGCCGTTAATGGTGTTTCATTTTCAATGGGGCAGCTTTATTTTCCGGGCGATGACAATGAAGACCAACACTCCCAGGGCGATCCCAACGGCGTCGGCCAGGAGGTCAAAGACGTCGCTCTGACGTCCTGGGACGAAGCTTTGGTGGAATTCGTCGAGGGCCCCAAGCACGAGGCCGGCGCCCCAGGAGACTCCGATCTTGAGCTTAGCCGATTGCTGAAGCGTTCGGAAGATGCCCATCGCCAAAAGGAATCCGAGCCCGCCGAACTCGAGGCCGTGGAGGAACTTGTCGAAGTTGCTGATGCCGACATCGATCGAAATGGTTTTCGACGAAAAATAGAAGATGGCCGCGTAGTAAAGCGTTGCAGGCAGGAAATAAAGGGCCTTTTTTCCGATTCTCATCATGATCATTCTATTCTAATGAATAAAGTGCTCTTTTCAACCCCGGGTTGATTTTGTTGCCGGTCTGGGGCATCATAGCCCTGAAAGATGCTTAAAAAACTTTCCCTCGTTCTTGCTCTTTTGACGGTCCTCTCCTCATGCGCCCGCACTCCGTATCACCCTCGAGGCGGCGTCGAAACCGGTGTGGCGTCATGGTACGGGCCCGATTTCCACGGGAAGCTCACGTCGAACAGAGAGATCTACGACATGTACGACATGACCGCGGCCCACCGGAATCTCCCCTTCGGGACGTATGTCATGGTGACCAACCTTGAAAACGGCCGAACGGCCACGGTTCGCATCAACGACCGCGGCCCGTTCGTAGGCGATCGGATCATCGACCTGTCCTACGCGGCGGCCAGGGTCCTAGGGATGATCGGCCCGGGGACCGTTCCGGTCAGGCTCGAAGTCCTCAGGGACATCTCGTCGGCGCCGGTGAGCCGGGGCTGGTCCGTCCAGGCCGGGTCCTTCATCTCCAAGGACAACGCCTCGAACCTCGTCCGCAAGCTCAAAGGGAATTATGAAGGAGTCTATATCGCCCTTTTCAAGACATCGACCCACGTCTATTACCGGGTCCGGCTCAAAGCCCCCGACGGCGACGCCGCCCGCAAATTGGCCCAACGTCTCTTCGCCGACGGATACGCCGTCATCATTCTGGAAGAACGATAATCCCAGCTTATTTTTTCGCTATCTCCCCATTGACGGTCCGGTTCTGGTGGGCTCCCTTCAAGGTGTGCACCTGGAGGCCGTCCTGCCCGGGCAGCCATACTTCCGCCAGCACGTAGTCTGTTACATATTCCGTATACGACGGCTCGAAGTTCCCCACCATATCGAAGACAAGCTGGGGTACTTGAAGGGGCGGGCTCGGTTGTGCCAACCTTTGGATGACGGGGACCGGGAATTCCTTGCCGGTCGATTCCTGCCGAAGGGTGATCGGCCCGTCTTCCTTCTGGTCCACCCGGTATTCGCCCGGCGGGAACTTTTTACCGCCAGCTTCG
>Ga0315295_10004182_pt1 | contig 12286 bp, 9 predicted proteins | sample YL17G14_0_MG_FD_204453 | JGI IMG/M metagenome (GOLD analysis project Ga0315295, IMG submission 204453) | Sediment microbial communities from Yellowstone Lake, YNP, Wyoming, USA - YL17G14_0 | ecosystem: Environmental > Aquatic > Freshwater > Lake > Sediment | place: USA: Wyoming | collected... | reverse complement strand
TCGTCCGGCTGGACGAGTTGGGTCAGGTCGTAGAGCGTGGTGCCCGTGCCGCCCGTCGCCGTCCCGACGAGGAGACGGTCGCCGAGTAGTTGGGCCAACAGTTGCCGTACCGTACTCAGTGATTCAGCCATCGCGGTTCTCCAGGTAGTTCAGGCGCGCCGACCGTTTTCCCGCTGCCATCTCCGCCAACTTCGTGTCTAGGCGGGGTTTGTTACTCAATGTTTCATTGTCCTTGTACGGGTTGGGCCAGAAGGTATCATGCCACCAGGCCATGCAGCGGTTTCCCGTATCCATGTAGGATTTATAGCCAAGTTTCAGGGCACGGAAAGCCAAGTCCTTCTCGCCCCATGCCCAGCCAAAGTCGAACTCCTCATCGAATCCGCCCAGTTCTAGCAAGGCCGAACGGGGGGCACAGGCCCAGTTGTTCTCCCACATATCAGGGTCAACTTTCACTACCTGCCCATCCCAGGCCCCGATACGCGGGTCTTGCCAGCGGATACGCTCCGGTGGGCCGTAATAGGGATACCCCCAGATGGTAAGTGCCCCATCCACGGTCTTCTCCGGCCCTTCTCCCACGTTGCCAACGCCGGTATAGAATCCGCGTTGCCGCTCCTGGCAACGGACGAACCTTGCGATACCCCCAGGGGGTATCCAGATGTAGTCTTGCAGGAAGACGACATACTTCCCTTGGCACTTCGAGAGGCCCTTGTTATAAGCCGCCCAGATATTAGTAAGCGTCCCATCCTTGCGCGGCGGCTCGGCGAACTGGCGTAGGCGAGAACCTAAGCGGACTAAGAAGCTCGTCAACAACGTCATATCTCGCAACTGGCCGTCTACCATGACAACCTCGAAGTCCTGGAACGTCTGTCGCTCCAGGTTGCCCTTAAGTACGTCTATACCGCCGAGACGGTTGGTGACATAGAGTACAGAGACTTCCATAGACTCGATGCCTCTCCGTGAGTGTGAAAATCGGGTAGCCCTGGCCCCTTGAGAAAACCGATGGTCTCAAGAAACTCTCGCGCCCGCACGTCATAGGTGTGTCGCCGTAGGTAGTTCGCCTGGGCGCGCTTGAACATCAGTTGACGGGCTTTATCATCCGCCAGCATCCGCTGAATCTTCTCGACCATCTCCTCTTTGCCCTCAAAGGCGATGAAGTGATAATCGGGTTCCGCCGCCCACTCCATATCCCGCCGGTTGGTGGCGGTCATGTCCGCCGCCATCGGCCCGATCAGTCCGCACTCAAAGAAGCGCGTCTCCATAACGCCGCCCGCCGCGTCTCCCGACACCTGAATGAGAATCTTGGCGCTCGACAACAGACGTGAGACGGGGACGCCACGTTCTATCTGATCTGTCCGCAAGAGGTTCACGTACTGGCCCAGGTAGTTCAGGTAGTCCACACGTTTGCAGCGGTTTCTATCTTCCCGTCCTACGAATCCTGCATCATAGACTTCCACAACTTCGGGGTCGCGTACCCAGTGATTCGGGTCGGTGGCGAAGGGGAAGAGGAACGTCTTGCCCCCTGGATACACGTAATCGTCTCCGCAGGAGTATGGGGCCAGCACGATGTCAGAACCGAAGTAGTCAGTCTTGTGGTAGGAACACGCCTCGATGTCCCACCAGACCGTAAATCTACCCGAACAGGCATCGCCGAGTGGTAGGGTGTTGAACACCACGTCCGCATCGGCGGACTCGATCTCGCCCGTGTGGAATACTTCCACGTCTTCCCGTCGCCGGAAAGCGTCTTCCAGCATACGGGCGCAGAGGAGTTTTAGGATTGGCTCCTCGCCGTAGTTATATGTAATCAGCAGCTTTAAGGGCTTCGGCATAATAAGGTATTGTCCTGTCTAGGCCATCTTCCAGGCTCACAAAGTTGCGAGAGTGCGGCGTGGCTAGGACTACCGACTGTTCGGGTTCGCCTGGGCGCATGGGGGTCAAGCGGATTTGTCCTCGACCCACCTTTCCTATGACCATCTGGGCAATCTGATGCACCGTCGTCGGCCTTCCCGTTCCCGCTTCCAGCACCAGTTGACAGTCGGCTAGGTTGTCGAGAAGGGCCTGTACCAGAATCTCGGCCACGTCCTCGACGTAGATCATGTCCATGATCTGGGTCCCGTCGCCGTAGACGATGAGTTCTTCGCCCTTGAGCGCGGGGATGATAAAGTTCGGGATGATCTTGCGTACCGGCGCGGCCTTCTGGCCTGGGCCATAGGCGTTGTACCCACGCACGACAGCGATCCGCGTCCCGCACTCGCGGTTGAACATGAGGGCCAGCCGCTCGGCGGTGTGCTTGGAGATTGAGTAGGGATTGTTCATCCAATAGTTGCCCACGGTGATATAGACCGCTGGCACCCCGTAGTGCCTCACAGCCTGGAAGACGTTAATACTCCCGCGCACGTTGACCTCGAAGGCGATACCTGGCTCCTCGATGGTCTCCTGTGTCCCCAGCACGGCGGCTAGGTGGATCACGCCGTCGCAGATACTCACGGCATGGTCAACGGCGCTGCGGTCGGTCACGCTGCCCATCACGGTCTCCGTGGTCGGGTCTCGTGGCAGGTAGTGGCGGTCAAGGATAACGGGGTAGTGCCCCTTCGCCTTCAGGTTGGCGACGACGTGCTGGCCGATGAACCCCGTTCCGCCCGTTACCAGGATGCGCTTAGGTGATTGAAAGGATGCCATCTCGCAAGTCCTTGGCATATCTAACGTGGCTGTAGTGGTCATTGACCCACCTCGAAAGCTCCTGTGGGGGTGGTGAGGAACGCGCCGTTTCCTCAGCCACCCGCCGCAGGCTATTCGGTTCCGGCGCAGAACGCCGCACCAAATCGGGGGCTATGGTCTTCAACTTCTCGTTGTCGTCGCAGATGACGACGGGTTTGCCACAGGCCAGGGCCTCCAACACCGTGCGGTCGCAACCGCCGTAGGTGGTCGAGGTCAACACCGCTACCTGTGCGAGTCCGTAGATGTAGGGCATCATGTAGTACGGCATGATGCGGGGGATGACGGCGAGACCATGATCGAGGCAGACTTGGTGGCAAACGTCGCCCTCGTGGACTGTGCCGTCCGGCTTGCTCTGCACCTGTCCGACAACCAGACCCCTCTCGCCGAACGCCTCGGCGAAGAGGTTGTAACGCTTGTATTTAGCGAAGGCGGCAGGTAGTACCGCCAAGAAGTACGGCTTCTGCCACTCTGTAGGCCGGAAGAGGTCGGTGTTGACCCCGAACGCCTTGCGGACATTCACGCCTAACGCCTGGAAGATGGGGAGATGGTAGTCCGTCTCCACAAACACAAGGTCGAAGTTACCGAGGTTGGCGTGGTTCACAGGCCCGCCCGCGAAGCAGAGCGCCGTAGGCTTGCCGAACTGTCGCACGGTGGCATGGAGAGGCCGGTCAAGGCCGCCCCAGCACAGTACGGCGTCAGGCCCCCATTCCAGTGCTTCCTCTAGCGCCTGTCTCGGTCTGGGATACTGCTCTATACTAAAGTTGCCTACGTTCACCTGCGCGTCGCCGTAGGGTACGAATATGCGAACCTCCCAGTCCTTGCCCAACTCCTGTAGGGCAGCCCATAGGCCGTCCTGCGAATTGAGCAGGTCTTGGGTTTGCCATTCGGCGTGCCAGAGAAAACACAGCTTTTTCATGCGTACACCGGCACTTCCTTCTCGTCTTCGAGTGCCACCTGCGTCAGCCGACGCCGCTCCTCAGCGTTGAGGACAGCGAGCCACTGGGTAGCCACCCTCTCCCACGTCTGCCTCTGCGCTTCATAGGCCATGTGCGCCCGTCGCTCGGCGATGTCCTTGCGGCCTCCCCACCAGTGCATCCGCTTGAGGAAGTCCTTGACGTTGCGGGATTTCACTAGGGATTCCTTGTAGACGCACCGCTCCGGCAGGGCACCCACGGGCCGCACTATGGGGATGCAGCCGTTGGCCTGCGCTTCCAGAGCCGTGATGCAGAAGGTCTCCTCCCAGTCCTTGCCGTCCGCCCGTATCGACGGGTAGAGCCAGAATTGGGACTTGGCGAACTCTGCCGCCAACTCCTTCTGCCCGATGCGCCCGTGCATGGTTACGCCAGGTTGCGCGAGTAGCCTTTGGACGTGCTCCTTGAAGGCCCCCATCTGCGGGTACGCCCGCATCATCTGGTCGTAGTTGTTCCAGCCGTAGAAGACGTGGAGTTCGGCGTCCTTCCACTTCTTGAGGATGGCGGGCCACCACGTCAGCAGTACGTCCAGGCCACGGTCGGGGCTGGAAGCGTAGACGAATCGATGCGCTTGCGGCTCCTGCAACTCAGACACCCAGGCATGGATGCCGTCGCCGGAGACGATAAGGTGGTCTGGTTTCAGGAACGGATAGGTCTTCCGCACGTGGTCGGCGTGCCAATCGGAGAGGACTACGATGCGGTCTATCTTCTCGGCCATCTTCTCGTTGAGGCTTGGGCACTCTACGTCGTGCATCCACAGCCAGCGATGTTGCGCGTTCACGTAGGCTGCCATCTCTGGGATACGGCTCCCCACCATCAGCCATGCGGGAAGGGCGTTGAGGTACGGCAAGGCGGGGTTGAACGCTTCGGCGTACTGGTAGATGACACCGTTGACTATGCCCTCAAAGCCTGCATAGACGACTACCGAGAACCCCGCCGCAGCGAACTCTTCCGCCATCTTGACGGCTGCGGTTTCTGAGCCGCCGAGTCCCTGGCCGTCTATCCAACTCGGTTCCCAAGGCTCAGGGCCGTGGCCCAGGTAGAAAACGATCTTGGGCATATCGACATTCCTCATGTCCCACTCGACAACCCACGTGCCGAAGCCTGGGATAAAATACTGCGTCGGGTCGCGCCGCTTGTAGAGACTGTGTACTCTGCGGTCGCTGCGGACGGCCAGGAGTTCCAGCAGTTCGTACATGGAGAAACATCGCACGTGTAGACGCGAATGGTCGTCTTCAATCCCCTCCGCCGCAATACATATCTCTGCGGGAACGGTAGCGATGTAACGACTAGCGGCGTCTTCGGCGATACCCAGTATCCGTTGCGCGTCCGGCCCCGCCATGTGCTCAAGAATCTCAAGCATCAAGGCCACGTCGAACTTGCCGAGAGCGTCCATGTCCATCAACTGCGGGTCGCCACAGACGAACGTGACCAACTTGCGAATCTTCTTTGGCTCTTTCGCCAGGTTCTCGTTGGCTATCTCGATAGCCCTGTCGGATATGTCGATGCCCACGACTTCACAGCCGTATTTGGTCGCTAGGTGAATGTCGAAGAGGCCGCCGCCGCAGGCGATGTCTAACACCCGCTTCGGCTGCAACTTGTCAAACCGCTCCTCGACGAATGAGAAACGCGCCCACAGCCAACTAGGTTTGATCCCGTGTTCGGCATCGGCATTGTAGGCGGCCCTGTACTTCGTGGGGTCGTGCAGGTGTTCCGTCATGCGGGAGACACGCTGTTGAAGTTGTACGATTCGCTTGTCAGGTTCGATGTTGTGGGGTAGGTAGCGCCTAAGAAGTTCGCCCGCCTTGAGTACGTCGCCCAACCGGACTAGGTGATCGGCCAGTTGGATCGCCGCCGACACCGAGCGGTCGCTGCGGACGGCCTCGCGGTAGAGACGGTCAAAGAAGTCCCAGCCCTCGTGATCGGGCATAATCTGGCGGGCCTGTTCGACAACCGCCAGGGCCTCCTTGTTCATCCCCAGCGCGTGATAACAGCGGTGTTCAATGTCCCAGGCGTTGATGGTGTAGTCGAGGGGCGTAACGAAGACCGCCATCGGAGCAGGTAGTTTGTCGCGGGCGTTTAGTATCCACGTGAGAGTCCTCGTTGGGTCTCCCTTGCCCCACCACTCGGCCTGCGCCCGTAGGAGGTAGCCATCCTTGAACTCCGGTTGTAGTTCGATAGCGATTGCGGCCCAATTCGCCATGTCCGGCCACTTGTTCAGGTTCCAGCAGCACTTAGCGGCGAAACAGGCCGCGTGCCAGCACTCCAACTGCGACTCCGGTTCCTGGTAGTACGCCTGGAAGTAGAACAGGGCCTCTTGCCACTTGGACATCCCGAACAGACAATGCGCCATCGCTAACCGAGTCCGACGGCATCGCGGGGCCTCCTTCTCCATGATGAGCAGGAGCCGCAGGTTACGTGGGGTCTGTCCCGTCTCCGGCCCCTCAGCCGGATAGGGCCGCTGGTGGACGATGGTTATGCGCTGGTCAAAGCCGATAGCGTGGTCGGTATCGCTGTAGCAGACCTCGTGTACCCGTCCTGGGTGATAGGGGGAAGTACACCCTGGTTGCCCACGGCAGGTACATCCCCACTCCCAGTTGAGGTCGCGCCGGAGAAGGCGGTGCTGATCATGCTTGACGATGCAGTTGCCGTTGTCGTCAAAGGCGTACTCGTAGGGCATCTGAACGGTGCCCCAGTCCTTCTTCTCGGCGTCGGCCAGGACTTCTCGCAACAGTTCGGGGTTCTCCGCTACATCGTCGGCGTCGATCCAGAATATCCAGTCGGAGGTACAGTGAGACATGAGCGCGTTACGGGCAGCACTGAAATCGTCGCACCACTCGAAGGGGATAACCTTTTCCGTGTACTTGCGGGCGATCTCTTCCGTGTTGTCCTCTGACTCGCCTCCCAGAAGGATGACAACCTCATCCACATAGGGGAGGACGGGGCTAATGGCCCCGTCCAACGTCGCGCCCGCGTTGCGGGCCATTATTGCTAGGGTGATAGTGCTCATTGCGGCTTCCACCCCGTTTCAATGGTGATGTTCCCAGGGCCGAAGTTGTCTCCCAACGCCTTCGCGTTGAGTGCGCCCTGCTCTCGCGTGGCCTCCATGTGTTGCTTGTAGATGTCCACGAAGATACTGGGACACCTGATCTCCATCATGGAGTAGAACTGAACTGTATGCCCCTGGAAGGTAACGGGAATGGTCTCCGGCGGCGTGAAGTTCACCATCGGGTAGGTATCTAGGATGTCCTGCGTTGTCCAAGGCACCCTGCCGATTATGCGGTCTTCCTTGTCCCGAATATGGGAACCTGGCGGCAGGCGATCCTCACCGATGGTGGAGACCTTCTCGATGATGCCCTTGACAATGGGCGTGTTGGCGATCTCGGCCAGGGACGCATCATCCAATTTGCCGAAAGCCTCGGTGATAACAGCCAAGGCTTCCTTGCTGGTACGCTTCTGTTGCGCCTGCTTCAGGGCGACTAGGAGACCGGCATACTCGCCGGTTAGTTCGACTTCGCCTGCTTGCGTGCCCGTGGCGGTGGCCTCTTCTTGCTCCTCCGACTCCTTCCGCTTGGTCTCACGATAGTTCTTCAGGGCTTCGGGGTTGCCCTTCCGTCCACTTGCCTTCCGTGCCATCTAGTGACCTCCGTTTTGGAAAGGGGGCGGGAGTCTCCCCCCGCCCCCACTACTACTAGGAAACGCCGCCTTGGATGTCGAGGGTCGCTGTGTGCTCGATACGCACAGCGTTCGTCTCATCCAAGCGCCTAACGGCCAGGGCTGCCTTCCAGCCCACCGAGCCGAACTGGTCAAGCGGGTCGAGCGCACCGGACGAGCCGACTGGCTTCACGATGATCCCAGCCGCTTCCGCACTCAGCCTGCTTTCACAGTAGAACTGGTCACCCATGACCAGGGTGGTGAACACGCCGAAGTTGCCCGAAATCCCAGCCGACCCGTACACGCGGGCATTGGATGTCCACACGAACCGGACACCCAGGTAGTCGAAACTGTCCCCCGTGAACAGTGGGTTAGATTCGCCGCGCTGCCCAGCCATCGACATGATGTAGCTGAAGTTGCCAGCGGGACTACCCACAAAGTCGTACTCGGCGTTCGGGTGCCCTACGGCCACGTAGCGGTTGCCCGCCTTGGCGATGCGCTTGACGTTGTTCTTCTTCAACGTCGCCACCGCCTCACGGATTTCCGCCTCCAGGAGCAAGGCGCTCAGGCCACCACGGGAAGTCGCGGAGCCTGCGTACTGGACAGTCGTGCCCGCGATGAGTTCGTTGCGGGCGATGATGTCCAGCGTCTGTCCCATGTTCTCGCCCCACATGGAGACGAGTTCCGACACCTGCTCATCGATGGTCTGGTCAATGGCAACGTCGGACAGACGGGCGTAGGCACCGTACTGGCCGATAGTCGCCGTGACGTGAGTCCACGTGATCGCGGTGGCGGCGGGTGGGGTGCCCTCGGTGAGGGCGGTGGTAGCGTTCGCGGGCCGCTCAAGTCGCCGGAAGTCGAGGTTGACGCCCCCACGGGCGGGGATGTTCTTCGAGAGCCCCCATCCCAGGTAGGCAAGCTGGGGAATTGCACGAGCCAGCAGCTCGTTGACGTAGAAGGTTCGGGCCTGTAGGGTTAGACCCCCAGAGCCAAGTTGTTCTGCCACGGTATCACTCCTTTAGGGAAGCGGGACACCGGCCTCTTTGCCAAGTTGTCGCCGCTGCTTCTCCCAGTCGGCCCTACCTTCAGGAGTGGTCACGTCGATGCCCTTGATCTTGTCGATGACTTTGGTTGGCGTTCGCCCTGCCTGCACGTTTTCGTCGTAGTTCGTCACTGCGGCGGGCTTCGCCTTCTTCTCGGTCTCCGCTTTCTCGCGCATCAACTTGATCTCTGCCTTATCGACCGCCAAGCTCAACGCCTGCTCCCCATCCTTCGCAACTACGCGGAACTCACGGGTCAGGGCGTCTACCTGGTCGGGTATCTCGTACTCCAAAGCCAGCCGTAACGCTGCCTGGGACGATGCCGCGTCTGCCCACTTTTGGAAGGCTTGACCAGCGAAACGTTTGCTGAGTTCAAGATCATCTCCCAGTTTCTTGACAGCGGCCTTTGCCTCCGGTGGCGCGTCGTCGTCAAGCTCGACACGGCTCTGCGCGGACTCAATCTGGGTCTGCAACTCTTGGAGTTGTATCTGAGTCGTCGAGTGCGATTGACTCAACTCCTTCAGGGCCTTCGCCTGCTCCGCGAGTTGCGTGTCCTTCTCTTTCCGCAGGGCGTCCATGTCTGCCTGAGTCGGCGGCTTCTTTTCCTCCTGATCTTCGGGCTTCTGGGTTTCTGTCTTCTCTTCGTCTGGCACGGTTCACCTCCGGTCATCCGGCCTGCCGTCGCAAGCTCCTTGCGGCCACCTGGCGGCGGGGCGCGAACCCCTTTGAGAACTAAAAAGGACGCACACAAAGGTCGGCGCGTCCTCACTAGTGAATTATATCACACTCTGTCAAGGGGTACAGCACAAGGGCCTACGTGGGTGAACCTATTGACAAATCGGGCGGGCGGTGTAGAGTAGAAGGTGCTATGTGGAAAGTGGTAGTGGTTGCCCTTCTCGCCCTTGCCGCTGTGGGCTGCGGTACCTCTCGGTACGCGGTGGCAAGCTGGCAGTACGTTCAGACTGAGCGCACCGCGCAGGGTCTACAGCCGCTAGAATGGGACGCAGCACTGGCAGGCCCAGCACAGGCCCGTGCCCAAGAGATCGCAGAGCTGGGGGCACTCGACCATAGTGGTGCTCAGACCGCTTCCACTATCTTCTACGGCGACCGACCCTATATTTGTGAGATTCTGGGCAAGCAGCCGACATGGACGCAAGACTACGCCATCGGCTACGGCTGGATCGCATCGCCAACCCATAGGGAGTGTGCATTGGGTACAAACTATCGGCGGGCTGCGATAGGAGTAGCGGTCGGTGAAGATGGATGGATATACGAGGTCATGTGGCTGACTCCCTAGTAGCTCCCCAGCTCCGCCAGCAGTCTGCCCCAGTTGTCCAACTCTGCCGCCTTAGCCGCCTCTTTCTCCGCTGCCGCAGCCGCCTTCTTAGCTGCGCTCTTAGCCGCCTTCTCTTCCTTCTTTCGCAGGCTTTCGATAGACTTGCTCAGTTTCTCGGCCTGGGTTCCCTCTTCTTCGGTAAGTCCCTCCGTGAAGTAGCCCACGATAGCGTTGAAGGCCCTCATATACTGCTCAACGGTAGCGTTGCCTAGATGACTGAGGCCGAGTAGGACGGCCTGCACGTCCTTGTTCTTGCGGATCGTCTTCTCCATCGTACTGTTGGTGCCAGCGTTGAACAGTGTCCAGAACATCGGCAACAGGGTTGCCTTGCCTTGGAGTCCCAGACCTCCCACTACTAGCCACGTCTGCGGGTCTATCCAGCCGCCCCAGTTGGCCTCTCCTGCCAACTTCGCCTTCAACTGGTCGGGGGGTAGTCCTGCGGGCGTGGTCGCCAAGTCGCGTCCGCCTAACACCGCCAGCGCGTGCGCTACGTCAAGGGCGTTAGAAGTGGGGGGCGGTGCGTCCTTTGTTATCCCCCGCAATGCCTTCTCCGCGACAATGCCCTCATAACTCGTTGCGCCTGTAGGGGTCGGAACAACACCAGCCCCTATTCCTGCTATTGCCCCTCCCGCCGTTCCACCTGTGGTCCCGCCCGTAGTAGCGGCGGCGGGCGCAGGCGCGGGTTCGGGCGCGGGTACACCAGCGGGGGGTACCCCAGCTTGCGGTTCCGGTGGTGGGGCCGCAGGTTGTCCCATTCCCTTCGCGGCAGCCACGGCGCGTTCTAGCGCCTCAATGAGAGAGTTAGCGCCCTGCGGTGCGGGCGCGGGTACTGCCGCCGGTGCGGGGCCAGCCTTCTGCGCCGCTTCGCGCTCCTCAGCGGTGCCGATAACGGGAAGACCCGCCGCCATGAGTTGCGCGTTCGCCTGTTCAAGCGTTATGCCCTGCGAAGAAAGGATGGGGGCCAGTAGTTCCAGGCGGAAGTCGGTCTTGTACCCCAACTCGGCGATGAGTTCGACAACACGCGGGTTCGCCTTGACGAGACCCGCTCTGGCATCGTTGGCTATGGACGACACACCCGTTAGGAGGGGGTCACGGGCAACAGAGGCCGCAGCACCTACTGCCGTCGCACCCGTCTGGGCGAACGCGAGTTTATAGATTGCGTCGCGGTAATCCTGGGCTGTCTCAAACTTCTTGGCGGCCTCGATCATCGGGGCAACGTCGGCCAGCGTGACGGGGTTTGTCTTCGTCGAAAGGGCGTCGGCTAACTCCTGGGGGTGATCAATGGTGTATTGCCAAGCGTTGTCCTTGAGCTTCCACCAACCAGCGTCCTCAATCTCTGTCCGCAGTCTGTCGTATTCCTTCTCAAAGGGGGAATCGTTAGTGCCCAGGTTGGCGTCCAGACTGAGGACTTGATCGGGCGTCAGTTGGGAGCGGAAGCGCACCATGTCGGCGTCCAACGCTTCCCAGGCATCATCCGTCATCAGGCCGTCCCCAGTATGATAACTGGCGAAGATAGTCATGTAAGCCGCCACCAGGGTATCGGGTTTGTTCTTCTGCTCGTCTGTGAGGGCGTAGATGTCGCCGAGTTTGGCCCTTTCCTTCTCTTGACGGGCCGCTAGGTCGGGGTTTGCCGCAAGGTACTCGGCATATCCCCCTGCGATGCGGTCTTGGCGCTTCGTGTGCCGTTCTGCCCACGTCGGCCAGTCAATCACACCGTTCCAAAGGTCGGCATCATCTAACGTCTGGGCAGCGGCGAAGGCCACGGGAACGTCCGCAAGCGAACGGTAGCCGCCACGCGCCTTCTGGTATTCGTTCACGGCGAGTTCAGCCGCGATGACACCGGAATCGCCTTTTACAAGGGCATTGGCGGCCCGCCAGCCCAACTCCGTCGCCATTTCCCCATAGTTGCGGTATGGCTTACCCGTATCGGGGTTAATCTGCCCCAACGTCACCGTAGCCTTGTCCCTGGCATCGTTGCGGTCGTTATAGGCCGTCCTATACGTCTGGGTGCCGAGTCCGAAGAAGGAACCGACACCGATGACTGCCCCCTTTGGCCCCCATTCCCTGATGCCATCAGCTAAGTCCTGAATCCACATGGGGACGAGGCGGTTCCAAGCCTGCGTCTTTATAGAGGTGCCCGAAGCTGATACTTCCTCACCGATGAAGGTATGGCCCTGGAGAACGTCAACCAAGAAGGCCGTAATTGGCGCGAGCTTACCCTGTACTCCGCGCAAGAGGATGGTCATGCGCTCGGCCTCGTAGATGTTGCCAGCCGCGCTCTTTATGCGGCCCTGGCCTTTACTGGGAAGCGGGAAGCCGCCGTAGGCTTGGGCCACAATACGCATCATCGGCTGAAGGCCGCCCCAGAAGTCGATGCGGGTGTTGCCAATCCGCAACTTGCCGAAGTTTGTCGAGCGTGGGTCGATTTCGACGTCGGCGACACCTGTGAACTTCGCCAGCGCCAGGAGGCTCGCACCGCTTCCGTAGTAGGCTGCCATGTCCTTCCCTATCGTGGCAAACGCTTGCTTTGAGCCTATGGCCTTTAGGAGCGCGAACGGCGCTTGGATACG
>Ga0315295_10004181_pt1 | contig 12287 bp, 15 predicted proteins | sample YL17G14_0_MG_FD_204453 | JGI IMG/M metagenome (GOLD analysis project Ga0315295, IMG submission 204453) | Sediment microbial communities from Yellowstone Lake, YNP, Wyoming, USA - YL17G14_0 | ecosystem: Environmental > Aquatic > Freshwater > Lake > Sediment | place: USA: Wyoming | collected... | reverse complement strand
CCCGTATCACGGATATCTTTATCTGTCCCGGAAACGTCACCTTTTTCTCAATTTCATCTTTTATATCATGAGCAAGAACAATAGACGTGGCATCATCAACAAGACCCGGATCAACAAGTACCCGAAGTTCACGGCCCGCCTGAAACGCAAATGATTCTTTCACCCCTTTATGGGATTTAGCAATCTCCTCAAGAGCTTTCAGTCGTTTCACGTATTCCTCATAATCTTCGTACCGGGCACCGGGTCTGCCTCCGGATACCGCATCAGCAATGTACGTCAGCACTGATTCAACACTGGTAAACGGCGTATCTTCATGGTGCTGGGCAACACATTCTATCACGCGTACCGGAAGACCGTACTTTTTCAAAAGCTCAATCCCCAATTCTACGTGACTTCCTTCTTTATCCGTTATGACTTTTCCGATGTCATGAAGTAAACATCCAAGCCTCACGACATTGCTGTCAGCGCCGATTTCTTTTGCGAGCGCCACTCCGATTTTCGTCTCTTCAAGGGTGTGCGAAATCATATTCTGCCCGTAAGAAAATCGGTACTTGAATCGTCCCAAAAGGGCAACAATCGGAGAAGGCAGGTTGTAAACGCCGACTGCATGGCAGAGCTTCTGCCCTTCCTCAAACATAATCCGTTCAATTTCTTTTTTCACTTGGCTGACGATGTCCTCAATCCTTCCCGGCTGGACTCTTCCGTCTTTCAGAAGCCGCTCAAGTGCTACCCTAGCAATTTCTCGTCTGACCGGATCAAATGACGAGAGACGGATGACTCCTTCTTCATCAAGATCCACGTCAACTCCTGTGGCTGTTTCAAATACCCTGATGTTTCGTCCTTCTTTTCCGATGATGCGGCCTTTCATCTCCTCGTCAGTGATTTTCACTGTTGAAACCGTATACTCGGCAACATAGTCAATGGCACCATGCCGCATGGCATCCACCAGTATTTCCTGAGCTTTTACATTTGCTTCTTCTTTGGCTTTGATGGTCGCTTCCTTTATCTCTTTGGCAATAATCGCGCCTGCCTCTTCTTTTGCGCGGGAAATGACTTCTTCTTTCGCTTCTGCTGTCGTGAGGTGAGAAAGTCCCTCAAGTTTTGCCAAAATATCTTTTTCCAGTTTAGATAACTCCTGGCGTTTCCGCTCCAGCACTTTCTCTGCTTCCTCGCGGGTGCGTTCAAATTCCCGGAGTGCTTGGTCCCGTCTTTCCAGCGGCTCAAGTTTCCTCTGAATTTCCTCTTCCCCTTCCCTGCGAATTCGGAACGCTTCATCTTTTGCCTCAAGGAGTATCTCTTTTGCCTTTGCGTCAGCAAGCGCTAATTTTGCTCTTATCTGAACTTCGGTACGGTCGCTTTCCTTAGGTCCCTCGCGTTTCTTTTCCACAGGGACCGCCTTGAACTCCCTTGGAATTTCTCCGACTTCTTTTTTCTCTTTCCGCATCCGAACCGGTTTTTTACCTTTTACTAGCTGTGTCAGCGTTTCAAGTACATCAAACATAGGTCCTCCTATTAGAAACTGTTCTGATCATTCTGATGATCGGATTACAGTTTCTTATATCCGCCTTAGAACGCTCCGTTCCGCCGCGCTACGAATAGTAGGTAAGGCGGACGGTAAGTTCAGGCGGATTAACATCTATTAGCAATAACAAAAATACTTTTTGAAGACAAGAGGAAATCTCCCCGCGCTTACGAGGATCGTGTAGGAGTGTACGTATTTGATATTCTATGCATATATCCTACTGACGAATAAATGTTGATTTCCTTATGCTTTTTTAAAAAGACGTTCTTGTCTTTCTTGTAACCCTTATTGTAGTCCTTTGTGGGATATTTCGTCAATGAGATTTCTTATGGTGTCATGGTCAAAACCGCGCCGGAGAAGGAAGCTATACAGCTTATCCCGGCATTCCTGCCTACTATACCCCGTTAACCCTCGCAATTTCTTTTCAGCCGCACGCCTTGCTAAAACCATCTGGGTCGGGGCATCTTCTAAACTGGTCAGGGTATAATCCAGGGCTTTTTTGATAATATCCTCTTCTACTCCCTTTAGCTTTAGTTCCCGAACCAGCAAGAATTTCCCTTTTGGCCGAAATTGGTTTCTTGCGGAAATAAAAGCTTGGGAGAATTTCAAATCATCAACGTACCCTAATTCTTCAAGTCGGGTGAGTATTTGCTGACCCAATGACTGGGACAATCCCCACTGACGGATTTTTTTAAGGATATACTCGCGTATTTCCTTTTCACTCCGAAGCCGGATTGAAACATAATGTAAAGCAAATCCGAGAAGTTTCTGGTAAAGTGTGTCATCCATGAAAAGGTTAATCTTCCTCTTCCTCTACTCCCAATGCGACTTTGGGCTGCGCGGTCCCTGAACGGACGATTTTCCAAATAGCATCATGTAATTCTCTTGCCGCTTTGGGTGTTTCCCTGAGATACTCTTTCACTGCTTCTTTCCCCTGCCCGATGACCTGAGTCCCGTGCTTTATGAAAGCTCCGGATTTGGTCAGAATCCCAAACTCTAAAGCCACATCAATCAGGGCGCCTTCCTGAGAAACGCCGTCGTGCATCACGTCAAATTCTGCAACCCGGAATGGAGGCGCGACTTTGTTCTTCACAATTCTCACCCGGTGACGGCTGCCTATCACTTTATCCCCGTCCTTCAAAGACTCAATTTTTCTGCTGTCCATCCTGACGCTTGCGTAAAACTTGAGCGCCAGTCCCCCGGACGTCGTCTCGGGGTTGCCAAACATGATACCGATCTTCTGTCGTAACTGATTGGTGAACATCATCACTGTTTTTGACTTTGAAATAACTGATGTTAATCTTCTGAGCGCCTGAGACATAAGCCTGGCTTGCACTCCTATAACACTGTCCCCAATATCTCCCTCAAGCTCTGCCCGCGGAACAAGAGCGGCTACCGAGTCAATCACGATGATGTCAACCCCGCCACTGCGGATAAGGGTTTCCGCAATCTCTAGCGCCTGTTCTCCGCTATCAGGCTGGGAAATGAGAAGGTCGTCAAGTTTCACTCCCAAGATTTGCGCCCACTGCGGGTCAAGCGCATGCTCTGCGTCAATGAATGCCGCAGTGCCTCCGGATTTCTGCGCTTCAGCAATAACGGAAAGAGCAACAGTGGTTTTTCCTGATGCTTCAGGCCCGTATATTTCACTCACACGCCCCCTCGGCATTCCTCCGGTACCGAGAGCCAAATCAAGAGGCAGAATTCCGGTCGAGATCACGTCAATGGACATCTTGCTGTCCGACCGTTCTCCGAGCCGCATGATGGAACCTTTGCCGTACTGCTTCTCAATCTGCTCCATCGCAAGCCTGACCGCAGTAAGTTTTGCATCTTGTTGGGCTACCATACGGACTCCTTTGTTTAGACAGGATACAGGTAAAAATCATTCCCATTTTTACATAAAGAATGGTAGAATACAAGGGCGATTTTTCCCCGGGGTGTGGCGCAATTGGCTAGCGCATTCGCATGGGGTGCGAAAGGTTGCTCGTTCAAGTCGAGTCACCCCGACTGTTTAGAGGAAATTAAAGGAAATTAGAAAAAAATTTAGAGGAGTGAGTATTTCAATTATCGTTTCGGACTCTGTTTACGGCGTCTTGCTTTACCGCCGGTGTTGGGTCTCCGGCGTTCTCTCACGCGGGCATCACGGGTGAGAAATCCGCGTTTTTTAAGAATCGGACGGAACTTCTCCAAGTCCACCTTCTCAAGCGCCCGAGAAAGTCCGTGAATCACTGCTCCGAGCTGTCCTGAAAGTCCGCCGCCAGACACAGTCACTGTAACTGCAAATCGTGCAATTGTGTTTGTCGTCCTGAGGGGTTCACCATAGAGTTTTTTTGAAACATCACCCGGGAAATACTCCTCAACAGGCCTTCCATTTACTATCATATCCCCTTTCTTTACCACAATACCGCCAACCGTCACCCCTTCCTCATCACAAACATAGAGCCTCACCCGCGCGCTTGCAGATTTGCGTCTGCCCACCGCCTCGTAGTAGGAAACCACTAGTGTTTTTTCCTTTGCAGCTGATTTAGTTTTTTTGGTTTCTTGTGATTTGTCTTGAGTCATATATCACTTATGAGTTAAGATAAATAATTCTTTTTTCCCCATAATCCAGAACCTACTGTTTCATATCTTTTTTTTCTATCTTATTTTCATACGGATGGTTTTCGTCCGGAAATATGTATAATCTTCTCATAAGACGGCTCCGCAATTTATTCACTGGCAGCATCCCCCACACCGCATGCCTGATAATCTCATTTGGATTTTCCTGCCGAAGCTGCCAAAGCGCTTTTTGCTTCAACCCTCCCGGGTATCCGGAATACCGGCCATACAGTTTCGTCTTCTCTTTTTTCCCTGTTACCTTCACATCTTTACTGTTGACTACAACAACATGATCTCCCATATCCAGATGGCGGACGAAATTTGGTTTTCCCTTCCCCATAAGCTTGACTGCAATCTCTGAAGCGATACGGCCCAAAATTTTCCCTTTCACATCCACTATATGCCAGGATCTTTTCAAATCTTTCTCTTTCGTTGATACCACTATGTTCCTGTTCATAGGTTATTTTTTCTCCTTTACCGGTTTTCCGGGGTGAGATTTCTTCTCTTTTTTCTCCCGTACAGCTTCTTTTTTTATTTCTTTCGGAGGCTCCTTTTCCTCAACCGGTTCATCAACAAGAGCAAGCACCACTTGTGTCGTCGCATCTCCTAACCGCGGCGGAAGAGTGATAATTCTCGTGTACCCGCTCACCCTAGAAGAAAAGCGGGACCGTGCATCTGTCATCAAGCGCTTTGCCACTGCATCATTCATAAGCTCAGCACATATCTGCCGGTACGCTGCGTCCGTCCCTTTTTTTGCTTTTGTAATCAGCTTCTCAACAGACGGGCGGACCGCCTTGGCTTTCGCAGCCGTCGTTTTCACCTGTCCGAAACGCAGTACGTCACACGCTAGCATCGCCAATAACCGGCGCTTCTCATTTGTACTCCGTGAGAGGTTTCTTCCAAATACGTTATGATGCATATACAAAAGAGTTTAGCGTTGAGAGTTTAGAGCTTAGCTAAACTTTTTTCTAAGCTCTCATCTCAAAGCTCTCAACTCTTACACTGACAGTGCCACCCCTTTCTCCCGTAATTTGTCCTCAACGATAGCCAAAGATTTTGATCCCAAATTTTTAATTTTCAAAAGTTCCGTCCGTGTCGTCCCCAAAAGCTGGCCGACGGTTTCAATGCCGCCGTTCCCAAGCGCGTTCACAATGCGGGTCGGAATATCCAGCTCTTCTATGCGCATTTTCAGCACTTCATCTGAAATTGTCGGTGAAACGGCGACGGTTTCCTCTGTGACACTTGCTTTCGGTTCATACACCTGGGAAAAGTACGAAACAAGGATTTTGGCTGCCGATCTGAGCGCCTCAGAGGGCATGATCGTCCCGTCAGTCCATATTTCAAGAATGAGTTTGTCAAGGTTCATCATTCGTCCCATGCGAGCAGCTTCAATTTTATAATTCACGCGGACTATAGGAGAGTAAAGAGCGTCAACCGGAATTACCCCGATCTCCTTGACCCCTACTTCGTCGGCTGTCACGTAGCCGTACCCGCGCTGTGCAGTCAACTGCATACTTATCTGGGAACTTTTATCCGCCAGTGTCCCGAGTACTAAATCAGGGTTTACAATCGTAACTCCGGCAGGCGCGTCAATATCTCCGGCCGTAACCTCTCCCGGCCCCTTTTTTGTAAGCGTCATAACTGCCGCAGACGCATCCGTCACATTTGGCCGTATGCGTTTAACATTCAGTAAAAATTCCACAATGTCTTCTTTGAGCCCTGGAACGGTCGTGAATTGATGCTGTACGCCTTCAATTTTTACTGATACGATTGCAGACCCCTCAAGAGACGTAAGGAGCACTCTGCGAAGTGCATTTCCGACGGTCTGCCCATACCCCGGCGGGAGCGGTTCTACACGGAACTTCCCGTAATCTTTCTTCTCAATATCAGTCTGAATCGTAAAATTTGGTTCAGTTGTCATAAAACTCTCCTTCCTTAACGGGAATAATATTCAATAATATATTGTTCTGTAATATCTTCTTTTACGTCCGATCGCTGAGGCAGCCGTACGATTTTTCCGGCTGGTCCCTGGCGCTTAATCCAATCGACAACCTGCGGATCTTTCTCTGCAAGCTGGCGGCTTACGGCAGGAATATTTGCACCTTTCGAGGTAAGGGTAACAACATCATCAGCAGACACTTCAAAGGAAGGGATGCTCACTTTCTTCCCGTTTAGAAGAACATGTCCGTGCGTTATCATCTGTCTTCCCGAAGCTCTCGTAGGAACTACCCCCATCCTATAAAGGACGTTATCAAGTCTGCGCTCCAAAAATTGAATGAGCTGGTCCCCGGTATTCCCCCTGAACTTACGCGCTTTCTCAAAAATTTTCCTGAATTGCCGCTCAAATACTCCATACATCCGTTTCACTTTCTGCTTCTCGCGCAGTTGCACGCCATATCCTGAGAGTTTCCGCCTCCCCCTCACACCGTGCTGCCCTGGGATAATATTAAGCCGTCGAAGAAGGGCGGCGTGTGCATGCGACCCAATGGTCTTCAACCCAAGGTCAACAGATTCTCTCCTCGCTATCTTATTTTTTGGTCCTGTATATCGTGCCATTTTAGAGTTTAGAGTTTAGAGTTTAGAGTTTAGAGTTTAGAGTTTTTACAAAGCCCTAAACTCTCATCCCTAAGCCCTTTTTATACCCTTCTTTTTTTCTTCGGCCGCACGCCATTATGCGGGATTGGTGTAACATCAGCTATAAGGGTAATCGTCAGCCCCACTGCTTTGAGCGCCCGGAGCGCTGCGTCTCTTCCGGCTCCCGGCCCTTTGATGTACACTTCCACTTCCCGCATCCCATGCTCAAGCGCCCTTCGTGCTACCACCTCAACCGCCGTCGTTGCGGCGTACGGAGTAGACTTCCTTGCTCCTTTAAATCCGACAAGTCCAGAAGAGCCCCAAAAAAGCGCGTTGCCGCGCTCATCAGTAATCGTCACAATCGTATTGTTAAACGTCGCGCTGATGTACACTTTGCCTTTTTCTGTCATCCGTTTTGTATTCTCTCTTTTCATAGATTACTTTTTCTCCTCAAGTGGTTTGGTTATATCAAGTTTCACACGATCTAATTTTTTCAGCGCCCCGACGGTCTGGCGTTTCCCCCGTTTCGTTCTCGCATTGGATTTCGTCCGCTGCCCCCGAACAGGAAGTCCGCGGGTATGCCTCGTCCCTTTGTAGGAACCGATCTCCTTGAGCCTTTTGATATTCTGCGCTACAATTTGGCGAAGATCCCCTTCCACAGGACACGTCTTTTCAACCGCTTTGGCAATTCTGCTCACCTCTTCATCCGAGAGCGTATGCGTACGCCTAGCCGCATCAATATTGGCTTGCTTTAGAATAGGTACTACATTTGCCCGTCCAACGCCGTAAAGATACGTGAGGGCAATATCAATCCGCTTTTCTTTTGGTAGTTCAACTCCTGCAATACGAGCCATAACTAGTTATTAGTTCATCGTTCATGGTTCATAGAACCATCGTTTATAGAAATAAAATATCCACAATTACTATGAACCATCAACTACGAACCATGTACGTTTTCATCCCTGTCTCTGTTTGTGTTTCGGATTTTCGCACACCACATACACCCGACCGCGTCGTTTGACGATTTTACATTTATCACACATTGGTTTAACGCTTGCTCGAACTTTCATATTTACTTTATCCTATACGTAATCCTTCCCTTTGTTGCATCGTAAGGGGTCATTTCAAGCTTCACCCTGTCTCCCGGCATGATACGGATGAAATTCAGTCTCATCTTCCCTGACAGATGGCAAAGCACAATCCTTCCATTTGAAAGCTTCACCCGAAATAGCGTATTGGGCAAGCACTCTGTCACCTCTCCTTCAACCTCAATGTTTCCTTGATGCGCCATAACACGAATACAGAATACCCGCCCTTGCGATGAATCTCGCATGGCGGGTTTCTGTATATCTATACTAAGGCCTTCATTGTACCTTAAAGCGAACGACCGGTCAACACAATTGTTTTTTCCTCAAGGAGGGCTATTGTATGTTCAAATACTGCTGTGAGAGACCGGTCCTTTGAGGCAAGAGTCCAGCCGTCATTATTTGCATACTCTATGATACCGTTTCCTATCGCATAAATTACCTCAATAGCCAGAGTCATACCGACTGTCAAAAGCGGAGTTTTTTCAACTGGCCCCTCCAAATATTCCGGAATCATCGGTTCCTCATGGAGATTTTTCCCCACCCCATGACCGGTGAGTGCCCTTACTACGGAATAACCTTTTTCTGTGATATTTTTTTCAATAATTTCCGAAATATTCCCTACTCGATTACCAGGTCTAGCAATTTCTATAGCTTTTTTTAAGGTTAATTCACCAGTTTTCAAAAAATTTAATTTCTCTTGAGAGTTATGAGTTATGAGTGATGCCTTGCCTGCCGGCTCGCCTCGATTCGACTCCGGCGAAGCGGGCAGGTAGGAGTTATGAGAAGTAATAATTTTCGCCCATGCCGTGTCCGTGTGAAAACCCTGATAGAGCATCCCGATATCAATCGTCAGTATATCTCCCTCTTTAAGTACAAGAGGACGCGGCGGCGCATGCACTACTTCCTCATTCACACAAAGGCATGTCGCATAGCGGTATCCTTCAACTGTTTGAAAGGACGGAGTCCCGCCTTCCTTATAAATAAGCTTTTGTGCAGATTGTTCAATTGTTTCAAGTGATACTCCGGCTCCGGACATTGAAAGAAGATTTGAAAGTATCACACCTAATTTTCTACCGCCTTCCTGCATTATGTGAATTTCCTCAGGAGTCTTGACCAAGATCATAGAAGTTTCCTAACTTTTAACTCTGCTTTTATTTTCTCTACGACTTCTTGTTGTGTAAGCCCTGTGGTATCCAATTCCCAGGCATCCGGCAGTTTTTGCAAAGGGTCAGCTGACCTGTGCATATCCTGCCAGTCGCGATCCTTTATTTCCTCCATCACTTCTTCAAACATTTTATTGATCCCTTTGTTTTTCCATTGCTCATACCGTCTGCGCGCCCGTTCCGAGAGCGAAGCGGTAAGATAAATTTTTAACTGTGCCTGCGGGAGTACCCGCAGTCCAATATCACGTCCTTCCATGACCACCTGTTTGCCGCGAGCCATCTCCTTTTGTACGAAAACCAAATGTTTCCGTATGGAAGGATGTGTCCCGACATCAGATGATCCATCTGCCACATCCGGCTCAAGTATTCTTTTCGTAACATCTATTCCATTGAGAAGCGCCTGATATGTCTGGTCAGATGACGGAGAAGGAGGTTTGAGTTCCATTGTAATTTGCTTCAACGTCTCCAGTACCTTCTCTTCGTCTTTTCTGTCAATATGATTGTTTATGCAGGCAAGAGCAAGCATGCGGTACATGGCTCCGGTATTGATATAGAAAAATCCTAAGTCTTTCGAAAGCAAACTTGCGATATCGCCTTTCCCGGCTGCTACCGGACCGTCAATTGCGATGTGGAGTTGGCTTTGTGGCTGCATTATGGATGTTGCGTTCGTTTCTCAACCTCAACCATGATAGCTTGGTGCACTATTTCAACTGTCTGGTTCCCGTCGATCTCCACCAGCACCCCTTTCTCCCTGTAGAAATCAAGCACAGCTTTCTCGCTTTCTTCATACATCTCAAGCCTGTTTTTTATCCGCTCCGGGGAATCATGGTTCTCGCTGCTCCCCGAATATACACGCCTGCTCCGCGCAAGAAGCCGTTTATAGGACTCTTCTTCGGAAAGTTTCAGATAAATGACCATTTCAACCTTGTACCCGTACTTATCCATTTTTTCATCCAAAAATCTTGCCTGCTCGATGTTTCGGGGGAAACCATCCATAATCCATGAGCCTTTCGCATCCTCCTCTTTCAGCCTCCATTTCCAAAGCACTTCCATTTCACTGTTTGCGACATACTTGCCTTCTTCCAATGATTGCTTACAAACAATACCAATAATACCTTTATCATTTGCTGCTGCGTCCCTCACTAAACCACCCGACTCTAGTATCGGATAATGAAGTTTTTCAGCTAAAAGCTTTGCCTGCGTCCCTTTGCCTGATCCTTCAGGACCGTAGAAAATAATATGCATAGTATAGATGATCGCTAGATTATAAAAACAGATTAGCGCAAGATATCTCGCGTTCATCTTTTTCTATCCATCTCGCGCTCATTCTTTTAAAAAACCATCGTAATTGCGCATGACCAGCTGCGCTTCTAGCGCCTTGACACTTTCCAACACAACGGAAACCACAATGAGCACTCCGGTTCCGCCGATGAGAAGCACCGTCATTCCCGTCATCCCCCGGGCAATAGACGGAAAAATCGCAAGAATCCCCAGGAATAATGCACCGGCAAGCGTAATGCGCGTCAAAATATAATTGAGGTACGATGCGGTCGGCGATCCCGGCCTGATGCCCGGGATAAATCCGCCGTACTTCTGAATTTCCGAGGCAATCTTTTTGGGATTGAAAGTGATAGCAGTATAAAAGTATGTGAATCCTATAACGAAAAGAAAATACAGCACGTTGTACCAAACACCCTGCGGATTAAAAAGGTACGTAAGAAACCTACCGACGGCAACGGCGACCGGCTCTTTCAGCTGCTGTAAAAATCCTCCAACAAGAGACGGGAGAAGCACGAGAGAGACTGCGAAAATGATAGGAATCACACCTGCCTGATTGACCCGCAACGGCAGGTAGGAAGTCCCCCCGCCATAGACTTTGTTTCCCCTCACGCGGCGGGCATATTGCACCGGGATCCGACGCACTGCTTCATTGATAAATACAGTCCCAGCAACAACACAGGCTCCCAGTCCGGATAAAAGTACCATATTCATGGATGATTCCGCTGTCGCACTCGTCAGCGCCTGCCCGACGGCTACCGGAAGCCTTCCGACAATACCAGCAAATATCAGAAGTGAAATGCCGTTCCCGATACCGTATTCGGTGATAAGCTCACCAAGCCACATGACAAATACCGTTCCCGTCACCATGGTAACGATAATGGTTACTATCGTAAGGGGATTGGTATGACTTATGATTCCTTGATTGGTCAAAAGCGCATACATACCGACCGACTGAATGGCCGCAAGCGGAACAGTAAGCATCCGCGTATACTGATTTATCTTCTCTCTCCCGTATTCTCCTTCTTTCTGAAGCTCTTCAAGAACAGGAAAAACGATGGTGAGGAGATTTAATATGATGGAAGCGTTAATGTACGGATTGATTCCAAGCGCAAGTATTGAAAAATTAACAAGCGTCCCCCCTGAAAAAATATCCAATAGCCCCAAGAATTGATTCTTTGCAAAAAGCTGCGCGAGCCGTGTTGTATCTACTCCCGGAATCGGAACGTGGGCAAATATCCGGAAGACAACAAATAGTGCGGCAGTCAAAAGAATTTTCCGGCGCAAGTCAGGCGTCTTCCAGCTATTAATGAGAGGCGAAAGAATAGCATTCATGGGAACGTATGTAAGCGTACTTCAAATACACTTATTTCTCAAGGGTTTTCCCTCCGGCTTTTTCAATGCGGATTTTCGCGGTTTTTGAAATCGGGACAGCAATACTCAGCGGAATTGAAAAAACCTGTCCGTCATCCAACACTTTCACGCGGGGCGTTTCGTGCGGAATAATTTTTTTCTCAATGAGCGCATCTCTTGTCACTGTCTCGCCTTTCCGAAACACGGAGAGGCGAGAAAGTGCAACCGGATAGGCTTTTGGATGTATGCTTTTGTTTCGGAGCTTCCCCCGTAAAAACGGGAGACGCCGTGTGAGGGGAAGCTGACCTCCTTCAAATCCGCGAGGAACTCTTTTTCGTGCGTTCTGACCTTTGGTTCCCCGGCCCGCGGTTTTTACCCTACCGGATCCGTGTCCCCGTCCTATCCGCCTTTTTGTTTTCGCAACCAACACCGTACGTGTATCCATAGGTTATGTTGTATATTTCTTCTCAATCACCCGAAGCTTCTTCAATGCTTCTATCGTCGCATAGACGTTTGAGGCTTGGTTTTTACTCCCGAGAATTTTTGAAACAATATCCCGAATGCCGGCGGCCTCTACCACTGCCCGCACGGCGCCGCCCGCAATCACGCCCGTCCCGGGAGGAGCTGGTTTTATAAAAATTTTGGCTGCTCCCCGCTTCACTGCAATCTCATGCGGGATTGTGGTTCCCTTCATAGGAACGATAATCAAGTGTT
>Ga0315295_10004180_pt1 | contig 12288 bp, 10 predicted proteins | sample YL17G14_0_MG_FD_204453 | JGI IMG/M metagenome (GOLD analysis project Ga0315295, IMG submission 204453) | Sediment microbial communities from Yellowstone Lake, YNP, Wyoming, USA - YL17G14_0 | ecosystem: Environmental > Aquatic > Freshwater > Lake > Sediment | place: USA: Wyoming | collected... | reverse complement strand
ACGATAAGCGGGTACATGAGGAGGAACCTGCCCGGAAAGAAGGCGACGGGCATGGTTAACCGGTATTTTTTCTTAAGTCCGGACGGCTGCCAGGGTGAGGGGGGTGACCCGTGGATGGACTGCTTCGTGATGCAGTTGCCCGAATAGTCGGGCCCGGGCAGGTTGTCGAAGTCCGGGCCCTCACTGACCAGAACACCCACAGCGGCTACTTCAACGATTATAATGCACTGGTCCGTTCGGTGGAACCGCTGGATGCAGATGGCTCGGTCCACGGCATCTATGTTACACTGAACGAAGTGAACCCGGCCCTGCTCTCCCGCCGTTCAAACCGTATCAAAATACGGCTCGGCAAGAAGGATAGCACAACGAGCGACGCGGATATCCTCCATCGCCGCTGGCTGCCGATCGACATCGATCCGTTGCGACCGAGTGGTGTGTCGAGCACAGATGAAGAGCATACGCTTGCACTCGCAAAGGCCGAAGAGGTTGCCTGCTGGATTGCCGGGCTCGGTTTCCCTGAGCCAATCCGGGCGGACAGCGGGAACGGGGCCCACCTGCTCTACCGCATCGATCTCCCCAACGATGATGCAGCAACGGTACTTGTCAAGAGCTGTCTTGCTACACTCGATGCTCTCTTCTCGGATGAGCGGGTAAGCGTGGACACGGCGAACTTCAACGCGGCCCGCATCTGGAAACTCTACGGCACGGTGTCACGAAAAGGTGACAACACACCCGAACGCCCGCACCGGAGGAGCCGGATCATATCAGCCCCGAACCTGCTGCAGGTTGTCACTGTTGAGCAACTCCGCGAACTGGCTGCCCGACTCCCGACCGAACAACACGCACAGCAGCCTCCCGCGACGAAGGGAAAAGGGTTTGACCTTCGCACCTGGCTCTCTGAGCACAGTATCAGTGTCCGGTCCGAGAAGCCATACAACGGAGGTACGCTCTCGGTACTTGACCAATGCCCGTTCTCAGCGGCACACAAAGACGGAGCGTTCGCGATCCAGTTTTCCAACGGTGCGGTCTTTGCCGGATGCAAGCACGCATCCTGCGGGGGCGGTACCCAGCGGTGGCAGGAGCTCCGCGAGCGGTACGAGCCGGACCGTTTGGCCAAGCGCCAGGAATGGGATAAGAAACAGAAAGACTGGCGAAAGGACCGGGCGAAGGCCAAAGCTGATGATGAGGACACGAGCGGTCCTACTGTTGAAACAGCAAATCCCGATGCCCGGACAGCGGCTCTCGAAGTGCTTGAACATGGTGACCCGGTCGCACTCATGTTGAAAACATTTTCCCAGGAGCATGTCGGTGACGACATCCTTGCCCGCTGCATGATCCTTTCGATGGCTTCACAGGCCGTAAAGAACTCCGACGGGCTGCACGTATCGGTTACGGGTGAGAGCGGCAAGGGCAAGACCCACGCTTTCCGTAAGATGATGCGGCAGGTCCCGGACCGGTACAAGGTGAAGGGCACGGTGAGTAACAAGGCACTCTATTACATGAAGGATCTCCGGCCCCGAACAGTACTGATGAGTGACGATACTGAGCTCTCGGACGGCATCCAGGAGATCCTGAAGTCCGCGACCTCGAACTTCCACGAGCCAATCACGCATACGACGGTCACAAAGGACCTGACCTCGCGGGTCTGCACGATTCCGGAGCAGTGTGTCTGGTGGATTGCAAAGAAAGAAGGGACTGGTGACGACCAGGTGATGAACCGGATGCTGACCTGTTGGATTGATGAGTCCGCTGAGCAGGATAGACGGGTCCTTGTGGCGAAACAAGCACGGGAGATGCTTGACCCGGACTCGTTTGTTGATGAGACATCTGAGCTCAGGACCTGCAGGGCCCTCTGGGAGATCCTGCATGAGCAGACAATCTGGGTGATCATTCCCTATTCGAAGCGGGTACGGTTCAACGCAATCTGCAACCGCCGCAACCCCGACATGCTCTACGACCTGATCAAGAGCCACGCAACCCTCTTCTTCATGCAGCGCCGGCAGAAGACAAGCGAAGACGGGACGCTCTGTGTATATGCGGACGAGGCGGATTTCACTGCAGCAAACGATGTCTTCACGCTCCTGAACGGCACTGCGGGAGGGCAGGAATCGAAGATGACAAAGAAGGAATCGGACCTGCTCGCGATCATTGAGAAGGCGGATCAACCAGAGTTCACCATCCAGGATCTCCAGCGGTTCACCGGGGCGTCCTACATGGGAATTTACCGGATGATCAAAGGCTACGACAGCCGGGGAAAGAACTACACGGGCCTGCTGGAAAAGTGCCCGGCCCTCTCGTTCACTGATCGGACCGTGACCATAACCGAGACTGACGGGTATGCAGTCCGCCGCAGGACCGAAGCGTTCACATGGAACCGTGAGATCTTCCGGCAGTGGGCGAATGGCGGATCCTGCTGGCTCGACCACGACCCGCACGGCGGTAATGGTGATCATGGCGCAGGGTCATTTACAGCATTACAGCACGTTTACAGCAGTTTTACAGCAACTGCTGTAAATCAAAATGGCGCAATTTCCAAACCCGGATTCCCTGATACTCCTGTTTATAATAATAATTCTGTACTAAGAGAAGGTAATTTACAGCAGAAAGAGAATGCTGCTACTCAATCAGAACCCGGTTTGCAGAGTACTCAGTGTCTCCATGATTCCCAATCTGCTGTAAATGAAAAACGATCTCTGCAAATTTCCGCGCAATCTGGAAATAAAATACCAGAACGCACTCCGATGACTTACAGCACATGCTGTAAAACTGCTGAAATGAGCCCGGATTCGACCCCCTCTGCTGTAAACAAGGATCAACCCCGGGCCATCAAAGCCCGCGATTACAAAAAACTCGAACCTCCGGAGCCGAAGACCGCGTGTTTTGCCTGCGGGAAGAAAGGCTCCTGGTTTATTGAAAAATTTACCAAAGAGCGTCGGGCCCGGCCCAAGGACCAGCAGGCTGCCCGGCGGGTGTGTCGCTCATGCTACAATGAAGCAATGAAAGCGGAGCAGATGGCTTCGGTCCCGTTGCCGGGGACTGTGGATGTTTCCCAGTGTATGCGGGTAACGGCGGATGTGGGGAAGTGCTCGGTATGCGGACTGGAACGGTCGGTATGGATCGATCGCACGACACAAGTACGGTTATGTGAACACTGCTACGGCAGGGAAGTGCGAGGGCAGGCTCATGCGTGATGCAATACCTGATGATGCGATACTTGTATGCTCTATGATTGATTCTTACCAAAACAACGGAGGGAAATGAATGCCTGAAGATACGTTTGAGGTCGTAACGGAAATAAAATACCGGCCGGAGATTAAAGAGCAGACCGAGGAAGAAGCCCGGCGGGGGCTGCTGGAAGGAGAGGAGTTCATGGTCCTTGAGATCCAGGTGATCGGGAGGGTGGAGAATTACGAGGGAAAGGATTCGCTTACGATAGATTATATCGCAGCGTGTAACCAGAAGGCGCTTACATCACCCTGGATGAAGGAAAGGATGAGCCTGTTCTCGGATATCTGCGAGGGGACGGTCATGGTCCTAACCCATCAGATGAGAACCCGGCTCTTCCGCCAGCTCCAAAAACGGGAGGACCAGGAGCTGTGCCTGTACCGGTTGTCCGCATGGTGTTCGATGGGCGATGACGGTTCGCAGCGCTGGAGTATCCGGGACAAGATCGATCAGGAGTTTGAGCAGGAGGATCGATCTGTTGGGAAGCGGGCCAAGGAGGCGAGGAGGCTGGCGGGGAACGTGATGGGGGAGAAGGTGGGGTAACGTGGTTGTTCCCCCGGCTCTTCTCTCCATGCAAGCACGCCGCAGTACATCCCCGATGCGGTGATTGTCTGCTTGGGCGGGATCGATTTTGGATCCGTGCAGCAATAGCAGAAAGATCCCGAACGTGCCGGCAGCGAGCTTGGATATTTCATTAACTATATTTCATGCCCGGTCGAATCTGACCAGTAACACGGCAAATTTGCAATGATTGAAGGGCAGATGGGTGGAGAGTTCTTCACGCCGATGAGGAACTGGAGCGGCTCAATGCGGAGGCCCGTGTGCTTGAGGAGCGGTGCGGTGAGAATGTGGGGAAGATCCTTGACCGGACATAATCCAGACAGTGTCTGGACAATTGTCCGGGCAATGTCGAGACAGTTGTCTACTCAGTGGGAAGACAATTATCCACTCAGTGAGTGGACAATTCCGGTACCGATGGAAACGATGATGGAATTAAAGGAATGCGGAAGGGAAAACTGATGACGGAGGAAAATCTGCCTGAGATTTATGATGCGGATCGTGCTGCATCAGAGTTTTTGATATATCAGACGGAAAATGGAGAATCCCGGGTTCAGGTGCGCCTGTTCCAGCAATCCGTATGGCTAACCCAGAAACTTATCGCGGATTTGTTTGAAAAATCCGTCACGACAATTAATGAACACATCCGAAATATTTACGAAGAAAAGGAATTGGACCCGGAAGCAACTATTAGGAAATTCCGAATAGTTCAGATGGAAGGGGGAAGGAGCAGCTCAATGTGGATGCCCGTGTGCTTGGTAGCGGAGCGGTGAGAATGCGAGGAAGATTCTTGACCGAACATAATTCTGATACTGTTGGGAACGTTGTTACGACAGTGTCGCAACAATTGTCTACTCAGTGGGTAGGCAACTGTTTTCCAACTTGTAAGATTGTTCACACACTTCGTGCACATTTACAGAACCATAAAGAATGCCGTGCCGAGGTAATTGTATGAGTGTTCCATCGAATGCAGAGATCCTGAATCTCCTGGATCACCTAAACCATACCATCGCCGACAATCTTGAATCGTCCAATCTGGATTTCAAACCATGGCATAATCCAAAAGATGAAATGAAAATTGCTCTGGAATATGCGGCATGTTTTGCTAACGGCGAAGGCGGAGTTGTCATATTCGGAGTAATGGATAAAACAGTCGGGCGGTCGAAAGCGATTCATGGTGCTCATGGGTATAATATTGATACCTGGCGCAGAGGAATCTTTGATGGCACCCGTCCCCATTTGCAAGTGGATGTGGAAGAATTAGCTGTCCCCGAAGGTACCGGTCGTCTCTTAATTGTGAGAGTTCCGAAAGGAAATTCTCCCCCGTATGGAACTGCGCAAGGAGTTTTCAAAAGACGGATTGGTAAAAACTGTATGCCCATCGACCCGGATGAGTTTGTGACCATGAGAATATCGTCCGGTGCACTAGATTGGAGTGGTGAACGAGCATCAGGAGTTAGTCTGGAAGATCTCGATCCTCTCGAAATCGCCAGGGCCCGTTCGTTTCTGCGAAGCCGCAACCCGGAATCAGCCTTGCTAACGATGTCTGACGCTGCATTTCTTCAGGGCCTTGAGGCCGTGCGGAATGGATCGGTGACAAACACCGGACTCCTGCTTTTTGGAAAACCAGATGTAATCTCGGAAAAAATTCCTCAAAGCCAGGTTCACTACGTTCATCAAATCTCTGAAACAAAAGTTGCAAGAAACGATCTCTGGCGAATGAGTCTTCTTCAGATTATTGAGAAACTGGAAGGAATATTCTCAAGCCCGGTAAATCCGGAAGAAGAGATCCCCGTTGGTCTCTTCAGGCTCCGTATTCCAGCATTTCCGATTGAGGTGGTGCGTGAGGTTATTTTAAACGCAGTTACCCACCGGGATTATTCACAGCCGAACGATGTTTTAATCCGGCATTCCCTGCACGAGCTCGCGGTCACCAGCCCCGGAGGTTTTATCGGGGGCATTACCCTTCATAATATTCTTCGTCATGAACCCGTTGCCCGGAACCGGACGCTTGCAAATGCTTTTCTAAAATTAAGGCTGGTCGAATCAGCCGGTACAGGCCGCAATAAGATATTCATCCCGATGTTGCAATACGGGAAACGGATACCTCGGTATGAAGCTGATGAATTTCACGTCACTCTCAAAATCTATAACGGCGCGTTCGATCATTCGATGGCTCGTCTTATCGCCGAATGGCACGCCCGCGGCAAAGATATTGGTCTCGATGGCCTCATGATCCTGACCTATCTAAAAGCTCATCGGTATATCCGGACCTCGGACGCTGAAGAACTTCTCCAGCTGGATCGCGATCAGACTCTAAGCATTCTCGACCAGATGAGCGATCCAAAGCGGGGAATTCTGGAACGAAAGGGGCACACTCACGAGGCAACATTCTATCTGACAAAGGCCGTTGCCAAAGATCTGATTGGCAAGGCAGGATATTCAGCGGCGAAGGGAATTGATGGTGCCCGTTACCCTCAGATTGTACGAGGTTTTGTCGAGGATCACGGTAGTATTTCTAATAAAGAATGCCGGCAGCTACTTGGACTTGGGGATTCTCCATCAGCAAAGGTCGAGGCATCCCGGTACCTGAAACTCTGGTCTGGCCCGGAGGGTTTCCTGACCGCTGAGGGCAATCCTCCCAAACGACGATATCTCTTGCGGGAGCGTTAACAGGGTGTTAACAATGAAACTTTTGCCTTCTGGGGAAACCCGTATTACGCGTTCAAACAGGCTGAATCGCTCCAGATGTAACGTATTACGGGTCTTAACAAATCCTGAATATCTGTTAACGTTTATGTTAACATACAGGTTTTCCTGGAGTTTCATCGAACTCCCTCCCCGTGAAGTGCTGGAGCAGAAGCTCGAAGGCAGCGGTGGCGATTGCACGGGAACGGCTCGCTGCTCATATGGCAGGGGAATGATAGGATTGTTTGAGCATCAACTGTCTCCGGCAACTATCTGGAAATTCCAGATAGTTCGATGCGCCATGATAAAACGTCTGTTGATAGAACCTGCTCCGGAGAAAAGATTATATTCCGGGAATTGTGGGTTCACTGTCCCCACAATCAGGAATAATACGTTTTACGGGAGTGTTAACAAGGTCTTAACAAAGATCTTAACATGATGTTTTTGCATTCTAAAGAAACCCTGAAAATCCGTTCAATCGGGCAAAATCGCTCCAGATATGTTTTATTTCGGGTCTTAACAAGTTCTTATCATCATGTTAACATGCCGGGTTTTCCTGAAACTTTTAACAAGGTCTGGCAATGCGGTAAAGGAGTCGACAGGTTGTTTCTCGCATGAGCCCTCTCCCTATATCCGAAGCGAGCAGCATCCGCGTCGCTGAGTACCTCACCGAACTCCCTCCCCGTGAAGTGCTGGAGCGGAAACTCGAAGGCTGCTGTGGCGATTGCACGGGAACGGCTCGCTGCTCGGGGAAAGGGGGAATAATATTCACCTATTTTGATGTAACCAATGAGTCACGATGATTGGAAACCAATCAAACTAAAAAAGACATTTGCGATGAAATTGTTACCATTCAGTCGTGAGTCCTATTGGCCAATTGACTCACAAACGTAACATATGACTCAGCAGTTATCGCAGTTTAGTGATAGGATAATAAAGGTATCAGTGATAATTGGATAACCTGGTTAAGAATACCAGGTTTTCTTTTGGGAAATATTCCGCCCCCATCGGGTAGATTGGTCACACAGCGTGTGCCGAATTGGTTTCCCAAATTGTCCCCGTCAATTGCGCAGATCGTGTTTGAGCAATTGTTGCGACAGTGTCACGAATATTATCAAACTAACCCTTTTATCATAGTAGATTAAAGCAGAATCAGTGATGTTATGCCAATACCAGATTTTCAAAGTCTGATGTTACCAATACTGGAGTTTTACGGCGACAAACTTGAACATGGATCGCAGGACGCTCTCGGTCATTTAAAGACAAAATTAAAACTTACCGATGAAGAGATCAACGAGCTTCTCCCAAGTGGCAGACAATTCAGATTCAATAACCGCGTCGGCTGGGCAATAATCTATTTGAAGAAATCCGGCTTGCTGAACAGACCATCACGGGGTAAATACATCATTACTTTACGGGGTCTGGATGTCCTGAAAGAGAAGCCGGAAAGAATCAACATGAAATATCTGGAAAAATTCCAGGAGTATGTTGATTTTAAAGATTTCAAGAGAGATAAGAACGAGGATAAAGTTCTCCCCTCTGAATATGACAGGATATCGACACCGCAGGAATCGCTGGAATCGAGTTACCAGGAATTAAGAAGGCAATTATCGCATGATCTTCTTGAACGGGTTAAACAGAGTTCCCCGGCATTCTTTGAAACACTTGTCGTTGACTTGCTTTTGAAATTGGGATATGGTGGTTCAAGGATTGATGCCGGTCAGGCCATCGGCAGGACCGGTGATGATGGCATCGACGGAGTAATCAAAGAGGATAAACTGGGTCTTGATGTTGTTCACATCCAGGCGAAACGATGGCAAAATCCCGTGGGAAGACCTGACATTCAGGCTTTCGTTGGAAGTCTCGAAGGAAACCGGTCCCGGAAAGGAGTTTTTATCACGACATCGAAATTCACCGGAGATGCACAGGATTATGTAAAAAGGATTGAGAAGAAAATCGTCCTTATTGATGGTGAACAATTAACACAATTGATGATCGATAACGGTGTTGGCGTTGCCGAAGAATCCCGGTATGTCGTGAACCGGCTCGATGAGGATTATTTTATCGAGGAATAATCCGTTTCAATCCGGCAGTCGGCGTATGAACGATAACTCTTTTGAATTTGTTGAAAAATTGGCGGAATTCCCGTATATTACAAAATATTACGGAACCTCTCTGAATTCGCTGGATAAGTCACACCCAATAATCCTTAATTTAACGGAAAATTATTATTTATTCGAATTTCCGCTGGATAAAATCAATACGATGCTGGCAAAGCTGGATTCATGGGCAGATATTCATAAAATAGTCCGTGAGTCAAAAAATCCCAAACAATTTTTCGATGCTTTGTCGGAATTAAAGGTAGCTGGAGAACTTGTTGATCGAGTAAGTTACATCAGAAAAATGTCTACGCCGGATTTTGAGATTAAAATTGATAACCAAGTCATAACTCTTGAAGTTAAGAGAATCGGAAATAAACTTGGAAATCCATCAGACAATGAAAACCCCGTGAATGATTCACGATATGCGCAATTCATCGATGATATCGAGACCATAATTCGCGATGCTGAAAATTCAATATTGGAACGACATCAATATCGTGAGGGAACCCCGCATATCCTCATTTTTGATTGTAGCACACTAATGGGATCCATAGATTTTGAAGATTCCTTGTACCTAAAATCAAACGAGCCAGAATTTATTCCTAAAAAACATGGCAACACAGAAAAGAAAGTGAGAAATGAAAGACTATTTTATCAAAAAGACGACGAAGGAAATTTTGTCTATTCGAATTTATCGGGAGTAATTGGAATTTTTGATTTTCAATCGATTTCGATGAATCCTGAGAACAATCAGGTTTCAGTAATTAAACCTCATTGGGTATTTTATGAGAATCCACATTCGGATAATAAGATCAAAATCGAGGAAAATGTTCTGGAAAGGTTAAGGTTAAAAAAATTCATCGATGAGAACATAAAAAAAGTGGAAAATTCTTATCCCCATCTTCATTTTTTACCATCTTAATCTTCTCAATAATACATGATCATCTTCCGGATATAAACGTCCAAAAGGGTTCCAAGTTCACCAACCGGAAGTTCTTCGATTGAAATAATGTCTCCGTGGCTAATTTTGTCTCTTGCATCCTTACATTTTTTAAAAATTAACCTGTCGTCAGAATATTTTTCTCGGTTTAGCATGCTAGCGACAAAAGAAAATTTTGCGGCTATTGTCAATCGATTGGTATCTTCAGGAAGTATATCAGAGATTGGAATTTTTACTAATTTATCGTAACCGTCACTGTTTTTCAGATGAACATCAAATTGATCTTGATCTATTTTTTTAAAGATTTTATGAGTTAAAATTTCGAGACAAACAAAACTGAAGTAGAATTTTTTCCATTTATCTTCTTCGCGAATCATCGCCATATACCAGTGGGAGACACTATTTAGCCATTTATTCTGACCAGACCCTTTTTGTTTGATTAAAGAAGTAATTTTTTCTTGATCAAGACATTTGTGTTGTTTATTAACGCATAAATCAAGAGATGTTTTAAATTTTGGTTTGCCTACGACGTTTGTCCCATTGATGACAAGTACACATCCTTCATCCGCTACTTTCGTAAAAAAATAGGTTGGGATTTCTATCGTTAAACAGAGTGTAATTTTATCAAAGAGTTCAGGGAAATTTATCTTTTCTTTTTCCCTAGCTAGAAAATTCAGTAGTTCTCCACCGTATAATTTCTCTTTTGCGAATGGATAAACAAAGTTTCTGTCAAATACTGTATCATCTGAAGTGGAATCCGAAGAATTATCTTCCGCCATTTCAGAATTTGGATTAAAAACGTCAACTTTCGAAATATCGACATCTTTTTCAAAAACTTCAACAGTGTACCATTTATAATCGGTAAAGACGGTGGATTCAGATTTCATTTTAAATATGCATTCTTTAAGGTGCTCTTCAGCCGTTTTAGTGTTATCAACAACATTTCCTAGCGATTGAATGCACAATATTCCAAATCCTTTGACAGAATAATGGGCCTGCTTGATTTCATCGGGAACCTCTCCAAAAAAGCATGTGAATTTCCAATCCTTGTCTGGATAATCGTTAATAATCAAGGGTGAAAGAGGTTTAATTTTGTTTGAATCATCAGGATCAGAAAAACAATCGTTGGTTGCATACACTCTGTAACATAACATTTTTAGAGTCACGACATCTTGCTTTTCCATTCTAATGCCCCTCTACAATTGCAATTTCTTCCCCCGTCAGCCCGTACAAGTCGTACACCAACGCATCGATCTGATTATCCGTCGCCTCAATCTGCCGGGACAGCATCGTCTTCTCCTGTTCGAGCCTCGCATCCTGCAATTTCTTATTCAGGTTCAGCATCTGGGTGACGAGGGAGACCATGCGATCGTGCCGGGATTTGTCTGCCGGATCGGCGAAGTTGATGGCGCGGATAGGGATTTTTTTCAAACTGATATATGAGGGTAAAAAGAATCCACCACGTAATTTGGGTAAAATTGTTTGGAAAAAGAAAAAATTCAATTTAGAATTCAATAATCCCAATAAATATTTATCAGTCCCCGGTATGATGAAACATGTTTTATTTGGATACAATTTTGATTCTTCAAGTGAAAATTCTGGCTGTTTACATACTTCCGGATAGATTATCTTCGTTTTTTCAAACTCAAGATAATACTCAACCGAATCCTGAATTTCATACCATTGGTAATTTCCAGGTTTTCTTCCCTGCCAAGATTCTCCATGCCAATCACTCGGTTTTGGGGTCAATTTATTCTTGAATTGTTTGAGATAATTCTCAATTACAGGATATTTTTTAATATCAATGCCTCTTTTAGTAAAAATCAAGAATTTTTTTGCTCGTAAATTTTGATATCGTTTAACGTCTTTCCCTGATAAAAATGGTTTAATTATTTCAGCACATTTTGGATCTGCTTCAATCAATTGATTTCGAATCGTATCATCAATGATGAATGCTTCATTAAAACCCGTTAATATCCCTCGAAATACATTTCCCTTAATGTAGTCATCCAAGGAAACACATTTTTTAAGTATTTTCCCAAGTAGTAACGTTTGTTTTTCTTCAGATAATGACCATCCTTCATCGTTTAGATCACTTTTACTTATTTTTCGTTGCCTTTGAGAAATGTAATCATCTAAACTAGAAAATTCAAGAGTATCTGCTATCGTCACTGAAATTGATCCGTCAACGTCTCCTTTTGACACTCTGATAATACAAGGGTACGTTGTAGCACCTTTAAAAATCGGTAAATCTCCAAAATCTATTATTTCCACAATTTGTTTTGTTTTTAAGAATTGTCGAAGTGACTTTCCATAGTTCGCTCGCATCCATTTATTAGCAACGATATATGAGAAGAGACCTTTAGAACGCAACAAAAAAATTCCTTTTTCGATGAAATACGTGTAAATATCAGCCATTCCCACATATGTTTCGTACTTCTTCTTGGCATATTCCTTAAACTCAGAACCAAGCGATTCCTGTCTCACATACGGCGGATTCCCAATCACGGCGTCAAACCCGCCCGCCGCCATCACCGGTGCAAATTCCTTCGACCAGTCAAATGGCTTGATGCGTTTCACTTCATCATCGGACATTTCTGGAGTATAGATATCCCAGCCAATCAAGGAGTTCCCACACTTAATGTTTTTATCAAGGCTCGGGAGTGCTCGTTCCGTCGTGATCGTGAGCTGCTTTGAAACCGTCTCCTGGTTCTCTTCCTCAAGCACCTTGAGGAGCAACGAGAGTTTCGTCACCTCGACAGCCTGCTGGTCGAT
>Ga0315295_10004179_pt1 | contig 12291 bp, 11 predicted proteins | sample YL17G14_0_MG_FD_204453 | JGI IMG/M metagenome (GOLD analysis project Ga0315295, IMG submission 204453) | Sediment microbial communities from Yellowstone Lake, YNP, Wyoming, USA - YL17G14_0 | ecosystem: Environmental > Aquatic > Freshwater > Lake > Sediment | place: USA: Wyoming | collected... | reverse complement strand
GGAAGTAAGACCTATAATTTCTTAGAAGATATTTTTGAATTTAGGGTTAGGAGGGGAATAGTTATCCTTCCAGAATATCAAAATAAGGTTTAATTTATGCTAGAAAAAATACATGCTCCAAGATCCTTGATTTTATTCTTTTTTTATAGAATAAGCTCCTAAAATAATTGCACATCCAATTAAAGATAGAGCAATCAACGAAATCCAGTTAAAAGAGTATTGGTTATTTAATATTAAATTCCCAGTTAGGTTTTTACCAAAAAAGACAAATCCTGCTATTAATGCAAGAACCGCGAAAATTGCTGTTGTTTTCTTTTTATTCAAAAAATTATTTTTCATTTTGTATCTTTTGTATCTATTATATTGTACCTCTTATATTAATAATAAGGCATAACCAAGGGCTACAAAAGTTATTGCAGCCAAAAGGCTCCATTGTATTATGTTTCCAAAAAAGATTTTATTTCCATCTAAATCAGATAAAGGAATCATATTAAAAGCAACATAGAATATGCTTAATTTTGCGAATTCGCTGAATCCTGTTAAATAACCAACCAATGCGAAGATTAAATTTGCAAAGATTCCAGCAGCAGCTATTTTTCCTATATGTGCTTCTGTCATTTCTGAGAAAGCATACAAGCCATGCCTTTTTGCAGCCCTATAAATTTTTGGCTTAACATCAAAAACTAGACAAGCCATCCAGTTTAAATACCCAACACTTAGAAATTTAAATATTACTGGAAGAAAAGCTCCTATTGCAAAAGGTTTTTTAAAATGCATCCATGGCCTAAAACCAATATGATAGACTTCCCAAATCTTTATTTTTACTTCTGAATCTAGATAATAACTTGTTATCTTTTTAGCTATAATGTTTACTATGATTACTAAAAAGACAAATAATAAGATCTGGAAAAAGAGTTGGGTCGTCTTCATCAAACTAATTATAAATGCAAGAATTATTGAGATAAGCAGTATTGAAGTGACTTCTTTTGAGTCTAACATACTTATTTAGAGTTTGATTTTTTTATAAAGTTTATTGTATTCTGAAACATGGAAAAGTATTTAAAGGATTTCTTATATTTTCCAATATGAGAGTAAGGAAAGTTACAGAAGTTCTTGGAATGAGGGTTTATACTGATTCTGGGGATTTCTTTGGAGAAGTCGAAGAAGCTAATTTACACGAGAATAAAATTGACGGTTGGAGAATTAGGGTTAGCGGCTCTATAATTTCTTTGATTGGAGGAGCAAGGGGAGTAATAATTCCTCATCACTTTGTAAAGGCAATTAGTGATGTCTTTATTATAAACAAAACCGCGCTTCCAGCACAAGAATCTGATATAGAACTCTCTGAAGGTTTAATGTAAAAATAGTTGATTAAATGTAGAAACCTTTAAATATTATTCTTTGTTTTGTCTATTAATTAATAATTAACATGGCAATAGATACAATTTTTCAAGCTACAATTTTGACTAATTTCATTTACCCCTTTTTATTGCTTTTTTTTATTTTGTTTGCTATTTTAGAGAAAACAAAGGTTTTAGGAAGTGAAAACATAAAACAACTTAATGCTTTGGTTTCAGCTATTATTAGCCTGATTTTTGTTGGGGCTGTTTTTCCAAAATTTGTTGTTGGAAACTTAGTTTTATTTTTAGCAATCGGAGTAGTTGTTATTTTTGTTATTATGTTGCTTTGGGGATTTGTTTCTGGAAAAGACACTGTTGGAGTTGGCAAAGCAGGAAAATTTGTTGCAATACTTATAATTATTGGGGTTATTCTGGTTATTTTGGGGTCTATTGGTTTTGGACCAGTTGGCGATGTTTTGAAGATTCTTTTCAAAAGTAGTTGGAGTTCAAGTTTTTGGACTAATGCACTTTTTGTAATTATTGTTGCTGCTGCTTTAGCTATTGTTATGAAGAGTCAAAAAACCAGCTAGTAATTTTAGAAACATATTTAAATATATTTCTCATATTTTTTATATGCTTAGTGGAATAGCTTTTTTAGTATCGTATTATTCTGGAGGAGAGATTGGAAATTTTCTTTCTCAATGGGAACAAATAGGTTTTTTTAATTATATTCTACCTTTTTTATTGCTTTTTGCTTTGATTTTCGGTTTATTGACAAAGATGAATGTCTTTAAAGATAATAAAGGAGTTAATGCAATTATTGCGATTGTTGTTTCATTAATGGCTTTGCAATTTGAATTAGTCCCCAGGTTTTTTTCAGAGATTTTTCCAAGATTAGGAGTTGGTTTAGCTTTGATTTTAGTCGCAATAATTTTATTAGGAATTTTTATCCCAAATGAAAGATGGTCTACTTATCTTTTTTTTGCAATTGGGGCAATTATCTTAGTTGTTATTTTCTTTACAACTTCAGAGGCTGTTGGGTGGGGAGGATGGTGGCAGTTCTCTAGTTATCTTGAAAATCTTAATTGGGCATGGGTGATTGGAGGAGCAATAGTAATAGTAGGAATTATAGTAATTTTGCGATTAAAGCCACAAGAAGGAAGACATAAACCCTCTAAATTTATGAGAGATCTTTTTAGTGAGTAAGAATTATCTCTTTTTTGTTGTTTTTTTAGCTTTTGCAATTTTGCTAAAAGAATCTTGCATCATTGACATTTCTCTTTTTATTAATTCAAGATTTTGCCCATAAGAGCCAACTTTATCTAAAACAGCAAGCTGTAATTTATCAATTGTTGTTTCTATTTTTTTTATTCTTTCAATAGCATTAGATAATCTTGTTTCAACTAGAGTTGAAAATTCATTTAATTTATCTATTTGTTTTTGTAATTCTTTTGTTTTTTCAGAAGAGACTTGTTCTGCTATTTCAATAATCGTATCTGTATCTGTGCTTGTTTGAGGATAATTGGTTTCTTCTTGTTCGTAGTATTCCTCTTGAGGATATTCTTGAGGCTGTGAAGAATAATTTGTTTCTTGAATATTTTGTGAATAGTAAGGTTTTGGGGTATAATTTTCTTGTTGCATTGGAACTGGATTTTCTTCATATTCTTCTTGATATTCAAGAGGAGAATTTTGTTGTGGTATTGGAACCTGAAGTTGGTCTGTGCTCGGTTCTTCTTCATAATAATCTGTTCTAGTAATGGCGCTTTTTATTTGCGCTTGACTGAGTGCGTCATTTATTTCTTTTGGAGTAATTCTCTGTTGTTGTAAATTATTTATTATTTCAGATTCAGATAAACCTCTTCTTTTCATTTCTGTTATTTGTTCTAAAATTCCCATATTAGTATTTATTTTTCCTTGTTTTTTAATTTTTCTAGTTTAAGGTTGAAACATTTTCGCTTGTTTTTTTAAGGTTTCCAAATCTTCTTTTCTCGCGAATTTTGAAAACTCAGAGGAAGCAGTTTCTAAAAATGAAATTAATCTTTCCATATTTTGTTTAATTATTTCAATATCTCTTTTTATTTCAAGGAGTTCTTTTGTGGATTGTTCTTTTATCTCGATTAAATTTTTCCCAATCAATAAAAGGCGATCTTTTAAAATTCTTTCTTTTTCTTCTAGATCTCTAAATTTAACATTTATATCTGTCCAGGTTTGATCGTATCCTGTTTGGTCCATTTAGTGACAAAGAGAAAGGAGTTTAAATTTGTTTTTGTTTGTGATTAACTATATAAATAGTTTTTATTTAATTAAATTATGAAAAGCAGGTTGGCAGTAGGAATAGTTTACATTTCTTTGATTGTATTTGCTTTGATGTTTGTGGCTTTTAATATAATTCCAAATTATAATGAAGAAAAAGAAGTAAGTATGGGGCCGGATATTGGAAAGGGATTTTCTATTTATTATCAATCTTCTTTTAAGCAACCCGCCCCATATTCACTTGAGTCTAATTTTGATATTTCTCTTGTAGATAAATGGTCTTTTAATATGGGAGTGTACAATGGGGAGGGTGGAATTTCTTACACCCCGGTTATAGCAAATGTTAATGGGGGGGTTGATAATGAAATTGCAGTCCAAGGCACACACCATGTTTTTGTTTTTAAGAATAACGGAAACCTTCTTGAAGGATGGCCAAAAAAAATAGGGTGTTATTCTGGGGGCGGTGGTCCTCGACCAGCACCATCCATAGGAGATATTGATGGGGATGGGGAAAATGAGATTTTAGTAACACATTTTGGTTGGTGGGGAGTTTATGATGATGAGGGGATATCATGTGAACCTTGTGCATATGCATGGAATTTAGATGGAACTCCTGTTAATGGCTGGCCAATTATTTGTCGTGAATATCCAGAGAGAAATGTTATGCTGCAGGAGGGGTCATTTGTCTTATCTGATTTAGACCTTGAACCAGGATTAGAAGCAATAGCTAATTATAATCCCCAAAATGGGGGAGGAATTTATAATCCAGCGACCTTGGTTTTTAATGGAGACGGGTCTATGTTAATAGGTTGGCCCTTTACCTATGAACCGATTGATTATCTTGGGCATCTTTTTGAGCCAGTAGCAGTTAGGGGTAGCTCAGCTGTTGGGGATGTTGATTGTGATGGGCAACAGGAAATAGTTACTTTGGTTGAAGGAGATCTTTATAATCAAAGATATTTTTTTATTTATATTTTATCCTCTGGAGGAGAATTAGAACAACTGATCCAGACAATATCCCCCACAAGTTCTATGCATGGTTCCCCCACACTTATAGATTTAGATAATGATTGTGATTTAGAGATTGCTATGGAAACTGCATATTACATTCAGGTTTTCCATCATACCGGGGGGCTTTATGATGGTTGGCCAAGAGAGATTTACCCAATTCAACTAGGAACACAATTATCTGTTGGGCAAATAGGCAATAATTCCGTAGTAGCTTTTGGAGATGTTCAGGGTTTCTATGCTGGCAATCTAACTTTGCTTAAGGAAAACGGAGATCTTCTATGGACAAAAAGTGTGGATGGTTCTGTTTGGGTTGAACCTTCTTTGGTAGATATAAATAATGATTCTTTATTTGAAATCTTTACTACAGCAAATAACGGAGAAGTTTATGGATTTGATTTTGAGGGTAATCTTTTAGAAGGATTTCCTAGACAACTTTCCTCTGAAACTCAGTCTGGAACTGCCATTGGAGATTTAGATAATGATGGTCAAGTAGAATTGGTTTCTTCAGATTATTCAGCAACTTTATATGTTTGGAATCTTGAGTCAGAAAATATCTCTTCAGAAACAGGATGGCCACAATTTCAACATGATGCCCAGCATACAGGAAACTATAATCTTGGAGAAAACAATTTTGATTCCTGTTTTGATGTTCCTGACAGATCTACTTGTGAATTAATGGGTAGAAATGGACAAGATTGTGTTTGGTATCCAGCATGTCTAAACAGTAGTTATTATAGCGAGCTAGGAGTTGACCATTGTGCAAGAAACGGAACAGTGGATTACATTGCTTGTCCTCCAAACTCAAATTGCGTGAATGGAAGATGTTTAAGTAAATTAAAACCAGCAAATACTTCTCCTGTTATGAAGTAAGATTCAACCAACATACTCCATAAAAATTATTAAAGGCTTTTTGCCTTTATTTTATAGTAGAAGGAGGATTAAAAATGCAATTTAATGAAAATACGCCCTTGTATTCTTATGAAGTTCAAAGAGAAGGAAGTGAAGACATCTTGTATATAAATTATATAGGGGCTCCTTTTGTTCCAAGTTTATCTGATTATCCAGAAATTATGGAAAGGACAGTAGATATGTTGATTGAAAATCCAAATGTTTCAAGAATTGTTTTTGTTCAACAAAAGAACTATAATTATGATTTTCAAGAAACATCTTTTCTTTTAGAAATAGCACAACTTTATGTTTATTTAATTAAGCAAGAGAGAATTTTGTCTCATGAAAAATTAGCTCTAACAAATGAAACTCTTTTTGCTCAAAGATATAATGCTTTGTTCTCTTTTCTTTTTTTATTAAGAAGAGACCCTATTGCAGGATATAGTGAACTAAAAAAATTAATTATTGAAGCTAAGATTTTATTAGATAAAACACAGGATAAAGGAGAGCAATTAAATTATCTTAGGTTTTTAGAAAAAATTTTCTCTTTACTTGAAAATACAAAGATAATTCAAACAAGTAAAATTTATTTGGAAAATTATCAAAAAGGGGATAGAGAGATTTACAATAAAATTTTCAAACCAGATATAATTCCTAATTTTACTTTTACAAGGCTTGTTTTTGACTTACCAGATGAGGCAGAAATTATTAACCAATATAAAATAGGAAAAGATTATGATGAGTCTTTAGTCACAATTTTGAAAAATAAAGATGAATCTAAAATGATTTATCATCTAAATCCTCCAGAAAATTCTTTGAGTGAAGATCATAATTCTCTTTTAAATTTAGCAAGAGGAGTCTTAATCGAACATCAGCCAAAAGCAGAGGAATTTACAGATACAGATAGGACAAGGCAAGTTTTTTTTAATGTTTCAAAAGATTTGTTACATGATTTAGCAAGAACCAAAGGAATCGTTTTAAATTACTCTGATTTGAATAAATTATCTACAATTCTTGTAAGACATACAATTGGTTTTGGTTTAATTGAAGTTTTGCTTCAGGATAAGAACTTGCAAGACATTTTTTTGAATTCTCCAATACCCAAAGTAAAGATTTTTGTAAGACACGAAGATTATGGGGAGTGCATGACAAATATCTTGCCTAGTTTTGAAGATGCTGATTCTTGGGCAGCGAAATTTAGAATGATTTCTGGAAGACCTTTAAACGAGTCCAATCCAATATTAGATACTCAATTAAATATAGGAAATATTAATTCAAGAATAGCTATTATTCAAGAACCTCTTTCTCCTGAAGGTTTAGCTTATTCTATTAGAAGACATAGAGAAGAACCATGGACTTTGCCTCTTTTTATAAAGAAGAAAATGTTGAATCCTTTTGCTGCAGGATTATTTAGCTTTTTGATTGATGGATCAAGAACCTTTTTAATTGCTGGAACAAGAAGTTCAGGTAAAACTTCTCTTTTGGGAAGTTTAATGTTAGAAATTATGCCCATATATAGGATTATTGTTGTTGAGGATACATTAGAGCTTCCTGTGGAGAGTTTGAGGAATTTGAATTATGATATTTTAAGAATGAAGGTTCGTTCAGCTTTATTACAGGGGTCTACAGAGGTTTCAGCAGAAGAGGGTATTAGAACTAGTTTAAGGCTAGGAGATAGTTCTTTAATTATTGGTGAAGTAAGAAGTGTTGAAGCAAAAGCACTATATGAAGCAATGAGGGTTGGAGCTTTGGCAAATGTTGTCGCAGGAACAATTCATGGGGCTTCTCCGTATGCAATTTTTGATAGAGTAGTAAATGATCTTGATGTTCCTGCTACTAGTTTTAAAGCAACAGATATTATTGCAGTTGCTAATCCAATAAAATCTCCTGATGGTTTGCATTCTTGGAGAAGGCTTCTGCAATTAACAGAAGTTAGAAAACACTGGAAAAAAGATCCTCTTGAAGAAAAAGGGTTTGTGGATTTATTGAGATATGATGTTAAAAAAGATGAACTTGAAGCAAGCGAGGATTTAATTAATGGAGATAGTGAAACAATAAAAGAAATTGCTTCTAATGTTAAAGGTTGGGCAGGCAATTGGGATGCTGTATATGATAATATACTTTTAAGAGCCAAAATTAAAAAAGAAATTGTTGATGTTGCAGAAAAAATTAATAATCCGGAGATTTTAGAAGCCAAGTTCAATGTTTTATCTAATGATGCTTTCCATAGGATTTCCGACGAAGTAAGGCAGGAAATTGGTTTGCCTTTGTCTGAAAGAGTCTTTCCAGAATGGCAAAAGTGGTTGAATGAGCAAATAAAGAAAAAGAAAATATAAAATGGGGTTTATTTAATGAACAAATGAAGAAGAGGTTGATTGTAGGAATAGTCTATATTTCTTTGATTGTGTTTGCATTGATGTTTGTAATTTTTAACATAATTTCAAATTATAATGAAGAAGAGGATGTTGGGATGTCGCCAAAATCCGGAAATTTAGATCTTGCTCTTAAAGGTGAAGAATCTAAACAAGTTGAAATTACAGGAAACATAGAGACAATAATTGTTGATGATTTTAAAAATCAAAGATCAGAAACTTTATATTTTTTAAATAAAGATGGCAAGAGATATAAATTAGAATTAAAAGATCCTAATAAAATCCCCTTTAAGAAAGCAACAGTAATTGGAATTCTTAAAGACGATACTATAATTGTTGATTCAATTACCCCTTCAACAGCAATGGATTTTGATCCTAACTTACCAAATTGGCCAAAAACGCTTGGAGAACAGAGATATGTTGTAGTTTGGTTAACTAATAATGAATCTGGAGAACCCCCAGATGTTTATAATTTTACTAATATTGTTTTTAATTTATCTAATAATTTTATTGTTGAAAGTTCTTATGGGAGAGCTTCTGTAAGTGTAGGGTATATTTATCATGATGTTCTTCCCATAGGTATTGTTAGTCCTTGGGAAATTTTTGACTATGCAATTGAAAGAGTTGATCCTTATGTGAATTTCAATGAGTATGATGGGGTTATAGTTTATCATCCTTATACTAGTGAAACCTATTATGGGGGTCTAGGTACGTTAGGAAAAGTTCCACTTATAACTGATGAAGGGGAATTCAATCTTTATAGAATATGGACAATTTTTGAGCAAGATTATCTTCCAACATCACACTGGGATACCGTTGTCCATGAAATGGGCCATAATTTTGGATTACATCATGCCAATTCTTTTGAATGTGGAGCATTTCCCGACAGACAAACATTTGGTGATCTATGCTTAATGCAGGATTATGGAGACAACTATGATCTTATGGGAGCTGCTAATCTTCAGAATGATTATAGTTTAAGGAGCAAAAAAGTGGTCTTAGGATGGATTGATAATTCAGATGTTTTAATAGTTAACAATGGGACATTTTTCATATCTCCTTTTGAAAATAATCCTAATAATACTTCAGCTATTCATGGGTTATTGGTTCCTGTTCTCTGGAACAGCTCTGAAATCTCTGTTCGCTATTGGAATGGGGAAATAGGCCCCCTAACAGACTCTCGTAATCCGATTACACATTATTACATAGAATATAGAAGAGATTTCAATAGAGAACTTTTTAATGAGGTGTACCCTTATTCAGATAATCTTGATCAGGAACTCACATATGGGTTAAATTTTTCTAGTATTAAAGGAGGCATTTTGATTAGGATAAGTCGAGATAATATGTTTTGGTACCAACCCAATGGGGAGCCAGGGGGATATGCTTTTATGCCCACTTATTTATTGGGGATGCATCCCAATAGCAGAATAATTTGGGAAGGTCATGACTTGAATGATAATTCTATCTCCAATGTTTTTGCTTTTCTTCTTGAAAACGAAACTTATTCTGACTATCTTAATCGGATGAGGATAACTTTCCTAAATGCAAATGAAAGTGGGGCTTTGGTAAACATTTCAAGAATGTGTACTCCAATGTTTCAATCCTGCCAAGTTCAAGCAGAATGTTGTTCTCCTTTAGCTTGTCGTCATAATCAATGCGTTAGGCTTTGTAGTCCAAGCTCTCCTTGTCCACACATGATGCGTTGTAATCGTTATCGGGAATGTGAATATATATACTATCCCACACCAACATAATTCTTTTTTTTGTTTTTTATTTTGTACCCCATCTTTTTTAGAAATGTTTATTAATTAATTTTTAATAATTCATCTATGAGAAAGTGGTTAGGTATTTTTATCTTGTTTTTTTTACTCGTAATTTTTTATCTTTTAAAAGATGTTAATTTTTACGAAGTTGGAAATTATTTTATTCAAATGGATTTACAATACTTTATTCTAGCTTGTTTGTCTTATTTTGGGACTTTTCTTCTCGGTAGTTTAAGGATTAAATATCTCTGTAAGGATCTTAAAAAAATTAATTTTTTCTATATGTTAAAAGTTACTTTGGCAGGTTCTTTTGTGAATACCTGCACTCCTGGAGCGAGCATTGGTGGCGAGCCTCTAAAATCTTATTTTTTGAGCAAGAAATATAAAAAATCACAAACTAAATTTTTGGAGCGCATTTTGATTGATAAATTTTTCTATTTTTTTGTCTTTGGATTTTTTCTTGTTTTTTCAATTTTATTTATCCTTTTTTATATCAACATTCCTTATAATCTTAAAATAATCTTGCAAATCACTTTATTTTCTATTTTTTTGATTTTTGTCATCTTCTTTATTGTAACATTCAAGAAATTTCAATTTAATTTATTGTTTTTTGCTAAATTTTTTTATAGAGCCAGATTTATTAAAAATGGTTTTAAAGATGTTTATTCTTTTGAAAAATACCTTAGAAAAAAACTTAAGGGCTTTAAAACTTTTTTTAAAAAAACATTAAAAAACCAAAAAATTGTTTTTTTCAGTATTTTGCTTTCTGTTCTTAATTGGCTCTTACTTTATTTTGTTTCTTGGTTTTTGTTTTTATCATTTGGAGTAAATATCAATTTCCTTTCTATTATTATTGTTGTCACTCTTGGAACTTTAGCCGGTGAAGTGTCCCCTTCTCCAGGAGGAGTTGGAGTAACTGAGAGCGCTATGTTTTTGCTCTATTCTGTGATGGGAATTAATTTTTCATTGGCAATTATTGTCACTTTAATGAGCAGATTAATTTTTTATTTTTACAGTTTGGCTCTTGGTGGAATTAGCTTAGTTAGCTTAAGGTTGGATTTAAAAAAAAGTTAATTATGGAATAATCTTTATAAATGGGGAGTTTCTATTACATATATGAAAGAGAAGATTCAATATTTTGTTAGTTATGCTCTTATTGCAGTTAGTTTGGTTGTTCTTTTTTTATTAGTCATTGGTATAACTCCTTTTAAATCAACAGGATATTTCATTAATATTGGTGCAGGAGATTCTTATGTTTCTCGTTCAATTAATCCAGATGTTGTAGGGCCCGGAGATCCGGTTAGTGTTTCTTTGGCAGTAAATGTTCAAGCACACACAGACGAGGATTTTTATTTTATTGATGAAATTATTCCAAGCGGGTTTAGTATTTTAAATCCTGGAACAGGAAATACTTCAGACAATACTACTAGACAGCATATTAAATGGCTTTATATTGCTAATTATACTGCTCCTGGAAATGCAACAAACACTACCTATACTTATACTTTGACTGCCGCTTCTCCTGTAAATACTACTAATTATACTTTTAATGGAAGTTTTGGTTTTGCTTCAAATCCTTCGACTCCAGGTGGAGGAGAAACTATTCTTGGTGAAAACCGAACCCAGGTTTTTGTAGATAGCAATTCTCCTGTGATTTCAGGGATAACTCCTGTTGCTGAAACCCATAATGCCAGCACAACAATTACTATCGGGGCCAATGTTATTGATAATATCTTGGTCAAAAACGTCACTTTGAGGATAAGGCTACCAAATTTAACTTATGTTAATTTTAATTTAACTAATGTAAGTAATTTTTATTCAGCACAATATACAATTCCTCAAATGCAGGGCCAATATAATTTTACAATTACTGCATTTGACAATAGCAGTAATTCTGCAAGTGATTCTAGTTTCTTTAATGTCCGAGATTCAATACCTCCGCAAATTACTGGAAATAGTCAAAATATTAATGTTATGGTTAATCAAAATACAACATTATGGATAACTGCTACAGATAATGTGGGAGTTACAAATGCATATGTTACAATTGATATGTCTCCCTCTAGCATGACTTTTGTTGGAAATCGTTGGGAATATAATTATGTTGCTCCCGGAGTCATAGGAACACATCCATACAGGATGACTGTTTCTGATGCTGCTGGAAATAGTAATACAACAAGCGATTATAATATTGTTGTGACAGAAGGCCCATCACTTTCTAATGTTACTCCAATAGCTGCAACTGAATTTTTAACTACAGACACAATTGAAATAGCGGTTGATGCAATAGCAATAGGTGATTTAGAAATTGAAAGTGCTTTAGCAGATATAATTTTCCCAAATTCAACAAATAAAACAATTGTTTTGAATTTTGCAGGAGCAAATAAATACAACTCTTCATTTAATACAAATTCAACAGGAACATATCTTGTTAATTTTATTGTAAAAGATACAAGTGAAAACATTGGGACTGCCTCAACTAGCTTTATTGTTAATGCTCCTGGTCCTTCTGTAGGAAATATTAGCATTACTAATGTTCTTCCTGTTAATGGCACTGTGTTTAATCCTGGTAATAACATTAGTTTAAGTGCAATTGTGACAGATAATAGGGCAACTATTACTGGGGTGTATGTAACTGTAACTAATTCTAGCTCTTCAGTT
>Ga0315295_10004178_pt1 | contig 12292 bp, 15 predicted proteins | sample YL17G14_0_MG_FD_204453 | JGI IMG/M metagenome (GOLD analysis project Ga0315295, IMG submission 204453) | Sediment microbial communities from Yellowstone Lake, YNP, Wyoming, USA - YL17G14_0 | ecosystem: Environmental > Aquatic > Freshwater > Lake > Sediment | place: USA: Wyoming | collected... | reverse complement strand
CATGAAGTCGGAAAAATATTCTAATTATTAAACTTTTTGTCGAAAAAATCGTCAAATATTCGAAAAATAGAAAGCTTTATATATAAATATTGACATAATGACAATATGGATAAAATTGATCATGAGGTATTAAAAGAACTTTCAGAAGATTCAAGAAAACCCCTCACACTCATGTCAAAGAGGTTGGGAATGCCGAGAACAACAATACTTGCGAGAATCAAGAGTCTCAAAAAGCAAGGGATAATAAAAAGATTCACAATCATCCCTGACTATGCAAGGCTCGGGAAACCCACCACTGCCTTTGTCCTCGTTTCCTATCTTCCAACTGCAAAGATTTCTCAGAGAGAAGTGGCAAAAAAGATCTCACAGATGGAAGGCGTATTCGAAGTCCACCTCATTTCAGGGGAATGGGACATGATAATAAAGCTGAGGGCAGAATCCATGGAAAAGGTAGGGGAGATCGTCATAGACAGGTTGCGAGAGATAGAAGGTGTCGGAAGGACTGTAACATGCGGCTCTTTTTCAGCTCTCAAGGAGGAGCTCTAATCATTCGAAAGTTATCTGTGAAATTTCAGGGACATATTTTTTTATCTCTTCTTCGAGGAGCTTTTTGAGTGCATCTTCACTCCCGGGCTTCACGTCACGAAGGCTGACCGACAGAATGTTATTCTCATAAGTGAATGGAAAGACAAGACCCAGAATCTCAAAGAGTGCTTCCACTTTCTTGGAGGTATCTTCAATCTTTTCGTTTACCTTCACCTCGTATCCGAGGAATTTGCCTGCGAGAGGATGGTTGAAATCCAGCGTGACGCGTCCCGAAGACACGCTTCGGACAGTCGCCCATTTTCCATTTATCTCAATCTTTACCCCTGGTCGCGGGAACATATTGTGACGGCGGAACTCACGCAGCGGAACGATGACCACGAGCCTCCTGTCGCGCTTGCCAAACCCAGCCTCGGGTGCAATCTCCACGGTTCGCGTCTCGCCGACCTCGATGTCAAGCAGAACATCATCTAACCCGCGTATGACGTGACCTGCTCCCACGATAATTGTAGAGGGTTTATACTTCGCATCCTTCTTCCATATGCCTTCGGCACGGGCAACCTCCTCTGAGGTGACATCGAACACTCGGTCATTCTCTTTCAGTCGCGCAATGTAATCAATGACGATGAAGTCGCCTTTCTCCATGAGGGAAAAAATGAGGGGTGTTTATAAAGTTATGCAATCTCTTCAATCTCCCAACCATTTCGCCAATCGCACCTGGTTGAGGATGATACTCTTCTTTCTCCATTGACTGAGTGGAATCTTGAGGCGGCACTCTATATTGGCGAGCGCCTCACCCAGAATCGAAAATGCCCCAATCTTTTCTGCGTGTCTCACATTCTCTCGATTCTCCCAAGCTCCCACCGCCAGATAGTAATCCGATGAGGTTTCCCTGAAGACGAGCACCGCAGCCTGCCTTCTCATCCTCTCAAGGATCTCACATACGGCGAACCTCACCGCATAGTATTCTCCGCCCTCACGTATGGCATAGTCAGAACGACCCGAGTATGTCTCATGCTCTCCTATGATGCGTGTGTGAATCTCACCCATGGTCCATACCGCATCGGGTACCCATGCCTCAAGTTGCTCATACTCCCATGCTTCCGGGAGGAGAAGTATCTCAAAGCGATTGCCCAGATACTCATTGCTCAATACGATGTATTCATTTATACAGGGATACTCTTTTATTTTCTCAATGAGGTGCATTGAAAGAATGTTGTCCACGGTGGTGATGCTCCAATGCGTGGGCACCATCTTCTTTTCCATCCCAAGAAGCCCTGCGCTGAGGAGACGTGCGAGGTAGTACACATCATGACCGTCCCTGTAAAGTTCGTTGAGCACCACATCAGTTTGTACCTCATCATCGAGGAACGAATTCACCTTTCTGGGCACAGAACCGGTGGAGGCGATTTTCAATTCCTCAAGCATACCTGTTGGCCCCATAGGCGGGGTGATGGTTGAAAAAGCCATTGTGAAATGGGGTTTCGCCTTGAGCCTTATTTCGATGTCTGGAGGGTCTGCGGGAAGAGAGATTTCCTGCAGTGAGTCTTTCAATTTTGAGGAGGAGGAAATGTGTTGTTTCTCCATTGACCGGATGAGATGGCAGCGGTATTCTATGATGTCAGGGAAGGTGAGGCCGTACCAGGAAGCAGGATTGTCGTAGGTGGAAGCATCATCTGGAGAAAAGGAGAGTGACATGGGGCCTACAAATACATGAGGATAGTCACGCCAACCCACAAAGAGCGAGGGGGCGGGACCGAAGAAGTCCTGCTTCAATTCAACATCGTGTACAACCTGTGGCTGCTTGAGTATGGGACATGTGGACAGATTGCATAAGAGCCTGCCCTTGCATGTGACGCACTTATCCCTGTTTATATTTTTTGATTTCTGTATATCCATTGAAATCCTGCAGCGCGGAGAGGAGTCACCATGATGCTTCATCTCTTCCTCTATGCATGAGGGATTTTAAGGATTGTGATTCAGAAAAGTCCCCTTAAAATGAGCAGCAATCCGAAAATGACCATGGGGATGCCGACCACCAGTCCTATCACGGTCAAGCACAAGACAACTCCTACGAGCAAGAGTATTATACCCAGTGTGATTGCCACGACTCTTCCCACGAGCTTAAAAATGCCACTCACAAGGCGCCACAGAGCAACAAAAGGCCATAGAACCCAGGGTGTTTTACTTTTTTCTTCAGACATGGGGACCATCAATAGTGTAACGACTCCGCTGTTTATAAATGCATGAGATGCAGTGCGCACTACTACTTCAAATGAATCATGCGGGAAAAACAATAGAGATATAAACATGCACGCCAAGACTAGGTGTGAAAAAGGCAATCATACTCATCACATTGCTCCTCACTCAATTCTCCCAAGTGCATTCAGTCCCACCGCAAAAGATGGCAGTGATAGTGGCAAACAGCATAGACTACTCGGCAAGCTATAGGCAATTCTTTGAGAGAAACGATACCCTCGTCTTTTATGCCCCCCCACAAAAATTCTCGCAGTTCAAACAATACGCAAACATACTCATCATAGGTGGTCCAGATGCCCCTGAAACGAGGGAAGTCGTGCATCAGGTGCTCACAGATTCGGAAATGGCATTCCTGCGACAGAAGGGAAATGCTGCCCTCTTTGAGAAGAGAAATGTGTGGACAGAGAACCAAAGGATTTTCATCATAGGAGGATGGGACAGGTATGCTACCTCCAACGCGGTGTGGGAGCACATTGCATATGTTTCATCATCCCTCCTGGATTCGGAATATCTCAGTATGGCGGGTGAAATCCAGTGGATGAAGGACGACCTTCAAGGAGGACTGGCGCGGGCAAAGAGGGAAGACAGGCTCACACTCGTCTACATTTGGGCATCCTGGTGTGCGTGGTGCGAGAAAATGGAGGGTGAGGTATTCACCGATGCACACGTGAAGCAAGTCATCGCACAATACTATGTTCCAGTGAGGCTCGATTTCGATAAGGCAAAGAATGCAGATTTTGCCCATAGAAACTATGTGTGGGGGACGCCTGCGTTTCTCGTATTTGACGGAGACGGAAAAAAGGTAGGATTCATGGATGGATTCCAGGAGAAGGAACGATTTCTCACTCGACTCCTCAGGTATATCTCTCCCTGAGACATACGTATTATGAATGCGTCTTCACTCGCACTCAAACGGGTTTTAATAGCCCTTCACCGTCAACGCAGATACATTCAAATTTAAAGGAGTATTTCCATGAGAGAAGAATATGTCTCGGAGGCGGAGGATATTGATTATTTTGAAACCCTCGCCGGACTTCAGGACAGAATCGCTGAGACTCTTCCTCTAAAGAAAGATATGCGCATACTCGACGTCGCCACCGGGTACGGTTATTTCTCAGAGGAGATGGCGAAGCGTTGGAGGGGTATCATTGTAACTGGCATGACCTCGGAGAAGGAAACATGGAGAAATATGGTATGGGACATTATTCCAAGGTCACCCTCTTCCCCGCCGGATGAACGAAAGGGAGAAAGATTTTTAAAGGCACACTCTCATGAAAATGTGAGGTTTCAGTTTGGAAAGAGAAATAGATGCAGAGGGTGAGGAGGGTTTCACGCGCATTCGCATGCCCCGTCACGACGAGATTTTCGGGATAGTAGAGCAGAGGATGGGGTTCGGTAAGATGAGCGTGCGCTGCCAGGATGAACATGTGAGGCTTTGCCGCGTCAAGACCAAGGGCAGAAAGAAACTCTGGATTGCAGAGGGCAATGTTGTCCTCGTCAAGCCATGGGAGCTCAAGGGGGATGTGAAGGGAGACATAGTCTACAAATACAGCAAGGCGCAGGTTGCCTGGCTCAGACGAAAAAACATACTCATCATTGAATAAAATCGTTATGTATCCTTCAGTACTTCTGAGAAGCAGTTACCGAAGTGATTACTCATTTTTATTTATGTAATTTCTTTTGAGGAATATGAGACAGCAACCCTTTTAAGTCACAATTGTTACAGAATGTATGTCCCGCATAGAGGAGCTTCTCAACGAACTGGAGAGAAAAGCAGAGGAGGGGGACGAATATGCTTTGAATTTCTTGCGGCTTTTTAACTGGATAGAAGATCCCCTCCTGCGCAGAAACGCCATGAGATGCTCCATTGAGATAAACCTGTATCTCAACAAGTTTAAATGGATCTCCGAGGAGAAGGTACTCGAACTTGCACGCAAGTATGAATGTGAGGACATAGTCAAGCTCGAGATGATATCGCGCGATATAGATAAATTTCTGTACTTTTCAGATGAGAACTGACGGATTGACAATGTGAGCTGGTTTTTTTCCCTCGAGTACATCTTTGAGATTCTGAACCGCGAGAAGAACCATCCCCATCCTTGCCTCCAATGTGGCAGAACCGATATGGGGAAGAAGCACCACATTCTTCAAGGTGAGCAATCCTCTCGTCAATTTAGGCTCATTCTCATACACGTCCAGTCCCGCCCCCGCGATTCGTTTTTCCTTCAGCGCTCGTACGAGTGCCCCCTCGTCCACCACGGGTCCGCGGGAGGTATTGATGAGGTATGCGCTGCGCTTCATAGAGTCAAGCTCCTTATCCCCGATGAGGTGAAATGTGTCTGGGGTGAGGGGAACATGCAGAGTAACAATGTCTGATTTCTTCAAGAGCTCCCCGATGCTCACAACCCTGCCGATTCCCTCCTCCTCTTTTCTGGAATGATAGAGAATCTCCATGCCAAACCCTTGCGCTCTCCGAGCAACCTCCTTGCCAATCCTTCCCATGCCGACTATGCCAAGCCTCTTGCCCGCAAGCTCCATGCCGCACAGGAGGAAGAGCTCCCATCCTCGAAACTTCCCCTTTCTCAAGAAATCCTCTGCTTCACAGATGCGTCTCGTGACCGCGAGCATCAATGCCAATGTCAGGTCTGCCGTCGCATTGGTGAGGACGTCGGGGGTGTTTGTCACGGCAATGCCTCTCTGTGTTGCATACTCTATGTCTATGTTGTTGTATCCCGCTGCACAGTTGCTTATCACCCCCAGGTTGCCCGCATCCATTATTTCCCTGTCTATTACGTCTGAAAGAAAACAGAGCAACCCATCTGCCCCTTTGACTCCCCTCATAATCTCCCTCCTTGTTGGATTTCTCCTACGAGGAAAAATGTCGAGTGAAAATCCGCCGAGGAGGTTGAGGGCTTGAGGAGGGAGAACTTTCGTTATGAAGACGCGTCTCATGGACCCCCTCCTCATATACAATATAAAGGTTGCCCATCACTTGACCAGCTTCAGTGCGGCCTTGAACTCTTCTGTCCCGGCTTTCTTGAGCAGTTCATAGATGACCATTTCTGTGGATGTGATGACTGCTCCGCCTGCCTCCATCCTCCTGAGTGCCACATGCCGGTTTTCCGTCGTGCGGGAGGAAATCGCGTCAGCCACCACGTGCACATGGAATGTTTGAAGGGCATGGAGCACGGTCTGCGCTACACAAATGTGTGCCTCAATGCCAGTGAAGAGGAGGGTCTTTCTGCCATGCATGCCGATTCTTTCCACGAACTCCTCGCATGAGAAACAATCGAAGCATATTTTTTGTATAGGATTGAATTCCTTTATCTCTCTTCTTATCTCATCCACTGTTGAGCCGAGCCTTTCCTGCTCTGTCACCATAATGGGCATTCCGACAATAGTTGAAAACTTAACGAGCTTCACTATGTTATCGACTATCTTCTCCTTTTCAGCAATGACGGGCAGGAGCCTCTCCTGAATGTCGATGAATAGCAGCAGACAGTCCTCTCTCTCAATCAAAGAAGAGTCGTGTGGATGCACATCAATCACCTTTTCTTCTCATGTGAAGAACATAGCCGGACCCGGGTTCGAACCGGGGTCGCGGGCTCCAAAGGCCCACAGGATTGACCACTACCCTATCCGGCTTCCCTCCTCCTCATTTCCCTTATTCTTAAGGCTTGTGCATGTTCACCTTTATAAAGAAAAGTATATACAATATATACTTTTTTTCTTTTTCTATATACCTATTGGGAAAAATTTATATATTTCGTCTTAAAGTAGTTCTATGTTTGACGAAAATTTCACAAAGAGGTCTCTTGTCATTGGCGGCCTTCTCTCAATGCTTGTCGCCATGTCTGCTGTCTATCTGGCGTTAAGGCAGAATGCCTTCTATTGGGCTTCTGTGCTCACCTCACTCGTCTCCATAGGAGTCCTGAGACTCCTCTCACGAGTCCCCAAGAGAGCCTCTGTTCATGAAATAAACATTACCCAGGCTGCTGCCTCCACAGGAGGAATACTTGCAGCAGGGTTGTGCTTCGTCGTGCCTGCACTCTACTTCATGGACAAGAGCAGATTCCAAGCCTTTATCTCCGATACCACAGGATTCATACTCACAATTACCACCCTCTCACTGGTGGGAGGGATTTGTGGTGTCATCTTCTCCGCATATCTCAGACGACACATGATTGAGGAGGAGAAGCTCGCCTTCCCCACGGGGATTGCGGCCGCAGACACCATAAAGGCAACAGAGAAAGGCGGTAAGCAGATGAGGAACCTCATGCTGACCTTTTTTGGTGTCGCACTCTTCACCGTACTCAGAGACGGAATTCAGTTTGGCAAGGTGAGTTTGAAGAGCATCATACCCTACTTCCAGGATTTCACAAGACCTCCTTTTACCATACAGTGGGGATATGTGCCTGCCTTCATCGGCGCAGGATACCTCATGGGGTGGCGGGTGGTCTTCACGTGGGGTCTTGGAGCGCTCTTCTCAAACTTCCTCTATGTGCCAGCACTTTACTACCTCCTCAAGATTCCTTTCGAGGCAAAGCAACCGTATGTTCTTTCGATGGGCGTAGGTATCGTAGTCGGAGGTGCACTCACGCTCTTTGTCACAAAGATTGGCCCCTCCATTGTGAAGACTATCAGGGCTGCGGTGACACTAAGAGAGGGGAAAAAGGAGCTCAACCCACGCTGGGTGCCAATCGTGGGAGTCCTCTCCGCACTCTTCGTATCGGCATATTTCCACATATCCCTGGTCGCCTCAGTGTTGATGGTCGTGGGAGCATGGCTCATGTCCTCTCTTGCAGCCCGCATGTCCGGTGAGGTAAATGTCGACCCCATGGAGATTTTTGCCGTCATCGTTCTTATCGCAATACGGATTTTTGTGCCACTCAGCACGCAGGAGTTGATATATCTTGGTACCATAATCTGCGTGGCGGTAGGTGTTGCAGGAGACACGCTTTTTGATTTGAAGGCAGGACATATCTTGGGAACCACACCCATCGACATCACAAAAGCGCAGCTTGTGGGCGCAATCTCTGCTTCCTTTATTACAGGCATATCGATGCTTGCCCTTTTCAAATCATTCACCCTCGGAACACCTGAGCTTTTCGCACTGCAGGCTCAGAGCGTTGCCTATATGCTGGGCGCCATCAACTGGACGATTTTCGGCGCAGGCATTGTTATTGGCATCGGACTCACCTTTTTCAAACAATCGGGCATTGCCTTCGGCGTAGGCGTCTTCATCCCGCTCTTCCTCACAGTGCCTTTCATCGTGGGAGGCATATGGAGCTTTCTTAAAAGAAAGAGGGGAGATGACGAGACGGAAAGAATCATCTCGGCAGGTGCCATAGGCGGAGAAGGGTTCGTTGGTGCGATACTCGCCATAATAAGGGAATGGGGGCACATTCTATGATTATTGGCATTGACATAGGTGGTTCCACCACAGATGCAGTCTTTCTCGCAAAAAATGAGGTACATGTGGAGACGGTTGAAGCCTCAGACCCACTCGCGGCTGCAGCGGGTGCATTCGGCAAACTTGTCTTTCGGCTAGGTTGTTCCCTCTCAGAGATACGCGCCATAATCGCCACGGGCGGTGGGGCGCGACATCTAGGAGACGAACTACTCGGCGTACCCGTGCGCAAGGTTTCAGAGATAGATGCTATAGGAATTGGGGGGACAACCCTTGCGAATCTGCGCGACGCATTGGTAGTGAGCATGGGCACGGGCACCGCATGCGTCTCTGTTAAGGGAAAAACCATAGAACACTTCGGAGGAACGGGGGTGGGAGGCGGAACACTGCTCGGCCTCTCCAAGCACATGCTCCAGATTTCAAAACTCGAGACCCTGGAGAAGATGGCAGAGAAGGGAGACCTGACCCACATAGACCTCACCGTCGCAGACATTGCGGGGGGTCCCGTGGGCTCTGTACCTGCGGATGCCACGGCGTCTAACTTCGGAAAAATATCATCTGATGTGGCCATAGAGGATAAGGCACTCGCCATAATAAACATGATTGCAGAAATCATAGTCGTCCTCTCGGTGTCCGCGGCGAGGGCAACCGGTCAGGAAAAAATCGTTCTCACGGGAAAGCTCGTACGTGTGAGAATGATAATGGAGAGGATTGAATCAACCAAAGGCGTCTTCGAAAAGGAGTTCATCGTTCCGCCTCACGCAGAATACGCCACGGCCATAGGGGCGGCAAAGAGTTATTCGGGGAAGTAGCCTTCTGGAATGTCGATTCGAATAAAAGAATTCCTTTTGGGAAGGCATGAGTGAAAAGAAGAAGGGCAGGATAGAACCATTACATATCTTCGGAATGAGTCTGAAGAAACCACACGCTGTTCTTTGAATAGAGTGTCGGAGGCATCGTCAAAAAAATCGAAAGGAAGGATTGCCACAATGAACGAGGCTTTCTGCATAATACATGAATCACACATGAAAAAGATTTGGCGCATATCCCCGTTGCCTCATATGCACTGAGGAGAGGGGAAAAGACCAAAATGAGAAAAGCCCTCCCTGAAGGAACGTTGCACACGAAAGCAATATCTATCATACCACCGAAGGTGACGGCTCAATATTCTGCATCCGGCTGCCGAATCCCGCAATGTTTAAATAGGTTGAATGACAGTTGAGACGATGAAGAAGGCAATCCTCCTCGCACTCATCCTTCTTGTGCCCGCTGCATCGACCCAGACTCCACCCGCGACGGTGCTCTTTGACGGAGGTCATACCACGCTGGGGGTGGAAGACAGGTTCACCCTGTTGCTGGGAACGCTCAGAGACAATGGATACAACGTGAGTTTCAACTATGGGGACGTGACCCCGGAGCTTCTCCAAACAACAGACATTTTCGTCATCGCCCTGCCCACCACACGATTTTCAGATGCCGAGAAGGGAGCCATCCTCAACTTCGTCATGAAGGGGGGCGGACTGCTCCTCATAGGTGAATCAAAAAGTTTTGATGACGATTATGGCATCCTTCTCCCGCTCAATGACATTTCACTTTCATTTGGCATACTATTCCAAGCAGATGTCATCAGAGATGAGGACCACAACATTTCACTCAGGGAAACGCCTTACCCTGAAATCCCCCTCATCTCTGATATGGTCTCCAACCCAGTCACCATGGGAGTGAAGCAGTTTTTCCTGGGTGCGGGAAGTTCCCTCAAGGTGTTACCACCTGCATTCACGCTCGCCTTCGCCTCGGGTTCGGCTTATCCTGACAAGAACGAAAATCAAAAGAAAGACGCAGACGAGGGAGGCGCGGTCGTAGTGCTTGCATCCTCAGAATATGGTGACGGGCGTGTCGTCGCCATAGGGGACAGCCACTTGTGGGGTTCTCGGGAAGCAAGCTCCCTGTCCTATGAGAGAGACCAGATAGAGTATCTTGACAACAAGAAGCTTGCCAAGAATATTTTCTTCTGGCTCTCCTCCAAACCCTACCTTCGCTCCGTGGCGAGCCTCATGGATGAAGCCCAACAGCTTTTTGAGAACGGCAATTTTCTTGAGGCGAAAAACAAACTCACCTCTGCCCTTTCCCTCCTCGCACGCATAGGCTCAACCCAGTATATCGGGGAGATTAACAAACTCCTCGAAAAAGCAGAGGAAGGCATAAGGGCTGACAATCTCATGACGAGTGCCGAGAAAGCCTTCGGTGAGAGAAAGTACGATGAGGCGAGGACAGACTTTGCAGCCGCCCAGAATCTCTATGGGCAGATTGGGAGCCCAAAGGAAAACAATGCCAGAGACAGGATTGATTTCATAGACAAGATACTCAAAAATGATGAGAGAAAGCAGGAGGCAGATGGACTCCTTGATAAGGGAATCTCTGAATTCAATAAAGGGAACTGCAAGGATGCGCAAGATTATTTCCGAAAGGCAAAGGCTATCTACGCTGAATTGAGAGATACAGAGAAAGCCAATCTCTGCACGGATTATATCCAAAAATGCACCAAAGAGGAAACGGGTATTTCCTCCTTCATATTCATACTATTCTTCCTCTTACGATGCGCAATTCACAGCCACCGCTGAAGCTCATCGTACATTTCCATGAACCGCTTTATGGAGGATTCCAATCCCAGCTTCCTGTAAAACGAGAGAAGCTCTTCAAAGGTAATAATCCTTTCCCCCGACACAAGGCTGTCGGCCAAGCAGACAATTTTTTCCTCGAGTGTATGAGGTCGATAATTTCGCACCGGGAGACCGAGTCTTTCTGCTTCTTGTGAATCGATGCCCGCACCAACATGCCTCTCCACTGCACAGACTATTTTTTCATCAATGCCACGTCCTCTCAAAACGTCTGCCCCTGCAACCCCATGCGAAATGCCATGAGACCTGCTCCTCCCTATATCATGGAGCATGGCGGCGCATGAAACGAGTCGCACGTCAGCCTGCGCCCGGCTCGCAATCAGGGTCGCATACTCACACACAGACCTGCTGTGTGCTATGACCTCTTCAGAACATCCTTCCTTTCTCAGAAGCTCCTCTGCCTCTCTGAGGGAGCAATTCATATTCATATTTTTTCTGCTTCTTTCTTGAGTTTGGTGACATATTCCTCTGAGAAGCTTGTCTTTCCTGCCACCTTCACCGGGTCACAGGAGAGCAGGTCTTCGATGTCCTTTATGCCAGCGTGAGTGAACTCTTGCGCCTTCTTCTCACCGACGCCCTTCAGTTCTGTGAGGGGAATACCCTTGCCCTTTTTTGCGGTGACCTTCTCTTCTTTTTTTTCTATACTCTTCTCAACTGGCTTTTTCTCTTTTTTCTCCTTTGGTTTTTCTGCCTTCCTTTTGGGTGTCGGAGCCGCTTCCTTCAATTTGCGTTCCTCACGTGCTTCTTCGACTTCAGGCGTGACTTCGGTGACTTTCCCTGCTTCCTCCTTCATCTTTTTCAAGAGCTTGATGTTGAAAGGATGCGTTGTCTTTCTTCTCCTGTCGAAGGGAAGCCTGAGAATCAAAACATCTTTCTCAGTCAATCCTGCCTCCATGAATTCTTTGAATGTGAATCCTTTTCCCTCTCGCATGCCAGATGACTTGTACACAGTAGGTCGCATGGAATGGTAGAAGGCAGCAAGTTTAAAAAGCTTTCTATCTTTTTTGAAAAGATAAAGAAAAAGAGAGAGATGGGTGGTTATTTCTTGTCTATGCGGGGAAATCGTTCTCCGAATTTCTCGGCATATATCATTATGTAGGCAGGATTCCTATCGTTGTCATTGTGGGGTTCTATCTTTTCAGGATATCCAATAGGTATGACAGACACGACTTCGTGTCTCGCAGGCAATCCCAGAATTTCCGCCACCTTCTTTCTTTCAATCGAAACCCAGCAGGTGCCAACGCCATGTTCCCATGCGGCAAGCATGAGGGTTGTAGCAACGACAGCTCCCGCATATTTATTTTCCTCAATCTCATTATACCAGCTGAATGCTTCCATTGGTGTCGCGACCACCGCAATGGCCATTGGGGCGTTGATAAGATGCGCACCATACTTGGCATGA
>Ga0315295_10004175_pt1 | contig 12295 bp, 14 predicted proteins | sample YL17G14_0_MG_FD_204453 | JGI IMG/M metagenome (GOLD analysis project Ga0315295, IMG submission 204453) | Sediment microbial communities from Yellowstone Lake, YNP, Wyoming, USA - YL17G14_0 | ecosystem: Environmental > Aquatic > Freshwater > Lake > Sediment | place: USA: Wyoming | collected... | reverse complement strand
ATCCAGATCTTTGAAAAGGCTATAGCAACCTCGGCGGATTCTTTAGAGGGTCTAGGGGTAGGGGGGTCTATGATTGGGCAGAGCCTAAAGTTCTATGAGGTTATTGATCATTTCCTTAATAACCGTAAGCTATTCTGGAGTGAGATGTCACGGGTCAAAAACACAGATGTGCCGGTTTTTATGAATGCGTTATTTAAGGTGGTTAGTGATGTGGTTATGATCAAAGAAGGGTTCTGTGCTGGAGAGGCGTGAAAGGCGAATAAACTCCGAGCCATCGCCGATCATAAAAGGTATAGCGAACTTCTTGCGGTGTCGGTGGGTTTAATGAATCACCCTAAAATGGTTGCTAGGACAAACGAGCTGATTATCCTAATAAGTTATCACACGAACAAAACAGGAGAGAAATAAATGAGTAAATGTGCAACGGTTAATTATGAAGAACCAAGTGACGATGAACCACGAACTCTTGTGAGCCTTGATGAGTTATTAGACCTTAAACGTGTGGAGGTGATTGATTTAGAGCGGGGTTTCTTTAAAATCGTCCACCCGCCAGAGTCGTTATACAGCCCTCTACCTGAAACAGAGGTCGAGTTATTCAGGCTACAGAACGTCTTGCTAGCCAACCCAAGAGAAACCGAGGTTTTTGCCGAAGCAAGATCGGATATGTTTATTCTTATGGTGAATTATGTTAAGTCTCTTATTCAACAAAAATTGAAAGGTATGGGGAAACACATCGACCCTGATGAGATAACCGAGATGGCGAATGCTACTGTTATGAATCATATTCAATCTCATTATGGCACTAATCAATTTAAGGTTGTTTGGGTATCATTCGCAGGTCTATTCAAGTATTCCATATTCGGGGTTCTGTGCTGGAGAGGCGTGAAAGGCGAATAAACTCCGAGCCATCGCCGATCATAAAAGGTATAGCGAACTTCTTGCGGTGTCGGTGGGTTTAATGAATCACCCTAAAATGGTTGCTAGGACAAACGAGCTGATTATCCTAATAAGTTATCACACGAACAAAACAGGAGAGAAATAAATGAGTAAATGTGCAACGGTTAATTTTGTGGTTAAAAGCTTAGACCTTATATATGAGTATGACTTGAAACCCCTAGAGCGAAAACTCAATGAGGTGGTAAATAAGGGGCTAGGGGATTGGATTAAAGAGGATATTAAGAAAGCACAACAAATGGTGGCTGACATCAAGGTGTTTTCGCCTAATTATAGGTCGGTATCCGCAACTAAAGAAAAAGAGATCATCGATACTTTCCATCAAGCCGAATCCTTGGTATATATTTTAGGGGTAAAGGCCGAGTTTGCTAAGAATGGGGTAATTATGGATAAGATCCCACCGGGGCAAGTCTTATCTACGATCTTTGATTCGTTGTTGGCGGATGTAGCCACCTATAAACTAGCTTCTCTTGAAGCTGATAAACAAAGAAATATTCTGACAAAAACAAAGCTATCTATAGATAATAAACAGGAGATCTCCTATGCTTCGCTCGAACGTATCCTAATAGAGGCTTCTAGGGTTCTCACCCCATTAAAAAAGCAAGCCCTGCAACGTAAAGATATGAGAGAACGCATTAAAGCCTCGCTTAAAGAGCAGGGGTTCATTGTTATGAATGAGTCAGAAGGAACGGATGAGCTTCGGTTAGAGATGTCTAACTCCTCTAGCAATAATGCTAAGTTTGTTATTTCTAAAGACGGATCGGTTAATTATGATTTTGACAATTTTGTGGGGGATGCCTGCCAAGGGTCTATAGATGAATTGCTGGGGGGTCTTTCTAAAGTCTATACTATCAAAGAGGTAGCGACTCTAAGAGAAGACAAACCCTTGTTGCGGTCTGTTAGTTATATTAATACCTCCGCATCCCAAAGCATAGGGCGACCGTTTTAAATGAAGGTAGTGAAAACAGAACACACTATCCGCCCCCATACCCTGACGTTTCAGGAGTTCTTGAGGTTAAAAAAAGATGCTGGTCCTCACGAGGCTTGGCGGTCGCAGGCTAAGGCGGTTAATTTTGGGAAGTTGTTTGGGATGTCATCAGGGAAGTTTGTAGAAACTTCCCTAGAGACTTCTTGGACTGCGGAAGAGGCGGCTAGGTATGTGATTGAGTATGGGTTGCAAGATATGAAGTTTAAAATGTCACAACGATTCTCACACAAACCCCCTGCTTATTGGGATTATGTTACCGCCGCCGAAGACATTGGTATCAAGTTTTTTAGAACGTACCCTGGGCTTGCTGAAAGAATTGATAGGGAACACGCATTCGCCAAAAAGAAAGGTTATATACGGTCGCCCCACGGAGCATTTAAACAAGCCCCTACGGTATATATGACGGAATACACCCCTAAGGGTTATCCTAACCCTGAAGCGTCCAGTCTTTATGGACAGCACCTAGCCAATCAGAAGAACATCACGTCTAACACAGCTATTCAAAACTTAGAAGCATCTATTGTTATGCCTGCCATTGCCGAAGTTAATACCATTCTTAGATCACTAGGGCTTAAGAGTTACATTTTTAATTCGGTACACGATTCAGTGGATGCTATGGTACATCGTACCGAGATCGCTATTTATGCTAAGATCTTAAAACACGTTTGTGAACGCCAGCTCGTTCTATTCTTTGGGATGCCCCTAGAGATCGAGATCGATATGAGCGACCCCATATGGCATCCCGATGAATATTATAAAAAAGGGCGGGATGTTTCTGTGGTTTTAAAAGAACATAACGAGAAGGGGGTTGAGCAAGTCGACCCCGATCTATTCATCCCCTGATTCGTCATCCAAAGACATTTGAGCGATCATCATTGATAACACCTGAAGCCCTTGCAATGTGTCTCGGGCTTCTTGCTGTTCTAATGGGTTGGAACTAGTTCTTAAGCTCTCTACCTGTCTAGCCGTTGAGTCTAATGCGGAGGATGTATCTGCGGAAACCCCAGCCTCTTGTCTTAAATTGGCACTTGCAGCCACTAAAGCCTCTGATTTAACCAACGTGCTAACCATCTTACCCTTTGTGTCCATAATCACTTTAAACAATTTGATAAGGTCTTCGTGAGCCATCTGAGACACTTCTTCTTGAATGGTGCCCTGTACCGTGTCCGCAAGAACTTCCGCTGCTATCAAAGTCTCTAGCGTATTTTTTAGATATTCGTTAGCCAGCTCCGATATGCCCTGTGTTGGAGGGGATTCTTCGTCTAGCAAATGGTTTAACTGTTCTATCTGTTCTGCGTGTTGGGGGTCGAATACATTACTCATTATGAGATTCTCCTTTAATGTTTTTTACTAATCCTATTACTTCAGGCAATACCCGATTTATCTTGTTCTGTGTTTTAGCTTTAGGTATGTTAGGATCGTTTAAAACCTCTCTCACTTCCTCCCAGCTCTTACCTTGTAAGGTCCTTAGGGAGAAACTATTTGCAACTTCCAACAAAGACCGCCAGTGTTCTTCAGTGGGTAAGTAAATACCTACCCCATTAGTTCTTTGAATTAATCTAGTGAATATCTCCGCGCCACATATCTCATATACATCCGACAGTATAGTTAAATCCTCCCCCTTTAAAGGAGGGTTTTTTTTGCTTTGGCACAGGTTCAAACGGACTATGGAGTGAATGCAGGTATGTTTATCCCTGGAGACTACCAGCTCATTTAACTCCGTTTGAAAAGGGGTGTTGTGTATCAATTGTGAATTATCTCCTTTGTTTAGTTAGTGTGCAAAGAGCTAAAGGCATTTAAATAGGCCTAAGGAGGTTTTCGGGATTCGATGTACCTCCTACTAATATATGTATAATCTGGATTAGAAAGGAGAGATTTTTATGACTATGATTGAGAAATCTGTGGTTACCCTAGGAAACCCCGCAAGACAAGATCTTTTAGATGGGGTTAATCTTTTAGCTGATGCCGTATCTTTAACTCTAGGTCCTGCTGGAAACACTATCGCAATTATTGCGAACGGGCCTTATGAAGTGACTAAAGATGGGGTTACCGTAGCCAATTTCGTGCGTCCCGAATGCCAAAACCAAGCCGTAGGTGCTTCTTTGGTGAGGGAGGCGGCGCAGAAGACGGAGTTCATCGCAGGGGATGGCACAACCACCACAACTATACTTAGCCGAGATTTAGTTCTTAGGGGATTCTCTGAGGCTAAAAAAGGTCACAACCCTCAAGAGATTGCTCGGGGAATGAAAGTAGCCGCCGAAGACATCGGTGAGTATTTAAAAGCGGAAGCTACCCCTGTCTCTGAAGACGTTTTGTTTAAAGTAGCTACCACATCAGCCAATAATGATAAAGAAGTGGGGGATATAGTTGGGCAGGCGTTCGTTAATGCAGGGACATTCGGGGCGGTGCGGGTTGATATGAACACAGAAAGTAAGACTAAGTTAGTCCATTCCCCTGGGGTTACGATCCCAAGCGGTACTAAACATTTGGCTTTCCAGAACCAAGCCGACCCCCGACCTAAAGAACCATTATATTTTGCTGAAGAAACCCGAGTATTGATCATAACTGGTACGCCTAAGGTTTACACACCCTTTATCCCTTTGTTTGAGGCGTGTAGGATGAATGGGGTTAAAACCCTCACCATTATGGCGTATGGGTTTGATAAGGAATCTACACATCCCGATTCCTTTTTTCAGGCGTGCGTAGAGATAAGAGGTCAGATGGGGCTGGAGCTTAATCTAGTAGAGGTACCAGGTATGGATGAGTTCCAAAAGATCTATGCGGAAGACCTTGCTACTATGACGGGGTCTGTTCTTGTGGGGGTACCGGATGCTACGAAGATGGAGCAGCTTGAAGGAGCTACCAGCAACATAGTAGCTAAAGACCGCCTAAAGATCTTAGGTAGGATTAAAACTATCGAAACCGATGCTATGAGCACCGTCCTTACCCTCTCTTCAGATGAGGACATTGAAGAAGCTATTTTAAAGCGTGTGGAACGGCTACTCCAAGATAAAGAAGCAACCAACTCAACCAAAACTCGGGACTTCTTGAGTGAAAGAATGGGGGCGTTGACCCAGGGGGTATATACCGTGTCTGTGAGTGCCCCCACTAGATCCGAAGCTATGGAGAAAAAGTATCTCGTAACGGATGCAGTGAACTCTACTCATAATGCGATAAAGCACGGGGTTTTACCAGGGGGAGGTACGGCATTCGTTAAAGCCTACAACCACCTCATTAAAAACAAAAACAAATCCTATAAAGATTTCTCTATGGCTAAACAGACCGGCTATGACTTGGTCATTAAAGCTTTACTAGCCCCACTCACTGTCCTTATTGAAAACTCAGGGTATTATGAACATCCCCTGGAGGTTGTTGAGCAAGTGAAAGGTCTTGCAAATAAAGGTGGGGGTTGGAATGCTCTGACCAATGCGTTTGTTAAAAATATGGTAGATGAGGGGGTGGTAGACCCTTCGTTAGTATCCCTAGAAGCGATTAAGAACGCTACCTCGGCGGCAATCACTCTCATTACAACCGCAGGAGTGATAGACATCACCTATTCTAACCAATCTTTGGTGTAGCCTTATACGGTTCGTTATTAACCCCTAACCCCTTGACAAACTCAAGGGGTTTATGTTATGCTAGGGATAGGAGAACAGAAATGAATATTAAAGTATCAAAGGCATACCTTGCGGATATGGCAAAAGCAAAGAAGAATTTAACCAAAGGCGATTTGCCCCTTAATTATGATTCGTTAGCTCTTAAGTACGCTAGCACATTAGGAACGGTTTCACAGCAAGAGGAGGCTTCGGCTTTACTCCGGGATATAGCGAATTATAGAGCCATCAAGGGGGAGCTTCGCTTGGCGAGTGAGGATTACACCCATCTCCTTGACCACAAGTATGAGGTGAACGAGATCGGAGCGTCCTTGCTGGGTCTTGTTGAACAGCTATCTGAGGGGCTAAAAACACCCCCTTTAGTCGCTTTGATACGAAACAGGTATTTAGACCCCGATCTTAAAAGAAGGGCTTCTGAAGCCCTTATATGTACCGCTAGAGAGCTTTCTAACAAAGGTCTATATGCAGAGGCTGGGTCGTGCTATAAATCCTTGATTAACTACCGTCAATCTACGGAGCAAGCCGATACAGAACTACTGGGTTTGATCGGTCGGGTTTCCCCTTTAGAGGACGTAAAAATACTTTCTTTAGTGGCGAACTTCTCCTGTTTCACCTCCCCCAAAGAAAGAGCTTTGGATTTGTTTTTAGACGTGTCCTCCCATCTTGTAGCAGAGAGCAAGCCTATAAATGAGGCGGATGAAAATGTTCTGGGTATCATTTGGAAGGGGCTAAGATTAGTCGTAGAACAAACCGAAGGGTCATCTATTGAAAAAGCAAAAGAAATCGTTCTATCAGGTCAAGACTGTTCGTGGGATAGAACTTCGGCTTTAAGTTCTTTACTCCAGAAAGGGTATCTCGAAGTTGCTAGCGTCCTTTGGGAGATAGCTAGTTCAGAGGAAGGTGCGGCTCGGCTAGCTCTAGGGTATTTGGTGCGTCACCTCCCTGTAGATCACGAGCTATGGGATGAGCAGGGGTTAATCGCTCTGCTTAAAAGATGTTGGGGTTCCGAAGACCCTCAGTTGTACCATTATTTAGAGAGGGTTCAGGCAAAAGGTTAGGGTAATGAGATGTGGTTTTTGACCCCCCAAGTATCGCTGATTAATTATCTTACTTATTATCTGGGAGGATTTTGTAATGGGAAAAATGATTAATGTTTTGTTAAATGGGGAGGCTTGTAAAGTAAGCCTTGAGCAATCGAACCGAGGACACTCGGGTACAAACACACTTACGGTAGATGTGGGCGGACGACCCCACGAAGGAGTCTGTTTAGAGGGGGTTATGAGGATGATCACCGACCTAGAAAAAAGGCTTGACGATTTAAGCACACCACAACCGCCTCTATTAGGTGCCCCACCAGCAGCGGATATAGCTGGGGTTATTGCCGACTTGCAAGATCTAAAAGATCAGATCCTTGGTTTGGAAACATCACTAGGGGTTTTAACCACCTCTAGCGGAACGAATGCTTCTAAAATAACTACTATAGAGAACGATTTGGCTAAGATCGAGGCAGATGTGGTTAAGCTAGAGGCTTTAACAGCTAAAGTAACCGCTTTAGAAACTGGTGCTGTATCTATGCAGACCAGTATCACTGGGAACGCAACCGAACTCGTTGGGGTTAAAGCGACCACAACCTCGAACACATCTCGCATAGACGCATTAGAAACCGCTATGCCTGTTCCCCCAATCAGCACCCCGACAATAACAGGGTTTCAATCCGTGGTAGGCGTATCGGTGGATCGGTTTGTCTTTAATGGGAAACTAGATTCAAGTTCATTCTCGGGTGATTTAGGTACATTGACCACTCAAGAGGGTAGCAATGTAACTTATACATCCGCCACCAAGTTATTTAAGTTAAAAGCACCTGCTGGGGCGACTAAAGGTGAATGTAAAATCATCGTACGCAGACCGTGTGCAGCGGATAAGTTCGCTTGGGCTATTGGGTCTTCAACAGATGAAAACCTTTTGCAACAAGTGCTAGAGAACGAGGAGACGGGGTTTGCCGTGAATAGAACCCAGGGCGAAATGAGCTTTTCTTTCTCACAGACTAACGACTTATTCGTCAATGGTTTAAAGATCGATGGGTACTCACCTAATGCAGTAGCATTATACCTCTCAGTTGAATTTATTACGGCTTGGTTCTGCTAGATTAACAAGAAACCCCCTTCGAGATCTCGAAGGGGGTTTTCTTTTGTCATAGGAGATCAATACAGCTATTGATCTCCTCTATGGTCTTCTCTAGTTTTTTCTTTTTATCTACCAAGAAGCCTTTAACAGCACTGTTTGGCAACCCCCCAATATCGGATACACAACAAGCTCCCTCCCAACTTGCCACGGCTAAAGCGTTTAACCTATCCTCAAAAGCATCTTTTTGAATAATCAAGTATACCTCCTGTGTGTCGGTGGTCTCTCCTTTAATTAGTCAGGGGTTAATTCACAAACTCTCGCATAGAAGAGATAAGGTCATCTTCAGGCGGGAATAGCAAATAGTCCCCCGGGGATAGCATACCTTGATAGGGGATGTTGTTCGCACCTAACAATAGATCCATAAATTCTCCTGTGGTGTTGCCATAGAAACCCGCTGTTGTAACCCAGAACCGTGAAAGATCGGTGGTATTTAATTGTTTGCTGGGATAGACCTGGGTAGGCACAACCTCTAATATAACCGATAGTGGGTCAGGGTACACCTCCCCACTAACCTCATCCTTAACCGCCCCATCCAGCATAAAATCATATCTCGTCATAACCCCTCCATCTTTTAATTAGACTTTTTCAAAAACCATAATAACTTATTAAGGAGTGTTCGGTGGGTTAAATATTTTAGAGGTATACCGGTCATCAACTCAAAAGCTTCATACACATCACCTACCGCATAGAGATGAAACCGCCCCTCTTCAACATCCCTAGCAATCTCCTCTGAAAGGAATATCGAGTTAATATTATCTTTAGGGAATATAACCCCTTGTGTACCTGTTAAACCTCTAAGCTTACAAATACCCCAAAATCCCTCAATTTTTTCCGAAAGACCTACGATGGGTTGCGCTTCCCCTAATTGACTCATACTGCCTGTTATTGCAAGGTCCTGTCTAATAGGGATGTTTCTGATCGCTGACAGCATCACTATTGCCATAGCCATAGTAGCGGAATCGCCGTCAACTTCACTATACAACCTTTCAGCTCCTACAGAAACCTCTATCTTCTTTTTAGAAAAATAAGGCAGAAGGTGGGATATGAAGGAGTGTGCGGTATGATCGCCCTTTATTGAGGTACTTCCTGCTTGGGACGCTAGGTGATTGAGGAACTTGCCTCTCGACTGTTTAAGTAGCACAGCGGAACAAGGGAATACCTCTCCGCAATCCCCCGCCATATACCCCAGCACCGCAAGCCCATTAATTAACCCAATGGCATACCCTTGGCTTCTGATCAAAGATTTTTCTTAATAGTAGTGCGATATTGTTTGAGTTTCACGTTTAGGGGCAGTGTGTTTTGCTAACACAGCTCTTAAGACCTCCTCATTAGGGTCCAGGGTCAAGTCTGATATAATAGGGCTTAATAACTCTATGTGAGTGGATATTCGGGTGTTTTCCTCTGATTTTTCTATTAGGACCTCGATAAGTTTATCGACTATACTAGATGGTGCATTAGGGTCTAAATGTAGATGGTTAGCTACCCAATGTTTAACCGACCCTAAAATGAAAGGGGTATGATCTACCGTGGGACTACACCAATGTGTAGAAGGGGTTTGCAACAACTCTCTCATTTGTCGCCCTCGTATAGTCATAAGGTCTAATTGGTCGCTGGGTAACGAGATGATAATCTTATTTGTTAAAGGTGTGCCACAGGCATTGAAGGTAAGATCATCGTCGAAAAAAGATATAACCCCAGTGGCTAACACATCCTTCAGTTTATTAATCTCCTCCTCTTTCATATACACCCCCTCAATGATCATCAAGGCATTAGGGTGGTTAGCCAAAATACCTAATCCTTTATCTTTATGATTGAACAAATCATCAACTTTAAAATGTGGCACCTCTACCACCAGCGATGTTTTTGTCTTAACCACGGCATACTCCAGTAGCTCATCGGATCCAAACAGTTCCTTATTGGGTGAACCGAGGCCGGCCCATATAGCATCGGGGAAAACGTCTTCTGCAACACCCGATAAAAATTCGCATTTAGTTTTCCTATCTAGGTCATCTATGGTTTGATTTAGTGCTTTGAAAAACTCTACATTTAACACCTCGGATACTTTAGTAGAAGCTTCATTATATAAGTCTAGGACTGAATCGAGGACATCCCCATCGTCAGTTATCTTTTGAATATAAGCTTCAATGGGTACCCACTGCCCTTTTTGATTGAACTCTAATTTCCATTGGTCAGGAAAGACAGTGAACTCGAAACGTACGTCTAAGGAATGCGATTTAAAAACCTCAGCGATCTTTTTCATCGTGGTCAACTCTAATGACTTCGTGGCGGTTTCTTTTCGAGTTTTGTTTAATGTCGAAAAAACTTTATATCTGAGGTTGATTTCTTCTAACACCTTTAACTTATTCGGAATAAGGCTATCTTCTACAAGGTTGTAATGAGAGGTACACTCACCTCCTTTTAAACCTATCTTGATGTAGCTGTAACCACAAAGCTCTACATCCGCTAACAGCCCTTTAACATACCCCAAGACATCTAACCCTTTAGGAAAATTAATAGAAAATGGTTTACCTAATGTGCTAGGTTTAAGATACTCTTCTATCAGCTGGGATTGCTCAGGGAAAAAAGCCTCAAAGGGATGCGGAAACTTATCCCTTTCTTCATAAATCAACTCTAATTTTTTAGGAATTATCCTCATTGTATGTTTGACCTCCTTAAGTACCTTTAATTAGGGACAAGGTGCTTAAATGCCGATCGACTAAATAATAATGAACTTAACCACAGACAAAGAAATCCGCTCAGTGCTTATCCCCCTGATTAAAGAAGGGCTAAACGAGCCTGCTATTATATTTGAAGAGTACGCTCTTAGAGGGCGAGGGTCCAGTATAGCGGATGTCGTCGTATCAACCCCTACTCGACTTACTATCTATGAAATAAAGTCATCTAAAGACACGACCAAGCGGCTGGTTCAACAACTCACGGACTATTCCCGAGTAGCAACTGAAGTGTGGGTCGTGCTGGATAAGAAATTTGGAACAGAGCTAAAAGAGTTGGAGGCTTTTCCTAATGTGGGTATTATGCAAGTAGACAATGGGCTTAGGGTTTTAAAAGAGGCTACGGTTCGTCCCAATAAAGCCTGTTTAGACCTCGTGTATGCCAAGGTGATGAATCAATCCTATAAATCCCTAGGGGTTAAATCAAAATGTCCTAAGGATCTAATCCGGGTTTTAACCCCTGAACAAGCCCAAGAGTTGCTGTATGCCGACCACATCGAGAGGGTAGCATCTGGCTGGAAGATCCAAGATCACAAGCTTCCAGATGTAGAGGGGGCTCTGAGGGGTTATTATATGGGGATTTCTCTACGAACAATGAAACATCTGCTGGGATACCTCCACGCATCCGAGTTAAGGGATAGCTTTGGGGTGGAGGGGTCAAGAAAATCAGAGTTAATAGAAGCCGTGGTCGCTAGGGGTCTTAATAATAAAGAATCCTCTGCCGAAATGCGGAAAGAAGTATTGACCGAGATACACACAGTTTTAAAAACCCGTCCGCCTAAAGCACATTTAGTTTCTTTTTGAAGATCCTTATAGAAAGTTGTGAAAAGGTCTTGACTTATTTTTTGTGGTGTGTTACTATCGATATAGAAAGAACAAAAACACAGGAGAAATCGGATGATGATCAATAATAAAAGCGATTTAATCCAAGCCGCAGACGACTTATGGGACGAAGGAAACTTTGTAGAGGGGATAAACCTCTTAACATCCAACTGGGAAGATACCTTCCAAATGACCGACGCAGAAGACTTAGAGACTCTAGCTTATGCAGCTTATTTTATGACCCAGATCGACCCCTACGACATTCCTAACGGAGATGTACGGTTTGGTGAAAAGGCAATAGCCCGAAAATTACACCATATTGCTAAAGAGGCTGTTTTTTACGAAAAAGGCTTAACAACCCAAGGTCGTGAATGGTTTAAGCGGACGGTAGAGTTTTTAAACGAAGAGGATGGGTATGACCTCCGATCTAACCCAGAAGATTGGGACTATTAACTGGTTAAAAACAATCGCTGGACATAACTAAATTAATATAGGGGCAAAGACCTCGAGGAGTTAATATGCAGAATCATAATCAGAGAAATGGGGGGGGGTTAAGCCCCTTAGATGAAGCATTTGAAGCGGGAGTGCGAGCAGGTAGGCAGTTGCGAGCGAGGCTCGTGGAGGGAGAAGGTCGAAATGTTCTAGGGTGGTCGGTTAATATTGAAAACCAACCCATTCAACTACAAGAAGCGTATGAATTGTTAGATAAGTTACTGCTTGATATTGGGTTAGACCCAGACAAGATTCGCCGAGTAATTGTTAGGTTTGTTGACCATAACAATTCACATATAAGAGATTCTCAAGATATGTCTTATCATGAAAATATCTCAATTTTAGGAGACCCTGATTATAATGTAGACTTGGTTGAAATTCATAACCCAGACACAGGGCAGAGTGTTTGTATATATGACTCCCTTAATTCTGGTGAACGGTTTTTAAAAGTTTCGGATCAATCTCTACAGGAGCTACGGTCTAGTCTGAGTTACCCCGATTTTTGGGAT
>Ga0315295_10004174_pt1 | contig 12295 bp, 11 predicted proteins | sample YL17G14_0_MG_FD_204453 | JGI IMG/M metagenome (GOLD analysis project Ga0315295, IMG submission 204453) | Sediment microbial communities from Yellowstone Lake, YNP, Wyoming, USA - YL17G14_0 | ecosystem: Environmental > Aquatic > Freshwater > Lake > Sediment | place: USA: Wyoming | collected... | reverse complement strand
CCTTCTGGGCGACAATCTGCTCGAACTCGGGCCAGTCGATGATCTCCACCCGCGGGCTTCCGCCCCTGGTGAACTCGACTTCGGTCGTTCCTCTTACCTTGCCGGGCTTCAGGCCCTTCTCGGCAGCGATCTCCTTTGCCCTGTCGACAGATATTGGCTTCATCGGCACGTGCATCCCTCCGTGTTGATGTCGGTTCCTTCCGACTGTCAGTACATACCCGTCCGACATATAAATACTTTTACTGGCCTTTGTGAATTTATATGCTGGACAAGCGTCGGACGAATATCTGGCCCGCGCTCAGAATATCACGAGCAACATGAGCGTGGAGACGAACAGGGTCACCAAAGCGATCGGGAATCCCACCAGGGTGAACTTCCAGAAGTTGACCTCCACACCCATCCCCTCTGCCTTCTCAGCGACTATCACGTTCGCGGCCGCGCCGAGGATCGTCGCGTTGCCCGCGAGCGTGGAGCTCGACGCGAGTGCGAGCCAAAGGTCGGGCTGGCTCACGGGTATCATCTCGCTCAGGAGCATGACCGCGGGCACGTTGCTCACCAGGTTGGACAGGAAGGCGGAGAGCGCAGTGAGCCATTCGAGGCTCGGGGTCCCGCCGTCATGGAATCCCGGGAAAGTGTCCTTGATCTCGGTCAGCAGCGAGGAGGTCTTCACTCCTTCGATGACGATGAACAATCCTACGAAGAACAGGATTATGGACCAGTCGACCCCTGCCAGCATGTCCTTGGCCTTCACGTCGGTCACGAGAGGGACCAGGAACAGCGCTATGACGCCTCCGAGGAACGCGATCAGTGCGATCGGCGTGTCGAGGACATGGCTCAGCACGAACGCCATGAAAGTCAGCGCCGTGATTCCGATCAGGGCATAGAGCCCTAGTCTTCTCTCTCTCAGCTTCCTGATGCCCGAGGTCGTAGCAGTGTCGCCCTTGACCAACTCGTCCTGGAAGGCCTTCCACCCATCCTTCAGTATTCTTCTTCTGAACTCCTGGGCGTTCCCTTTCTCGATGTCCTTCTTGTAAACGATGTACATGATTGCAATCGCTATCAACATGCAGACTGCGGAAACGGGGAGCAGCTTCGCCGAGAAGTTGATGAAAGAGATGTCTGCCTTCGTCGCGATGAACACGTTCTGGGGGTTGCCCACCACCGTCGCGACGCTCCCTATGTTCGCCGCGATCGCTTCCGCCACGAGGAACGGCACGGGATTGGATTTCAACAGCCGGCAGGTCCTGATGATTATCGGGGTGAACAGAAGGACTATCGTGTCGTTCAGCACGAGCGCGGAGAGGGCGCCCGTGATGAGCATCGTAAGCACCAGGAAAGTGAACTGGTCCTTCGAGTATTTGATCATCCTGAGCGAGACCCACTCGAAGAACCCGCAGAGCTCGAGCCCGGCCACGAGCACCATCATCCCCACAAGCAGGATGACGATGTCCATGTTGATCGCGTCGACGGCTTCCTCGGGCCCTACAACTCCGAACAGGATCATCAGCGCGGCCCCGAGAAGCGCGGCGGCGGGCCTGTCGACTTTGAACTTGGGGAAGCGCCTGATCGATATCAGGGCGTATGTGACCAGGAATATGGCTAGGGCGACTAGAAGCGTTCCCATCTGGATATGGAAATCTCGAATGGGTTAATGAAACTGAGCTTTTACTCTTTCCAGAATCAGCTGGTTCTGTTAACGTTCAGGGAGCGATACTTCTGCCTAGGTAGCAACTGGCGCTTAACACTACATGTAGTAGTTGGTTAGCTATGTCACAACTCATATTCTGTCTTGAATGCTAATCAGAGGGGTTGTCTTCCGCCTGGAATCGCAGCTTCCATCAGATGCGCAGTCTCTCCTCCGTGATTTCAGATTAGCGGTCAACGAGGCGATAAGACTAGGACTCCAGGCACGTTTGACTTCGAGGAACAGCATAACGAGCCTGGCTTACAGAGAGTTGCGCAGAGAGCACCAGATGATGTATTGCCAGCATCTAGTCTCTTCTTTTGAGATTGCGGCTAGTGTGCTCAAGAACTACCGCAATAGAGTCCGAAGAGGATTGCCGGTCAAAACGCCGTACGTGAAGCGCCTGATGATGAAGACTGAGAGACGAGCATTCAAACTCGACAGAGAGAGCGGCATTCTAGATTTTCCGATTAGGGCTGGTCATCACGTTCAGCTGAGACTCATCGTGAGTCGATATCATCGAAGGTACCTAGATGACAAATCGCTGTCGTTGGGATCGATGATACTGTTGCCCGACCGCGTCATCATAGCCTTCAGGAAGGATGCTCCAAAACCGTTCGTCCCCGAATCCAGCCTGTCGCTCGACACTAACGAGCAAAGCCTGGATGGTATCTTCATGAAGACCGAGTCGGCCATTCCCGTCACTGTCCCGTTCCCCGAAGTGACTGCCATCCAACAGAGGCACCATGACAGGAGAAGAAGGTTACAGAAGAAGAAGGCACACGACAGGCGAACGTCAAGACGCTTATGCAAGCGAGAAGGAACAAGAGAACACGATCGGATTCAAAACAGGCTTCATCATGTCGCGGACTCTGTCCTCTCGTTCGCAGAGGCTAGAAGATCCGCGATTGTTCTCGAGGACCTGACCGGGATGAAACACAAGAGGAATAAGGACCTCAACCGCCGCCTGAGTATTTGGCCACGCAGAAAGCTCCACCACCTCATAGAGTATAAGGCGCAGTGGAGAGGGATCCCCGTGGTCAAGGTGGATCCGAGATACAGCAGCAGAAAGTGCCCGATATGTGGGAGGATACAAGATTCCCGAATGGGCACCTTGTTCGAATGTGAGTGCGGGTGGCGTCTGGACAGGCACATCAATGCGAGCATCAACCTGCTGCAGACAGCCATCTCCAAGGGATTGGAGGTGGCAGGGGGTTTACGGTTCAACCCCGGCGCGTTCCAGCATGACGTGATGATGATCCTCTACGAGCCAGCGATGGCCGCACGGTCTGAGCCGAATGGAACGAGTTGCATCGGCAGCGCAACCTGATGTCACTGCTGCAAATGCTTCAGAACCAAAGGATTAAGAAACGGTTGCACCTTCTTGCGGGCGATGATTCAGCGTCCCAGAGGAACGCGCGATTTCGGCCCTGCGGAGATGGCCAAGCGGAGAAAGATCGAGCAGGCCATGCGGGACGTGTGCCACAGGTTCGGGTTCGGGGAGGTCGTCACCCCCACGTTCGAGCACTCCGAGCTGTTCACGCTCAGGTCGGGACAGGACATCATCGACGAGATGTACGTGTTCAAGGACAAGGGTGACCGGGAGATGGCCCTGCGCCCGGAGATAACCGCGTCGGTCATCAGGTTCTATGTCAACGACATGTCCGCCGCCCCGAAGCCTCTGAAGCTCTACTACGTGGGCAACTGTTTCAGGTACGAGAACCCGCAGAGCGGTAGATACCGGGAGTTCTTCCAGCTCGGCGCGGAGCTCATAGGCACGAAGACACCGGAGACTGATGCCGAGGTCATTGCACTCGCAGTCAACTGCATAAGGAACGCGGGCCTCGAGAACTTCGTGGTCCGAGTAGGCCACATAGGCATCCTCAAGTCCATGGTGAAAGACCAGATAAAGGACGAGAAGACCGCCGCGGAGGTTCTCAGGATGATAGACAAGGAGGACTGGGACGCGCTCGGGGACATGTTCGACGCCAAGGCACTCCCCAGGCAGCTGTTCGAGAAGATCACTTCCGTCGCGGACATCAGGGGGGGCCTCGAGGAGCTCAACAACCTCGAGGATTCGGAGGCCACCCTCCACCTCAAGGAGACATTCAACATCCTGAAGCTCTACGGCATTGACGACGCGCAGGTCGACCTCGGGATTGTCAGGGGGCTGGACTACTACTCCGGGATGGTCTTCGAGATAGATGCGCCGAGGCTCGGTGCCGAGAAGCAAATCCTGGGCGGAGGGTCCTACACTCTCTCCGAGATCTTCGGCGGAGAACCCGTGTTCAGCACCGGCTTCGCGATAGGCATCGACCGCGTGGTGCTCGCATCCGAGGCTGAGAAGGAGATCCAGGTCGAGCCTCCTCTGGACGCCTATGTCATCCCCGCGAAGGACGACATGCGCAAGTACGCGTTCGGGATAGTGGCGCGCCTCAGGTCCCAGGGGCTCAGGGCCGATGTAGATCTGATGCGCAGGACCATGAGCAAGAACCTCAAGTACGCTTCATCTGTCGGCGCCAGATTCGCAGTCATAGTCGGCAAGGAGGAGATGGCCAAGCGCTCTGTGACCCTCAGAGACATGAAGAGCGGGAAGCAGGAACTGGTCCTCGCCGATGAAATCGGGAGCGCCATCACGAACTGGTCAGGCTAATCGAAACGTGCTCAGAACAGATGAATGAGTCTTGATTCCATCCGAAGCTTTCGCCTCGGATGGGCTGGAGTTTGATATCGCCTACGGGTAGAAGCCCCTGAGCCTCGTTGCGTCCGCGACCCTCTTCACTGCGACGAGGTACGCTGCGTCCCTCATGTTGCACTTGTGCTTCTCGTGCATGTCCCACACCTCGTGGAACGCCGTTGTGATCTTCTGGTCGAGGCGATCGTTGACTTCCTTCTCGGTCCAGTAGAAGTTGTAGTTGTTCTGGACCCACTCGAAGTAGCTTACCGTGACACCGCCTGCGTTGGCGAGGATGTCGGGCAAGACGAGCACGCCGTTCTTCCACATGATGGCGTCCGCCTCGAAGGTCGTCGGGCCGTTCGCGCCCTCGCCTGAGATCTTGGCCTTGATCTTCGCCGCATTGTCTTTGGTGATGACGTTCTCGAGTGCGCAGGGCAACAGCACGTCGACCTTAAGCTCCAGGATGTCTTCGTTGCTGATGGGCTTTGAGCCTGGGAATCCCTTGACGCTGCCGGTCTTGACCTTGTGGGCCCAGACTTCCTCGTACTTCAAGCCCTTCTCGTTGACTATCCCGCCCTTGGAGTCCGACACGGCGATGACCTTCGCGCCGAAGTCGCGCTCGATCAGCTTGTGGGCAAAAGCACCGACGTTACCGTATCCCTGGACCGCAACCGTTGCGCCCTTCAGGTTCAGGCCGGTCTTCTTCGCAGCCTCTCTGACACTGAACACGAGCCCTCTCGATGTCGCCTCGGGCCTGCCGAGCGAGCCGCCGAGCTCCCTTGGTTTGCCGGTGATAACGCCAGGAACCGAGTATCCCATCTGCATGCTGAAGGTGTCCATGATCCAGGCCATCTCACGGCCGCCCGTGTTCACGTCAGGCGCGGGTATGTCCTTCTCAGGACCGATGATGATCGAGATCTCAGACGCGTACCTGCGCGTCATCTTCTCGATTTCTCCAACCGACATCTCCTTCGGGTTGCATATGATGCCGCCCTTCGCGCCGCCATATGGGATGTCGACGCATGCGGTCTTCCACGTCATCCAGGAAGCGAGCGCCTTGACTTCGTCGATATCCACCTGCGGGTGGTATCTGATGCCGCCCTTGAAAGGGCCGCGGGCTCCGTTGTGCTGGACCCTGTATCCAGTGAAGACCTTGACCTTTCCGTCGTCCATCTTGACCGGGAAGTTCACCGTGAGCTCCCTCTTCGGGCTCTTCATGACCTCAATCATTCCCTGATCTAGTTCCAGGGTCTTCCCTGCCTTGTCGACCATCTTCTTCATTTCCTCAAACGGATTTGCTTTGCCTGCCATTCTAACACCATTGGCCTAATCCCCGCGCGTGGGAACCCCGTGCGCGGGATGATTGAAAACGCGGATGTCTAGAACGAATTTAAAGATTACCTCTCAACAAGGGTTTCTCTCCGAAAAGGCTGCTATTTTCCAGGGGCAGTTCTTAAAGGTTCTTCGAACAGGTAAGCTTCTTCTCGGAAGGAACGTCCAAATCGTAACGCCGGTTCGAAAACGCGTTGTTCTGCTAGCGCAGTTCGAAACCGATCAGGATTGATGCAAGCTTGGGATCGTCGCTCAGCTTGGCGCGCCTTCTCAGGAAGTAGTCTCCCGCGGCTGAAGGGCTCGACGAGCACACTGACTTAACGCCGTCAAGCCTCTCGATTTCCTTGAACGGAACTGAGGGAAGGACGAAGTGGGCGCCCTTGCCGGTCCCCTTCTCGAAGAAGACAACGAAGTCGTTCCCGATCATGATGACCTTCCTCTCCCTCGTCGAGGAAACCTTCTCGCCTGGCAGCAGCTCCCGGCCTACGGTTTTGTCGTTCTCATCGATCAGGTAGACCGTCGCATGCGGGGGTGCGCGGAAATGCTTGTCCTTGATGATGCACGCAACGTGTTTCCTCTTGAGGCACTCTGCGACGCCCTTGTTCTTGATGGTCAGGGGGCCGATCGAAGGGTAGTTGCGCTCGATCTTGGCGAGCCCGGCCTTCATCGGCTTGGTCAGGTAGAACGAATGCTTCACACCTGTCAGCTTCGAGAGGATCTTGAGCACATCCTCAAGCCTCTCCTCCTTACCTCTCGACGCGCCCATCGACATTGCCTCCGGTCTTGTCTATCTTGGCTGAAGCGGTTCATGGTGCGTGACCGCGTTCATGACGTGCGACACGAGCAGGTCCTCGGGCACCGCGCCTGTGATCTCCGACCGCTCGTTGATTATGATCTTGGGCACGCTCATCACCCCGTACTTCTGCACAAGCGGCACGAACTCGTTCGCCTCCACCATATCCGCCCAGATCATGTCACTCTCGATCGCGAGCCTATGCGCGAGCCTTACCGCCGCGGGACAGTACGGGCAAGTCGGCGTGACGAATACCTGGATGTGGACCGCCTTGTCAATTTCCCTAAGGAGGTCCTTGCTCTTCTGGCTGAGCCCGCTCTCTCCCTTCGAGACATCGATTATCGCTCCTATGAGCGAAGTGAACTCGTAGCCTGATGGTATCCCGTAGAACCGGATGCCAAAATCCTTGGCGCCTATCACCGCGATCGCCGGTATCTTGTCGACCCTGAACTCCTTCGCCCTCATCTGGTCCTTGACGAAGTCGTAGACTTCGAGCTTGATCTTCGGAGATATCTGCGAAAGCTCGGTCGCTACCTCGACGGTCTCCTTGCAGAACATGCACGGCACTTCCTGCGTGAAGATGGCCAAGCGTACCTCGTTCATCATCTTCTGAGCGAACTCCTTCGTAAGTCGATCCCGTTCCTTCTGAGAGATTATCGGCATCGTTCTCACCTCGTTGTTATCCTACTGCTTCTCTACTTCGACATCGATCTTGATACCTTCACGCGCGCTCGCGGTCACTATGCAGAAGTCCTCAAAAAGGGCCTTGCATCTCTCCAGTTTTTCTCGGTCAAGACCGCTTACGACCGGCTTTAACTTGACCTTTACTCCACCAACTCTCCACCGGCCCCTCTCGTTCCTGACCATGTTGAGCTTGACGTCGGCCGAGATGTCCTTCACCTCGACGCGCGACTTTTCCAGGCAGAACAGGAGGCTCGAGCTGAGGCAGTGTCCTATCGCCGACGAGAGCATCATAGCCGCGGTCGGACCTTCGGACTTCCCGACAGGCTTGGGCTCGTCCATCACCACCTTCTTGTCTGGCAGTTCGTCGAAGGTGATCTCAGACTCGTATCCCTCCACGCGTCTCAAGTGAGCGTTGACGATCTCGTTCATGGTCTCGAAGCCTTCCGTATCAGGGGTCAATGCGGCTGCTGGCGATATAGGTTTTCGCCGTTCAGGGCCGGATGCTGTCAAAGCCCTGTCCCGCGATGTCTAGGGCCTTGTCGATGTCCTCTGATGTGTGCGCGTCCGAGACGAACATCTTCTCTCCCTTCGGATGGCCGAACATCACGCCCCTCACCAGGCACTCCATGCACCACTTGCTCAGGAGGTCCCAGTCCGTGCTCATCGCCTGGCGGACGGTCCTGACCTCGTCGGCTCCGAAGTAGATGTGTGCCATCGATCCGCAGCTCGATACCTTGGCCTTGATCCTCCGATCATCGATCGCGTTCTGGAGACCCGAGAAGAGTGTCCGGGCAGTCCGGTCCAGGTGTAAGTAGACTCGGTCGTCCGCGAGGATGTCGAGTACGGCCGCGCTCGCCGCCAGGCTCACGGGATTCGCGTTGTATGTCCCTCCGTGATAGGTCCTAGCCGGCCAACGCTTCGGCGGCCAAACGTCCTCCGAGCCCAAGAGCTCCATCATAACATCCTTTCTCCCGCCGAAGGCCGCGAGCGGGTAGCCGCCTCCGAGCGCCTTCCCGAAAGTCGTGAGATCCGGCTTGATCTTGAACAGCTGCTGCGCGCCTCCCCGAGAAAGCCTGAACCCGGTGATGACTTCGTCAAGTATGAGAAGTATGCCAAGCTCGTTGCAGATCTTCTGGAGCTGCGTGAGATAGTTGTCCGTCGGCAAGAGGCAGCCCATGTTCGCCATGACCGGTTCCGTTATGACAGCGGCGAGCTCATCCTTCTCCTTGTGAAGGATGTCGTAGGTGGCCTCGATGTCGTTGAACGGGAAAGCGACGACCGTCTTCGCGACGGCCTTCGGCACGCCCCTCGAGAACGGAGCAGTGCTTGGACGTCTCTCGTCCCCCAGTATGTCGAAGGGGCCCCATATGCTCCACAGCACATAATCGTGCAGCCCGTGATATCCGCCTTCGGCCTTCGCGATCTTGTCCTTGCCGGTGAACCCTCTCGCGGTCCTGATGGCGTGCATCGTGGCCTCGGTACCGGAGTTCGCGAACCTCACCATCTTCACGCTCGGTACGTACTCCGTGATCCTCTTGGCCACATCGACCACGAGCTTCGTGGGCACAGCGATGTTCGCGCATGTGTCCGCCTGCGCTCTGACAGCCTTGACCACCTCCTTTCTCCCGTGCCCCAGGAGGATCGCGCCTTGGCTGAGCAGGCAATCAATGTACTCGTTTCCGTCAACGTCGAATACCTTCGAGCCGGAAGCCTTTGCCGCGTAGAATGGGAAGGGGTCCAAAAGCCGGAACTGGCTTTCGACGCCTCCCGGGAGTATCTTGACGGCGTCATCATAGATTCTCTTTGACTTGGTCATCATCGCGACGTATCTTCGGTCGACGGGTACGGGCTTCTCGATCGTACGCTTCCTCTTAGAATTCGGTCTTCTTCTCGCGGCAGACACGCCTCTCACCCTCTCGGCAGACGCTGCTTCGTTCTCGATTTGGCGTGTTCTTGCTTTCGACATCTGTCTCGGCCACATATAGCTTTCTCCGCCGGTCTTCTTGGTCCGATGCGACCCACAGCCAGATGCCAGAGAAATCGTCCAGGCAGGAATAGATACAAATACGCCCCATCCAAATGCTTGGGCGTCCCGTCGTGCGGTGATGCCTTCCATGGATTACAGAATCGAGCGCGACTCCCTCGGCGAACGCAAGGTCCCCCTCAGCGCCTACTACGGCATTCAGACCTTGAGAGCGACCGAGAACTTCCCGGTCAGCGGGATCATGGCTAGGCCGGAGTTCATCAATGCGTATGCGATGGTCAAGAAGGCCGCCGCGCTTGCCAACATGGATGTCGGCTGGCTCGAGCCGTATATCGCGGAGGCGATCGTGGCCGCCTGCAACGAGATTCTAGACGGCAAGTTGCACGATCATTTCGTGGTCGATGATTTCCAGGCAGGTGCTGGCACCTCATTCAACATGAACCTGAACGAGGTGATAGCGAACCGTGCTCTGGAGCTGGTCGGACGGAACAAGGGAGAGTACTCCGTCATCAGTCCGAACGATCATGTGAACATGGCACAATCGACGAATGACACCTATCCGACGGCGATGCGTCTCTGCATACTCATCATCGCCCAGGATTTGCTCGACAACCTTGACAGGCTGCGCAAAGCGTTCGTCAAGAAAGGCATGGAGTTCGAGCGCGTCCTGAAATCCGGCCGGACTCATCTTATGGACGCGCTGCCTGTCACGCTCGGCCAGGAGTTCATGGCCTATTCCGTCGCGATCAAGAAGTCGCGGGACATGTTCAAGGAGAAGCTGAAACTGCTCGAGGAAGTCCCGCTCGGTGCCACGGCAGTCGGCACGGGCGCGAACACTCACCCAGACTATCAGATACATGTGGTGGAGCACATGCGAGAGATCACCGGTCTCAACCTGATCGAAGCCGAGGACCCGCGCGAGGCTCTTCAGAGCAGGCTCGATTTCGCGAGCGTTTCAGGCGAGTTGAAGGCATTGGCCCTAGAGCTGATCAGGATATCCAACGATCTGAGGCTGATGAACTCTGGCCCGATCACTGGCTGGGCAGAGATACGCTTGCCCGCCACTCAGCCCGGCTCATCCATAATGCCCGGCAAGGTCAACCCCGTTATGGCGGAGTGCATGGACATGATATGTTTCCAGATAATGGGGAACGACATCTCCGTGTCGATGGCCGTGCAGGCGGGGCAGATGGAGCTCAACGTGATGAACCCGGTCATGATACACAACATACTCGAGTCGATGGTCCTGCTCAACAACTACATCCCGGTCTTCATCGAGAAGTGCATCTCCGGCATCGAGGCCGACGAGGCCAAGTGCAGGAGCTACCTCGAAAAGAACCCGTCCATTGCGACCTTCCTCGACCCTCATATCGGATACATGCAGGCGGCCGAGATCGCCAAGGAGGCGTTGAGGAGGAACATGAGCGTAAGGGACCTCGTGGTCGAGAAGGGTGTGCTGACGAAGGAACAGGTCGAGCAGATATTCGATTACGAATTCCTCGTGGGCAAGAAGAAGTCGGACAAGAAGTGACCGGCCCGATGGATGTCCTATCTTATCCTAAAGCCAGCAATACCAACCAGAGTATCATTGAGGCGACGACTACCCAGAGGTAGTTCTCTCCTACTATCTGGAAGAACATGTCGGCGATTTCTCCCGTCTGCTGAGGATACCTTGTCGTCTCAGTGACTCTGTACTTGGCCGTCCCTTTCACGCCCAGCAGCAAAAGGGCGACGCCCAGAGGAATGAGATAGAAGCCAAGCGACCTCAGAATCGAGACTTCCCCTGATGCGAACCAAGACAATGCCGCCATGACCGCGCCCAAGATAATGAGGCAGATGCCAATCGCTTGAGCGGACCATATAGGTTGAGGCCTTCTCGCCTCCTCCCTCGTTCTCAGGTAGTCTTCCATCGCGCGCATTGCCTCATGACGGTCAGGCATTCTCGTCCCTTTCGGATAGGAATGCATTCTGCAGCTAAAGAGAGGTATGGAGGATTCCCAGCGATAACCTTTGAAACATGATGGCGCAGCTCAGAACCTATAAATATCGTAGGGCCTCTTTCAAGCGCAGCCATCTGGGAGTGCATTTGTGCAGAGGTGATTGAATGGATTGGGGTTTGAGCAACAGACTGTCTCGCATCATAGTCCCGGACACCGGACGCTCGGTCATGCTTGCCGTGGACCACGGCTATTTTCTGGGACCCACATCTAGGCTCGAGGTTCCTCGCAAGACAATCATGCCGCTCGCTCCGTATGCCGACGCAATCATGCTGACGAGAGGTGTGCTCAGGTCATCAATCGACCCGACCATCTGCAACTCCGTCGTCCTGCGGGTCTCTGGTGGTACTAGCATTGTGGGTGAGGATCTGTCGAACGAGGGCCTCATCACTAGCGTCGAGGACGCGCTGAGGCTCAACGCATCCGGTGTCGCCATTTCGATTTTCGTGGGAAGCAAGCATGAACGACAGACATTGCTCGCTCTGTCCGAGCTGGTCAACGAGGGACAGAAGCACGGTATGCCAGTGCTCGCGGTCACGGCCGTTGGCAAGGAGCTCGGGAAGAGGGACGTGCGCTATCTATCGCTCGCCTCGAGGATCGCAGCCGAGATCGGCGCGCATATCGTGAAGACCTACTATTGCGACGACTTCGAGAAGGTGGTCGAGAGCTGTCCAGTGCCAATCGTCGTGGCAGGCGGGCCCAAGCTCGAGGAGAAGGACGCGCTCGAGCTGACATTCAAATCGATCAAGGCCGGTGCGGCGGGAGTCGACATGGGCAGGAACATCTGGCAATCCGACCACCCGATCCCTATGATCAAGGCCGTCAGGAAGATCGTCCACGAGGATGCGACTGTGAAAGAGGCCTATGAGCTGTACAAGAAGCTCTCGAAGGAGAAGTAGAATCCCTGCAAGGGAGTCTGCAACAAATGCGCGTCGCGATGTACTACAACAACAGTGATGTCCGACTCGAGGAAGTACCTAAGCCAGAGATCGGTCCGGGGGAGATCCTGGTAAAGGTCATCTCGAGTGGCATATGCGGCAGCGACGCCATGGAATGGTACAGGATCAAGCGAGCACCGCTCGTGCTCGGCCACGAGATCGCTGGCAACATCGTCGAAGTCGGCAAGAACGTGAGGAACTTGCGC
>Ga0315295_10004173_pt1 | contig 12296 bp, 11 predicted proteins | sample YL17G14_0_MG_FD_204453 | JGI IMG/M metagenome (GOLD analysis project Ga0315295, IMG submission 204453) | Sediment microbial communities from Yellowstone Lake, YNP, Wyoming, USA - YL17G14_0 | ecosystem: Environmental > Aquatic > Freshwater > Lake > Sediment | place: USA: Wyoming | collected... | reverse complement strand
GCCGGATGTTCCGGCGTTCCGACCATCAACGCCCTGACGGACGACGAGCATCCCTGCCAGATTCTGGCGGACATTTTCACGTTCCAGGAAAAGCGCGGGTGCATCCGCGGCCGGACGGTCGCGTTCATCGGCGACGGCGCGTGCAACGTGGCGAACTCGTGGATCTGGATGGCGGGCAAGCTCGGGTTTGAGCTGCGCATTGCCGCGCCCAAAAAATTCCAGCCGTCCGCCGCTTTGTTAAAGCGCGCCGGCGGAAAAATTTCCATTTCCACCGACATCCGGGCCACGGCCGAAGGGGCGGACCTGCTTTACACCGACGTGTGGATTTCGATGGGCAAGGAAGCCGAGGCGAAGGAGCGCATCAAGATATTGACCGGTTACCAGATCAATGGAGCGCTAGTGAAGCTGGCCAAACGGGATGCCCTGGTGATGCACTGCCTGCCGGCGTACCGGGGCAAGGAAATTGACGGCGCCACGCTCGAGGCGCACGCGGACACGATTTTCGAGGAGGCGGAAAACCGGCTGCACGTGCAGAAGGCGATACTAAACTGGGCGGTTTCTTGATTGGCGTAACGGCGTCTCGGGTGGGCGCTACGCGGATGCGGAAAATCGCTCTCTGTTGGTCAGGAAGCACTCTATTCTCGACTTCATCTCTTCTCTCGGCGACGGGCGAGTACCTAAAACCACGCTTGATGAACACTTCCGCAGTTACCCTCAGCTTGCGTCCTTTACCAGTGAACAATTTTACCGCGATGCCGGCGGGCTACGATTGATGAAGGAAGTGCCCAAGAATCTCGAACTGGAATGTTTCAACTGCATTGGGGTTGGCGGACTGCGCAGCACGGACATTATCTTGAACAATTTGTTGAGCAACACGGCGGAGCAAAACGCCTCCGCCTTTTCAATCAAGTCCAAGCCAGCCGTGAACTGGGAGTATCAAGCTGTGGACAGAAGCGACTGGACTTTGTGATGCTCAACTCTGCCAACGGTGCGTGCGTCGCTGTGGAAGTGGATGGACGTGACCATTTCACCGATGACGGACGATCATATTCCGAAGCGCATTTGGAACGTGTGGAAGTATTACGGCGTGCAGGGTGGGAAATTGTTCATGTGCCTTACTATCGTTGGTGGCATGACGGTTGGTTAAGCGACCGCAATGACCCGCAGTTTCAAAGAACAGTCAGCCAATTATTTTCAGAGTCAAAAAACTTTGTTTGGCATTGGCTGATTAAAAAAGCGGCCCTCGTTGCCGAAGGCCGCTTGCGTGGGTTGAATTTGATTTATTTAACCGGCGTTGCTGGCGTTTGTGTTTTCGCCTGCGGCGCGGGTGGCGGTGTCGGCGGGGTGGCCGGACCGGTTCCGCCGGCGGGCGGAAAGGTGTTGAGCCGGAATTCGTCGCGCACACTGGCGTTGGCGGGGTCGGGCTGGCGTGGCTGGCGGCGGGGTCCACCGCGTTTCGCGCATTTACAATTCAAGCGTGAACCGCAGGGCTTTTCTGATTTCTTCCAAAAGAGCCGGCGGCACTTGCCCGCCTTGAGTTTGAAAATCGTTCCAGCGCAGCGCCGTGAGACCTTGCACGTTGGCGTAAGATTCTTCGCGGAAGCACGGCAGTTTGCCCAAGCGCACTTCGTAAGAACTGTAGCGGAATTTTGTCGTCACCGGCACGCCCAGCGACAAAGCGCGCGGCGCGTCATCATCAAAACGGGAAACAATGATGAACCACCGGACTTTGCCCTCGTAACCCAGATCAACTTTCCAAATCTGGCCGGGTTTAGGGCTCGTCGAGGACATCAAGAACCTTTTGCTGATAGCTGCGGGGAACTACAATATCGTCGTCCGGTTCGGGACATTGCCGCACGAGCCAGTCGCGCAATTGCAACTTGTCGTCCGGCGGCAATTGTTCAATGGCGGCTTCAATTTCAGCGACGCTGCTCATATACGAAAGTTACACAATGAACGAGAGCGAGTCAACTTTTGGCAATAAAACAGGCGACTCCGAAGAGTCGCCCAAACCGGAATGTTGTCATTTCTTACGGATGCGGAGTCGCGGGTGTCGGTGTCGGCGGAGTGGCCGAACCGTTTCCGCCGGCGGGCGGGAAATTGTCCGATGAGGCGGCCAGTCTGACGGGTTGGACGAGTCCGGCGGGGCGAATCAGCCCGACAGTTCCGGCTCGTCTGACGAAGTGCCGCTGGAGTAGCCCGACTGCAAGGGCACGCTGCCGGTGAGATAGGCAGAATGCCGGTTCTACTTCGCGAACTGCCGCAAATACTTCACCGCCACCCTTAAATCTTTCGGCCAGGGCGAGGCGATGGTTACGGGGGCGCCGGTAACGGGGTGCGGAAGGCTCAGTTCTTCCGCGTGCAGAGCGACCCGTGAAAGGAGCGGACGTTCTTCGTGTCCGGGCTTGAGCCGGAAATTGGGTTTGAGGCGCGAAAGCCAGAGTGGTTTGCCGCCGTACAGGCAGTCGCCGACGGCGGGGAACCCGGCGTAACGCAGGTGAACGCGGATTTGGTGCGCGCGTTCGGTGAGCGGTTGGCATCGGAGCAGCGTCCAGCCATCGAATTTTTCCAGCACAGCAAAATGGGTTTTCGATTTTTTCCCATTGTTCGGGTCCACGCACATCAGCCCGGGTGTGGCCGGATGCGGCGCGAGTTTGGCATCCACCTCAAATGGATCCTCCTGGGGCCGGCCTTGCACGAGGGCAATGTATTTTTTCGCCGGCTTTTCCGCTCCAAAGAGGTTGGCCAGCGCGATGAGGGCGGGCTTGTTTTTGGCGAGCAGGATGACGCCACTGGTCTCGCCGTCGAGCCGGTGGGCGTTCGCTAAATAATCCAGCCGGCGTTCACGCGCCCACGGCTTGCCGCCGGCAATGGCGGCATGGAGGAGTTTCATCAAGTTGGGCCGCTGCGGGTCCTGGCGGCCGGGCGAAGTGAGCAGCCCGGCGGGCTTGTCGAGCGCCAGCAGGTACTCGTCTTCAAAGAGCACCGGGATTTCCCAGAACTCGCGGGTGGCGGGGGAGGATAGTTTGATGGCCGCGCTCATGTTTCCCCGTTGTCATTGGGCTGTTGATCCCGGTCGGACCGGACCGGAAGGCGATGCCGATTTATTTCGCGGGGCCGGATTTGAATTGCTGACGCCAAACCGGCGTGTTGCGCAATTGCCGGCTGGCCTCCAGGTTGAGCCATTGGTTGAAGGCCTCGTTCAACCGTTGGCGGCGGAGCTCAACGATGTATTGCGGCAGGGCGGAGTTCATTTTTACCTGGTCCATCGGCAGGCGCGATTCAACATAAACGATGAAGCCGCCGGTGGCGGTATCCACAAAACCGCTCGTTTTGCCGGGAGGGATGCTGAACGCGGCCTGTTTGAGTTGATTCAATTCGGCGTGGTCGCCCAGTTCGGGCAGTTCCCGGGTGCTCAGTGAAAATGCCGACAACGCCTGCGGCTGAAAACCGGCCGCCGCACACACGGAGGCGAAGCTGCGGTCCGCCGCTGTTCCCATCAGGGTTTGGGCAAAATTGGTTCCCGCCCGCCGGGCCAGCGACATGGCCTCAATCCATTGATAATCGCGGCTGACGCGGTCGCGGATCTTGTCCAGCGTGGGAATTTCACTGGGCAATTGTCCGGCATAGGCCAGGACATACAGAGCGGTCTGCCCGGGGATCGGACCGGCGAAGGGTTCGTCCGGCGTCAGGCTAAAAGCGGCTTTGACGAAGCCTGGCGGCGCGAGGAATTCTTCCGGCCCGAAGTCGGCTGCAAACGGCGCGGTGATCCGGGTGGCCAATTCTTTTTGCCTGGCGACGGCAACGAGATTTTCCGGTTTCACCGGTTGCTGAGCGAAGACTTCCTGGGCGAAATTGTTCGCCGCCTGTTGCGCCTCTTTGCCCGCCTGCTGGCGGACCAGGAAGTCGCTGATTTTTGCCTTGGCCTCTTCCGGGGTCTTGGCGCCCGGCACGCCTTTCAACCCGTATTGGCGATAAATCATCTCCACCTGGTTGTCGAGGTTGGTCCGACCGAGTTTTTGTTCGGCGGCGGCGAGATAATTGCTCAACTCAAACGCGACATAGCTGACCTGGGCCCGGTCGGGCAGGCGATATTCCGCCAGACGATTCGTGTAGAATTGCGCGACGGCGGCCGGCGTGGCGGTGATGGACGACAGATAATTCGACGCCGGGAAAACGACGATTTGCGCGGAGAGTTCCTGGTGGTCGCGCTGATAAGCGATGGCGGCTTCCTGCGGCGTGATGAGTTCACCGGTCAGGCCGACGGTCTGTTGCAATTGCTCCACGATCAGGTATTGTCGGGCGAAAGTTTGAAAATCCTGGACCGTCAGGCCTTTGGGTTGCAAAATCTGTTTCACGAAGACTTCCTCCGGCATGGCCCGCCCGTTGCTTCCGATCTGACGCAACAATTCATGAGCCGCCGTCGCTGTCGCCTCATCGCTGACATGAATGCCGAGTTCTTCCGCCTTAAACATCAGCATCAGGCGGATATAAATTTCCCGTTGCAGCGATTCGTTGTTGAAATTCGGATTGTGGTCGGGCCATTCGCCGCCGGACCGGAACCAATAGAAAAGCATAAACTCCACCTGCGCATTCCGGTGAGCTTGTTCGGTGACCTTGCGACCGTAAATCGTGCCGTAATCGCCGCGGACGCCACCCTGGCCATCGCCGCTCATGCGGGAAGTGCCGGATCCCCAGTAGATGAAAGAAATAATCGTGGCGCCGGCGATCAACCACCACAGCCACTTTGAATGCTTGCGAATCGTTCCGATCATAGTAACAACAGGAAAATACAGCTTAACCGGCCCGGCCAACCGCGGTCAAACGCAAAACGCGGAATTACAGCAATCCTCCCGCTTTCAGCCAGCGGGCCGCGTCCGCTGCCGCGTAGCTAATGAGGATATCCGCGCCGGCGCGGCGCATGGCCAGCAAACTTTCCAGTGTTGCCGCGCGCTCGTCAATCCAGCCATTGGCCGCCGCCGCCTTGATCATCGCGTGTTCGCCACTCACGGCGTAGGCGGCGGTCGGATAACCGAACTCCGTTTTGACGCGGTAAATCAGGTCGAGGCAGGCAAGGGCGGGTTTGACCATGACGATGTCCGCCCCTTCCTGGATGTCGAGCGCGACCTCGCGCAACGCCTCGTTCGCGTTGGCCGGATTCATCTGGTAACTCCGCCGGTCGCCGAATTGGGGCGCCGACTCGGCGGCTTCGCGAAACGGCCCGTAAAACGCTGACGCAAATTTCGCGGCGTAGGACATGATGGGCGTGTCGGCAAAGCCGGTGCGATCCAATTCCGTCCGTATGGCGCGCACTCGGCCGTCCATCATGTCGCTGGGCGCCACGATGTCCGCGCCGGCCTCGGCGTGGCTGGCGGCGGCGCGCGCGAGCAGTTTCAATGTCGGGTCGTTCAAAATTTTCACCGGAGCGCCGAACTCCGATTCGGCAGGCGTCGTTTTTTGTCCATCGCGCCGGGCCGGAGACCGGCGTTCCGCCCCGACCACGCCGCAATGGCCGTGCTCCATGTATTCGCACAGGCACACGTCGGTGATGACGAGCAGCGACGGCAGTTCCCTTTTCAGGAGCCTCACAGTTTGTTGGACGATGCCGTCTTTGGCGTAAGCGCCAGAGGCTTTGGCGTCTTTTTTTTCGGGGATACCGAACAGGAGGACTGCCGGGACGCCGAGCGCGTGGGCGCGAATGGCATCGCGGAGCAATTCATCGGGCGAGAGCTGGGACACGCCGGGCATGGCGTTGATGGGGCGGCGGATTTTTTTGCCGGAGCGGGCGAATAGCGGCAGGACGAGGCGCTCCGGGCTCAGATGGGTTTCGGCGACGAGCCGGCGCAAGGCGGGCGACTGGCGCAGCCGGCGCGGGCGGTAGCCGGGAAACTGACCGATGACGCTCAGGTTCATGGGAACAGTTTAGGTTTTGGCCCCTTGCCGTGCAAAGCGCAAAGTTGTTCCTGAATCCCTGCTTTTCTTACCTTCGCTGTTCCACCGCGGCGATCCGTCCATGGTAATCCTGCGGGCAGGACGAAGTTGGAGGCTTTACGCGGCCTTCAGAATTCAGCCTTTCCTCCTTCTTTCCTCCGTCCTGCCACCACTCGTTCCTCGTGGGGCGAGGAAGAAGCATAAAGAGGTTTTGAGACAGTCTCCGCGCGCTGTTCCTGCCTCGTTAGGCCTCGTTCAACTTCGGAATTCGAGTTGAATATTGAGGGTTGAGAGCCGATTCCCCACCTCCAATCTCATGGCCCAAAATAGACTTCGCCGCTCTGGTTCTGGTTCAGGAAGAAGCCGCCGGCGGCATTCTGCTTCTGGAGCACAATGCCTTTGAAGGAAAGGTATTTGCCGGTCGCCGGGTCCTGGATATTGCCGGACATGAGTCCGCTGCTGACGTTGATGCCGAGCTGGAGGCCGTTGTCGTCCAGGTTGACGACGGTGTTGTTGGCGGTCAATTGGACCTGGTTGGTGAAACTTCCGGCCAGATTGCCATCGCTCAAGACAACCATGCCATCCGTGAAATCCAGCACGCGGGCGCCGGCGGGCGGCACCGTATATTGCGAGCCAACCACCTCCGTCACCACGGCAAAGCCCAGGGTGTAAAGTGGCACCGACGGTTGCACCGGCCGGATCCAGCTCAACCAACCGTCAATGTCACCGCCCGGGGTGTTGGTGAAGGTCAGCCAGCCCAGAACGGAACCGCGTCCGACATACAGCGGCGCGTAGAGCGCCCACTGACCGGATTTGGAAAGCGTGCCGGATTGTGAAATCGTTGTGCCGTCGGCCAGGACACCGCTCAGCGTAACTTTCCCGGCCGCAGTCACCTTGACGACGCCATAACTGTCCCCGGCCGGACTTTGGGTGGCGCCGGGCGTGCCGGGGATGAGCAGGGTATAGGCGCCGGCGGCGGGACAGGGATTGGCGCCACTGAACCCGGCACGGGCCGTGAGTTGCGCCGTCCAGGAATTGCCGCTGACCGTGACGGTTCCGGTAATTGGGTCCGGGCCGCCGGACAGGTCCATTTGCAGCTGCACGGTCAACGGCAGCATCCCGCCGCGATTGACGGTGGCGGTGGCGGCTCCGCTCACGTCGAATTGTCCGGCCAATGGCCACTGGGACGAGCCGATTTGCAGGGTGCCGGTAAACGCGCCGGAGCCGGCCAGGGCGACCGTGATGAATCCGGAGCCCAATCGGGAGATGCCGTTGGTGTCGTAAAAGAGGCCGTTGTAGGTCCCGGTCAGGGGAATGAACGGAGAAGGAACAAAATTGGCCTGCAAAGCGAGGCCTCTTTGCATGACAAAGACCAGCTTGGGGGCGGTGGAGTAGAGGCTGCCCGTCCATTGGGAGAACACATAACCGCTGCCGGGCGCGGCGGTCATGGTGTAGGTGCTGCCAATGGTCATCAACTGCCCGTTAAAGTTGGGCGACACCGTGCCGGTGCCGTTGATCTGAACGGTCAGCGTCCAGCGGGTGGGGTTGGTGACAGTGAGCGCGGCCACCTGGCTGGTGATGGAGCCGGCGCTGTTGGTGAGCACCACGGTGTAACGGCCGGAATCATTGGTCACCGCGCCGAGGATGGTGAGCCGGTTGCTTTGCGTGCCGGAAAGGTGGGTGCTGTTGGTGAGCCGGGTGCCGTTTTTCCGCCATTGATAACCAAAGGGTGCCGTGCCAGAAGCCACCACGGAAAGGAGCGCGTTGTCTCCCTGATAGACCCATTGACTGGCCGGCTGGGTGACGATGCCGGGAGCAACGATGACGGTATTGACGGTCAGCGTGGCATTGGAACTGGTGGCGGTGCCCAGGCTGTTGCTGACAATCACGGAATAGGTTCCGGCATTCGTGGATTGGGCGTTGACGATAGAAAAGGACGGGCTGGCCGAGTTGGTGAGGACGGTGGCGCTCTTGCGCCAGAAATAACTCAGCGGCGTGGAGCCGGTGGCGGTGACATTGAGGGTGGCGGTCTGGCCAAGGCCGACAATTTGATTGCCCGGCTGGGCGATAATCGTCGGCGGCGAGGGCGGCACGATGACCGTGAGGGTGGCATTGGAACTGGTGACGGTGCCGACGCTGTTGCTGACGATGACGGAGTAGGTTCCGGCGTCGGGGGACAGCGCACTGGCGATGGTCAACGACGGATTAGGTCCATTGGTCATGGGGGTTGCGCCCTTGCGCCAGAAATAAGCCAATGGGGCTGTGCCGGTGGCGGTCACGGAGAAGGAGGCCGTTTGTCCCTGGGTCACGGTCAGGCTGGCGGGCTGACCGGTGATGGTGGGCGGGGTGCCGACGACCGCCGGGGCAATGTGGAGGGTCAGGTTGGCGCTGGTCGTCTCGCTCGCTCCGGCGTTCTTTGAGCTTTTTGCGGTCAATCCCACAACGTAAGTGCCGCTGACGGTCGGGGTCCCGTACAGTTCCCAGAATGAATTGCCGTTGGTGCCGACCAGGCTGATGCCTGTGGGCAGACCAGGTGCCGTCCAATAACCGGCCTGTTGGGGGGCGGTGGTCAGGCGCAGGACGAAGGGTTTTCCCTGGACGATGTTAGTGGAAAGCGGGTTGGTGATCACGGTGGAGGCTCCGGAAACCGCCTGGATCCCGCCCAAAGCCGCAGCCACGCCGGTGGCCCAGCGAAAGACGATGGCGAGCACATTCGCAGTGGCCTGGGCGGCCGGCAGGGCGGCCCGGGCGATGGGCATGATTTGCAATGCCGCAGCCAGCAGCAGGGCCGGGAGCCGGAATAGTCTGGCGATTTTCTGGTGCATGATGTGTTTAGTTGTTCGCGATGTTTGGAGTCTGGTCGGCCGGCGTTTCCTGCGTTGAGGGATGCAATATCACCAGGGAGGGCAGTCCGATGACGCCGAACTCATCGAGGACGGGCTTCAGTGCGGGGTCATTGAGCCGCTCGGCGTTAAATTGGACGAAGACAAAATCCTGGAGCCGGCGGCGCACGGTGTCGTCCTGCAGGGTGGTGAGTTCCATGGCCGTGCAGTTCTTGCACCAGCTCGCCCAGAAATCCACCAACACGGGTTTGCCGATCCGGCGGGAGGTCTCGAGGGCCGAGTGGAGTTTTTGGACGCTATCATTTCTGGAGGCAAGAACAACCCGGCCGGGGTTGAGGCCGGAGAGGTTCAAACCCAGCCAGCCGTACCAGGCGGCGAAGACGAGAATGGCGATGCCGAAACCGTATTTGACCCGCGTCATCCACATGCCCGGCCGGGGCAAAAACGACAAACCAGCCCCGGCAAACGGCCAGGGCAAGGCCATGCCGAGGCCGAGGACAAAGGGCAGCAGCAGGCCGGAGAAATTTCCCCGTTGATAGTGGGTGGTAGCCAGCAACAACACCGAAATCACGACCGGAGCCACACAGGCGCCCGCCAGCAAGGCGGAAATCAATCCCATCGTTGGGGCGGCGATGAAGGCGCTGCGGCTCTTGCCCGATGTTCCTGTGCGTTGGAACCGCGAGAGATCAATCGCGAAGCGATCGAACATGGCCAGGCTGAGCACGACGAAGACCGCGGCGATCGTAAAATTGAACCAGGGCGATGAGTTCAAGGCGCCGAACTTCGCTCCCGTCAAAACCACCACGAGCCCCAAGCTGCCGTAGGCCAGGGCCATGCCACCGCCGTAGGCGGCGCCGAGGGCAAAGCCGCGCCGCCGGCTGCCGCTTTGCGCGCCCGCGCCGATGATGGCGAGGTTGATGGGAATCATGGGCAGGACACAAGGAGTGAAATTCAACGCCAGGCCGCCCAGCAAGATCAGGCCAATCGTGGCCAGACTGCCCAGCCCGGCAAAGGTGTCCGCGGTGTTTTCGGCTGCCGCTCCGGTTCCGCTCGCCTGATCCAGAAATTCAACAAAGCGCCGGCTGTTCAGGAATCCCGAAGCGCGGCCGGTCACCTTGAACCCGGCCAGCCATGTTCCGCTGGAGCCGGCCCCTGGCTTTGGCCCGGACGAGTCCTCAACGTTCGCAATGGAATGGTCAGGATGGATAATCCATTGGCGGGTTTCCGGGAACCGACATTCCTCGTCGCTGCAACCATGAAGATCCACCTTCAAGGTCATGTTCCCGGCGAACGTTGCGGGCAGCGGAGTGGTGGCCGCGAAGTCCCGCAGGAACATGGGCTTGCTTTTGCCGCTGAATTTGTCGGGGATCGGGGTGGGCGCCGGCAGGGAAAAAATCACCGGCGCGCCGGCCAGTTCAAAATGGAGTTCATCGGCATACAGATGATGATGCTCCGGCATCTGAAAAGTCAGGGAGAGCCAGGGCGCTCCGGCTTTGGTTGTGATGGCCGGGGTGATGACAAACGGGCTGGCGTCGTCGGTTTGGGAATGGCCGGGCGCGGCCGAAAGGACCAGCACGCAACCGGTCAGGCCCGCCAGCAACCGCGCAGATAATAATTTCAGTTGCATCCGCATCCTCCTCCTCCCACGCCCCGTCCGCCGGAAGCGGCCTCGCGCGAGAACCACATATGTTCGGCCATCATGCCGCCGAGCGGGTTGTGTTCGCTCATGGTGGGATCGGCCAGATTGCCGCGTTCCCAGGGCTGGACGTTCACACAACCGGCGAGCAGACCGGCAGCGGCCGTCAGGGCCAGCAACAACAGGTGGCGGGTTTTCATGGTTGATATCCGGTTGGTTTACTTGAGCAGGGCATCAATCTCTTCGACGTATTTTTTCTTTGTTTCGCCGCCTTTGAAGCCCCGATGGAAGGCGTGGATTTTGCCGTCGCGGCCGAGGAGAAACGAGCTGGGCATGGTGGGAATCTTGACCCGGGACACCAGTTTGTTGTTCGCGTCGCGCAGGATGACAAAGCTGGCCGGATGGCTCTTCAGGAAATCGTCCATGTCCGCTCTGTTCTTGTCGAGGTTGATGGCAATAATGACCAGGTCCTTGCCGGCGTATTGTTTGGACAATTCCTCCATGACGGGAAACGATTCCTGACAGGGATGGCACCAGGACGCGAAGAAGTCCACGAGCACCACCTTGCCATGAATGTCCGGCACGGTGCCTTCGAGGCCGAATTGGTTGAGGTCGGGGAAGGCGTCGCCTTCCTTGAGGGGTGCGGCCGCGGCGAGCAAAACGCCGAGAAACAGCGCGGTCATGGTTGCGTTCCGTTTGGTTTTAGTTTTGTTGTACGAGGTGTTCATAGAATCGGGGGGTGATGAAGTTGACTTGTTCCGTCAGGATGGCGCCGGAAGCGCCGTGATAACCGTTGATCAGTTGAAAGCCCGCCTGCGGGCCGAGAATGAAGGCCGTGGTGGACAGGACGCCGGCGATGGTGCAGGTGGAGCCCACGACATTGACGGCCAGACAGCTGTTGCGGACAGGACGGCCGGTGCGGGGATCAATGATATGGCCGTAACGCTGTCCTTGATGAACAAAATGCCGGAGGTAGTCGCCGGAGCTGGCCACGGCGTGGCTGGTCACCGCCACACTGCCCCAGCAGGAGCCGGGGCTCCTGGGATTTTCAAGTCCTACATGCCAGGCGGGCCGGCCGGGCGGACGACCCTGCACGCGGATGTCCTGGCCAAAGTCAACCAGGACGTGCTCAACCCCGTATTGCGCGGCCAGCGCCACCACCATGTCCACGGCGTATTCCTTGCCGATGCCGCCGAGATCCAGGCACATGCCGGATTGCGGCAGAAAGATGGCGCCGCGCCGGCGCTGGATTTTTTGCCAGCCGGTCAATTCGCGCGCGGCCTGGATGGCCGCGTCGGCCGGTACGGCCGGGGGATTGGCCTTCCAGTTCCATAGGCGGATGAGAGGCAGCGCCGTAGGGTCGAAGGCGCCCTGGGTCAGGAAGAAAAGATCGTTGCACAGGTTGAACAGCCGATCCGTTTCCTCGTCCACTTCCACCCACATTTTGCCCGCCGCCGAGTTGATGAAACCAATGAGGCTGTCGTTGAGGAACCGCGAATACCTGGCTTCGAAATCCGCCACCCAAACCAGCACCTGGTTGAGGTATTCGTTGGCCGCCTGGCGGGTCGGTTCCGCTAGACAGACACGGCAACGGGTGCCCATGGCGCAGAACGTCAGGGTGGACAAGCCCTGATCTTCGTTCACGATGGCGGACTGGCGCACGCGTTCCCGGACGGCCATGTTAGGGTTTAAAACCATATCGTCAGGGTTCCGGTAAAAACGTTGGCGGCAGGATATTGGTCAGCGGCAGTCACTCCATCGGTGCCAAACATTTCGTGGCGTTTGCAGGCGATTTCAAGGGACACATGCTTATGCACCTTTACGCTGAGGCTTGCGCCGTAGGTATAGGATTTGAGCGCCGAGAGACGGTAATCGGCCGAATAATA
>Ga0315295_10004172_pt1 | contig 12299 bp, 13 predicted proteins | sample YL17G14_0_MG_FD_204453 | JGI IMG/M metagenome (GOLD analysis project Ga0315295, IMG submission 204453) | Sediment microbial communities from Yellowstone Lake, YNP, Wyoming, USA - YL17G14_0 | ecosystem: Environmental > Aquatic > Freshwater > Lake > Sediment | place: USA: Wyoming | collected... | reverse complement strand
TAACGCGATTTGCAATAATCCCTCTTGCGATACTAGTGGTTCTGGCTGCGGGCATACTGCTAATTCTTGTCATTTTGGCGGAACAAATTGTAAGGGTTCGTCTTATGCTGTTGATTTTAACACCAATGTTACTTGTTCAGCCATCCGAAGCGCTGCCTTAAGTTGTGACAGCAATGTTTGGGTTAATTGGGAAAGCAATCATACCCATATTAGCGTGGATAGAACGGGCTGCGGATGCAATGAATCCGGAAGCGGCAATCCCTGTCCGAATTAAATTTCTGCCCCCGTAGCTCAATGGATAAAATAAGAAATTCTTAATTATAATTCAATTATGTCGCGAGAAGATATTTCTGAATACGAAAATTCAAGACCCAAAAGAACGCCTGAAGACACTTTTGGGAAAAAAGAAATTTTAAAAGCCATTAAAACGGGCGAGGATTTTGAATTTGAAGAAGAAACAAGACCCTTAATACCAAATAAAGCATTAGAGGAAGAAAAGCCAAATATAAAATTACCCGCGACAGAAAAAGATAATCCAAAACCCGAGAACGGCGGTTTAAAAGGACTTTTTGGCGGTTTAACAAAAGACATAAAACGAATTAAGACCAAAAAGCCGGAGGAAGACATTCCGCCGATAGATGTTTCATTGGAAAAATTAGCCAAAGGAATACTTGATAGAATCGAAACAAAGCCAGAAAGCAAAAAAGAAATAGCATTGGGGTGGGAAACATTAATTGATGGATGGGTGGAAAACAAGATTCAAAGAGAGGCGGGTAAAATAATAGAAAAACTAAGACAGGAGAGAAGAAGAGAGCCAATGAAAACCATCAGATATTATGCGGAAGAAAATCTAAAAATAAGATTTAAAGAAATTTTTCCGCGCATTTTTAAGGATTTTGCAGTTCATAAGGTTTCACGTGGCAACCAGGAAACCGATTTGGACGGGAGAGTTTGTTTGGGTTTGTTGCATTTAGCCGGCTGGGGACGGAGCAAAGAACACAATGTTTTTTATGTCGATTACAATGAACGCTTAAAAAATAAGGTCCATATGGATGTTGGCAAATATGACGGAGTTGCGTTTTTGAAGGAGATTGACGGAAATTTAGAATTACTGGAATTTTCAGAAAAAGACCGATTACAGCAGGAAGCGCGGAAACACCATAATTTATTTTTCCGTAATTTGGGATTAATTATAGATCATCATCCGGACGGGGCGCTTTCGGCATCCGGCATAGTGTTTAAATTATTGAATAAATTGGGAATATTCGATAATAATAGAAATCTAAGCCCAAGCGATTATTATGCGATTCCAAGAATGATTGAATTTATTGATATTGTTGATAGTAAAGGGTTTCAGGAAGTCGGTAAACCGCAAAATTGGAATAAATCAGACAGGACAATTTTGGGCTTGCATAGATTTATGAAATTTCCTGAACTGTTGAAATTTTTTAGAGAAGATGGCGGCTATAATCGCGAATTAACAGATGAAGAACTTAGGAGATACGGATTAATTTATGAGACAGAAGAAGAAGGAAAACCCAAGGTTGTTAATAGGCAAAAACAACAGCGAAGAGTTATAGATGTTTCAAACCAAAAATTGGAAGAATTTAAAAATAGAGGATTTATTATTGATACTAAATTCGGGAAAATGGTGATAGATTTAAGGAAGAGTTTACCCGGAGGAGCTTTTGCCGCTCAATCAATGGGCGCAGGATATTTACACTGGGACAGGACATATAAGACTTTCTTTATGTTTTCAGAACAAGAGTTAGAAAAAAACTTATTTGAAAAAGGTTTCAGGGTCAGAGGGCATTTATGGCTTATCCCGGAAGATAGCGGAGAAACGGGGTTAACCTTGAATAAGGTTATTGAGAAAATTGGAGGTCGAGTGATGCCGAATAGCGGGTTAGAAAGATATTTGCGACAAGAAAGTTCGCCCCCGTAGCTCAATGGATAGAGCAGCGCTCTTCTAAGGCGTTGATGCGGGTTCGATTCCTGCCGGGGGTATTAAGGTATGGTTAAAGATAAAATCTTTCTTTTTTTAATTTTAATATTAATTGTTGCTATATTTTTTATTTTTGATTTCCCTCGTTCTATTTTTGTGGAGCGAGGAATTTTTTTAGAAGACCAAGTTATTGAAAACAGCCCGATTTATAGCAAGGGTGTTTATGCTACTTTCCGCACGGCTGGAAGTCAAAGAATGGATGAGATAATAGATTTAATTAAAAGAACCGAACTAAATACAGTGGTTATAGATGTTAAAGATTATACCGGCTGGGTTGGTTTTGATACTGAAAGCGACTTAATTCACAAGATTGGTTCGGAAAGGAAATTTATCCCAAATATAAAGGAATTAATCGATAAGCTTCATCAAGATGGAATTTATACGATTGCCAGAATTGCGGTTTTTGAAGATAATTTTTTGCCAAAAAAAAGACCTGATTTGGCCCTGAAAAGAGCGGGCGGCGCTTTGTGGCAAGATTTTAAGGATTTAACTTGGTTTGATCCCGCGTCGCAAGAGGTTTGGGATTATACCGTTGAAATAGCCAAAGAAGCAATTAGGGTTGGCTTTGATGAAATTAATCTGGACTATATCCGTTTTCCTTCTGATGGGGCTACGGCCTTAATTAATTATCCTTTTTGGGATGGCAGGACACCAAAAAAAGAAATTATCAGAAGTTTTTTTGAATATTTTAATCAAAGAATAAAGCCGTTGGGTGTTTATATTTCTGCTGATTTATTTGGCCTCACTCTTACCAGTACCAATGATTTGAATATCGGCCAATGGCTGGAATTTGCAGCCTCTTATTTTGATTATATTTGCCCAATGGTTTATCCCTCGCATTATCCAGCTGGATTTGAGGGGTTTGAAAATCCAGCGCTATTCCCTTATGAAGTAATTTACGATGGTTTAAAAATTGGGAATGAAAGAATTGCAAGTTTATCTGTTTCTAATCCAGATTTAATAATGGCAAAATTAAGGCCCTGGCTTCAGGATTTTGATATGGGCGCGATTTATGATGGTAGAATGATAGAATTACAGAAAAAAGCGGTTTATGATGCTGGTGCCTATGGCTGGTTATTATGGAATCCAAAGAATGTTTACACAGAAGCAGGATTGCTTAAAGAATAAATATCTGTTATTATAGAAATAGGCGAAAATGGCCTACATTTTATTCTTCGGGAAAGGAGGATGGGTTGAAGAGATTTTTCTGCGGGAATTGCGGGGTGATGTTTAAAAGCGAGAACGAGAAACCGGATTGTCCGGTAAATTGTTCCAATCCAGACGTTCAGCAACATCGCTGGACCGCTGAAGTGCTGCTCAAAACATCACCCAAGTATTTTTCTTCCTCAGAGTCTCTTCCGGATTTTTTGAAAGGAGAATAACAAAGAAACATGGGGAGCGAAGCCAAGGGTTTCGCTCCCTCACCATTCAAGGATTGATTTTTTTATTTTTTGTAGTAAAATAAAATAATGATGGTGGCTATAGTGTAGCGGTTAGCACTAGAGTTTGTGGAACTCTCAGCACGGGTTCAAATCCCGTTAGCCACCCAAGTTTTTACTTGACCCTGTAGTGAATTTTGGACTAATTTCATTATATTTGTGCTTCGCACAGTCCAAAATCTACTACGGGGTTGACAAATATTTAATAATAAGATAAACTAAAATAGTTAGTAAGTTTTCTTATTTTTTCCTCTTGCATAAATTGGTTTGTAAGCCAGGATAAGTGAATAAGAGAGGTCGGCTTACTTCTAATAATTAATTTATGTAAGCAGAAAATTATGGCAAAAAAATTATATGTTGGTGGCTTATCTTATAGTACTACTGGAGATGCTTTAAAAGAGTTATTTGCACAAGCTGGAACTGTTGAATCAGCAACCGTCATTACCGATAAGATGTCTGGTCGTTCAAAGGGTTTCGGTTTCGTGGAAATGTCTTCTGACGAAGAAGCTCAAAAGGCTATTGAAACATTCAATGGCAAAGAGCTTGACGGAAGAAGTCTTACCGTAAACGAAGCCAGGCCGATGGAAGATCGTCCAAAGCGCGATTTCGATCGCGGTGGCCGAGGCGGATTTGGCGGCAACAGAAATCGTTACTAAATATAGTCATCGAAAAATCCCCGTAAGGGGATTTTTCATTTTATGCTTAACCACGTCTCTCGGGTTTTTTGTGTTAACCCTTGACTTTTTCAAGGGTTTTTGGTAGGATGGAGATACAAGTTTGAACATTTCAAAAGGAGAGAGAAGTGAAAAAATGTCTTTGGATGATTTTGGGGATGGTAATAATGGTACCGTCACTTATTGCCATGGTCATCACGGGAAAGTCGGTTAATGCTCTTTTGGTGGTTGTCGGGCTTTTCGTTTTTTTCTATCGTTTTTCGGTTAAATAGGGGCCGGGTTTCCAGCGGGAAATCCGGCCGTTTTCTTGCAAAAAATAATTTTTTCGTGTAAATTATATTTATTACTCATATGCTATCTTATACTGATTTAAGACAAGGAACAGTGTTTATTTTAGATGGCCAGCCATATTTGGTGCTGGAGTTTAACTTTTTAAGAATGCAGCAGAGAAAACCCGTTGCCCAGACGAAAATCAAAAATCTGATTACCGGCAAAATTATCTCCCGCAATTTCCAGCCCAGCGAAACTTTTACAGAAGCAGAAATTAAATTTAAAGAAGCAAAGTTTTTATACAATCATCACGGAAAATTTGTTTTTTGCGAAATACATGACCCGTCCAAAAGGTCTGAATTGGGTGAAGAACAAATCGGCGATTTAAGTAAGTTTTTAAAGCCGAACAGCCTAGTCAAAGTAATGGAATTTGAAGGAAAAATTATCAATCTTGCCTTGCCGATTAAAATGGAATTTAAAGTAATTGAAGCTCCGCCGTCAATCAGGGGTAATACAGCCCGAGGTGGAACTAAGACAGTGAAGATAGAGACCGGAGCAATGATAAACGCCCCGCTATTTATTGAGCAGGGCGATATCATCAGGATAAATACCCAAACTGGCGAATATACAGAGCGAGTCGAAAAAGGGGAATAATTATCCAATATGGTTTTTAATCAGTTCTTTCATTCTTCGGACATTATCTTCTTTTTGTTGTAAAAATTCTGCCCAGAAGTCCTTGCATTCTTGGCAATTTCCTGCATCCATCTGGTAGTATTTTTTAATTCGCCAGATGGATTTTTGTTCTTGGGTCAATTGGAGCATTAAATTATAAAGATTGTTGTCCATAGAATATTTTGGTTAATAGTTATATTTATATTATACAGGATATATAATATAATTAGAACTACTCGGATTTATTTATACGAAGACACGTGTTGTTTCGACTGTGGTCGAAACACACTAATTTTCAGCCGACTGCGGTCGGCTTCCGAAGTTGTCTTCTTAACAAATAAATCCTCGTTAATCTATATGAAAAAAGTGTTAATTTTTGCTATATTTATATTGGTGGTCATTATTGCGGTTTTAATTGTGGATAAAAGTATTATGAAAAAAGAAATAAAAAATGAAGACAAAATCAGAAAATCAATAGCAGCTGGGCAATTTTATCCTGGCGATAAAGCCGAGTTGGACTCGATGGTTGATGGGTTTTTACAAGAAGCAGAAACCCCAGAATTATCGGGAAACATTAGAGCCTTGATTGTTCCGCATGCTGGCTATGAATATTCTGGCCAAGTGGCTGGTTATAGTTACAAGGTATTAAGCAAAAAGAGTTTTAATAGGGTAATCATTATTGGGAATAGTCATCAGGAGTATTTTGACGGGATTTCGGTTTGGAATTCGGGTTATTTCGAAACTCCGTTGGGCAAAGTTGAAATTGATGAAGATTTTGCTGATAAATTGATTAAAACCAATAATAAAATCTATTTTAAAGAAAGCGCACATTTACAAGAGCATGGCTTAGAAGTTCAGTTGCCGTTTTTGCAAAAAGTTCTATCCTCGGATTGGAAGCTTGTGCCGATTATTTTGGGCAATCAACCCGGACAAGTTGAGATTTTAATTGATGCTTTGAAAAATTTAATTGATGAAAATACTTTAATTATCGCCAGTTCTGATTTGTCGCATTATCCGAATTATAAAGATGCGCAGTATTCTGACAACAAAGTAATTGAAGCAATTTTAACTGGCAAAAGAGAAAATTTAGGGAAAGCTATTTCTCAATTGGAAAGCGAAAATATTGCTAATTTGCAAACCTGTGCCTGCGGACACGATGCGATTGAGGTGGTAATGGGATTAATGGATGGAAAAACTGCAAAATTGTTAAAATATGCGAATTCCGGAGACCTGTCTCGACCCGAAGGGGCGGATAAATCCAGAGTAGTTGGCTATGCGAGCATTGTATTTACAGATTCAAAATTATTGGAAATTGCCAGGCAGGCAGTAGAAACCTATGTTAAAACCGGAAAAATTATTGATATCAAAGAAACCAATCCAGATTTAAATCAGCATCAAGGCGCATTCGTGACTTTGGAAAAAAATGGGCAATTGCGCGGATGTATCGGGTCTTTCAAATCGGACAAACCGCTTTATCAGGTGGTAATTGAGATGGCGATTTCTGCTGCGGTTAATGACCCACGATTTAATCCTGTTATTAAAGATGAATTAAATGACTTGGGATACGAAATTTCAGTTTTAAGTCCATTAAGAAAAGTTGATTCCTGGAAAGAAATTGAAATTGGTGAACACGGAGTGCAAATTAGGCAAGGCAATAGAGGAGGAGTATTTTTACCACAGGTGGCGACTGAAAATAATTGGGACAAAGAAATATTTTTAAGTAATTTATGTTCGCAAAAAGCCGGCTTACCAGCTGATTGCTATAAAGATACAGATACAGAAATTTACGTTTTCACTGCGCAAGTATTTAAATAATTCTAATTTTAAAATTTTATCAAAGATTAAAGATTATTTTATTGCTTTTGACATTTATTTTATGCTATAATAGAATCCTATGGTAAAAGTAATACAACAAAGAGACAAATGTATTGGCTGCGGCACTTGTGTGGCAGTTTGTCCAGCTTTCTGGCAGATGGGAGACGATGGAAAGTCAAACTTAAAAGATGCCAAAGATGTGGGCGGGAATAAGTTTGAATTGAAAGTTGATGATGTTGGCTGTAACAAAGAAGCTGCTGCCAGTTGCCCGGTTCAGGTGATTACAGTAGAAGAATAAAAAAAAATTTCTATATTTTTAAAAGTCCTCTTTTCGAGGGGGCTTTTAAATTTAATAAAAATGTGGTAGGATAATTTTTATCAAGCCCCTGTAGCTCAACGGATAGAGCAAACCCGTCCTAAGGGTGAGATAGGGGTTCAATTCCTCTCAGGGGCAAGCGAATTACGGGCCCATAGTCTAGCGGTAAAACACTTCCATGGCATGGATGAGTCGCGGGTTCAACTCCCGCTGGGTCCACAATAAGGAGGTGTGCCAGAGTCCTGCCTGCCGGCAGGCAGGGTTGTCAGTCCAAGGCTGATCCGCCTCGAGCGGAAATAGGGAGAGTTGGCAGAATGGTAATGCGTCCGCCCCGAAAGCGGATGGGAGAAATCCCTTGCAGGTTCGAGCCCTGCACTCTCCGCCTTCGCCTCGCTGAAGCTCGGCTTCGGCGGACAAGTCCGATTCTAAATTTATGTCCCAATTTTTACACAACAATTTAATTTTCATTATTCTGATAATTTTTGATATTGCCTTATTGGTGTGGGTTTTTATATTAAGGAGAAAAATGAGGATATTTTTAAAGGGCGCGAAAGTGGCAGACATAGAAGAAGTTGTTACTGAACAGACTAAAATAATTAAAGAAATTAAAGGAGGAGTTAAGGAACTTTCTAATTGGAACAAAGAATTACAGAAAATCTGTGATATTTCCATTACCCGAGTTGGCGTGGTCAGATTTAATCCATTTAAAGATACGGGCGGAGACCAGAGTTTTGTCATTGCTTTATTGAACAGCAATAATAATGGTTTGGTTTTGTCTTCTCTTTATACCCGCGAAGGAACAAGGGTTTATACCAAGCCGATTGAAAATGGAAATTCAATTTATAATTTATCAGATGAAGAGAAAGAAGCAATCAAAAAAGCAACCCAATGAATAAAAACACAAAAAATCAAAATATCCAGTCAAGACCACCAATCGTGGTCGTTTTAGGCCACGTTGACCACGGGAAAACCACTTTACTGGATACAATCAGAAAAACCAATGTGGTTGCCAAAGAATCGGGTGGCATTACCCAGCATATTGGTGCTTATCAAATAATTCATAATAATAAATTAATTACTTTTATTGATACTCCGGGCCATGAAGCATTCTGTCAAATGCGTTCGCGAGGAGCCAAGGCCGCTGATATTGCAGTTCTGGTTGTTGCTGGCGAAGAGGGAGTAAGGCCTCAGACCAGGGAAGTTATTGAGTGCATTAAAAAATACGAAGTGCCAGCAATTGTGGCGGTGAATAAAATAGATAACCCGCGGGCTAATTTTGAAAAGACAATCGGCGAATTGGAAAAAGAAGGATTAGTAGTTGAACAAAGAGGAGGTAAGGTGCCGGCAATAAAAATTTCTGCCAAGGAAGGAACGGGTATTAATGATCTTTTGGAGATGATTCTTTTAATTGCAGAAATGGAAGAATTAAAATCCGATGTTTCAAAGCAAGTCAATGGGGTAGTGATTGAGTCGTATATGGATTCAAAAAGAGGGGCAACTGCTACGCTTCTGGTTTTGGAAGGAATTCTGGAAACCGGACAATGGGTTGTTTGCGGAAGCGTTTATGGAAAAATAAAATGTTTGGAAGATTTTAAAGGAGAGAAAATTGAACAAGCCACACCAAGCACACCAACAATAGTTATTGGTTTGAATGAAGCTCCAATAGTGGGAGAAAAATTTGAGGCGGTTGAAGACGAAGAAGCCGCAATAAACAAATTAAAAGAGAAACCCGCCGCAAGCTTGCGCATGCAGGCGGGTCCGTCTAATTCTGAAAGTGTTGGCGGGAAAGAAAAAATGGTGAATATAATTTTAAAGACCGATGTTCATGGTTCTTTAGAGGCGATTAAGGAAAGTTTGGCAAAATTGGATTTAGAGGAAATTAGTTTGAATATTGTGAAAGCTGATGTTGGCGATATTTCCGAAGCTGACGTAAAATTGGCCTACTCAACCGATTCCGCAATAATCGGATTCAGGGTTAAAACCTCGGCCGATATTTTGAATCATGCAAAGAGAAGCGGTGTGAGAATCAGGAATTATGACATTATTTATGAATTATTTGAATCAATCAAGAAAGATGCCGCTAAATTATTGGAGCCGGAAATTAATCGAGAGGATTTAGGGAAATTAAAAGTTGTAGCCATTTTCAGGAAAGAAAAAACAAGAATGATTGTTGGTGGGAAAGTTATTGATGGCAAAATAGTTAATAAAACCCAGATTGATATTATTCGAGGTGAGGAAAAAATCGGCACCGGGAAAATTGTTCAACTTCAGCACAATAAGAAAGACATGGCGGAAATAGAAAAAGGCAGAGAGGCAGGAATTTTATTTGAGGGCGATGTGATAGTTGAAGAGGGGGATATTTTGGAGTGTTATCGGGTTGAAAGAAAAAAGCGCGAATTATGAAAAATAGAATAGAAAGGATAAACAAATTAATAAAAGAAAAAATAGCCAATATTCTTTTTAAAGAAATATTTGTTAAAGATGTTTTAATTACCGTTCAGAACGTTGATACTTCTAAAGATTTGAAATATACCAAAATAAAAGTGGGCGTAATACCATCCAATCGGTCACAAGAAGTTTTAAAAATTTTGGAAAAACAATCGCCAATTCTCCAAAAAGAATTAAATAAGGTGGTTAAAATAAAATTCGTTCCTAAAATTAAATTTATAATTGATAAAACTGGAGAAAAAATAGACAGTGTGGAAAAAATTTTAAAAAGTTTAAATAAACCCGCCTCACCGGCGGGCAATTAAGGGCGAGTGGCGGAATCGGTAGACGCGTTGGACTTAAAATCCAATGGCTGTATAAGCCGTGAGGGTTCGAGTCCCTCCTTGCCCATATCAATTTCGGGCATTTAGCTCAGCGGTAGAGCATCCGGTTTACATCCGGGAGGTCGGGGGTTCAAATCCCTCAGTGCCCATTTACAAAATTTAAATAAATGTTTAAAATTATATAATCGGCCAGGTAGCCAAGTGGTAAGGCAAAGGTCTGCAAAACCTTTATTCAGGGGTTCGATTCCCCTCCTGGCCTAAATTTTGCCGGGGTAGCTCAGTGGTAGAGCACGCGACTGAAAATCGCGGTGTCGGCAGTTCGATCCTGCCCCCCGGCATATTATGCGGCAGTAGTTCAGTGGTAGAACGTCTCCTTGCCAAGGAGAAGGTCGGCGGTTCAAATCCGCTCTGCCGCTCCAAACAAAAAATCCTCGACAATTCTATATGTCGGGATTTTTTTATAATGCGCGAGGAGGGACTCGAACCCTCACGCCATTACTGGCACAGCCCCTCAAACTGTTGCGTATACCAATTCCGCCACTCGCGCTTTTTATTTGTCCTCTATAGTTTTAACGTCGGAGGATTGCTTTTCTGTTTTTCCGCCTTCGTCGCTCGACAATCTCGGGACTTCGGCGGACTCGCCATAGGTTCGCATCCTTGCCTTTTTTCCGGCACGTTCGCGCATATAATAAAGTTTTGCTCGCCTGACTTTTGAGTGTTTAATAATTTCAATTTTAGCAATGCTTGGACAGTGGAGGGGGAATATTCTTTCTACGCCAACTCCTTCGGCAATTTTTCTCACCGTAAATGTTCCGTCCATTCCTTTGCCGTGTTTTTTGGCAATTACCAATCCTTCAAAAATCTGGCTTTTATCAGCGCCTCTTTTGGTTTTTTCCGCCAATTTCAAATGCACGCGAACAACATCTCCCGGTCGTATCTCGGGAATGTCTGACTTTAAATATTTTTTAGTAAATTCGGTTAATTTGTTTGTCATAAATTTTCCAATATTTTACTTAATTCATTGGGCAAATCGGAGGTAAATTCTTTTATTGCTCCGTTTGGCAATTTAAATTTTAAATATTTAGCGTGTAAAAATTGGCGATTTAAGCCGTTGATTTTTTCTTGCCTTTTGAATTTATATTTTTCATCTCCGGCAATCGGATGGCCGATTGAAGCAAGATGAACTCTGATTTGGTGCGTGCGTCCGGTTTCGGGCGTAGTCTCTAAAAGCGAATAATTCGGAAATTCTTTTATAACCTCGTATCTGGTAATTGCCTCGCGCATTTTGCCGATTGGCGCAGTTGTTTGGCTACCGCCTCTTTTTCTGGATTTGGAAATTGATTTGGCAATAATTCCTTTTTTGTCTTTTAAAATTCCGCAAACTAAGGCAAGATATTTTTTCTTGATTTCGCGGCTTTGGAATTGTGCTTTTAAAAATTCGTACGCTTTTTCGTTTTTCGCAATCACCATTATTCCCGAGGTATCTTTATCTAATCTATGGACAAGTTTTGCTTGCGGATATTTTTTGAGCAGAAACTCTATTAGAGTTTCTGACTCATCCGCCGTAGCTCCCGCCTGCCGGCGAGGCAGGTTAGCGAAGGAGAATACCGGGTGAACCAAAATTCCAGCCGGCTTATCAATTACAATTAAATCATCATCTTCGTAAATAATTGGAATATTCATAGGTAATGGGCGGTACAAGACTTGAACTTGTGACCTTCACAATGTCAATGTGACGCTCTAGCCAACTGAGCTAACCGCCCAGATTATTAGCTCAAAAGTTATCCACTTTATTTGATAAATTATTTTTGTTATAATTAATTTGAATAATAATTAATAATAGCAGAACCTTAATTTTTAGGCAAGGTTTCAATGGCTTATGGAGGGATATCAATCGCCCCCTTTGGGCAATGAAATTTCTTGCGTCATGCATGGCATTGACGATGAAATACTAAACGATAGCGATAAATTAGAAAACGCCCTTTTAGAGGCGCTGAGAGAGGATAAATTTACGATTTTGGAAAAAGCTTCGCATAATTTTCAGCCGAAAGGATTTACCCTGATGATATTGTTAGCAGAATCGCACGTTTCAATTCATACATATCCAGAGCATCATTCTCTGTATTTTGGTTTGTATTCTTGTAGAGGAAAAGGAGATGGCAGAAAAACCTACGAAATTTTTAAAGAAAAAATAAATCATATTTCAGTCGTCTTTACCCAAAGGTCAATTATGGTTAGAAAATAGATTAATTTAGACAAAATTAAAACCCCGCATTCGCCACCCGGCGGACGGGGTTTTAAAAATGGGCATGGATGGGCTCGAACCATCGACCCCGG